>Ga0316616_100001254_pt1 | contig 10059 bp, 8 predicted proteins | sample OWC_Aug_M1_C1_D1_FD_207660 | JGI IMG/M metagenome (GOLD analysis project Ga0316616, IMG submission 207660) | Wetland soil microbial communities from Old Woman Creek delta, Ohio, United States - OWC_Aug_M1_C1_D1_B | ecosystem: Environmental > Terrestrial > Soil > Wetlands | place: USA: Ohio...
CGGCTTCGGATAGGTGGGCACGTCCATCACGTGGATGTGGCTCACACGGCGCTCGGTGCGCAGGCCCTTCGTTGCAGAGATGACCGGGACGATCAGGTCTTCCGTGGCCATGCTGCCCTTCATAATCCCTTCGACCTTGCCCTCGCGCGCGAGCCGGATCGCCTCGGCTACGGCCTCGCGCGGGTTCGCCGCCGGCACGATCTCGAACCCGTCGAGGTCGACGCCGCCCGCCTCGGCCGCTTCGCGAATCACGTCCTCCGAACCGACGAGGATCGGCACGATGGTGCCCTCGCCCGCCGCCGCCACCACGCTCGCAAGCGAGTCGGCGTCGGCCGGATCGACGATCGCGGTGACGATCGGCGCAAGCTTGCGGGCCTTGACGCGGCCCATGACCTCACGGAATCGCGCCTCCTTGTCGTCGAAGCGTACGTCGGGGAGATCGATCTTCAGCCGCCGGACCTTTTCCTTCGGTGCGATCACCTCGGCGGTGCCGGAAACGACTACTTCGCCGTCCTGGTTCAGGCACTCGGTGTCGAGGACCACCTTGCCCTTCTCGGCGTCCTTCTCTTTCGCCGTGACCTTGATGCTGATGGTGTCGCCCACTTTCACCGGACGACGAAAGCGCAGGTTCTGGCCGAGGTAGATCGTTCCGGGCCCCGGGAACTCGGTGCCGAGGACAGTGGAGATCAGCGCGCCGCTCCACATGCCGTGGCCGATGACCTCGCGGAAGCGGCTGCTTTTCGCATACTCAGGGTCGACGTGCGCCGGGTTGATGTCGCCCGACATCACCGCGAACAGGGTGATGTCCTGCTCCGTGAGGGTGCGCACCAGCGTCGCGGTGTCGCCGACCTCGATCTCGTCAAAGGTGCGGTTCTCGATGTGTTCCAATGGGGTTCCCCGGCAAGAGCGAATCTGGCCGCGTTGTTGCGGCGCAGCACGGATTCTATGCGAAACCGCGACGCGGTGGCCTGGGACGCGGAAGGGAGAGGCTTGGCGCGAAACGAGGCCTCCGCCGATTCGTTACGCCCGAGCGACAGCCGAATCCGCTCCGGTGGGGCCGCCCGGGCGGGGCGGCGTGCCGAATCCGCGCTACGTAGGCGCGCCCGCGCGCCCGGCGGAGAACACCCGCTTCGCCAGACTCACGCCGGCCAGCGTGACCGCACCCGCTACCACGCCAACCGCGACGTTCGCGAGCACCGGTGCGAGCCAATTTGCGATGCCTTCGAGAATGGCCGCCCGGCCAGCGACCCAGCCGGCAGCGCCCTCTACCCAGTGATGGAGCGCAGGGATGCCGTGGACGAGGATGCCGCCGCCCACGAGGAACATCGCAGCAGTCCCGGCGATCGAGAGCACCTTCATCAGCCGGGGCGCCACCCAAAGAACGGCCGCACCCACGCCGCGCGATATGCCGGCGAAAACGCCGTCGCTGTTCCGCCGGCTGAGGAGGAGGCCCAGGTCGTCGAGCTTCACAATCGCGGCGACCAGGCCGTACACGCCAGCCGTCATGATCAGGGCGATGCCCACGAGCACCAGGATGCGCGTGGTGAACGGCTGGCTTGCCACGGTGCCCAGTGCGATGACGATGATTTCCGCCGAAAGAATGAAGTCCGTGCGGACCGCACCCTTGATCTTCTCGCGCTCGAGCGTCACTAAGTTGATGGCGGGGTCCACGAGCGCGTGCTTCCGTTCCGCCCGAGCGGCCTCGAAGCCCGCGCGCGGGTGGAGTAACCGGTGCGCCAGCTTTTCGAAGCCCTCGTAGCAGAGGAAGAGGCCACCGATCATCAGCAATGGCGTCACCGCCCAAGGCGCGACCGCGCTGATCGCGAGCGCCGCGGGCACGAGGATCGCCTTGTTGACGAGCGACCCCTTGGCCACCGCCCAGACAACGGGCAGTTCCCTGTTGGCCCGCACGCCGGTGACCTGCTGCGCGTTGAGCGCGAGGTCGTCGCCGAGTACGCCGGCCGTTTTCTTGGTTGTCGCCTTCGTGAGCAGCGCCACGTCGTCGAGAACCGAGGCGATGTCGTCGAGTAGCGCGAGGAGGCTGCCCGCGGCCATGAAGGTCCTTTCGTCTTTGAGCAGTGCCCGACCGGGATTCCGCGCCGCAATTCCCATCGCCGCGAGCCTGTCGACGGTAAGCATACCGTCAGGTTCGAGCGTCGGCACGCCTTACAACCCCGCAATCCGGACCGGTATCGACACAGCCTAACTCATTGTTTAAAGGACAATGAGTGCCGATGGAACGGAATATGCAGATCGGGGCCGGCTGGCTAGAGCCGCGCGCGTTGTGCTGCGACATGAATCGGGGCCCACCGCGCAACAAACCAGAATTCGGCGCCGTCACCGCTCCGGAGAAACAGCGGGCCGGCGTCGATCTAACACGGTTCCAGGGGCTAACACGCACCCCCGCGAACCATCGGTCCGCAGAGGAGGCACGGCATCATGAAACACATCGGAATCGCGGTTGTCGCGGGATTTGCGCTGTCCGTGTCGGTGTCGGGCCCCGCGAGCGCGGCGCTGACGTTCGACCCGTTCGTTACCTCATCGAGCCTGAGCAGCACTCTCGGCAATACGGCCGCAATCGGTTTCTCGTACGCGGGCAACAAGTTCGTCGGGTCGGTCTATTTCGGGAGTAACAACAATCAGCTCTACCAGACTGATCTGAACGGCGGCAGCGTGGCGAAGTTCGGCACGCCGGTCAGTGGGTTCAGCGGTGAGATTTACGTATCGAGTTCGCTCGGGCTCGGCGGCTTCGCGTCCCGCAATGTTTTCGCCGGGTCGGAGGCGAGCAACAGCATCGTTCAGTTCGCGAACGATGGATCCACCCAGGCGACGTTCGTGACGCTCCCGAACACGCCGGCCGGGGCTTACTCCGGCAATGTCCGGGGCATCGGGTTCGATCCCTACGGGCAGTACGGCTACGACATGATCGTCACGACCAACGCGGGCAACGTCTATCGGGTGACCAGCGGTGGCGTCGCGACATTCCTCGCCAACGTCGGAGGCGATGCCGAGGGACTCGACTTTGCGCCGCAGCAGTTCGGAAACATCGCCGCGGGCACGCTCGTCGTGCTGGCGGAGGGGACGGGGCGGCTAAACGCCATCACGACCGGCGGTGTGAAAACAGACCTCGGGCTGCAGTTCGCCACGCCGGAGATGCTGAGCTTCGTGCCGCTCAACCTCGGGATCAGCGGCAACCCGCTCGAGGGGTTCTATGCGGCGAACTACAACGTGAACGTCATCAAGGCCGGTGCGAGCCAGTTCACTCCGTATGTCGGCGATGCCATCCTCACGGAGGAGGGCACACACAACGTCTACCAGATCGAGTGGAACGGAACGCAGTTCGTTAAGAACCTCATCGGCGCGTTCCCGAACCAGCCCGAGGACGGGATATTTGTGACTGCGGCAATCCTTAACCCGGGCTGCGAGATCACGAACACATGTGGGGGGACGCCCACGAGCGTTCCCGAACCCGGCAGCGCGGCGCTCTTTGGTGCGGCGCTCGCAGGACTCGCCTGGACGGGCCGCCGGCGTCGTCAGTAGCGACTCGAAGACGACGGAGCGGCCCGCTCGCCAATCCGTCGCCGCAGAGAGAAAGGGCCCTCGTCGAGGGCCCTTTCGCATTTGGAGCGGGTGAAGGGAATCGAACCCTCGTATGCAGCTTGGGAAGCTGCCGTTCTACCATTGAACTACACCCGCGAACGGCCGCCATTCTAACGCGGCCGCAGCCGCCGGCGAAAATGGCGCGGCGGCCGACTCAGTCGACGTCGAATGCTTCCGGGACACGCCCTGCGGCCGCGGTCGCCCACATCCTCTCGTAAGCCCGCTCGAGCGCACGTGTCGTCGCGGCGGTGTCGAACAGCGGCGCGTTCGTGCGGTTGCTCGCGAGGCGCGTGCGGAGCGCCGCCAGGCGTTCCGGCGAGCGCGCCAGCTCGATCGCCTTCCGCTCGTAATCCTCGAGTGTTTCCGTGACGAGATCCGCGAGCCCGACCGCGTGCAGCAGGCTGGCCGCGACCCGCGCCGAAAAGCCCTGGCCCGTCACGGTCAGCAATGGCAATCCGGCCCACAGCGCATCGCTCGCCGTCGTGTGGGCGTTAACGTGCTGCGTGTCTAGGAAGAGATCGGCCAGTCGGTGCCGCGCCAGGTGCGACGGCTTGCGGGCGTGCGGCGCGAACATTAGCCGGTTCGGGTCGATACCCTGCGCGGCGGCTGCGTCGCGCAGCGTGCGCTCGCCGGCACCGGCCAGCAGCCACAGCACGCTTCCCGGCACGGCGTCCAGGACGCGCATCCAAATCTCGAACACGGGCCGCTCGATCTTGAGATGCCGGTTGAAGGAGCAGAATACGAAGGCGCCCGCGGGCAACCCCTCGCTCGCCCGCTCCGGTACCCCTTCCGCAATAGTCTGGCGGTCGTCGTTCACCTGATAACTCTCGGGCAGCCGAACGACGCGCTCGGTGAACCACTGGCGATCGTCATCGGGGATCGTGATGCGGTCCCCGATGAAGTAGTCGATGAACTCGGCGCCGGTCGTCGTCGGATAGCCGAGATAGCAAACCTGAACCGGCGCCGGCCGCAGCGCAAAGATCTCGGGCCGCGCGCGGCCCGTGTAGCCCATGAGGTCGACGAGCACATGGATGCCGTCGCGCGAGATGCGCCCCGCCGTTTCGTGAAGTGGCTCGTCCTGCGCATCGACGAAATGATCGAACGCCGTTGCGATGCGCTTCCGGTAGTCGCTGCCATCGTCGCGGCCGAACGAATAGCCGAACACCTCGAAGCGATCACGGTCGTGCCGCTCGAAGAGGCCTGCCGTGAGGTGCGCCGTCGCATGGTCGCGGAAGTCGCCGGAGACGTAGCCGATACGCAGCCGCCGGCCGGCAGCCGGTTCGGGCGTCACCGGCGGCTTGGGAAGCTGCCGCGCCCGCTCGGCGATGGCGCGCGCATTGCGCACCGCGATGTCCCGCTGAAGGGCGGGCGGAAGCCTGAGGAAAAGGGTGGTGTGCGCCTGGAACCGCTTCAACCACTCGCCGCCCGGATCGCGCTGCCACGCTTTGACGAGAAGCCGCGTCTCTCGCTCGACGGCATCCCACGCGCAAACCTCGAGCAGCGGGCGAATGATCGCCGCGTGAGCACGCGTGTCGGCGGGATTGCGGCGAAGGGCGTCGTCGAGTACCTCGATGGCCTGTCCGTAGTCGCCGTTGAGGGCAAGGCCCTCGCCGAGGTTCACGCGGATGTCCGCATTCTCCGGATCGAGTTCCAGCGCGCGGCGAAACTTCGCGACCGCCTCATCCCCACGACGAAGCTGCCAGAGCGTGACACCGAAATTCGCCCAGGCCGGCGCGAATGCGGAATCCGCTGCGACGGCACGCTCGAAGCTGGCGAGCGCTTCCTGCTTGCGGTTCGCAGCGAGGAGCCGTGCGCCCGCATCGTTCTCCTCGACGGCGGACGCGCCCTTCGGGGGACGCATGGAACCGAGCAGTTTCTTGAGCATCGGGCGCGGGTTCGTTCGGGACGACGGTTTCGTCCGGCGCGCCGAGTCTAAGCGGCCGTGCCTGACCGCACAAACGCCGTTGAATCCGGAAGCGGGAAAAGAAACGGGGGAGCCCATTCCGGACTCCCCCGTGCCGGGTGAGGCTGGGTCTTCAGCCGCGCTTCTGGCGACGCATCCAAGCGAGCGAGATGAGCGCGGCCGCGAGCAGTGCCACGGAGGTCGGCTCGGGAATCTGCCGAGCCATGGCTGCGGCACTGATCTGCGACGCAGCGGTGGTCGGGTGCGCGCCGTCGAAGAAGAGATAGCCTTGGCAGCCGCCGGCGATGCGCGCAAGCGATCCATTCACATCATTGGCATCGAAACACGGCTGGGTCGTGTTGGCGAATGCTCCGCTCGCGATGATGTTCTCAAGCGCAGCCACGGAGTCGAACTCCTGAATGTCCAAGCCCAAGCCTGCGCGGAGCTGCTCAACGGTCGAGTGCAAGACGGAGTTGAACAACAGCGTAAGCGGTGTGGCCACAGGTTGGAGGTTCGCCTCGATGACAAACGGCATTCGTCCGAGATCGAACATATTGACTACAAAGAAGTGCTTCGCATTCAACAGCGCGAGCTCGCCGATCCGCGCACCCATGTTCAATGCGGCGTTGATCGTATATGCCTGCAGGATCGCCGCCTGCTGCGCATCGCTAAGGCCATACGTCGGGTCCGACGCGAGTGCCAGCGCAAGAAACACATCGTTGTATCCACCCTGCACATAGAACAGTGTCTTGTCCGGGTCGAACGGCGGAATGCTTACCCCGAGGCGCGATGCAAAGAGCGCGACCTGATTGTTGAGCCCGGTGAACTGCACCGCCGGGAACGCTGTCTTGAGCGGATCAGGGCTATTCACCAGCCAGTTGTAGTTACAGCAGAGGCCCTCCAGCGCCGACGGTACGCCGCTCCCGATGTTCACCGGTCCCGGGCCTGTCATTCCGCCGCCGACCGCGAAGTTCGTGTTCCCACTGGGAGGCGACGCCGGCCACGCGGGCGTCGATGGCGACGTGCCGAGCAATCCTGCGAGGTACTCCGGCACGACCGGGCCGTTGGAAAATCGGTAGTCGTAGGGAATCCCGACGTTCGGAATTCCGCTCGGCTGGCTCGGCGGAAAGAAGGAAACCCCGGGAGCAACCTGAGTCAGCGCCGCGGCGTTCCCGGGATCGCTGCCGCTGTCACCGAATACGAACATCTCATCGACCACGAGTGCGCTCGCACCGGTCGAGAAAAACGCAAGCGCGCCGACGATCGCAACGGCACCCGCGCGCGAGAAAAGCTTCCGCATTTTGATCCCCCTTCTTGGCGTTCTTACTGCGAGGCCCCGGTCCGCGGCCTGCCGTTCGGGCAATGTCGAGCCGGGAATCGTGGGACCATGCAACGCGCATGCCGGGACTCGAACTGTCAAATTTTTCGAAAAGAAGCAATTAGTTAGCTCGGTGATCGGAGCGGACGTATCAAAACAGGGGCGTAGCTGTAAGAATCACCGACACTGGGAGCGCAACCCTTCGCATGGCCGTAGTCGAGCGCAGAGTAATCGGGGGGCGCCCCGCTCGGTCAGGACGGCGCGGTCGCCGTCGTCACCAAAGCCCCTGCTGAAGGTCCGCGTTCGCAGATCCGCGAGGCGAAGGCTCGCCGGCTCAAGGCCTGCTGTTCAGTTCCGGCGCGCCCCACAGGGGAGACTGGTGACCGGAGGGTGGGCCAGAGCGCGGTGTTAAAATCTCAATCTTCCGCGAGAGCGAACTACGACGTGATCAGCATCCAAGTGAACGGCGAATCAAGAGCGCTCCCCGGTCCCCTCGATGTCGCGAAGCTCATCGACGCGCTCGACCTCGCCGGCAAGCGCATAGCCGTCGAACGCAACGGCGAGATCGTGCCGCGCAGCCGCTTCCGGGACACACAGCTCGCCGACGGCGACCGGCTGGAGATCGTGGTCGCGGTCGGCGGCGGATAACGAGGAAACACGCATGAACGCCCCAGCGAACCCCGCCGCGACGACGCGCGACGACGCGCTCGTCATCGCCGGCAAGACGTACCGGTCGCGACTGCTCATCGGCACCGGCAAGTACAAGGACTTCGACGAGACACGCCGCGCCGTCGAGGCGAGCGGTGCAGAGATCGTCACCGTCGCCATCCGCCGCACCAACATCGGCCAGAACGCGAACGAGGCATCGCTCCTCGACGCCTTGCCACCCTCGAAATACACGTACCTCCCGAATACGGCTGGCTGCTACAGCGCCGACGAAGCGGTGCGGACGCTCCTTCTCGCGCGCGAGTTGCTCGACGGTCACGACCTGGTGAAGCTTGAAGTGCTCGGTGATCCGAGGACTCTCTTTCCGAACGTCGTCGAGACGATCGCCGCGGCGGAGACGCTCGTGCGCGAGGGCTTCAAGGTCATGGTCTACACGAGCGACGACCCGATCATCGCCAAGCGCCTGGAGCAGATCGGCTGCGTCGCGGTGATGCCGCTCGCCTCGCTCATCGGTTCGGGCATGGGCATTCTCAACCCGTGGAACCTCGCGCTCATCATTGAAAACGCGACCGTGCCGGTGATCGTCGACGCGGGCGTCGGCACCGCATCGGACGCCGCGATCGCGATGGAGCTGGGCTGCGACGCGGTGCTGATGAACACGGCGGTCGCGCAGGCGAAGGACCCGATCCTGATGGCCGGCGCGATGCGGAAAGCGGTCGAAGCCGGTCGCGAGGCCTTCCTCGCGGGCCGCATGCCGAAGAAGCTCTACTCCGGCAGCCCGAGTTCGCCGACCACGGGACTAATCACGCCGAAGTCGTCCTGAGCGCGCGCCCGATGGTCGACCCGCGCGAACCGGGCGAAGACGCCGCGGGCGACCATCCACCGGACGCGCGGCGCTCGATTCGCAGCTACGTCCTGCGCACCGGCCGAATCACCGAGGCGCAGACACGCTCCATCGCCGAGCTGCTTCCCCGCTTCGGGATCCCGTTCTCGCCCGCACCTCTCGATCTCGTCACGGCATTCGGCCGGAACGCGCCGAAGGTGCTCGAGATCGGCTTCGGCATGGGGGAGACGACGGCGCGGATCGCGCAATCGAACCCGGAGATCGACTATCTCGCGATCGAGGTCCACACGCCGGGCGTGGGCGGGCTGCTGAATAAGATCCGCGATCTGGGCCTCACGAACGTGCGCATCATCCAGCACGACGCAGTCGAGGTGCTTGAGACGATGATTCCGCCGGCGTCGCTCGACGGCGTGCACATCTTCTTTCCCGACCCGTGGCCGAAGAAGCGCCACCACAAGCGTCGCCTCGTGCAGGCGCCCCTCGCCGCGCTCATCGCCTCGCGCATGAGGCCCGGCGGCATCCTGCACGTTGCCACCGACTGGGAGGACTACGCGACGCAGATCCTCGACGTGCTATCCGCCGAGCCGTTGCTGGCAAACACTTCGGACGGATTCGCACCGCGGCCGGAGTCGCGCCCGCTCACCAAGTTCGAGAACCGGGGACTCAAGCTGGGACATCGGGTGTGGGATGTGGTGTTCCGACGGCGTTGAAGCCCTTCTCAAGCCCCAAGCTGCTTCGCGAGATCCAGGAAGTCCTCCGCATTCACTTCGAAGCGCGGCTCGGGGGCGACATCCCTCTTGCTCTTCGGTCCGAATTCGAGCGGCCGCTGCACGAAGGCCACCTTGAGCCCGCATCGCTTCGCGGCATCGAGATCGCTCTTGTGGGCCGCCACCATCATCACCTGCCACGGCCGCAGGCCGAGCAGCTCGCACGCCCCCAGGTACGCCTGCGGATCGGGCTTGTAGTGATGGAACAGCTCAGCCGAGAAGATCGTGTCCCATGGAAGCTTCGCGTGCCTCGCCATGTCGAGGAGCAGCGCGACGTTGCCGTTCGAGAGCGTCACGATCGCGTAGCGCTTCTTGAGCCGCCGGAGCCCCGCCACCGAATCGGGCCACGGGTTCAGCCGGTGCCACACCAGGTTAAAGTGCGTGCGCTCGGCGTCGTCGAACGCGTCCGCGATCCCGAACTGCCCGAGAAGGTCGTCGAGGATCATCCGGTGCAGCGCGTCGATCGACATCCACGCAAGCTCGCCGCGCCGCACGCGATCCATCGCCGGCGCATAGCCCGCGCGCCAGCCGTCGGCGAACGCAGCCCAGTCCACCTTGAGCTTTTTCGCGGCGCCGAGCTTGCGCCCCTCTCGGATCACGCTCCCGCGCCAGTCGACGACGGTGCCGAAAACATCGAAGGTGAGCGCCTTCACGTCCTCCAGTGTCTTTTTCATCAGGACCCCCCGTTTTCGGTGACAAGAAAGAGCTCGAGCAGATCGTTGAGAAACCGGCGGCCGCGCTCGGTCGGGCGGATTCGGAGCGGGTCGCGCGCGATCAGCCCCTTCGCCTCGGCGCGCGCGAGCGCCGCCTCGGCTGCGGCGATCGGCAATCCGGTGCGCTCGGCGAACATCGCGACCTCGAAGCCATCGGCGAGCCGAAGCGCGTTCATCATGAACTCGAACGGCAACTCGCTGCGTCCGACCTCGCGTCGCTCGACCGCTTGCGTGCCCTCGGCAACGCG
>Ga0316616_100001257_pt1 | contig 10053 bp, 6 predicted proteins | sample OWC_Aug_M1_C1_D1_FD_207660 | JGI IMG/M metagenome (GOLD analysis project Ga0316616, IMG submission 207660) | Wetland soil microbial communities from Old Woman Creek delta, Ohio, United States - OWC_Aug_M1_C1_D1_B | ecosystem: Environmental > Terrestrial > Soil > Wetlands | place: USA: Ohio...
TAGGCACCTGCGTAGGAGTGACCCTATGTGACCGGCTTGCCAATGTAGGCGGGATGATTCATTTGCTTTTACCGGAGCCGACGGACATGGCCAACCCATGGCAACCCGAAAAATACGCCACGACAGGACTCCCTATCTTCATCAAGGCTCTTTGTAAGGCGGGCGCATCCAGAGGAAGGATGCAAGCCTGTATCGCCGGAGGCGCGCTTATTGATCCTATTGGCGAACTGGATTTTATTCTTGATATTGGTGGGCGCATTTCTGAAATCGTTGAAGAAATATTGCACCGGGAGGGGATATCCGTTGTGGAAACCGAAACCGGTGGCTTTTTTACGTGTCGCTTGAGCTTGGATTTACAGACATGGGAAAGCCGCGTTGAGCCCACAAACCCCGTGCCTGTAATCTCTGAGAAGATTGAGTTCCAAAGACCAGGGCCTGATGTGCTTGCCAAGGCCATTGAAGGGGTGCGGCCCATCCCTCAAGTAGCTCTTAAAATTATTCGGATGATCAACGAGTCCGGGCATGGTTTGCGAGAGATAGCTGAAGAGGTTCGCACGGATCAGGTCCTAAGTGCCAAGGTCCTCAGATTGTGCAATGCAGCTTTCATCGGGTTAAGGAAAAAAGTTGATTCCATTGACCAGGCCTTGATCATGATAGGTGAAAAGCAGATTTTGCGAGTGGTTGTTTCGATTGCCATAGAAAGTTTTTTTTCAAACAGCAGGCGAGGATATTCTCTTTGCAAGGGGGGGCTTTATTATCATGCTCTCGGAGTCGCTATTATCACCGAGATGCTGGCCAAGTTTTCCGGAAAAACCTCAGCCAGCATAGCTTACACAGCTGGCCTGCTGCATGACATCGGCAAGGTGGTCTTGGATCAATACATAGCCCCTGCATTTCCTTTTTTTTACCGTCGAACCCATTTAGAAGGCTTTGCACTCACCGATGTGGAGCATGAGATGTTAGGAATCGATCATACCGAGGCGGGAAAGCAACTGGCCGAACGCTGGTCGCTACCCCAGAACCTGATTGATACGATCAGCCATCATCACAAACCTGAGCTCGGGGCACCGGGATCAGATTTGACTAACCTCGTGTATCTTGCAGATTTAATCATGTCCCGCTTTATGGTGGGGCAGGAACTGGATCAGTTGGATACGAACGGACTGATCGAGTGTATGCAGACCGCAGGCATCAATCCGGAACAACTCTCCGGTATTATCGACAATATTCCTTTGGAGCTATTTCATCAGTCAGGCAATCTGCTGAACCTATCGAACTGATAAGGTTACATGACGGTTTTTAAGGCAGCGATGGCAAAACCTGATTAACGGATCGAGTTGTAGATCCCGTTTCAACTGAATTAAGGCTCCGGCAATTTTAATTCAAACTCGCGCTACTGATTGTTCCCAATTTTTGAGTTCGGAAGTCTTTCCTGATAATCCCTAACGTCTTCCCGTTCTACTATAGAAAGAACCGGACAGAAGCGAGTTTACAAGAGCCAATTTCATGATTGTGTTTAGAATGCCCTTTAACAGTAAATATCAACCCTCATAGAGCATGGCCTCAGGTAGATCGCCTTGGCAGGGCTGGAATACAGATCTTTTCCCTGAAGTGTAAGTTGCCTTGAAGCAAAATATTGAAAACTGCTGCACCAGGGGTGTCTATTAGTAAGAGTGTAGGACAACGAAGCCGTTTTGCGTCTGGCTCCTATGGGTATGCTATTGGCTGAAAATTTTGGGCAGGTTACTGAAGGGCAGTTACGGTTAACGAGTAAGCCTGCCAACATTTGTCCCGCTCATGCTCCAACAAAAAGGGGCATTCCTTCCGATAAACGGATTGCCCCTGTTATTTTCAGGTCTTCCCGAGATGCCGTTATTTCAACCCGTGTCTGTGGCCACTATGTGTGGATAAAGAGACGGAAAGAAAGATGCACGTACATCCGGGAAGCCGACGCCACCTCAGACCTTCCTTTTTCAAATTAACCTCTCTCTGAGCTAAAGCTCAACTTGGGTTATTTTATGTGTTTGAAGTCAGGTGGCTCTGCTTTGATCCTAGAGCAAGAAGGAGGCCAAAATCAACTGGATAAAATTATGGATTAGAATCAAGGCGATAGGATTATGTGGAGGCGCAACAATCACGAAATATGGAAAACCCACCGCTTCTTATGGGAAAAAGATTTCACAAGATACTACTTGCAAGAAAGTTCTAATGATTGGATTTTCGCAGAAAATTCTGAGTGGTTTTCCGCTGCCGTAGGTTTGTCATAGCGTTTGAAAAAAGATAACTGCAATGTTCGGGAGATAAAAGAAGATGCAGCTAAGCTGTATCGCCAATTCAGAACCGACTGTCTTTCTGTGATAGATCAGCTTTGTCCGAAAACGCGTTTTCTTGTTCGTAAAGTTTTTGACGGATACCGCGTTGTACGCTATTGCCAACGTTGAAAAAGAGGCAAAGTAAATAGCGCAGCTTTTAAACGTTAGATTAATTGGCTTCTTGTGCAAAAGCCCCGAACTTCAAAACATCGGCCTCTTCTTATTTGTTCATACGGTCATTTCAATCGCATAATGACAAGTATTAACAATACGATCACCAGAACGAGAATGACAAACCCTAAAACTCCACCAGCGGGAAGGTTATCAATCTTGTCCTTGATGGCTGCAATTTCTGAATCGGTGAGACTATCGACTCTCATTTGTGCCTCAAACGGATCTATTCCCTGTGCAATGAGAGCTTGCTGGACATCCGTGCGCTCCATAAAAGTTTTTACGAGTTGGCGGTCATTGCGCGACTGAAGAGGATTTAGAGCGGCCTCAGTATCAATCAGCGCCGCTTGTACTGCCGGGCATGGAACAGATAGAAGCAGGGTTAATAGCGACATCACAATACTGACCGGGGCCAAATTTTTTCGGATACCCTTCATGTCGACCTCCCATTACCGCGCTTCAATGGTTTTCACAGGTTGTATTTTTTTTATCCAACCGATTGTTGACGGCAGCTAAAGCCAGAAAAATTCAAAGAGCGGTAGTGTTTTAAACAAATACAAAAGTTCTATTTTTCAACATCCATCTCTCTTTGAATTTCCCGACGATGGTTTTAGAAAATTTTAGTGATTAGATGGTTTTTTTGACAAAAGGGAAAACGTTTGTCAGCCCAAGTAGATCGGTAATCAACAAAATAATGAAAACCAGAAGAATAGCGCCCACGATGACACCAACGGCATTGCCGCCTGCGGGCATGCTTTCAATGTGTTGTGATACCATCAAAACTTCTGCATCCGTTAGGCTGTCTATCCTCGCCTTGGCTTCCTCGGGGCTTATTCCTTTCGCGATGAGAAGATTCTGAGAATCCTGCCTTGCCATGAAATTCTTGATATTTTCACGTGCCAAGGCTACCTTCGCCGAATCCGAAGCCACCTCTGTGGGAATCAAAGCCGCCACGGCTGCCTGATAAGGACCGGCAAGCGCCAACATCAATCCCGTCACGAAGAAGGCCATTACCCTGAACCCAGTAGATTTCGATCTCATATGCCCCTCCCGAGGATATCAAAGATTATTGGAAGATCTGCCCCACGTTAAGAAAAACACGCCATTTTCTGCATGGAATGCAAAAGGCGAGTTTTTAATGGTTTTCAAGCATAAATAATAGCAGTCGCAATATTTTCTTTTGCAAATAATAACAAGTTGTTTTGACGCAGTACGGTTAATGCGAAACAAGGGGTAACAAAAAAACGCGAACGGCCAGAGATGATCCGTGCAACTACAAGAATGATACCACTAATCTGGCCTCAAAGCTATCGACGGGCACAAAGAAATTTAGCAGGGGAAGAACGATTTATCCCGGTATGTTATGCGGATCGGTCTAAGAAACTGGTTCGGCCCATCAACTTGACGAGCCACCAGCTGTTGCGCGTCACAGCCGTTGACGATCCGCCGGATGCGCCAACTCATCACCGCAGCATCAGCGCGAACACACCCCAGCCTAAATATTCACGTGTGTAAGCGGCGTAGCGCTCGGGTTCCGAGGTCAGTTTAGCTCGAACATCTTTCGCCAACTCGTCGTCAGGATTAGTTTCAAGCCATCGGCGCATGGTGAGCCATTTGGCCGCCTCGTATCTGTCCCAGCCGTCTTGGTCAGCCAAAACCATTTCAACGACGTCGTAGCCAAGGTGGCCGAAAGACGCGAGAAGTTCTGGAAGCATGAGAAAATCGGAGATTGAGTTGGCAAGACACCCCTTGGCAACATCTTCCGTCGGCGGTAACTGCCGCCAGTAGGGCTCGCCGATGAGGATGATCCCTCCGGTGCGCAGGCTCCGCGCCAGAAGCTCGATAGTGCCGATGACTCCCCCGGCGATCCAAGTGGCACCGACACAGGCTGCCACACTGGCCTTCTCGTCAGAGACATAGCCGGAAGCATCGCCATGGATGAACTTGACTTGATCGGCGACGCCGAGTTCTACAGCACGGAGTTTCGCTTGCTCGGTGAACAACTGGCTCATGTCGATGCCGGTGCCGATGACGCCGTGATCGCGTGCCCAGGTGCACAGCATCTCCCCCGAACCGCTGCCGAGGTCGAGCACTCGGGCCCCCGATTCCAGACGCAGCGCCGCGCCGAGAGTGGCGAGCTTTTCGGGTGTGATCGGGTTGTGGATGCGGTGAGCACTTTCAGTGATGTTGAATATCCGTGGGATGTCCATTGTGAAAAATTTCCTTACGGGTGTGAATAGATTCGGTCAGGGCCTAACAATAATGAGATGGACCCGCATAAGACTCGGATTTCTCTGTTTCTGTCTCTAGTAAGATACTTTTAGATCCCATTACGAGAGCACTTGGCAAGAGTTAAAAGTCAACAACCGCTGCTAATCTCCGCGACCGAGCCGATCACTGATGACCGAAATTGGGTGTTTGTGTTAGGGGGACAGTTGAATCTGGTCATGATTGGCTGAATCGGGTCAATTACATAAGCGGCTGCTACCACGACACAAGCTTATTTCTGGCCTCTACGATGGCGGCATCGTCTCCTTTGCAATCTAAGAATTTAACATACATGTATTTGCTTAGGTACGCAGTTTTGTCACGGAGTTTAATAGATTCACCTGCATAGACCTTTTTCTCCGTCCAACCGCCGGGTTCAGCATCAGACTTGCACGCCACTGTTGCATACGCCCCTGGTTTTGCCTTGAGTCCGGCCCAAGTTTCATAGGTAGCCAGCCAACCCCGCATGGTGAATCGGGTTTTTTCGCCTCTTTTGAGGGGCCTTGATTCCGGCAGGTCGGGATCATAGCGTTTCGGTGAATCGTCAAAAGGATTTTTTCCACTTAGGTATGTGGTCAGTCATTTGTTGAATGCCTCTGTCTTTCGGCTGTCCAGGTTCAACGCTTCGAATATTGGGATATATTTTAAGTTCATCAGTGCCAATTTTTGATGCTGTGTATCTTCAATATGGCCCACACAACTCGGCCCTGTAAGCCTAAATGTTTCGAGTTTGCTTATGTCCTGAGTCGGAACTAAACAGGACTGCAAAGAAGTGCGCCATTCATCAAAACCTGATGCAAAGATGTTTCCCCCCAATAGCCGGACTTTCGCTATTGAATTTTTGCGAAACTCTTCGCTGGTTTTTTCCGACCGATCCTTGAAATTGATCTTGCCTTTTACATAATCGCCATTTTCCGCTTTGGCTTCGGCATTGATATCGATTTTGTTGTCAACTATTTTTTTTGCCGTGCTGGAATTAATGGACAGGTCGGTCTGTAAATGCATTTGACCGCCTATATCCGCCTGGGCGAGAACATGAGTCCCGAAAATCTTGAAAAACCGCAGAATGGCTCCTTCATCTTCTCCGCAAACCATAGCAGCTTGGCGCACATCCTCCCGCACCGCATTCTCAAACTGAATCCGCTTGATTCTCAGAATGGTATAGTACCCGTACTCTTCGATATACTGCTTGACGGTGTCTTCCCGCGTTTGCGAAAACCTGACGTTAGCCGCTTCAGCGTCGCCGCTGAACTCTTTGCCTTTGGCTTTTCCCCCACCGCTAACTTGGGCGACCAAACTCTGCTGCCACTCGCGGGCGGTAGACAAGATACCGGTATAATGACTGCTGGTCATCTCGTGCAGCGGAGAGGGGTCGTAGATAAACTGATCTGGGATCAGAACATCCCCGTTGTATTGGAAAACTTGCTTCTGGTCGTAGGTAAAATTCAGAATTGGCTTTTGTGGCTCGTTCTTGACGATGTCGATACCGTACCCAATGGTCCCGAAGTAGTCTATTCGTTTCATTGAAAAACCTCCATGCTATCAGGGCTGGGTTATTGTTGGTGCGCCACACTATTCATGGACATGGCAATTTTTGCCGATTCTTCCACCAAGCGATTCGAAGGTGCTACCAAATAAATAGTTAAGTGGATTTATAATTTCCTGCCCTGCAATAAAATCGAAGCATCACAAATTTGGTCCAGCGGTGATACGTCGGATGAAATCACCTGACCTCCATCATTTGTGAATAGGTCATGAAGTCGGTTGATATCTTCCGCTAAACCTGTTTCACGCTTGCTACTCTTTTTTAATGAGGACTTTATTATCGCCATAAAGCATCCTGGTTTTTGAAAAGCAGGGCCATTGCGGCCCTGCCCACAGTTCAAGTTCCGAGCGAAGTCTGATAACAGTTACGGAAGCTCGGCTACTATCTTACGGTATTCATCCTCTGTGAATGCCCTGAAAGTCTCAGTTCGTAAAGCACCCTTAGACCCTATCATTAGAGCTAATTTGGCTGCCGTTTTATCGGCAGGTGCTTCACCTATAATCACAATAACGAATCGGCCTATAACCAAATAAAAATGAAGCTATTTTGCACCTACTGCTTCATAAGCCTTTTTTGCCACATCAAGCCGAGCCGGGCTCTCTTTACCTTTTTCAATTGTCTATTGCGTAAAATTTAGCAGGGAAATATAGCTTCCAAAACCTCCAATTCATTATCAACGGCGGGAATCAGCATATCATTTAAAATTGGGACCCTCATTAAATTCTCCCTTCTCTAAATATATAACGAATAAAGAGCATCTTTTGTGCAGCTTTTCAAGTTGACGACAAAAAACTCGAAGCCGCTCTTTCAGCAGAAAATTTTTCTTTGGGAAAAGCCACAATAAATTTGGTTCCTCCACTTTTCATACATTCCTGACCAGATCGAATAAAGTAGCACTTGGCGATGCTTCCAGGACAGACTTGCTCTTCAAGCGGAATATACCTACAGCGCCTGCTTTTAAAAGATATTGAGAAACCTAATCGGTTAGCGAAAAGTTTAATCCTCAATAAATCTGATCCACGGCCACCTGCATTAAATTCATAAGGCTTTTTGGTTGAATAATGCTTTGTGTCCTGTGTGTGGAAAAATCCCCCAAATAGATTTTTTTGGTTGTCATCAGTAATGCCGACACCGAAATCGATAATTTCGAGACTAAACTCGTCACTGTTTTCTTTGGTTTTTAAAATTATCAAGCCCCCATCAGGTGTATTCTCAATGGCATTCTTTAATAATCCATTTAAGGTTTTTGATATTATTTTTTTACCAATATAGATGGTCATTCCAGGATATGTTTTATTTAAAATTTTTAGGTTTCTTGAACCACAATATTCCTGTAGATTTTTAATTTCGTTGTTTACCAAATAAGCTAAATCTATTTTTTCTATTTTTTCGTTTTGATGTCCATATATCGATTCAATCTTGTCGATCAAAAGGCATAGAACATTTTCCGCAGACACATTTTCTTCAGAAGCCATTTCTTTTAAATGTTGCAAATCTTCCAGTAAATCAAAAGATCTTTTTTGTTCGCTATCTTTGCTATAGAAAGCGATATCGTCCATCTGGTCTTGAATATTAATTAATCTTTGTAGATAACGCTGCCCTCTTTCAATTAGCCTGGTAATTTCAATTGGGGAGCGGTGTTCTGAGCTTTTTAACAAAAGTCTAAAAACCGCATCAATTATCGCTATGGGAGTTTTCAGTTCATGAGAAAGGTGGTCTACTGTCTTCTCCTTTAATCTCTCTATTTTTTTGAAGTTTTCATGATTAAATTTTAGTTCTTTATGGGCTTTTAACAGCCTTTTTTTAGCCGTTTCTCTTTCTGTTATATCTTCATAGCTGACATAATAATAACCATTGGGCATAATGACTGGCCTAAAGCATATAATTTTATGATCACCGTTTTTGCATGTCACCTTCCGCGTATAAGGTTTAGTTTCACCCGGAATCCACATTTGGTGTTCAGTCTTCCAAACGGAAACAGCTCGCTTCCTTTCCGCCAAATCGGTAAATGCCAAGTTAAACCAGGCCTTACCATCGGGGATATCCTTAAGGGTATACCCAAACATCTCTGTAAACTTCCGATTGAGATATTGGTAGTTGCCAAGTCGGTCGATTATCGAAATCCCATAAGGCGATTCCTGGATGAGGGTTGAAAATTTTCCTTCACTTTCCGCAAGTGCATATTGGGTACGCTTCAATTCGCTGATATCTCTCAATATGACAATAACCCCCGTTTGATTCCCATATGGATCTAAGTAGGTCGCTGAACTTAATTGCACATCCAGAAGCTCGCCTCTTTTCGTCAATCTTTTTGTTTCAAAAAGCGTAACAGTTTTCCCCTCTTTTAACTGTTGGATGGCCTCTTTTGTTTCCTGTACATTTTCGGGCGGAACGAAATCAATACGCTTCCCTAAAAGTTCTTCTGATGACCATTCGAAAGTTTTTTCAAAAGCGTGGTTTACATATTTTGTGAACCCATTCATGTCATAAATCACGATGGGATCGGGCGAAGACTCTAAAAACGACCGATAAAGCATTTCGCTATCTCGCAGAGCCTTATCGTTTAATTTCGCCTGGGTTATATCTCTCGCAATCCCCAGAAACCCCTTGGGTTGTCCGGTTTTGCTCCTTTTCAGAGAGACCGACGTTTCAACGTACCTGACGGTTCCGTCTCTTCGCAGAATTTTCCAGTCAAAGGCTTGCGATGGGACGCCGGTTTTATATACCTCATTGAAGATTTTAAACACCTTTTCAGTATCTTCGGGGTCGATGAAATTTTTGTAATTCAGTCCAATCAATTCGTCCTTTTCGTGGCCGATAATTTTTCTCATCGCTTCGTTGAATTTTTCAAAATTGCCGGAAAGGTCGACCTCATAATAACCATCTTGTATATTTTCAAGCACATAGGAAAGAGTGGTCGCCTTGCTCTTATTGTTTACTTTACTGGATGCCTTTAACTTTTTCGGCGTGCGAGGTGTTTGGGGGGACGATTTTGGTTCAGAATAAGTTGCCATTTGGATCACCGCCTATAGTTGACCCAATTAAAGCATGTCCCAAAAGAAAAACAACCCTATAAAACTACCTGAAAAACAATAATGCGGCATGACCCTAATCAATATAGATAATCAATTTTTCAGGATGCATTAACCGGCTCTTTTCATTTCATACACCCTGGTCAAGATGGGCCGGAAGATTGAAAACTGAGAAAGCTAAATCTGGAAAGAAGGCGAGATGGAGAAATGAGACCCGAAAACCCAACGAAACCAGCGTCCGATTCAAGTCCGGTGGAATGGCAAAGATACCAGAGCGTGTTGAGAATATACCTTGGCCAAAGACTAAAAATCAAATGAAATTAAGATGACTAAAATAAAAACCGATTCGGTGGATTTTCAATCAGCCTGCGAGGCTATATTCCGCCAACCCGGGTTTATAAGATGGATCAGGTTTAGTGCTATTGTGGAAAATAACGCTGAACTACCTCTCTAACATTTTTGAGCCACTCTTGACGCTGTTCTACCGCACTGGTTACGACGACACTAAACGTCTGACGATAATAGGTGTTTACCCCACATAAACCAAAGACGCAGTTTTTCCAGAGCGTTTCCAGGGGGTCTCCGAATATTCTTACCTCGCGCTCTGGTGTTGTATTGGATGTGTTGAAGACACAAGCAGCCTTCGCTTTCAATAAGCCAATGGGAACTCCTTCTCCTTGATCTCCATCCGCAAACCGATAGGCAATCCCGGGACGAATCAGTC
>Ga0316616_100001258_pt1 | contig 10052 bp, 7 predicted proteins | sample OWC_Aug_M1_C1_D1_FD_207660 | JGI IMG/M metagenome (GOLD analysis project Ga0316616, IMG submission 207660) | Wetland soil microbial communities from Old Woman Creek delta, Ohio, United States - OWC_Aug_M1_C1_D1_B | ecosystem: Environmental > Terrestrial > Soil > Wetlands | place: USA: Ohio...
TTCTTACTGAAGATTTTCTGCTGCAGACACAGACTGGCCGGACGCTTTACCACGATTTCGCCGAGAACATGCCCATCTTCGATTACCATTGCCACCTGCCGGTGGCGGAAATCGCCGCGGATAAAAACTTCGAGAACCTCACCGACATCTGGCTGCGGGGCGATCACTACAAGTGGCGGGCCATGCGGGCCAACGGCGTCCCCGAGCGTCTGATCACCGGGGATGCCGGCGATTTCGAAAAGTTCCAAGCCTGGGCCGCCACCGTGCCCAAGACCGTGCGCAACCCGCTTTACCATTGGACCCACCTGGAGTTGAAACGCTACTTCGGAATTTCGGGGAAACTTCTAACCCCCGGAACCGCCGAAGAGATCTACACGAAATGTTCGGAAATGCTACGGATGAGCGATTTCAGCACACGTCGCATATTGCAGCGCATGAACGTCCGCGTGGTGTGCACCACCGACGATCCCACCGACAGCCTCGAACACCACCTCAAGCTGAAAGCCGAGCGCGGGTTCGCTGTAAAAGTCCTGCCCGCCTTCCGGCCGGACAAGGCCCTGGGCGTGGAATCGCCCAAGGAGTTCAATAATTGGATCAGTCGGCTGGAGGCCTCCGCCGGCCTTGCCGTTAAGAACTACGATTCGTTCCTGGAGGCGATCCGCCGCCGGCACGACTTCTTCCACCAGACAGGGTGCCGGCTCTCGGACCATGGGATCGAACACCCTTTCGCCGCGAACTACACGGCGAAAGAGGTGAACAGAGCTTTTGAAAAGGCGCGACAGGGGAAAAAGCCGACGCCGGCCGAAGCTTTGAAATACAAATCGGCTGTAACGATCGAACTGGCGCGGATGGATGCCGAAAAGGACTGGACTCAGCAGTTCCACTTCGGGGCGCTGCGGAACATCAACAGCAGGGCCATGGCGGCCCTGGGGCCCGACAGCGGCTACGACACGATCGGCGACTTCGAAATGGCACGAGCGCTTGCTCGTTTTCTGGACCGCTTAGAATGCGAAGGCCGCCTGGCCAGAACCATCCTCTACGTGATGAATCCGCGCGACAATGAAGTGGTCGCCGCCTCGATCGGGTGTTTTCAAGACGGCAGCCTCCCCGGGAAGATGCAATTCGGATCGGCCTGGTGGTTCAACGACCAGAAGGACGGCATCGAAAAGCAGATCAACACGCTTTCCAACATGGGACTGTTGAGCCGGTTCGTGGGCATGCTCACCGACTCCCGCAGCTTTCTCTCGTACCCGCGGCATGAGTATTTCAGGCGGGTGCTCTGCAACCTGCTCGGCAACGACGTGGAGAACGGAGAGCTTCCGGACGACATGGAATTGATCGGCAACATGGTGCAGGATATCTGCTTTCGGAACGCCGTCGACTATTTTGGAATCGAGGTGGGGTGAAATACAGCTCAAAATCTCTTTTTGTGGGAGCGGCATCCTGCCGCGATTATCGTGGCTGGAAGCCACTCCCACAATAAACGCTTTTAGTGATCATTGTCCATGACTGATAAAACCCACCGAAGCCCGATGGACCTTCGCGCCTGCCGCGTGCTGGTCACTCCCACCACCTTCGGGACGCAGGATCCCTCGCTGAGATCCCGGCTCGAGCGAACGGTCGGCGAGGTCCGCTACAGCCCCGAAAAACGACCCCTCGCCGCGCGGGAGTTGACGAGCATGGTCAAAGGCGTCGACGGCTGGATCGCCGGGCTTGACGAGATCGATGCCTTCGTCATTGCGGCGGCTGACCGGCTGAAGGTGATTGCCCGCTATGGAGTCGGCTTCGACCGGGTGGACGTGGCGGCGGCAACGAAACGAGAGGTTGTGGTCACCAACACACCCGGCGCCAACTCGGCCGCGGTGGCCGAACTGACGATCGGATTGATGCTGGCCTTGGGACGCCAGATCTGCCCGTCGAACCAGGCCGTGAGGCACGGACGGTGGCCGCGTATATCGGGGGTGGGTCTGAGGGGCAAAACCGTGGGTCTGGTGGGATTCGGGGCTATCGGTCGCGAAGTGGCGCGGCGACTCGCGGCCTTCGGCTGCCGGGTCCTTGTCGCGGACCCATATGTGAGCCCGGAGATGGTTTCCGGATGCGGGGCCGGCCTGGTGTCTCTCGATGAGCTTCTTCCGGCCTCCGATTTCGTCTGCCTACACGCGGCGGTCACCCCGGCGACCGCCGGCATGGTGAACGACTCGTTTCTCCGGAAAATGAAGTCCGGCGCCTTCCTGGTCAACACGGCCCGGGGGGAGTTGATCGACGAAACAGCTCTCAGGCAATCCCTTGAAAGCGGTCGGCTGCGCGGGGCCGCACTGGATTGTTTCCACAAGGAGCCGCCGGGCGCCGATCATCCCCTGCTCCAGTTGCCGCAGGTGATTGTCACACCCCACACCGGCGCCCACACGGACGAGGCGGTCAACGCCATGGGCCGGATGGCGCTCGATGCCTGCCTGGCGGTTCTGCGCGGGGAAAGACCGGCGCACGTCGTCAATCCCGAGGTGTACAATGAGCCAGGATGACTCAAGATGAGCGTTTCATGGTTTGTCGGCATAGACTTGGGGACCGGCAGCTGCAAGGCGGTCGCGGTGGACGAAAGCGGCAAGGTACTCGGCTTCGGGGCGGGCGAGTACTTGGGCGCCGAGACCCAGCAGCGCTGGCAGGAGCAGGATCCGCGGGAATTGCTCAAGGCCGCGATTGCCTCCGTGCGCCAGGCGGTGGAGCAGTCCGGTGCCAACCCGGGGAACTGTGGCGGCATGAGCATCGGCGGCGCCCTGCACAGCGTGATGGCCCTGGATGGCCGGGACCAGCCCCTGACTGGTGTCATCACCTGGGCGGACGGGCGGGCCGTTGAGCAGGCGGAGGCGGTGGCCGCCACAGCGACCGGCAAGAGCCTCTACCAGGAGACCGGCTGCCCGGCCCACGGGATGTATCCTCTTTACAAGGTCATGTGGCTCCGGGAAAATCGGCCGGAGGTTTTTCGAAGCGCCAGGCGTTATGTTTCCGCAAAGGAGTATGTCGGCTTCCGTTTAACCGGTGCGTGGCAGGTCGACTACTCGCTGGCCGCCGGGTCGGGGTTCCTGAACACCGGCACCCTCCTGTGGAGCGATAAAGCCCTGGACCTGGCCGGCATCCGCAAAGAGCAACTCGCCCCCTTGGCCTCACCCGTTGCCCTCTTAGGCAAGCTGCAGGCGGAGGTTGCCGTTCAGATGGGAATCCCCGTGAACACGCCGGTCATGATGGGCTCCTCCGATGCGGTGAATTCGAGCATCGGCGCCGGCGCCGTGGCCCCCACACAGGCCACTTTAATGATTGGAACCAGCGGAGCGCTTCGGGTGGTATCCCCGCGGCCGGTGTTGGACGCCAAGGCCCGCAGCTGGTGCTATGCCATCGATGAGGCGCACTGGCTGGTGGGCGGTGCCATCAACAACGGAGGTGTGGCCCTGTCCTGGCTGCGGGACTGCCTGAATCAAGCTCAAGTGGGGCAGCCGCTGACTTTCGAAGACGTCCTTACGCTTGCCAGCCGCGCTCCCGTCGGGTCCGGGGGCTTGGTCTGTCTGCCGTTTTTCGCAGGCGAGCGCAGTCCCAACTGGAACCTGAATGCCCGAGCGGTCTTCTTCGGGATGTCACTGGCGCATCAAGCACGTCATCTCGCCCGGGCCCTGCTGGAGGGGATCGCGTTTCGCTTCAAAAGCCTGTTTGAGGTGCTCGCGGAGATCGGTCTCGACGTTAGGCAAATCGTTGCCTCGGGAGGCTTCACCAAATCCGAGTTGTGGCTGCAGGTCATGGCCGACGCGCTGGGCCGCGAGCTGTCCGTGCCGATGTGGGGGGAGACCTCCGCCCTGGCCGCGGCCTTCTGGCCGTTTCTGAGCAGGGGCGGCGCCGGCTCCATCAGCGACATTCGGAACTGGGTGCAATTCAGCCGGGTCCAACGCCCGATTCCAGAACATGCGGCCGTTTATGACCGCATCTATCCTCTATATACCGGTCTTTACCGTTCCTTGACCGGAGCCTTCGACGAGATCGCTCGGATGCAAAATGAACTGGACCTCTGAAGCGAGGAAAACAAATGGACATCGAACAGCTTATCAAGTCCCACGACTTCGGCGGGACTACGATCGTCATGACGGGCGGAACCGGCGTGCTGGGTTCCGAGATGGCCTGCGCGCTTGTCCGTTCGGGCGCGAACGTGGCCATCCTGGCGCGGGATCCGTCCCGGGCGGATGCACTCAAGAATCGCCTGGCACAGGGTCCTGGCAGCGCCATCCTGGTCCGGGCGGACATTCTATCGCAGGAATCGCTCCTTAAAGCCGCAGGAGAGATCCAGGCCAGGTTCGGCAGCGTGCATGCGCTGATCAATGCGGCCGGCGGCAACGCCCCCGGGGCGACGACCCACCCAACCCAGCGCTTCTTCGATCTGCCCGAGGAGGCATTGAAGCAGGTGGTGGACCTCAACTTGCTCGGCACGATCGTCCCCTGCCAGGTGTTCGGCCGCTTCCTGGCGGAGGCTGGGAAGGGCAACATCATCAACATCGCATCCCTGGCCGGCTTCCGGCCGCTGACGCGCACGATTGCCTACAGCGCCGCCAAGGCGGCGGTCAGCAATTTCACGCAGTGGCTGGCGGTGCATATGGCGCAAGAGTATGACCCGCGGATCCGGGTCAACGCCATCGCACCCGGGTTCTTTCACACACACCAGAACCACTTCCTGCTTTACGACGAGAAGACGGGCGATCTCACGCCGCGCGGACGGTCCATCATCGACCACACCCCGATGCGGCGGTTTGGAAAGCCGGAGGATCTTCTGGGGGTCTTGTTCTGGCTGCTCTCCTCGGGAGCGGAGTTCGTGACCGGGACCGTCCTCGCCGTGGACGGCGGGTTCTCGGCATTCAGCGGAGTATGATGTGAATCGCCATAGAGCTGGCAGGGGGATTTGAATACAAATAAAGAATGCTTGCGGCAGGAGTACGGCTATGAAGACCGCATCGGTGAGTCGGCGCAAAGTTGTCGCGGTTGGTGCGGGCGCTGTGGGTGCGACGTTCGCATATGCGCTGGCTTCAAGTGGTCTGACCGATGAGATCGTGCTAATCGACCAGAACGAGAGCCTCGCTCAGGGGCAGGTGCTGGACCTGGTCCATGGGCAGCCGTTTTTCCCCACCGTGTCCATCCATGTCGGCTGTCCAGCGGACTACACCGACGCGCAGCTGATCGTTCTCACCATCATCGACTACAAGGGGGCCACCTGCTTCGCCGTGGGCCTTGCCCTGGTAGCGCCTAAGCAATTCTGTCGGATAGAATGCAGTAAGGTAGTGTGGTCAAACAAGGAACGTGGAGGGCAAGTTTCCTATGGCACTGAAGCAAGGTTGGCAAGGCCGAATCTACGAAAACTTTGAAGTGGGTGACATCTATCAGCATCCGATCGGTCGAACGATCACTCAGACCGACAACATCTGGTTTACGCTTCACAGACCGAGTTCAAGCGGACCATCATGGTCTATAGGCGGGGTCACGTTCCGCAGCACAGTCGTCCGTTGCCGGCGCCATGAAGTCAATCTGATATAATTCAGGAGAGGATAATCTTATGGAGCTCTTGACAGAAGTTCGCTGGACACCCTATGCGGTTGGCATTGGCATTGGCATCTTGAGCTGGTTCAGTTTTCTTATCTCCAGGGAACCGATTAGTTGTTCCACATCCTTTGCGCGGGCCAGCGGTGGGATTGAAAGGCTTTTTCGGGGTAAAAAGGTGGAATTAAAGCCTTACTACCAGGAAATTAAACTCGTTGTGGGCTGGCAAGGGATACTGGTTTTAGGAATCATAATTGGTTCGCTGATTTCGGCTCTGCTGTCCGGTGATTTTCATTGGCAATGGGTTCCCTCGCTCTGGGCATCCGCATTTGGCAACTCCCCGGTGCTGCGCGTTATCATTGCGCTGATTGGCGGCGTTTTCCTTGGTTTTGGCGCGCGCTGGGCAGGCGGGTGCACCAGCGGTCATGGAATCAGCGGCACTCTGCAGCTTGCAGTTTCAAGCTGGATTTCTGCCATCTGTTTTTTCATTGGCGGAATTCTGATGACTCAATTCCTCTTCAAAGTAATCGCTTAGAAGGTGGGTAACATGCAAACAAAAGAGTCAGATAGATCTCCCCTGATCTGGGGATTGATTTTCGGCATTTTGTTCGGGTTTTTTCTCCAGAAAGGTGGCGCAACAAAATATGACGTGATTATCGGGCAGCTTCTGCTCAGTGATTTCACGGTGTTAAAAATCATGCTTTCAGCCGTCCTGACCGGAATGATTGGCATCTATCTGATGAAAACGCTGGGATGGATTAAACTTAACCTCAAATCGGGTTCTATGGGTAGCAATATTATTGGTGGCTTGATTTTTGGGGTAGGCTTTGCCGTATTAGGCTATTGTCCGGGAACTATCGCGGGCGCTATAGGTAATGGTTATTTGGATGCTCTGGTGGGAGGCTTAGCCGGTATTTTAATTGGCACAGGTATCTTTGCTGCGCTATACCCTCGGCTGAAGACCGGCATTTTGAAGAAAGGCGATTTTGGCAACCTGACTTTGCCGCAACTCTTCAAAGTCAATGATTGGGTTGTCGTTGTACCTGTCGCTGTTCTTATTTGTCTTCTGTTGATCTGGCTGGAACGTTTCGGTTTATAACGGTCAGGTGACTTCGTATTCCTTTCCGGCCAGACCGCGCGCGACTCGAATACTGGTCCCCTGATCAAGGGTGACGTTGCCGCACAAACAAGGCGTTGCTTAGAGATCGTTCGTGAAATCTTAAGTAAGCTTGAGCTTGCGGTTAGGGACGTCGTGCGTGTTACGGTTTATGTTGCAGACATTGGCGACTTCGATGCGATGAATCGGGTTTACTCAGCCGTATTTCAGGCTCCCTGTCCCGCGCGTAGCACCGTGCAGGTCAGAATGCCTTTTGGCGCACTGGTCGGCGTAGAAGTCACCGCTTACCGTAGTCGCAAGGATAGTGCTCTGGGGAGCACCCAGCGCGACGTTGCGTGACGATAAGTGTTCTTCCTTAACCAACCGACTGATACATGGTTTGACAACGCAAGGAGCAGAAGGGTGAAACTATTCAAAGCGGCACTCATCATGTTGGCGCTTTTGCTTTGTTGGGTGGTCAACGAATACGCAGACCGTCTTTACACGTGGACGGATGCCCAAGGGGTGACCCATATAAGCCAAGATCCGCCACCGGACACGGCCAAGGCGGTTGACACTATTGATTATTTGCCACAACCAAACCAGCCTGTCCGTCGATCGACAGCGAGCGATCAGACGAATCAGCAGCAGGGAAATCTGGATCAGGGAGGTGGACAATCCGGAAGGGGCTCTGGTGGCGACTTCGCATCTGGGAACTATGAAAATGACGTTCAGTATCAATACGAAGGTGGCGCCTATCGGCAAACGCTAAGAAGATATGAAAGAAGAGGTGAATGGCTGGACAATAATGAACCGGTCAAAGAGGGTGACCTTCCGGTAAGAATTCAGCCTCGCCCTCGGAAAAGATAGCCGGGGCAACATATCGACTTAATAATAGCGTGAGGTAGTCGGAAAATATATGCAATGATTTTGTATTGTTGGCTATCTTAAATATCATCCGACGAATCCCCAAAAAGTCGACTTTGCGGTATTATACCCTACTGTTGCAAAAGTTTCGCTTATGGTTCGCGGCAACATCAATCTGCAAGCTAATTTCCAGCCAGATCTGCCCATGTGAATGGAATTTATCGTGGGCTCATTCCTTGGTGATACTGTGAAAATGGGTCAATCTCCATTTGATTAAGGGCTGATGGACGATTCAATCGAGAGTTTTATGCAACGTTAGGGTATATTCAGAGGAGTGTTTCCGGAAGCGGTTAAGGTGCAACCCCAAAATAGGAGATCCGAGTATGGCCACAACGAAGAAACCTGCTGCCAAGAAGCCTGCCGTGAAGAAGGCTGCGGCTCTGGATCACATGTATCCATTCCGCGTCTTTATCAGCCATAAGGTCAGCGGGCACGGCGAAGCGGCGGAGGCCATCAAACACGAACTGGAAAACTACGGTCCGGAAAAACTCAAGATCTTCGCCTCCCCGGCCTTGAGTCCTGGTGTAAAGTGGCGGCCTGAAGTGCTTAAGGAGATTGAAACCGCGGATCTATTCATTCTTCTCTATTTAGTCGAAGGCATTGATATGGACTGGTGCCTGTACGAAGCAGGTTATTTCGAAAGGGAGGCCCAGAAGACGGGGCGCAAATTGATCTGCGTGACCAACCCGGGGCGTTCTCTGCCAGGGCCTTTGGAGACCCGACAACGGTTGGAGGCGACCGAACGAGGCGCGGAAGATCTGTTGAAGGCCATCTATAAGGATCAGGAGAAACCGGTCCGACCGGATCTCTTCGATCGGGAGCATATCAAGCTCTTGGACCAATTGATCCAATTCATTCTCACGACCCTCAAGCCAGTCAAGCAAGAACCTCTCTGTCCCCGACTTTTTGTTACGCTGAGTGGGCCTGAGTCTTTGGAGCAGCTCAAGCATGGCGCGATCCCCGAGGAGGCTCGTCTGGCCGGTGAAGCAGAGGCATTGAAACAGCTTGGGCTCGCGCCGGAGGATGAAATCACCGTGGCTAACTTCCGTGAACGATCCGAATCCAAGTACGCCTTGGATCTCTACATCCCGCACGTGGCTAATTGCCTGCGGCGTATCATCGAAAAATATCCCGATCTGTGGGTCATTCCGCCGGTTCGCTTGGTTACGGGCAGCCAACCGAAAGTCCTCGTGCCAGCTTCCGTCTACAAAGGCCTGAGCAACAGTTACAGGTTTGAGTTTCTTATCTATCAGCCCGAGCCGGATTACGACCCGGATGCCGAGTCTCCGTTTAGCCTGCTCTGCAACTTCTTCTTCCTGGTCTCGACTTTTAGAAAGCGAATCATCGAAGACTGGCTGGAGGCCTTCATGAATCTGCAATCGCTTGGGCCTCTCGCGAATGCCGAAGATGTGCGCCGCAAGCTACAGAAATTGAAGCTCGTTTTCGGAGCGATCCTGTTGGAGGCCCAGAACCGGAATGTGGATTCTCCGCGTCGAATTGAGAAGTGCTTCCCGCGGAAGGAGGATCAGGAAAAGCTCAACAAGATCCTGGATCCGCAAAACGGTTTGTATATGACTCAGGCGGCGCAGCTCACTGCCGGTATAGACGCCAGCGACTTTGACAGGATCATAGCAGCTTTGCGCCAACTCAGTAACATCAACAAGACCCTGATGGTCATGAGCGCGGTGCGCTTGCAGGAACTTGCGACGGATAAGGAGGGCGACTTGGTATGAGCTGCAGGAACCCGTTTTCAGGAGGTTTCAAAGTGCCGGATTGGTCTTCCAGTTTCCTATGACCAATCGGAGGAAACATGGCGGGCCGATCTGGAGGGGCACGGTAGTCCTGGTGGTCCATATCGGATTTGACAAGAGCTGATCGAGGGAGATAAAAATAGTATATACGGAATAAATCTGCAATGATTTTTATGTGTTAGAAGCTTGTAATTCCATCCGACATATCACCGAAGCAGCGGCTATGTGATAGTGATCTATACGCAGCCCCGTCGCCGGGCTATGAGACTGGACAGGTGGGTGTTTATGCCGATCCGCATAAGACACCACGATAGAAAATCCCAAGAGACGCAACGAGCAAATTCTGTGATCTATGTAGGTTCTAGCATCGCCGCCGAAACGGCATGTTATACGGACAGGAAAACGAAATCATGCATTTTATGTGGATCAATCTAATCACTGCTTGGCCGCTTCTGCTATTATGCTAACCTAAGCCATGATATCAGATACTACAAATCGTTCATCTCTTACAAGCTTTGCTTGGCTTTCAATTGCCGCAGCTATTCTTACCATTGCACTCAAGGCCATTGCGTATTGGCTGACGGGTTCGGTCGGTCTACTTTCAGACGCGCTGGAATCCTTCGTCAACCTTGTTGGCGCGCTTATGGCGTTGGCGATGTTGACAATAGCCGCTCGCCCAGCCGATGAGGACCATGCCTACGGACATAGTAAGG
>Ga0316616_100001260_pt1 | contig 10052 bp, 7 predicted proteins | sample OWC_Aug_M1_C1_D1_FD_207660 | JGI IMG/M metagenome (GOLD analysis project Ga0316616, IMG submission 207660) | Wetland soil microbial communities from Old Woman Creek delta, Ohio, United States - OWC_Aug_M1_C1_D1_B | ecosystem: Environmental > Terrestrial > Soil > Wetlands | place: USA: Ohio...
GGTCGCTGACAGCGTCCAGGCTGTTCTGGCACAGCACCTCAAAGCCGAGCAGGCGCGCCACGTGCTCGCGGTCGATCGGGTAGCTGGTGCCGGCCAGTGCGGCGGCGCCCAGCGGCAGCCGGTTGGTGCGCCGGCGCAGGTCGGCCAGCCGCTCGGCGTCGCGCGCGAACATCTCCACGTAGGCCAGCAGGTGGTGCGCAAAGCTCACCGGCTGCGCCACCTGCATGTGCGTGAAACCGGGCATCACCGTCTCGGCATGCCGGGCTGACAGGCCGACCAGTGCGCGCTGCATGTCGGCCAGCAGTCCGTCTAGCGCGTCGATCTCGTCGCGCAGCCACAGCCGCACGTCGGTGGCCACCTGGTCGTTGCGGCTGCGCCCGGTGTGCAGCCGCTTGCCGGCGTCGCCGACGAGCTGGGTCAGCCGCGCCTCGATGTTCAGGTGAACGTCCTCGAGCTCGAGCTTCCATTCGAAGGCGCCGGCTTCGATCTCCTGGCGGATCTGCTCCATGCCGCGGCGGATGTCGGCCAGGTCCTGCGCACCGATGATGCCGCGCGCGGCCAGCATCTCGGCGTGGGCCAGGCTGCCGTCGATGTCTGCGCGCCACAGCCGCTGGTCGAAGCCGACGCTGGCGGTGTAGCGCTTGACGAGCTCGCTCATCGGCTCGCTGAACAAGGCCGACCAGGCCTGGGCTTTGTTGTCGAGCGGATTGGCAGACATGGGGCTGGTGACATCGGGATACGACGCAGGCGTCGGGAGTCCTTATTATCGACGGGCCATGCCACGTACGCCGGTCAGGAAGACCTCGGGCCGCCCCAGATTCTCAGAAGCCCCGCCGAGGTCGCGCGCGCCGTCCGGCGGCCGTGCGTCGACTCGGCCCGCACCATCGGACACCGACCCGGGCGGCGGCGACACGCGGCCGGCGAGTCTGTGGCCGGCCAGCACGCGGCCTGCCGATCTGAATTCGCGCTCCTTCGCGCCCACCCACTTCGACCCGCTGCTGGAGCAGAAGGCGCGCGTCGGCGACCTGCCGGCGCCGGACATCTGCAACGCCATGGTGGCGCTGCGCGTGGTGCTGGGCGTGCAGGCGGTGCTGGCGGTCGGCGTGCTGGCCGGTGCCGGCAGCCTGGGTGAATGGGTCGCGCGCCAGTCCGCGGCAATGTTCGTCGGCGTCGCCGGCACGATGCTGTGGCTGGTGACGGTGTGTGCGTTGAAGGCGGCGCTGGCCCGGCGTTCGGCTGCAGCGCGCCAGGGCAGCCTGCTGGCGCTGGGGGCGGCGGCGGCGCTGATCGCCTGGTGGCCATTGTGGTGGGCCGGCCTGGCCGATTCCGGCGCGGGTATCCATCTGCTGGGCGTGGCGCTGGCCGGCGCCGCGCTGGCCGGCGCTGCCTGGTCGTGGCTGGAGCTGCGGACCAGGCTCTGGCAGCCGGTCGATGCGAGCGTGCGCCTGGCCGAATTGCAGTCGCGCATCCGGCCGCACTTCCTGTTCAACGCGCTGAACACCGCGCTGGCGCTGGTGCGCGTCGACCCCGCCCGCGCCGAGGGCGTTCTCGAGGACCTGGCCCAGCTGTTCCGCGTGGCGCTGGCCGATGCCGGCGAGTCGGTGTCGCTCAACGAGGAAATCGACCTGGCGCAGCGCTACCTGGCGATCGAGCAGATTCGCTATGGCAATCGGCTGCAGGTCAGCTGGGACATCGACCCGCGCGTCGGCGCCGCGCGCGTGCCGCCACTGGTGCTGCAGCCGCTGGTGGAGAACGCGGTGCGCCACGGCGTCGAGCCTTCCGTGCAGGGCGCGCGCATCTGGGTGCAGGCCGAGCTCAAGCGGGGCCAGGCGGTGGTGCTGGTCAGCAACACGCTGGCCGACGCGCCGTCGGCACCGGGCCACGGCATGGCGCTGCGCAACGTGCGCGAGCGGCTGCGCCTGCTGCACGACGTGGCCGGCCAGTGTGACGTCTGGCGCGAGGGCGGGCTGTTCCGCGCGCGCATCATCGTGCCCTTGTGATGCCGTCATGCCACCGTTGAAACTTCTGCTGGTCGACGACGAGTCGCTGGCCCGGCTGCGCCTGCGTGCCATGCTGCAGGACTGCGTCGACCCGGCCTGCGACGTCGTCGGCGAGGCCGGCGATGCCGACCAGGCGCTGGCCTTGCTGCGCAGGCTGCCGTGCGACCTGGTGCTGCTGGACATCGGCCTGCCGGGGCTCGACGGCATGCAGCTGGCGGCCGCGTTGCGCCAGCGTGACCAGCCGCCGAGCGTGGTCTTCGTCAGCGCTCATGCCGAGCATGCGCTGCGCGCCTTCGAGCTGGACGTGGCCGACTACCTGACCAAGCCGGTGTCTCGCGAGCGGCTTCGCTCGGCGCTGCAGCGCGTGGCCCAGCGACGTCGCGCGGCCGAGCTGCCGGCCGCGTCGGCCGACGCGTCGCGCGTGCTGGTCGTGCACGACCGGGGTCGCGTGCTGCGCCTGCCGCTGGTCGACGTGCTTTACCTGAAGGCCGAGCTCAAGTACGTGACGCTGCGCACCCCCGCCCACAGCTACGTGCTGGACGACGCGCTCAGCGATCTGGAGCAGCGCCTGGGCGACGGCTTCCTGCGCGTGCACCGCAACGCGCTGGTGGCGCGCTCGGCAGTGCGTGCGCTGCAGCGCCGCCGCGGTGACGGCAGCAGCGCCGACGAGGGCCATGCCGAGCACTGGGCGGTACAGGTGCAGCCCACCGGTGACTGGCTGGCCGTGTCGCGCCGGCAGCTGACGGCAGTGCGCGAGGCGCTGCAGCGGTAGCCGCGCGCCCGGCCGGTACTTCAGCCGGTGTTGCGCAGTCCGGCGGCGATGCCGTTGATCGACAGGTGGATGCCGCGGCGCAGCCGCTGCTCGGTGGGGTCGGCCGCGTTCGCCCCGGGCCGGCGATGCCGGCGCATCAGTTCGACCTGCAGGTGGTTCAACGGGTCCAGGTACGGAAAGCGATGCTCGATCGAGCGCGCCAGCGACGGGTTCGACTGCAGCCGCCGCGTCTCGCCGGTGATCTGCGACAGCGCCTCGTGGGCACGCTCCCATTCGTCGCGAATGGCGCCGAAGATGCGCTTGCCGAGCCTCCTGTCCTCGACCAGCTCGACATAACGCGCGGCGATGCGCAGGTCGCTCTTGGCCAGCACCATGTCCAAGTTGGACAGCAGCGTGCGGAAGAACGGCCACTGCCTGTGCATGCGCCGCAGCAGTTCCAGGTGCGCCTGGCGCGTGGCCGGCTCGGCAAGCCAGGACTCGATGGCCGAGCCGAAGCCGGCCCAACCCGGCAGTGCCAGCCGGCTCTGGCCCCAGCTGAAGCTCCACGGGATGGCGCGCAGATCCTCGATCGCGCGGTTGGCCTTGCGCGAGGCCGGGCGCGAGCCGATGTTCAACTCGGCGATCTCGCGGATCGGCGTGGCGGCGAAGAAGTAGTCGGCAAATCCCGGCGTCTCGTACACCAGCTTGCGATAGGCGGCGAAGCTCGCCCGGCTGATCTGATCGGCCGCATCGAGGAAGGCCTTGGGCGCGCTCTTCGTCGGGTGCAGCAGCGTGGCTTCCAGCGTGGCCGCGACCAGCGTTTCCAGGTTGCGCCGGCCGATCTCGGGGTTGGCGTACTTGGAACCGATGACTTCGCCCTGTTCGGTCAGCCGGATCTGGCCCTTCACCGTGCCCGGGGGCTGCGCCAGGATGGCCTGGTAGCTGGGTCCACCGCCGCGGCCCACCGTGCCGCCGCGGCCGTGGAACAGGCGGAGCAGCAGGCCGTGCTCGCGCTCCAGCGGCTCGAACAGCTCGACCAGCGCGATTTCGGTGCGGTACAGCTCCCAGTTGCTGGTGAAGAAGCCACCGTCCTTGTTGCTGTCGCTGTAGCCGAGCATGATGTCCTGCTCGGCGCCGCTGCGGCAGATCATCGGCAGCACGCCCGGCTGCGCGTAGAACTCGCGCATGATGCGTGCCGCGTTGCGCAGGTCCTCGATGGTCTCGAACAGCGGCACGACGATCAGGTCGTTGGTGGCCGCATCGTCGAGCGTGCCGCGCATCAGTCCGCATTCCTTCTGAAGCAGCAGCACCTCGAGCAGGTCGCTCACGTCTTCGGTGTGGCTGATGATGTAGTGGCGCAGCGCCTCGGCGCCGTAGCGCTGGCGCATCTCGGCGGCGGTCTCGAAGATCGCCAGCTCGTGATTCACCAGCGGCGAGTACTCGGCGGCGCGCACGCGCAGCGGCCGCGCATCGTCGAGCAGCCTTAGCAGCAGCTCGCGGCGCCGGCCTTCGCCGAGCGCGCGGTAGTCGGGCTCGATGCGCGCGGTCTTCAGCAACTCGGCCAGCACCGCCTCGTGCTGGTCGGAGCTTTGGCGCAGGTCCACTGTAGCCAGGTGGAAGCCGAAGACCTGCACCGCGCGCATCAGCGGCGCCAGCCGCGGCGCAATCAGCGCCTGTGCGTGGTGGCTGCGCAGTGAGTGCTCGATGATGCGCAGGTCGGCCAGGAATTCGGCCGCGTCCGGGTAGGCCTTCTGCGGCGCCACGGCGTGGCGCAACGCCTCGGTGCCGGTCAGTGCCTGCAGCGTGGCCGCCAGGCGCGAGTACATGCCGATCAGCGCGCGGCGGTAGGGCTCGTCGGCGCGGTGCTCGCTGTGGTCGGGCGAGGCCGCGGCCAGCGCCAGCATCGGCTCGCTCACAGGCGCCAGCATGTGCGAGGTGGACAGCTCGGCACCCAGCTGGTGGATCTCGGTCAGGTAGAAACGCAACGCGGTTTCGGCCTGCCGCGCCAGCGCCATGCGCAGCGTCTCGGCGCCGACGTTGGGGTTGCCATCGCGGTCGCCGCCGATCCAGTTGCCCATGCGCAGGAAGGGCGGCACCTCGTGGCCGGGCAGGGCCTGTTCGATCTCGCGGTACAGCTTGGGAATCTGGCGCAGGAAGGTGGCGTGGTAGTAGCTGAGCGCGTTCTCGATCTCGTCGGCCACCGTCAGCTTGGCGGTGCGCAGCATGCGCGTCTGCCACAGCTGCGTGATGCGCGCGCGGATCAGCTCCTCGTTGTCCTGCCGTTCGCGATCGCTCGCCAGCTCGTCGCGTTCGCCGATGAACTCGGCGATCGCGCGCTCGGCATCGAGGATGCTCTTGCGCTGCACTTCGGTGGGGTGGGCAGTGAGCACCGGCGCGATGTAGGCGCGCTTCAGCGTCGCAGCGATGTCGGCCGCACGCTGGTCGGCGCGGTGCAGCCGCTCGAAGCACACCGCCAGCGAGCCTTCCTGCTGGTCGCCGGCACGCTCGTGCAGCAGCCGGCGGCGCACATGGTGCCGGTCCTCGGCGATGTTGGCCAAGTGCGAAAAATAGCTAAAGGCCCGTATCACGCTCACCGTCTGGTCGGCCGACAGGTTCTTCAGCAGCCGGTCGAGCACCGGTCCGGCGCTCGCGTCCTGTTTCAGCCGATAGGCCACCGACAGCTTGCGCACGCGCTCGATCAGCTCGAAGGCGTCCTTGCCTTCCTGCTCGCGGATCACCTCGCCGAGGATCCGCCCCAGCAGCCGGATGTCTTCGATCAGTGGCCGATTCTTTAGCTCGGCGGCGTTCCGACCCCGGCCGCGAGCGCTGGCCGCGGGCTTCTTCGATGACGCTGCGGCACGGGGGGCGGTGGGCATGAAGGGCTCCGGCAGGGGGAAGTCATGTTAGCAACTCGACCTTGGCGGCCGCGTCTGTGGCGGGCCGCCGACGATGGCCATGACTGGCTGGCCATAATGCAAGCACCATGCCTGACTCCACGATCATCGCCACCCGCGAAAGCCGCCTTGCCCTGTGGCAGGCCGAACATGTGCGTGACCTGCTGCAGGGCCGTTTCGGGCTGCGGGTGCAACTGCTCGGCATGACCACGCGGGGCGACCAGATCCTCGACCGCGCGTTGTCCAAGGTCGGCGGCAAGGGGCTGTTCGTCAAGGAGCTGGAAACCGCGCTGGAGGACGGACGCGCCCATCTGGCCGTGCATTCGCTGAAGGACATGCCGATGGAGCTGCCCGGCGGCTTTGCGCTCGCCGCCGTGCTCGAGCGCGAAGACCCGCGTGATGCCTTCGTCAGCCCGCGTTACGCCGGCCTGCAGGAGCTGCCGCACGGCGCGTGCGTCGGCACCTCCAGCCTGCGCCGCGCGGCGCAATTGCTCGGGCTGCGGCCCGACCTGCGCATCGAAGCGCTGCGCGGCAACCTCGACACAAGGCTGCGCAAGCTCGACGAAGGCCACTACGACGCGATCGTGCTCGCCGCCGCCGGGCTGAAGCGGCTGGGCCTGGCATCACGCATCGCGTCGCTGTTCGACACCGCCCAGATGACGCCGGCCGCAGGCCAGGGCGCGCTGGGCATCGAGATCCGCGCCGACGCGGCCGAACTGGGGCGCACGCTGTCGGCACTGGTGCACCGGCCCAGCTGGCTGGCGGTGCATGCCGAGCGCACGGTGTCGCGTTCGCTGGGCGGCAGCTGCAGCATGCCGCTGGCCGCGCACGCGGTGTGGGACGGCGAGCAACTGTGCATCGACGTGGCGCTGGGCCATGCGCAGCAGCTGTCGCGTCCGCTGCTGCGCACACGGCTGAGCGCGCGCGTGGTCAGCGATGCGCAGGCCGAGGCGCTGGGTGAGCAGGCGGCGGCGCAGTTGCGCGCGAGCGGCGCCGACGCCTACCTGGACGCGGCCGCCTGAGAGCGCCGGCCGGGCCGCCCAGCCCCATGCGACTGATCGTGACGCGTCCGCTGGACCAGGCCCAGAGCCTGGTGGCCGAGTTGCGAGCCACCGGCGTCGATGCGGTGGCGCTGCCGCTGATCGACATCGCAGCGGCTGCGGACCCGCTGCCGCTGCAACGCGCTTGGCGCGACCTGCCGGCGCTGGCCCTGCTGATGTTCGTCAGCGCCAACGCGGTGCAGCACTTCATGCGGCTGCGCCCGCCGGGCCAGACCTGGCCCGAAGCGTTGCTGGCCGGCTCCACCGGGCCCGGTACCTCGGCCGCATTGCGGGCGGCCGGCGTGCCCGAGGCGCTGATCGTCGAACCGCTGGGCCAGGTCTTCGATTCCGAGGCCCTGTGGGAACGGCTGCGCCAGCGCGACTGGCAGGGCCGGCGCGTGGCCGTGGTGCGCGGCGAAGGCGGCCGCGACTGGCTGGCCGAGCAACTGGGGCGCTGCGGGGCTCGCGTCGAGTTCGTCGCCGCCTACCGGCGCGGGCTGCCGCGGCTGGACGCAGCCGCGCAGGCCTTGCTGGACGCGGCGCTGGCGCTGCCGCAGCAGCACCTGTGGTCCTTCAGCAGCTCGCAGGCGGTGGCCCACCTGCGGCTGCTGCGGCCGGCTGCCAACTGGTCGGGCTGCGCCGCCGTCGCGCCGCACCCCCGCATCGCCGAAGCGCTGCGGGGCCTGGGCTTCGGCCAGGTGCGGCTGGTGCCCGTCGGCGCGGCCGCGCTGGCAGCTTCGGCGCGCGGGGGCCGGCCGATACAATCATCGGCTTCGTGATCGAACCCATCGCCCCCCCCGCCGTCGCCGCGGCAGCGGCCCCCGCGGCCCCCGCGTCGGCCGAGGTGCATGCGCTTCCGGGACGCTGGATCGCCGCCGGCGCCGTGCTGCTGGCCGCGCTGTGTGCGGCGGCCGTGATGTACGCGTGGAACACGCAGCAGCGGGTCAAGGGCCTCGAGCAGCAGATGGTCAAGCGCCAGGAGGACAGTGGCGCGCAGGCGGCCGAGGCGCAGATGCTGGCCAAGCAGGCCCAGGAAAGCTCGCGCGACGCCGCCGCCAAGCTGGCTTTGCTGGAGGCGCGCGTGGCCGAGGCCTCGCTGCAGCGCAGCCAGCTGGAAGAGCTGATCCAGTCGCTGTCCCGATCGCGCGACGAGAACGTGCTCGCCGATGTCGAGTCGTCGATCCGCGTGGCCTTGCAGCAGACCGCCATCACTGGCAGCGCGGAGCCGCTGGTCATCGCGCTGAAGCAGGCCGAAGAACGCCTGGCGCGGCAGAACCAGCCGCGCCTGGAAGGCGTGCGCCGCGCCATCGTGCAGGACCTGGAGCGCGTGCGCGCGGCCGGCGCGATCGACGTGTCGACGCTGGCCATCCGGCTCGATGAGGTGGTGCGCCTGGTGGACGAGTTGCCGCTGCTGTCGGCGCTGCAATCCAAGGCGTCGGCCGACCGCGCAACGCTGCGGCGCGCGGCGCCGTCGGCCTCGGCGGCGTCGGCCTCCGACTCGGCTGCGGCCGACCCGGTCTGGACCGAAGTGCTGGGCGAGCGCTGGGCCGCGCTCGGCGCACGTGTCTGGGCTGAAGTGCGCGGCCTGGTCCGGGTGACGCCGATCGACCAGCCTGAAGCCATGCTGATCGCGCCGGAACAGGCCTACTTTCTGCGCGAGAACCTCAAGCTGCGCTTGCTGAACGCGCGGCTGGCGCTGCTGAGCCGGCAGTTCGACACCGCACAGGCCGACCTGCGCGACGCGCTGTCGGTGCTGGAGCGCTATTTCGACCGCAGTTCGCGGCGCACCGCCAGTGCCGTCGACCTGGTCAAGCAGGTCAGCAGCCAGGCGCGCCAGGTGGTGGTGCCGCGCCCCGACGCCACGCTGGCCGCCATCGCCGCCATGGCCGGCGGCCGCTGACGGCGAACCCAGGCCACGCCATGCGCGGCATCGTCTGGCTCGTCCTGCTGTTCGTCGTGGCCGTCGTGGCTGCGACAACGCTCGGCCGCAACGACGGTGTGGTCAGCATCTACTTCGGTGCCTGGCGCACCGACCTGTCGCTGAACCTGTTCGTCCTGCTGGTGCTGGCTGCGTGCGCGGTCCTGATGGCGGCCGCGCGTTCGATCAACAGCCTGATCAGCTTGCCGCAGCGTGCGCGCGAATGGCGCCAGCTGCGGCGCGAGCGGGCCGCCCATGCCGGCATGCGCGAGGCGCTGGCCGAGTTCTTTGCCGCGCGCTACAGCCGTGCCCACCGCGCGGCGCTGCGAGCACTGGTCCTCCAGGACGAGACCGATGCGCTGCGCGCCGACGCCGAGTTCCGCGCGCTGGCCCACCTGCTGGCCGCGGCCAGCCTGCACCGCATGCAGGATCGTGGTCGCCGCGACGAGACGATGCGCCAACTGGGGCGGCTGACGCGAAAGGGCGCCACCGCGCGGCCGGTGGACGAAGGTGCGCGCCTGCTGGCGGCCGAATGGGCCATCGACGACCGCGACGCGCCGCGTGCGATCGAGTTGCTGGGCGAACTGCCGGCCGGCGTGGCCCGGCGCACGCAGGCACTGCGGTTGCGCCTGCTGGCGCAGCGCCTGACGCAGCAGCCGCTGCCGGCGCTGCAGACCGCGCGGCTGCTGGCCAAGCACCAGGCCTTCTCGCCCAGCGCCGCCCTCAGCCTGCTGCGCACGCTGGCCGGAGAGGCTCTCGACGGCGCACGCGATGCCGACGCGCTGCGCCGCGTCTGGCAGCAACTCGACGCGGCCGATCGGCGCGATGCCACTCTGGCCGCGCGTGCCGCGCTGCGCGCGGTGGCCTTCGGCGCCAACGAGGACGCACGCGCATGGCTGCGCCCGTTCTGGGACGGCATCGACAAGCTCGAGGTCGACGAGCGCGAGCGCATCGCGCTGGCGCTGCTGGAGGCCGTGCCGGGCATGCCTTCAGAGTGGCTGCCTCGGCTGGAAAGCGCGGCGCAGGCACTGCCCAACGACCCGGCAGTGGCGGCGGCCGTGGGCACGGCCATGATCGAGCGGCAACTGTGGGGCAAGGCGCGCCGGCCGCTGGAGCAGGCGGCTGCCGCCGCCGGCGGCCTGGGCGCCCCGGCCCGGCGCCGCGCCTGGCGCTCGCTGGCGCAATTGGCGCAGCAGGAAGGCGACACGGTACGTGCCCAGCAGTGCGAGCGCGCGGCGGCCGCCATCGACTGATGCCGGGCGTTTGGCCGCTGATATAATGCGCAGCTTCGCGGCTGTAGCTCAGCTGGATAGAGTACTTGGCTACGAACCAAGGGGTCGTGGGTTCGATTCCTGCCAGCCGCGCCAGAATTTCGGTTCTAGATCAACGGGTTAGATGCTTCTGCGTCTGACCCGTTGTTCTTTCTGCGCGACTTTCTGCGCGACTTTC
>Ga0316616_100001264_pt1 | contig 10042 bp, 8 predicted proteins | sample OWC_Aug_M1_C1_D1_FD_207660 | JGI IMG/M metagenome (GOLD analysis project Ga0316616, IMG submission 207660) | Wetland soil microbial communities from Old Woman Creek delta, Ohio, United States - OWC_Aug_M1_C1_D1_B | ecosystem: Environmental > Terrestrial > Soil > Wetlands | place: USA: Ohio...
GCCACGAAATCCTGAACACCGTCCCGGATGCCCTCGTCCCCAGCGATGAGGAACGCCGTGGCCGCGGTCAGGACGAGGAGGGGCGCGAAGTCCTTCTCCTTGATGCGGAACGGTGCCGTCCAGATGCGGCCTGCGTCCTCCAGGAATTCACGGACGGGCGCGTCCTGGGCCGCAACGGGGATCTCGAGGACGACGAGACAGGCCAAGCCCGCCGAAACGATACGTACGAGTCGCCCCCGGTTCATGGTCTTCGCGGCGATTATACAACAACCCCACGCGAATTCTACCTGGGAAATATTCCTTGTGCTATAATACCGCCCTTTATCGGGAAGCCCCGACGAAGGCCAAGGAGAACGGCCGACCATGCACCGCATCGAGCAACATCCCATCCTGCCCATCCCCGCGTTTACCAAGGTCCCCTTCACGTGGAAAGGCCGGGCCCTGGAGGCCCGCGCGGGAGAGACCCTGTCGTCGGCGCTGTTCGCCGCCGGTGTGCGCGTCTTCGGCCACCACGCCAAGGACGGCGCGGCCCAGGGCATCTTCTGCGCCAACGGCCAGTGCGCCCAATGTCTCGTTCTGGCCGACGGCATCCCGGTGAAATCGTGCATGGAGCTGGTCAGGCCGGGGGTCCGGGTGGAGCCGGTCGAGGGCCTGCCCGAGCTGCCCGCGGTCGATGCCCGCTCCGCGGCGCAGGACGTGGCCTCGCCCATCGAAACCCTCCGCGTTCCCGTCCTGATCGTCGGCGGCGGCCCGGCCGGCCTCTCGGCCGCGATCGAGCTCGGCAAGCGGGGCATCGAAGCCATCCTTCTCGACGACAAGCACCGGCTCGGCGGAAAGCTTGTCCTGCAGACGCACCGTTTCTTCGGTTCCGTGGAGGCCGTCTTCGCCGGGACGCGCGGCATCGATATCGCCACGCGCCTCGAAGCCGAGGTCCGGTCGTACCCGGGCGTGCGGATCTGGCTCCAGAGCGCGGCCCTGGCCGTCTACAGCGATAAGAAGGTCGGCGTTCTGGTCGGAGGACGGAAGTACGTCCTGGTCGAACCGGAGGTCCTTCTCGTCACGGCCGGGGCCCGGGAGAAGAACCTGGCCTTCCCGGGCAACACGCTCCCCGGGGTCTTCGGGGCCGGGGCCTTCCAGACCCTCGTCAACAGGGACCTGATCCGGCCGACCGGACGGCTGTTCATCGTCGGGGGCGGCAACGTCGGGCTCATCGCGGGTTACCACGCCCTCCAGGCCGGCATCGCCGTGGTCGGGCTGGTCGAGGCCATGCCCGAGTGCGGCGGTTACAAGGTCCACCGGGACAAGCTGGCCCGGCTGGGCGTGCCCATCTACACTTCGCACACGGTCGTCAGCGCCAACGGGACGGACTCCGTCGCGTCGGTCACGATCGCCCGCGTCGATGAAAAGTTCCGGCCCGTCGCGGGCACGGAGCGGTCCTTCGATTGCGACACGCTCCTCATCGCGGTCGGGCTCGATCCGGTCGCCGAGTTCTACGACAAAGCCCGCGAGTTCGGCCTCGCCGCCTTCGCCGCCGGCGACGCCGAGGAGATCGCCGAGGCTTCGGCCGCCATCTTCTCGGGCAAGATCCGCGGTCTCGAAGTGGCTCGGACGCTCGGGCTCGACGTCGGGGAGATCTCACCCGATTGGTACCGGACCTCGGACATCCTCAAGTCCCGGCCTGGAGCGACGACCGCGGAGCGGACGCCCGACGCCGAGACGGGCGTCTTCCCGGTCATCCACTGCAACCAGGAGATCCCCTGCGATCCCTGCACGGCCGTCTGCCCCAACGACCTCATCGAAATGGACCGCACGGACATCCGGCGCTTGCCGAGCTTCGTCGGGACGAAGGCCGGCAAGGGATGTACGGGCTGCGAGAAGTGCGTCGCCATCTGCCCGGGCCTGGCCGTCACCCTCGTCGACTACCGCAAGGACCCGGACTTCCCCACCGTAGCCATCCCCTTCGAGTTCCTCAAGGACAGCCTCAAGGCGGGCGATCGCGTGGTCGTCGAGGACACCGAAGGGAACCGGCTCGGCCGGGTCGAGGTCGGTGCGGTCAAGGCGATCAAGGCCAACGACAGGACCGTCATCGTCAAGGTCCGGGCGCCCAGGGAGTACGCCAAGAAGGTGGCCGGCATCCGGATCCAGGAGGCCGAGACCGGCGAGCCCCTGGCCCGATACGTCGGGAGGACCTCGGACGACGCCATCGTCTGCCGCTGCGAGCGGGTCACCGCCGGCGAGATCCGCCGGCTCATCCGCGAGGGAGTCCGGGACATCAGCGAGATCAAGGCGGTCACCCGGGCCGGCATGGGTTCCTGCGGGGCCAAGACCTGTACACCGCTCGTCCACCGGCTGTTCCGCGAGGAAGGGGTGGCCGAGGCCGACATCGTCGACCAGCCGAAGCGCCCCCTGTTCGTCGAGGTCCCCCTGGGGATATTCGCCGGGTTCGGCGGAAAGGACGAAGGCCATGACGGCGAATAAGATCTTCGACGCGATCGTCGTCGGCGCCGGGAGCGTGGGCACCCCGGCCGCTTTGTCGCTGGCCGAATCCGGCCTCAAGGTCCTGGTCCTCGACGGCGCCCCGAGCGTCGGCCAGGGCTCGAACAAGAGGGCCATCGGCGGGCTCCGGGCCACCCACTCCGATCCGGCCAAGATCCGACTCTGCCTGCGCAGCCTCGAGATCTTTTCGGGCTGGGAGGAGCGGCACGGCGACAAGATCGAGTGGTTCAAAGGCGGCTACAGCTACGTCGCCTACCGTCCCGAGGAAGAGCGGACGCTCAAGGACCTCCTCGCCATCCAGAAGCCCTGCGGCTTGAACATCGACTGGCTCGAAGCCGCCGAGCTGCGCGAGGTCATCCCCGACCTCGCCCCGGAGGGGCTCATCGGCGGGACCTTCTCGCCGGACGACGGGAACGCCTCGCCGCTGCTCGCCGTCCACGCGTTCTACACCCGGGCGCGAAGACTGGGCGCGGAGTTCCGCTTCGGCGAGAACGTGACGGCCATCCTCACCGACGGCGGCCGCGTCCGTGGCGTCCGCACGGCCGGGGGCGAGTACGCCGCCCCGGTCGTCATCAACGCGGCCGGACCGTCCGCCGCCGAGGTCGCGGCCCTGGTTGGGATCGCCGTGCCGGTCCGGCCCGATTCGCACGAAGCGGCGGTGACGGAAGCCGTGGCCCGTTTCCTCGGACCCATGGTCGTCGACATCCGGCCGGTCGCCGGTTCGGCCAACTACTACTTCTACCAGCACGACACCGGACAGATCGTCTTCTGCATCACCCCCAGCCCCAGCATCTGGGGCACGGACACGCGCGAGACGAGCTCGTTCCTGCCGATGGTCGCCGCCCGCATGGTCGGCCTCATCCCCCGGCTCAGGAACCTCCGCGTCCGGCGGACCTGGCGGGGCCTCTATCCGATGACCCCGGATGGATTCCCCATCGTCGGCTGGACCCGCGGGCTCGAGGGCCACATGCTGGCCGTCGGGATGTGCGGTCAGGGGTTCATGCTCGGCCCGGGCTTGGGCGAGCTCATCGCCCGCATGGTCCTCGAGAGGACGACGGAGGACGACCGCGAGACCCTGTCCTACCTCAGCCCGTACCGCGAGTTCAAGGGCCAGGAAAAGCTGAAATAGGGCTCACTTCTTCCGGGATCCGGCCCACCAGACGGCCAGTCGCAGGAGGATCGTCGCGACGGCGAAAGCGACGGCGAACAGGCTGAGCGAGGGCAGAACGGATTCGAAGGTCCGGAAGTACTTCGACCAACTGGCGCTCTTGAGCAGGGCGGCGTGGGCGGCAGCCAGGACCAGCCCCGCGTAGCCCGCATAACGCAGCAGCCTCCTCCAGGCACCCGCGCCGAGGAGCTTCCGGGCCCGGTCGTTGGAGGCCAGGGTCATGACCGCGAAGAGGGCGAGCGCGACCCAGCCCGCGAGTTCGGCGGGAAGGCCCTCGGGCCTTTTTTCGGGACTGAGCCCGAGCGCCGGGAGCAGGAAGTGATCGACGGCGCCGTGGGTCAGGCCGACCCAAAAACCCGCCAGGCCGTAGGGCTTGCGCAGAGCGAGCGAATCGCCGGACCGCCGCGAGAAATAGGACCGGCCCGTGAGATACATCGACAGGGCGATGAGGAACAGGGCCGAGACGCCGAGGGCCTTGTTGACGAGCGTCAGATCGAACCGCCAGATCCCGTCCTTGAAGTACTGCCGGACGAAGAAATACAAGCTGCCGAAGGCGGTCGCCGCGGCGGCCGTCGCCCAGGCGCGGGTTTCGATCTTCCGCAGGGGAGCTAGTCCGCTCATGCCGTCTCCAGTCTCGTTCTAAAGGTGAGGGATTATACCCGATGCCCGGCGAACCGCCAAATCCCCGGCTTCGGCCGCGGGAGCGCCGGCCCTCAGCGGACGACGATCCGTCTCCCGTCCACGTCGCGGAGGCCCATGGGGATGTCGTAGACCGAACGGAGCAGGGCCTCGTCGAGGATGTCGTCGGGCCGGCCCGCGGCGACGACGGCGCCCCTCTTCATGAAGACCATGTCGTCGGCGAACTTCAGGGCCATATCCAGGGCGTGGAGGGAGACGACGACGGTTTTTCCTGTCTCCACGGCCAGCCGCTTCACGAGCTCCATGACCTCCGTCTCGTGGCGCGGATCGAGGAAGGTCGTCGGCTCGTCGAGGAGGAGGACGGCGGACTGCTGGGCCAGAGTCCGGGCGATCAGAACGAGCCGCCTTTCCCCCGAACTGAGCTCGAAGACGGGCCGCGGTCCGAAATCCTCCAGGCCGACGAAACGCAGGGCTTCCCGGGCGGCCTCGTCGTCCCGACGCGCCGGCGAAGAGAATATGGGGATGAAAGCGGCCCGGCCGGTCAGCACGAAATCCAGCACGGAGTAATTGAAGGTCAGGCCGGGTTCCTGGGGGACGTAGCCGACGAGCCTGGCCCGCTCCCGCCCGGCGATTCCGGCCACATCGTGCCCATCGAAGAATACGGTCCCCCTTCCGGGAGGGAGGACCGAGGCCAGGCATTTGAGAAAGGTCGATTTACCGGCCCCGTTGGGCCCGACGAGCGCCGCCACCCGGCCTTCGGCGAAAGCCAGGCTCGGGACGCGGAGCGAGAACGCGCCGTAGGAGAATTTCAGTCCCTCGACGCGGACCTTCACAGCCAGATCCTCCCGGACTTCTTCAGCAGGACGATGAAGAAGGGTATGCCGACGACGCTCGTCAGTATGCCGACGGGGATCTCGAACGGGGCGGCGCCTCGGGCGACGGTGTCGGCGAGGAGGAGGAGGGCGGCGCCGTATCCTGCCGAGAGGGGCACGACCTTGCGGTTGTCGGCGCCTACGGCCATCCGGACGAGATGGGGCACGATGAGCCCGACCCAGCTGACGACCCCCATGACGGCCGTGGCCGCGGCCGTGACCAGCGCGGCCAGGGCGATGACCGCGATCTTGTCCCGGGTCGTGTCGAGGCCGAGCGATCTCGCTTCCTCCTCACCGAGCGAGAGGACGTTAAGCCGCCAGCGCATGAGGATGAGGACGGCGACGCCGACGCCGATGACGGGCAAGGTCACGGCGAGATCGCTCCAGGTGGCCTGGCCGAGGCTGCCCATGAGCCAGAATACGAGCGATTGCAGGGCGTAGGGATTGGCGAAGACCTCCACGAGCGAAAGCAGGGCCTGGAAGAGGGCCGAGACGATGACGCCGCCGAGCAGGATCGTCACCACCTGCGAGGCCGACCGGCCCGCGATCGCCACGACCAGGAGGACGGCGAGCAGGGCGAAGACGAAGGCGGCCGGCTGGGGCGGGAAACCGCGGCCGAGGAAGACGATGGAAAGCGCGGCGCCGAAGGCCGCGCCGTTGGAGATGCCCAGGCTGAACTCGAAGACGAGAGGATTTCGGAACAGCGCCTGGAGCGAGGCGCCGGACACCGCCAGGGCCGCGCCGGCGAAAAGGGCCAGCAGGAGCCGGGGCAGGCGGACACGGAAGAGGATGTCGGCGTACGGCGACGGCCCGGGACCGTCCCCGCCCGGGAAGACGGCCTCGGCGACCGTGGTGAAAACGGCCTTCGGCGGGATGCGGTAGGCGCCGACGTTCAGGGCGACGAGAGAGAGGACGAGGGGTAGCCCGACGGCCAGGACGGAGAGGACCGTCGTCCGCCTATCTCGCCGTCCACTCATGGCAGTCCAGGATACGGCAGAGTGCCGAGAAAGCTCCCTCGACGCCGTAGAATTCCTCGAAGATGGAGTTCCCCGTCGCAACGAGGCCGGGACCGGCCGGGGCGCCGGGCCGCAGCAGGCCCGATAGATAGACCGTCTCGACCAGGACGAGGGCGGGGTCCCACCAGTACCAGAACCCGAAGGTGTAATGGACGCGGCCCGATCTGACCGCGCGCAGGGAGGCCAGCCGCGGGTCCCGGAGGACCGTCCCGACCGACACACGCCTCTCCGTCGGGGGGTAGTTGCCCTGGACGAGGATGACCTCCGGATCCCAGGCGATGAGCGTTTCGATGGAGATCGTCGCTCCGGCCGCGCCGAGGTACTCGGGCAGAACACCGGACGCGGCGTTGCGGCCGCCGGCGGCGTCGACCGGTTCGTAGGAGACCGGCGTCCTGATAAGGGAGTTCCAGAACGCGAGATAGACGGAGGGCCGCCTCCCAGGCGGATCCGATGAGTCGGCCCGGTCCAGAGCGCGGAGCTGTTCCTGGAAGTACCCGACGAGCTCCGCGGCCCGCTCTTCTCGCCCGAGGATCTGGCCGAGCGTTCCGATCTCCCCTAAGAGGCCGGCGAACCGGCCCATCGACGCCAGGGCCACGACCGGGACTTGGAGCTTTCTCTCGATCGACTCGGCCATGCGGAATTCCGAAGGCGAGGCGAAAACGACGTCCGGCCGGAGCCTGACGGCCTCTTCGACCGAGATGTCCTGGGCTTGGTTCGATACGACGGGGAGCTTCAGACCTTCCGGGAAGACCAGGGGGAAGAGATGATCGTGGTGCCTTAAAAAATAGTCGATGCCCACCAGCCTGTCCCCCGCCCCGAGGGCGACGATGATCCGGGTGATCTCGGGCTCGAGAGAGATGATCCGTCCGATCTTCCCGGGGACCGACACGCTCCGGTTCAGGCTGTCGACGACCGTCGTCGGCGCCGGGACCTGACCGGCGGCCCCGGCCGGCGCGGGGAACCGAAGGACGGCCAGAGCGATGCCGGCGAGGAGGCCGGCCGTTCTCGCGGTCCGCGCGGGTTTCATACGAAGACGATCTCGCCGAAGCATTCCGGACGGTGGAAGTCGGGGGCCGGGGTTTCGACCGGGCTCCAGGCCCCGTAGTGGGGGAACTCGGTCTCGTCACCGCATTTGTAGAAATTGGCCGCGGACCGGCAGCCTGCGCCGATCTCACGCCCGTAGAGCTTGCGGAACAGGGCCAGAGGGACCCGGTACTCGAGGGTCCACTCCGGCGCGCCGTGCGTTCCGTCGACGGGTTCCGCGACAGAGGAGCGGACCTCAAAGCCGGCCAGGTCCTCGGGCCACAGCGGTTTGCGGTGCGACCGGTCCGGGCCGACAGCGGCCAGGAGGGTGCCGATGGCGTTGGTCTCGAAATTGACGTAGCCCACTCCAGACCCGGGGAAGGCGTCAATGAAGAACTCGACGCAGCTGTCCTTGTAGACCGGGTCCTGGAACTTCGTGTAGCGGGCCCGGATCCTCTCCTCCCCGACCCGGAACCGGACGTGGAGGAATTGGTCGGAGCGGCACAGACGGGCCTCGACCTCCGGTCGGTAGCCGTTGTCGAGCCAGAGGTAATGCCCGATCCTGAGCGCCGGGATCTCCGCCCAGGAAAGGCCTGGGTCCCCCGGCCGGAAATCACCGGAGACGCGCCGGACCGCGTAGATCGGTCTTTCCGGTTTCTCCGTCATTTGACCGGTTCCGCGCAGGCTTCGACCATACGCCCGATCGCCTTGACGACGGCGAGCTCGGCGTGGCCGGCCGGCTTGGCCGCCTCGGTCAGGACTTTCAGGCGGGCCTCCACCCAGGCGGCGGGCCGGCGTTCCCCTCTCGTCAGGCAATCGAGGGACTCCAGTCCGGCCTCCGAGACCCGGGCCAGGTTGAGCGAGAGCGGCTCGATCTCCCGGAGGGCGGGTGACGCGGCCAGGAGCGGCAGGACCAGGGCGTGGTTGTCTTTCCAGGCCTTCAGCGTCGCTGCGATCTCCGCGCCGACCTTCTTGTCCTTTCCGGCCAGGAACCGGCCGACCTTGTTCCCGAAGAGCCATGCGGCCATCGATTCGGGGGCGCAGGCGTCGACGAAGCGGGTGAAGGGCGAGAGGCTGGTGTAGGCGGCCTGCCCGTGCCGTTCATAATTCTCGAGCGGCTCGACAGCCGTGGCCAGGACCTTCAAAGGTTTGATGTGCTGGACCCCGGCGAGCCGCCTGAGGAGCATGTCCTGATTCTTGATGTGGAGCAGGCCGAGATCCTCGAGCCGGAGGCTCATGGGTCCGAGGCGCCGGTACATGTCCTCGACGTCGCGGACCGAGGCCGGCGACCAGAGCCTTTCGGCGATGGCCGCGGTCCGGGGCCAGATCCGCGAATCGATCGTCTCGAAGGTCGCGAGCTCGGACCACATCGTCGCCTCGCCGCCCAGGACCAGCTTTTTTCCGGCGTCGTCGAGGGGCGAGTCCGCCGGGATGGGGTCGTTGAGATAGTGGTACTCGGCCGGCTGGCACAGATCGATGTACCAGCCGTTGGAGAGGATCCCCTGATAGCCCTTCTGCGCCGCTTCGACGAGGGCCTTCTGGCCGCGCCAGGAATGGATGACGATGTCCGTCGGCAGTCCCGGCTGGAAGATCTCGTCCCAGCCGACCATCTTCTTGCCGTGCTTGGTCAGGATGCGGAGCAGGCGCTTGTTGAAATAGGCCTGGAGGGCGCTGTTGTCGGCAAGTCCGTTCTTCTTCTTGAAGGCCTGGATGGCCGGATTGGCGTCCCATTGATGGCCCTCGACCTCGTCGCCGCCGATGTGGAGATACGGGTCGGGGAAGAGCCCGGCCATCTCCTTGAAGAAGGCGTCGAAGAAGGGATAGATGCGTTCGTCGGCGGGATTGAAAGCCGGCGCGAAGACGCCGAATCTCCTCTCGATCGCGTAGGGGCCCGGGCCGCTCGCGAATTCGGGGTAGGCGACGAACCAGCTGGTCGAGTGGCCCGGGAGGTCGAACTCGGGCATGACCCGGATGCCGCGGTCGGAGGCGTAGGCGATGATATCGCGGATCTGGACCTGGGTGTAGAACAGGCCGTCCGAGCCGAGCTCGTGGAGCTTCGGGAAGACCTTGGATTCGACGCGGAAGCCCTGGTCTTCGGTCAGGTGCCAGTGGAGGACGTTCAGCTTGACCGCGGCCATAGCGTCGAGGTTCCTCTTGATGACGTCGACGGGATGGAAATGCCGGCCGACGTCGATGAGAAGGCCGCGCCAGGTGAAGCGCGGCCTGTCGGAGATCTCGCAGCCGGGGAAATAGTAACCGGCCTCGTCGGCACTCAGGAGCTGGAGGAGCGTTTCCAGTCCCCGAAGCACGCCGATATCGGTCTTCGCGTTCAGGGCGACCCTGCCTGTAGCCACCGACAGGGTGTAGGACTCATCCTCGTTGGGCAGAAGCCGCCCTTCCCGTTCGTACGTGTAGCGGATGCCGCCGTCCCCGGCCGGCTTCTGCGCGGCGAGGAAGTCCTGCTTCAGAAAGAGCCCCGTCCGGCCGGCCAGCCGGGACATGAACCGGGCCGCCGCTTTGAACGACCGGCTCGTCGGGACTCCCGGCCCGCCGATCGCGAGGTCCTCGTCGACGCGGAAACGGCCCTCCCCGGCGGTCACGCTCTCGGGCACGGGCATGAGCGTGAGGAGGCCGGTCGGGCCTGCGGCAGAGGCATGCGGCGCGGGAAAAGCGCCGACGGATCCCCCGAAAGCCAGAAAGGCCAGAGCCAGAGCGAAAACCGACGCGAAGCGGGAAAAACGGTCCATGATCACTCCTCCGTGCGCGGAAATGGCAAGCCCCTTTATAGCACAGAGGAGGGGCGCGGAAAAGAGCGGGCCGCCCGCCCC
>Ga0316616_100001265_pt1 | contig 10034 bp, 10 predicted proteins | sample OWC_Aug_M1_C1_D1_FD_207660 | JGI IMG/M metagenome (GOLD analysis project Ga0316616, IMG submission 207660) | Wetland soil microbial communities from Old Woman Creek delta, Ohio, United States - OWC_Aug_M1_C1_D1_B | ecosystem: Environmental > Terrestrial > Soil > Wetlands | place: USA: Ohio...
GGGAAGGTCGTAAAGATACTTATTGAAAACGGAAAACCTGTTGAATATAATCAACCACTTTTTTTAATTGAGCTGGCTTAAGCACTACTAAAACCTGGATATAGATTTTGTTTAACAAAATACTAATCGCTAATCGTGGCGAAATTGCACTTCGAATTATCCGTACCTGCAAAGAGTTGGATATAAAAACCGTTGCAGTGTATTCTGAAGCTGATAAAGATTCCTTACATGTTACCTTTGCCGATGAAGCAGTCTGTATTGGTCCTCCATTTGGAAAAGACAGCTATCTCAAAATTCCCGCAATCATCTCTGCTGCACAAGTCACTGGTGCTGACGCAATTCATCCCGGTTATGGATTTCTTGCTGAGAATGCAAACTTTTCTGAAATCTGTCAGGAATCAAACTTAAAGTTTATTGGCCCATCTCCGGAAATGATCAGAGCGATGGGAGATAAAGCATTCGCAAAAGATACTATGAAAAAAAACGAAGTCCCTGTTATTCCAGGCAGTGATGGTGTGATAGAAAATCTTGATGAGGCTAAAGAAATAGCAAAAGGAATTGGTTTCCCTGTGATTATTAAAGCTTCTGCTGGTGGAGGTGGAAAAGGAATGAGAATAGTTTGGGAAGAAAGCGAATTCCAAAAAGCATTTCAAACAGCACGAACTGAAGCCGAAGCTGCATTTGCAAATGGTGAGGTTTACATCGAAAAATTCATAGAGAATCCACGCCATATAGAAATTCAAATTATGGGTGACCAGCATAGTAATGTTTATCATTACGGAGAAAGAGATTGTTCAATTCAACGAAGACACCAGAAACTTATCGAAGAATCTCCTTCACCTGCTGTTGATGAAGATTTAAGAAGCCGTATGGGTGAAGCAGCAATCAGAGGTGCTAAGTCGGTTAATTATGAAGGTGCGGGTACAATTGAATTTTTACTCGATAAGCATCAAAATTTTTATTTTATGGAAATGAATACAAGAATTCAGGTTGAACATCCTGTTACTGAACTCGTTTACGATGTTGACCTTGTTAGACAACAGATTCTTGTGGCTGCAGGTGAGAAAATCGAGGCAAAACCAAAAAAGCCGCATGGTCACGCAATCGAATTCAGAATTAATGCTGAGGATCCAGATAATAATTTCAGACCATCACCAGGAAAAATTAACTCACTTCATTTTCCAGGTGGTTTCGGCGTCAGAAATGATTCGCATATTTATCAATCTTACTCAATTCCTCCTTACTATGATTCTCTGGTAGCAAAGTTGATTGTTTGGGGAAGAGACAGAGAACACGCTATTATGCGTGGTAAAAGAGCACTTAATGAGTTTATTATTGAGGGGATCAAAACAACGATACCATTCCATCTCAAAGTTCTTGAAGACGGCAGATTTAAAAGTGGTAATTTTGATACAAGTTTTCTTGAGAAATTTTAGTACTCATATCATTCAATTAAAATTTAAATAAGAGGGAAAAATGAAAATACCTGAAAATGTTAAATACACTAAAGACCACGAGTGGGTTCGCGTTGATGGAAATATTGGTACTGTTGGAGTGACAGATTATGCACAAGGTGAACTCGGTGATGTAGTGTTTGTGGATATTGATCCTGATATAAAAGAAATTTCAAAAGGAAATTCATTTGGCACAATTGAAGCAGTAAAAACTGTTGGTGATCTTTTTGCACCTTTCAGCGGAAAAGTCACTGAAATAAATAATAAACTTTCTGAATCTCCTGAGTCTGTAAATTCGGATCCCTACGGTGATGGCTGGATGATCAAAGCTGAGATACGCAATCTTGCAGATCTAGATGATTTACTTGATGTAAATTCTTATAAAACATTAGTTGGTCAATAAACCTGCTGAGTGTTCAAAAAAATGGTTTCTTATTTTAAACCCGTGTTTAGCGGGTTTTTATTTTTAAATAAATATTTATCTTTATAACAGATGAAAGAGCGAGATTTAATACTTATAATTGATTTCGGATCTCAATACACACAATTGATTGCACGTCGTGTAAGAGAGGTTAAAGTTTATTCTGAAATTCACCCACACACAATTACCTTTGATGAAGTAAAAAACCTTCATCCAAAAGGAATAATTCTTTCCGGTGGACCAATGAGCGTGTATGATGATTCCGCACCTGCAATCGATCCGCAGATATTCAACCTTAAAGTTCCATTTTTAGGATTATGCTATGGTCTTCAGCTAATCTGTAAAAATTTTGGTGGAACTGTTGAGCCTGCAACAAGTCGTGAATATGGAAAATCAATTTTAAGAATCACAGATAATACGGATATCCTTCGCGGAGTTGAAGATGCTTCAATTGTCTGGATGAGTCACGGCGACTATTTGACCGAATTACCTAAAGGATTTAAAATTGTTGGCGAGTCCGATCATTCCCCCATTTGTGCTATTTCAAATCAGTCTAAAAGATTATATGGTTTGCAATTTCATCCGGAAGTTGTTCATACTGAACAGGGTGAAAAGATAATCAACAACTTTCTTTTTGATATTTGTAAATGTTCAGGAAATTGGACTCCGCAGAATTTTATTGATGAAAAGCTTGATAAAATAAAATCGACAATAGGAAATTCAAAAGCAATTTGTGCTCTTAGCGGAGGTGTAGATTCAACAGTTGCAGCTGTACTGGTGAGAAAAGCTATTGGTGATAATTTGATTTGCATCCACATTGATAATGGGCTGATGCGGATGAATGAGAGTGAAAAAATAGGTAGATTATTTAATGAAAAGTTAAAATTAAATCATATCCGCGTAGATGCTACTGAGAAATTTCTGAATAATCTAAAAGGCGTTTCCGATCCTGAAAAGAAAAGAAAAATAATAGGCAACACATTCATCGAAGTCTTTGAAGCAGAAGCAAAAAAAATAAAGGATGCAGAGTTTCTGGTTCAGGGAACACTCTATCCTGATGTTATTGAATCAGTTTCCGTTAAAGGTGCGTCGGCTACAATTAAAACACATCATAATGTTGGTGGTCTACCTGAAAAAATGCACTTAAAATTGGTTGAACCATTCCGGGAATTATTCAAAGATGAAGTCAGAAGTGTTGGCAAAAGTTTAAATATTCCAGCCGAATTTATAAATCGCCATCCTTTCCCAGGACCGGGTCTTGCTGTGCGTGTCCTTGGTGAAATAACCAAAGAAAAACTTGATATTTTACGTGAGGCTGACGATATCTTTATTACTTCCATAAAAGAGGCTGGATTATATAACAGTATCTGGCAGGCTTTTACCGTTCTTCTCCCAGTAAGCAGCGTGGGAGTTATGGGAGATGCAAGAACTTATGAATTTGTTCTCGCACTCAGGGCAGTTACTTCAGTCGATGGGATGACTGCAGACTGGTACACATTTGAACACGATTTTCTTTCTTCTGTTTCAAATAAAATAATAAATAAGGTCAGAGGTGTAAACAGAGTGGTTTATGACATAAGCTCAAAACCACCTGCAACCATCGAATGGGAATAGCAAATTGTTTAAATTTGTTTTAAGATAAGAAAAATATTTATGTGAAAAATGAAAGAACGAAAATTAAATACAAATTTTATTTTACTCTTTATAATTCAAATAGTCGTCAGTTTGAATTTATCTTTCTCTCAGGTAGTTACAGAAGAAGAAATTAATAGTAATTTCGATAGTGCGCTTTCATTATTCAATTCGGGTAAATATGAAGAATCATTAGACAGCTTTACTAAATTTCTTGCTGATTACAGATACAACTCGAAGACAACAGCTGCAGAATTTTTCAAAGCCAAAATTCACCTTGAAATAAAGCAGCTAAATCAATTTAAATTTACAGCTGACCAGTTTCTAGAACTATACCCCAGAAGTAATTATGTTGATGAAATCAGATTGATGCTGACTAAATATTATCTTGAAATTGCGAATTACTACAATGCTTTCAAAGAAATTTTATTCATTATCGAAAAACCGAACTCATCACTATACGAAAAGAAAGCAAAAAAAATTGGCGAAGGTATCGCTGCTAAATATCTAAATGAAATCCAGCTTGAAAAACTTTACTCATCTTTTACAAGCACCAAGGTAAGACCCTATATTTTACTTCAGCAAGGCAAATATCTGCTGCGAAATGGTGATGCCTTTAATGCGGAAAATACATTTGAAGAATTAATTAATAGTTATCCTGAATCTGCTGAGTTTAATGAAGCCCAAAAATTATCAGATTATTCCTATAACCCTGTAAAAGCAAATATAATTATTGGAGTTATGCTGCCTCTCGAGGCAATTTCTGAAAGTGAATACAGCTCGCAATCTGCTATAGAAATTCTGGAAGGAATTAAATTTGCTGTGGATGAGTTCAATAAACTTCGAAGCGAAAAAGTTGGTTTATTAATTCGTGATACAAAAAAGAATGTTGACGAAATAAAAAAGATAAGAGATGAGTTTGTTTCTCTGAACTCACTCGTCGCTATATTAGGGCCCATTTTTAGCAATGAAGTCCGGGCTGCACTTCAGGAATTCGATGATTATGATATCCCAATTATTTCTCCAACTGCTACTGATGATAATTTAACCAGCATTAGCCACAACTTTTTTCAGGCCAATCCTTCATTTTCTGTTAGAGGAAAATTAATGGCTCAATATCTCTTTTATTCAGAAAATAAAAGAGATGTATCAGTATTGAATTCTATTGATGGATACTCCCCAATACTTGCCGGTTCTTTTATAAGTGAGTTTGAAAATTTGGGTGGGACAGTGGTGAAAAAGGAATCCTTTAAAAATGATAATACTGATTTCAGCATCCCGATCTCAAAAATTTACAGCGATTCACTTGTGGTAGATGGTATTTATATTCCATTGTCAGATAATTCTGTTACTCCATTAATTTTATCAGAACTAATTAATTTTGGCAGAAAAATTCCTATATATGGTAATCAGGATTGGATGACTGCGAAGGGATTTGAAACTGCTTCTGAAGTGAGTAATAACCTGACTTTTGAATCTGATTATTTTGTTGATTTTAACAGCGAAATTTATAAAAATTTTAGCGATCAGTTCAGCTCCATTACGGGAAAGGATGTAAACCGAAATGTACTTTATGGATATGATACTGCGAAATATCTTCTAACTGCAATCAGAAATAGTGAGCCAGGAAGAAAGAACCTAGTTGATAAAATGACTTCGGGATTGGTTAGCAGTGGGTTGCGTAATAATATTTCATTTGATTCGAGAAGAGTTAATAGATTCTTGAATATTGTTCGATATAAAGATGGAGTATTTGAACTGGTAGATAAATTCAGGCTGGGTCAATATTAATTATGAAAGAAATTAAAAAGTTTACTGTAAAAGATCTTCCGCTTGACGATCGCCCTCGTGAAAAACTATCATTAAGAGGATCTCAAAATCTTTCTGACGCTGAATTAGTTGCCATTCTTTTGAGAACAGGGAAGAAGGGAAAATCAGTCTTAGAAATTGCCCGAGAATTAATAAGCCGAGAAGGAAACCTTGCGATACTTGCTACAAAAACAGTTGACTCACTTCAAAAGGTAAGCGGAATCGGAAAAGACAAAGCAGCTACTCTTGCAGCAGCTTTTGAGTTAAGTAGAAGGATTTTATCGCAGTCGAAATGGTTTTCAGATAAAAAAGTTACATCACCACAAGAGATCGCTGATATCTTTATACCTATGTTAAGAGATGATTCTAAAGAAAGATTTATTGTTGTATGTCTGAATTCATCAAATAAAATTATTAAGCATGAAACCATTTCAATCGGAAATCTTAACTCGAGCATAGTACATCCCAGAGAGATATTTAAGGTTGCCATTGATTGTTCTTCAGCCAGCATAATCTTAATACACAATCACCCAAGCGGCAATCCTGAGCCGAGTAGCGAAGATATACGAATTACCAAGAAAATAGTTGAATCTGGCAAAATTTTAGACATTCCTATATTTGACCATCTGATAATAGCTGGCGAAACCTACACCAGTTTTGTAGAAAAACGACTTATTTAAAGAAAAATATCATTTAATTGAATATTTTAACTCAAAAAATTATATATTTGTGTTGAATTTTATACTACGATCAGTAGTTTGAAAATTTCTCTTTATTATAACACTAATTACAATTAACAATCATCAATAATCGGAGGTTACATATGAACCTATTCAAAAGTTTCAAAACCCCCATCATGGCTGCAATATTTTTTGTTAGTATTGCATTGCTCGCGGGATGCGGTTTAAGTGACGCTCAGATAGCTGAACTTGACAATTTGCGTGCAGAAGTGAAATCACTTGAAGCAGACGCAAATGCTTTGAAAGACACTAAAGCTCAGCTTGAATCTGAAATTCAGACAATTAACAGAAAGTTGGCTGAATGTAATAAACAAAAGGAAGAAACAAAGGCAAACCTTCAAAAATTGCCTAAGTAATTATTAACAGGAATTTTAATAAAAAAATCAAATGGAGAAAAAAATGAAACTTGCAAAATCTTTAGTTTATTTTATTTCCCTTCTTTTCCTGTTATCTCTTTCTTCCTTTGCACAAGATGAAAAAGAGATGACTGAAGATGAATGGGAAGCTGAAATGACCAGACTCACTGCTAAGAAGCAATCCTTAGAGTCTGAAATTCAAACATTAACAGCTGACAATGAAAATCTTACAACTGTTAGAAATGGTCTTCAGGATCCTGAAGCATGCATTGATGAGCTTTATGCATTAGTTGGTGCAACCAGAAAAGATGTTGACAACTTTAGAAATGCTGTCAATGAACTTGATGGAAAAATCAAAAGAAAAGAAGGTCCAAAACCTGACAGACAGGCTGACCTAGATGCATTAAAAATGAACAAAATAAGTGCATTGCCAGAATTTTTTGATAAAGTTCATAACAAAATGCAGCAAGCTCTTAATGACTGGATAGATGCTCCTCCGGTAATTAATTATTCAGTTGTTAGAGGTGACTGTCTTTGGAATATTGCCAAGAAACAAGAGCACTATGGAAACGCTTTTGCTTGGCCAATTATTTATAATGCAAATAGAGATAAAATTAAGAATCCAGATTTAATTTATCCTGATCAGGTATTCTCTATTCCACCACTAACTCAGGAAGAAAAGGATAAATACGAAAAGTTAAGAGCTAATTACAAACCAGCTCCGGTTCAATAAAATTATTTTAATTTGTTTAACTTAATTTAATTAGGAAGAGCCCTTGTCCTTTTGCAGGATAAGGGTTTCTTCTTTTAAAGATATTAATGACTGCTGTTGAAAAGAAAATAGTAATTGAAAACATAAATATGCTCGACCTTCTTGGATTTAATGATTCAAATCTGAGAGTCATAGAGGATAGATTCAACACTTCCATAACTGTGAGAGGGGATAATGTAATACTCAAAGGTGTTATAGAGGAAATTGATTTAATCGAAAAGATTCTCAAAGAGATGGCTTATGTTTTAAATACAAGTGGAAGATTAGGCACGAATGATGTCAATACCATACTCGATTTAACGATAGAAGGCAAGGAAATAGTTGATGAAGAAGAGCTTGATGCGATTGTTCTTTACACAAAGAAGGACGTAATTAAAGCCAGAACACCAGGACAAATCAACTATATCAATCTTGCTCGAAAAAATGATATATGCTTTGCAATCGGTCCCGCAGGAACTGGAAAAACTTATCTTGCAGTTGCAATTGCTGTTTCAGCACTTAAAAGAGGTTTGGTTAAAAAATTAATTTTAGCGAGACCAGCAGTTGAAGCAGGAGAAAGCCTGGGATTTTTACCAGGAGATTTTCGTGAAAAAATAGATCCGTACCTTCGTCCTCTTTATGATGCACTTGATGATATGATTCCTTCCGAAAAATTAAAAAGCTACATCGAGAAACGAATAATCGAAATAGTTCCGCTGGCTTATATGCGTGGTAGGACTTTAAATAATGCTTATGTAATTCTTGATGAAGCACAAAACTCCACTACGATGCAAATGAAAATGTTCCTAACAAGACTTGGTGGTAACTCAAAGGCAATCATAACTGGTGACATAACTCAAATCGATCTTCCTGCTAAACAGGTGAGTGGATTAGTTCAAGCGAAGGAAATATTAGCTAAAGTGGAAGGTGTGGCTTTCGTTTACTTTGATAAAGGAGACGTTGTAAGACACAAACTTGTAAAGGATATAATTGATGCGTATGAAAAGTTCGGCGCCAATAGAAACGGAGATTCCTAAATTACTTTTTTGCTCTCCTCCCAGTAGAAATCCATCTCCTTAAGATTTGATTCCGATAACTTTTTCCCTAGTGATTTAATCTTTTCTTCAACGTATCCGAATCTTTTTATAAATTTTAAATTTGTTCTTCGTAACGCATTCTCAGGATTCACATCCAAAAACCTCGCATAATTTACAAGGGCAAAGAACACATCACCAATTTCATCTTCCAATTGATTATAAAGTTCTTCATCTCTTTTGTCACTTAACTTTTGATTCTTAATTTTTTCAATTTCGTGCATTTCCTCGATCTCTTCAATAACTTTTGTCCAAACGTCCTCTTTTTTCTCCCAATCAAAACCGACTTTTGCTGCTTTCTCCTGAAGCCGATGAGCTCTTTGTAATGAAGGAAGCATTTCGGGGACACCATCCAGAACAGAATTTCTTCCTTCTTCAAGTTTTATTTCTTCCCAATTCTTTTTCACTTCTTCTGCACCAGATACTTTAACTTCACCGAATACATGTGGATGTCTTCTGATTAATTTTTCCCTGATTGAATCGATTACATCATCAATTGTAAAGTTGTTAGACTCTGAAGCGATGATGGTGTGAAAGACAACGTGAAGAAGCAGATCGCCAAGTTCGTTCCTGAGTTCATCATAATTTTTCTTTTCAATAGCTTCAACAACCTCGTATGTTTCTTCTATCGTAGCGGCTTTTATTGAATCATTAGTTTGTTCACGATCCCATGGACATTCTTTCCTTAATCTTTTCACTATCTCAACGAATTCATTAAATTTGTTACCAGTCATAATATAAATCCTTTTCTATATCTCGATTGAATTAATTGCTAGAGACGGATTCAAATTTAATCAAAATAAAACTATCCGAATATAAATAGAGGAAATCATGTTCGAAGAAAAAATAAAACAAATGGGCATTACAATTCCCGAAACCGTTAAACCACTTGCAGCTTATATTCCGGCAATGCGTGTTGGAAACCTAGTTATGACTTCCGGACAAGTTCCGATTTCTGATGGTGCTGTAAAATATTCGGGTAAGGTTGGAAAAGATCTTTCCGAAGAAGAAGGAAAAGAAGCAGCAAAATTATGTGCATTGAACTGTTTGAGTGCAATCAAAAGTGTAATTGTAAATCTGGATAAAATAAAAAGAGTTGTGAAATTAACAGTTTTTGTGAGCAGTGCTGAGGGATTTACAGCTCAACCGAAAGTTGCAAATGGTGCATCAGAGTTTATTGTCGAGATATTTGGGGATGCTGGAAAACACGTCCGAAGTGCAGTTGGCGTTAGTGAGCTTCCTTTAAACTCAGCTGTTGAAATTGAAATGATAGTTGAAGTTCAGAGCTAGTTAAAATTAAAGTTTCAACCAGTTCTTGATGATTTGAGTACCAAATTGTGTCAGGATCGATTCCGGATGAAACTGTATTCCTTCAAGTGAATAAACTTTGTGACGTATTCCCATAATTTCTCCGGTTGATGCTTTAGCGGAAATTTCTATATCATCTGGGATTGTATTTTCATTCACCATCAATGAATGATAACGCATAGAATCAAAGCTCTGCGGAATGTTTTTAAAGATAGTTTTATTATCGTGATTAACTTTAGAAGTTTTTCCGTGATGAATTTTTTCTGCATTGATAATATCTGCACAGAACAAATAGCATATTGCCTGCATCCCAAGGCAGACTCCAAGTATCGGGATTGAATGTCCAAATTCTTTTATTGCCTCCAGAGTTAAACCTGAATTTTCTGGTCTGCCCGGTCCAGGTGAAATTAAAATCTTATCCGGCTGATAATTTCTAATAGAAGAAAGACTATCATCATTCCTCAATATT
>Ga0316616_100001266_pt1 | contig 10033 bp, 8 predicted proteins | sample OWC_Aug_M1_C1_D1_FD_207660 | JGI IMG/M metagenome (GOLD analysis project Ga0316616, IMG submission 207660) | Wetland soil microbial communities from Old Woman Creek delta, Ohio, United States - OWC_Aug_M1_C1_D1_B | ecosystem: Environmental > Terrestrial > Soil > Wetlands | place: USA: Ohio...
CGGGGCTGATCGAGCTGGCCGTCTGACGACGATGGCGCGACGCGAGATCACCCCCGAGGTGTTCCTGGCCGGACTGCCGCTGTTCAAGGCGCTCGACGCCGCGACGCTGGCACGGCTGGCGGCGGCCACCACGCGGCGCACGCTCAAGCGCGGCGAAACGCTTTTCCGCAAGGGCGATCCGGCCACCGGCATGTACGTCGTGGTCTACGGCGAGATCAAGCTGATGACGAGCACGCCGGCACGTGGTGCGCGCCTGTCGGGCATCGTGGGACCGCGGCAGAGCTTCGGTGAGCCGCTGATGTTCCTCGAGCGGACAGCCCTTGTCGACGCGCAGGCGGCAAGCGACACGCTGGTGCTGCTCGTGCCCAAAGAGGCGGTTTTCGCGGAAATCGAGCGCAACCCGAAATTCGCGCGCCGCATCATCGCGGGATTGAGCAAACGCGTCGAGAGCTTGGTGCGCGAACTCGACCGGCAGGCGTTGGGCAGCGGGACCGAACGCTTCATCGCCTACCTATTGCACCAGGGGCGCGACCGGACAAGCCTGGTGATGAGGCTGCCGGCAGCCAAGGCGGAAATCGCTTCGCACCTGAATCTGACGCCCGAGCACTTCTCGCGCATCCTGCATGATTTGGCGACGGCGGGCCTGCTGCAGGTCCAGGGCCGCAGGATCACGGTACCGGACTTGAACCGACTCCAGCGAGCGCCAAGACAACGCTGATATGGGTGTGATCAAGGGCGGATCGGCGTCGCCGGCGGACGCGCAACGACGGCTCCCTTCCTTGGTAGACCGACCCCTCATCCAGAAGACGCCACAGACGCCCTTGTGTCGGCAGCGCCAGTTCACGGCTTTCAGATGCTGCGGCTCAGGTGCGATCTTGTGCTAGTTGCCAGCCGGGAACAGCTGAACACGATGGGTCTCAGTTTGGCCCCAAGTGTTTGCCGACCAAGCCGGTCATCTCGAACATCGTGACCTCGTCCTTGCCCATCACCGCTTGCAGCACAGCATCGCAAAGGATGTTGCGCTTGTTCGCGGGGTTCTGCAGATTGTGGGCCTTGATGTAGTCCCAGATCCGCTTAGTGACCTCGGTGCGAGGCAGCGGTTCGGAACCAACGACCACCGCCAAGGCGGCGCTGGGTTTTAGGGCCTTCATGAACGCGGTCGTCTTCGGAGTGATCGGGGTCGACATGGACGGGTGTGAAAAGTGGGGGGGGACGCGGAGCATACGCTCCGGTCGGCGCAAGTTGAGCCACTCGAACACTTCATCACTGGGCAGCGAGGCTGATGGCCAGCGGAGTCACTCGTACTGCGCGGCGATCCCCCCGCGGTCCGCTCCAGGGCTCTCGCCTTCCACGACGCGCGCGAGGTCGGCCGCAAGCTTGGTGTCGAGTCGGCGCAGGGTCTCGAGGTCCTGACGGGCTCGCGACGAGTCACCCTGCTGCATGAGCAACACGCCGCGGTACATGTAGGCCTGGGCCAGCGTGGGCTTCAAGGCAATGGCGCGGTCGTAGTGCTTCAGCGACGACGCGAAGTTGTGCCGTCCCTGCATGCGCAGCGCGAAGGCCAGGTTGTTGTGGGCTTCCGCCAACTGCTCGTCGAGCGCAAGTGCAGCCTCGAACTTCCGCTGCGCTTCGTTGTACTTTCGCTCGACCAGCAGCGCGACCCCGTCGTTGTAGATGCGAATGGCGTTGGCGCCCGTGCCGGTCTTGGGAACCGGCAGCGGGTCACTTTCGACAGCGCCGAGCCGGCACGCAGCGAATGCCAGCCCCGAAGCCAGCAGCACGCGGCGCGCGCGCCTCATCGCGTCACCGATTGCCGCGCGAGTTGCAGCCCCGGAAGGCCGACGTCGGCCTTCGCGGTCTGCAGTGAAACCTGGTCGGCGTAGTCGCGGGCCTTCGCCGCATCACCGACGCGTTCGGCAGCCACGGTCACTCCCGCCAGCGCCCGCAGGCGGCCGGGCTCCTTGCGCAGCACGGCTTCGAACTCGCGCAGCGCATCGGCAGCGTCACCTTTCTGCAGCAGGGCCAGGGCGAGGATTTCGCGCGCCGGCAGCAGCGGCCCGGGCGTCACGGCGTGCTTTTCACTCGCATCTTCGCGGTCCGCCGCCTGCCGCAGGCCGCTCAGACCGGCCTGCACATTCCCCGCCTCGAAGGCGGCAAAACTTCGAACCACGTCGATCTGGATGTTGATCTGCTCGACCCAGTAGCCGATCTTCAGTTCGGTCGCCCGATCCCGCAGTCTGCCCAGCCGGGCAAGCTCGGATTCGACCGCCGGGCCGTCGCGCAGGGCCGCTGCACCCAGGCCGCGGGCATACGCGTTGATGGCCTCGGCCTGCGGGTACTTGGCCCACGGGTAGGCATCGGATGCGGGCTTCAGTTCGAGCTTGGCAGCCGCGGCCCAGTCCCCGCGCTCGAGAGCCAGCCGCGCCGGTATCGCCGCGTAGGCAAATGCGGCCGCGAAGTTGTCGGGGGGCTTGGCGATCGCCGACGCGTTGTCCTTGACGCTGCCCGCCGCGCGATCCTGTCCCATCTGCAGATGGGCATAGACCATGTAGTCGTACGCGTGCAAGGTGTTCGGCCCGCTGGCGGTGTCGGCCTTGGCGGATGCGGTGTTGGCAACAACCGAATCAGTCCACGAGCCCACGCGGGTGAAGATGTGCGAGGGCATGTGCTGGGCATGCGAGGCGGCGGGCGCAATCTTGCTGTAGCGCTCGGCGGCCGGCAGGCCCTGGGCCGCCAGCGGCGGGTAGTCGTAGCTGTGGATCAGGTAGTGCGCAGCTCCCGGATGCTCGGGTTGCTTCGCGAATACCGGCTCCAGCAGCTTGGCCGCGCGCAACTGATTCTTGTATTGCTTGTCCGCGGGGTCGAAGTTGGCGGAAAGCACCAGCCCATAGAGGATGGTCGCTTCCGTGTCCTCGGGGTACTTGGTGGCGACGCTTTCGAGCCCCGATTCCAGCGACTTTGCACGGGTGCGGTGGTTGAGCTTGTCGGTGTCCTGGAAGAAGACCGCCAGCGCGTCGACATAGTCGCGTTCGCGCTGGGTGGGCAACCCCGACTTGCGCGCCTGATCGACCAGGGAAGCCCCGTCGGCCAGCGTCCTGGCCGACACGTTGCCGGGCCAGACGAAGGGATTGTCGAGCGAGGCCAGCGCACGCAACCAATGCGCCATGCCGCAGGCGCTGTCCGCCTGCAGCGCCCGGTCCAGCGGGGCCTTGATCTGCTCCCACGCAAAGGAGTGGTAGTAGGCCATTGCGAGGTCGAACTCCTGCTGTGCGGCAGCACTACACGACACCTTGAAATGCACCTTGCCAAGCTGCGCGGCAGTGCTGTCGGTATCGTGGGCTGCCAAGGGAAGGGTTGCGCAAAGTGCTGCAAGAGCAATAGCGTTGCGGACGAGATGCACGTTCATGCCGATCTCCTGGTTTACCAACCTGTCCATGGCCGCCTTCGAGCGCCCCAAGGGCTGGGCTGCGCCCGCTCGCTCCCGCGGTTGTCAATGAGACTTGGGATGGCCCGGTACTGCCTCGAGAGCGGCAGGCAATTAGGGACCCGAACATCGCCTGCGTCAACACCAAGTTCAAGGCCACTTCGATGACTACCCTTTGGGGTGCACTCGACAGGACCAGCGCAGACCCGCTGGCCGATCACGACGCGATGGCGGCGCGCATGGAGGACTCCCGGCCAGGGTCGAACAACCGCCGGCCTTGAAGCAGGCGTTCGCTGGATGGCCATGCGACACGGCCGCGCCGGCACGAGGGTGCAGCGCGGCAATCGCGGCGACGACCCTGCGCTGAACGAAGGCAGGCCTTCCGGACTCACGGACTTGCACCACGCCCTGGGACACGACCCCCGGTCCCGCGCCGGAGTGCGTCATGACCCCCAGTGCGCCGGCGACCTGCGGCCGCAGCGGCGGCGGCGCGGCCGCCTCACTTCAGCTCGGCGAAATCCTCTTCCCAGAACTCCAGCGCGCCGCGCTCGTCGCGCGCGCGGCGCTCGTCCTCGGCCTGGCGCAGCTGCACGCGGCGGATCTTGCCGGAGATGGTCTTCGGCAGCTCGGCGAATTCGATGCGTCGCACCCGCTTGTAGGCACTGAGCCGGCCGCGCAGGAAGCGCAGGATGTCCAGCGCCGCGTCGCGCGTCGGCGCTTGGCCGGGCTTGAGCACGACGAAGGCCTTGGGCACCGCCAGCTTGATCGCATCCGGGCTGGGCACCACCGCGGCTTCGGCGACCAGCGGGTGTTCGAGCAGAGCGCTTTCCAGCTCGAAGGGGCTGATGCGGTAGTCGCTGGCCTTGAACACGTCGTCGGCGCGGCCGACATACCAGTAGTAGCCGTCGGCATCGCGCCGCGCCACGTCGCTGGTGCGGTAGTAGGCGCCGCCGAGCGCGGCGCGCGTCTTCTCCTCGTCGCCGGCATAGCCGGCCATCAGGCCGGTGGGCGCGGGGTTCAGCGTGACCGCCAGTTCGCCCTCGTCGGCCTCGCGGTCCTCGGTGTCGAGCAGCACCATGCGGTAGCCAGGCATCGGCTGGCCCATCGAGCCGGCGCGCACCGCCAGGCCGGGCGGGTTGCCGACCATGCAGGTGCTTTCGGTCTGGCCGTAGCCGTCGCGCAGCGTCAGTCCCCAGCCGGCACGCACGCGCTCGATGACCTCGGGGTTCAGCGGCTCGCCGGCGCCGATGGCCTCGTTCAGCTTCACCGGCCACTTGGCCAGGTCCTCGAGGATCAGCACGCGCCACACCGTGGGCGGCGCGCACAGGGAGGTCACGCCGCAGCGCACCAGCGTGTCGAGCGTGAACTTGGCCTCGAAGCGCGCCTGGTTCAGCACGAAGATGGTCGCGCCGGCATTCCAGGGCGCGTAGAAGCTGCTCCACGCATGCTTGCCCCAGCCCGGCGAGCTGATGTTCAGGTGCACGTCGCCGGGCCGCAGCCCCAGCCAATACATCGTGCTCAGGTGGCCCACTGGGTAGCTCTGCTGCGTGTGCAGCACCATCTTCGGCTGGGCGGTGGTGCCGCTGGTGAAGTACAGCAGCAGCGGGTCGGTCGCCAGCGTCGGCGCGTCGGCCACGAAGCTTGCCGGCGCGGCGTCGGCGTCGGCGTAGTCGGTCCAGCCGGCCAGGCGGCCGCCGACGACGGTGCGCGTGTAGTCGCCCGGCACCTCGGCAAAGCGCGCGGCGCCGGCGGCGTCGGCGACGACATGGCGCATCTGCCCGCGCTGCACGCGGTCGGCCAGATCGGCGGCCGACAGCAGCGTGGTCGCCGGGCTGACCACGGCGCCCAGCTTGATGGCGGCCAGCGTCAGCTCCCACAACGGCACCACGTTGCCCAGCATCAGCAGCATGCGGTCGCCGCGCTTCACGCCGCGGCTGCGCAGCCAGTGCGCGACGCGGTTCGAGCGCTCGGCCATCTGCGCGAAGCTCAGGCGCTGCTCGCTGCCGTCGTCGTGGACCACCCACAGCGCGGTGGCGTGGTTGTCGCGCGCCAGCACGTCGAACCAGTCCAGCGCCCAGTTGAAGTGCTGCAGAGACGGCCATTGGAAGCCGGCCAGCGCCGCGTCGTGGCGGCCGCGCTGGGCCAGCAGGAAGTCGCGCGCGGCGCGGAAGGCCTGGGTGGACGAAGAACTCATCGCGGGGGTCTCCTGGATGCGCAAGCCTGCAAGCCGGGGATACGCAGGCAAGCCGGCATGGCGCTTGTCCCCACAATTGTGTAGGCTTTGTCCCTGACCTGAACGGAGGCTGCAATGAAACCCGTTTCCGAACTTCTCAAGCGCCGCGAGAGCACGCTGTGGCATGCGCGGCCCGACGACACGGTGTTCGAGGCGCTGCAATTGCTGGCCGAATACGAGGTCGGCGCACTGATGGTCATGGACCAGGGCCGGCTGGTGGGCGTCATCTCCGAGCGCGACTACACGCGCAAGATCGCCTTGCAGGGCCGCAGTTCCAAGGACACGCGCGTGCGCGACATCATGACGCGCGACGTGCTCTACGTGACGCCGAACACCGGCACGCGCGCCTGCATGGCGCTGATGAGCGAAAAGAAGATCCGCCACCTGCCGGTGATCGACGGCAGCACGGTGGTGGGCATGATCTCGATCCGCGACATCATGGACGACATCATTGCCGACCACGAGGCAACGATCGCCCAGCTCGAGAACTACATCCGCACTTAGCTGCGGCACAGGCGCGCCGCTGCGGCCTGGGGCGGCAGGTCGGGTCGGCACTGGCGCACGGCAGAATGGCCACAAACACTGCCGCCTCGCCGCCATGAGCACGCCCTTCGACCCGCGCAGCCTGCGCGCCCTGGCTTTCGACGTCTTCGGCACGGTGGTGGACTGGCGCAGTTCCATCATCCGCGAAGGGCAGATACTGTCCGCGGCCGCCGGCCTGCAGGTCGACTGGCCCGCCTTGGCCGATGCCTGGCGCGCCGGCTACGCGCCGGCGATGGACCGCACCCGCGCGGCCGGGGCGGCCTGGGCCGACATCGACACACTGCACCGGCAGATCCTAGACGGCCTGGTGCCTCGCTTCGGCCTGCAGGCGCTCGGCGAGCCCGAGCTGGCTCGGCTCAACCGCGTGTGGCACCGCCTGATGCCGTGGCCCGACGCGGTCGGCGGGCTGAACCGGCTGCGCGCCCGCTATGCGGTGAGCACGCTGTCCAACGGCAACGTCTCGCTGCTGGTGGACATGGCGCGCAACGCCGGCTTGCCCTGGGACTGTGTGCTGTCCGGCGAGCTGGTGCGCAGGTACAAGCCCGATCCCGAGGTCTACCTGATGGCCGCCCGGCTGCTCGGCTGCGCGCCGCACGAGCTGATGCTGGTGGCCGCGCACGTGGACGACCTGCGCGGCGCCCAGGCCTGCGGGCTGCGCACGGCCTACGTGCACCGCGCGCTCGAATTCGGCCCCGACGCGCCGCCGCGGCCGGCGCGGCCCGCGGGATTCGACCTGCTGGCCAGCGACTTCCTGGACCTGGCACGCCAACTCGGCGCATGAACGAACGCGCCGCCGGCGACGTGCTGCTGCTGCGCGCCTTCGAGACCAGCGGCTTCGCGCGCTGGACCGACGAAGACCGCGCCTGGGCCAGCCGCAGCGCCTTGCAGCTGGTCGGCACCGATGCGCCGGCCGAGGCGTTCCTCGCCGCGCGGGCCCAGGCCGGGCTGCATCGGCTGGAGCCGCTGGACCCGCTGCTGCCGCGCCGGGGTGCGCTGCGACCCTGGCGCAGCGAATGGTGGTGGCTGGCCGGCGTGCTCGGCCTGGTGCTCGGCCTGCTGGTCGACCGCATCGGCCCCAGCCAGCGGATCAACCTGCTGGCTCCGCCGGTGTGGGCGCTGATCGCCTGGAACCTGGCGGTCTATGCCGCGCTGCTGCTCGGCCGGCTGCTGCGCCCGGCCTCGCCGGGGCTGCTGCGCCGCGCACTGGCTTCGGCCTGGCAGCGCTGGCGCGTGCGGGCGGTGCCGTCGGATGGTGACAGCGCCGCAGCCTGGTCGCAGTTCGCCGCCGCCTGGGCGTCGCTCAGCCGGCCGCTGAACGGCGCGCGCCTCGCCTCGGCGCTGCACCTCGGCGCGGCCGCCATCGCGCTGGGCCTGGTGGCCGGGCTGTACCTGCGCGGCTTGGTCCTGGACTACCGCGTCGGCTGGGAAAGCACCTTCCTCGACGCCGGCAGCGTGCATGCGCTGCTGTCGACGCTGCTGGCGCCGGCGCTGGCCTTGTCAGGCCAGACCATGCCCGACGTGGCCGCGTTGCAGACGCTGCGCTTGCCGCAGCCCGGCGGCGCCGCTGCATCGTGGATCCACCTCTACGCGCTGCAGCTTGTGCTGCTGGTCGTGCTGCCGCGATTGCTGCTCGCGCTGTGGGCCGGCTGGCGCGCGCGCTCGCTGCAGGCGAATCTGCCGCTGCCGCTGGGCGAACCCTATTTCCAGGGGCTGCTGCGCCAGCAGCGCGGCGGCAGCAGCACGCTGCTGCGCGTGTGGCCGCATGCGCGCACGCCTGACGCCGCGGCGCTGTCTGCACTGCGCGCGCTGTTGACCCGCGTGCTTGGCGACGGGGTGCGCCTGCACATCGCGCCCACCGTAGCCTACGGCAGCGAGGAGACGCCGGCCGAGACGGCGGCCGACGCCGCCGGGCGCATCGCGCTGTTCGACTTCGGCGCCACGCCGGAGCCGGAAAGTCAGGGCCGGCTGCTGCAGGCCCTGGCCGCACCCGGGGCCGGGGCACCGGTGCTGCTGGTGGACGAATCGGCCTTCGTGCAGCGTTTCGGCGCCGGTTCGGCGCGCCGCGCCGAACGGCGGCAGGCCTGGCAGTCGCTGGCCGCGGCATCCGGCTGCCCGGCGGTGTTCGTCGAGCTGCAGGCGGCCGACACGGTGGCGGCGGAGGACGCGCTGGCCCGGGCGCTGCAGGGCGCGGCGGCAGCATGAGCGTTACGCCTGGCAGCCTGCAGCTGAGCCTGGTGTCGCACACCAACGTCGGCAAGACCACGCTGGCGCGCACGCTGCTGGGCCGCGATGTCGGCGAGGTGCGCGATGCACCGCACGTCACCGAATTCGCCGACGCCTACGAGATGCTGCGCACGCCGCGGGGCGAGACGCTGCGCCTGTGGGACACCCCGGGCTTCGGCGACAGCGTGCGGCTGCTGCATCGCATACGGCAGGCGGGCAATCCGCTGGGCTGGTTCCTCAGCCAGGTGTGGGACCGCTGGCGCGACCGCCCCTTCTGGGCCAGCCAGCAAGCACTGCGCCACGTGGCCGAGACCAGCGACGTGGTGCTGTACCTGGTCAGCGCTGCCGAGGAGCCGCAGGCCGCCGCCTACGTGGCCAGCGAGATGGCACTGCTGCGCTGGGTGGGCAAGCCGGTGATCGTGCTGCTCAACCAGCTGGGCATGCCGCGCGAGGCCGCGCTGGAACAGGCCGAGGTGCAGCGCTGGCGCGAGCACCTGGCGCCTTTCGACCGCGTGGCGCAGGTGCTGCCGCTGGATGCCTTCGCGCGCTGCTGGGTGCAGGAGGGCGTGCTGCTGCAGGCCATCGAGCAGTGCCTGCAGGGCGAGCCGCGCGCATTGATGCAGCGTCTTCTTGCTGCCTGGCAGGAGCGGCAGCTGGCGCGCTACCTTGCTGCGGTCGACACGCTGGCACAGAGCATGGCGCGGCTGGCCGCGGCGCGCCAGGAGCTGAGCGATGTGCCGGGGCTGCGCTCCGGCTTGCGCAAGCTCGGCGCCGCCTTGGGCCTGCGTGCCGACGAGAACAATCCGGCGCTGCTGGCCCAGGCGGCGCTGGCCGAGGCGCTCGACGCCGAGGTGCGTGCCAGCACCACGCAGCTGATCGAGCAGCACGGCCTGTCGGGCCAGGCGCAGGGCGAGATCCTGCAGCGCATGGCCAGCCACTACCAGCTGACGCTGCGCATGGACGAAAGCAAGGCGGCGCTGATTGGCGGCGCCCTCACGGGGGCGCTGGTCGGGCTGAAGGCCGACATCGCCGCCGGCGGGCTGACGCTGGGCGGTGGTCTGCTGGCGGGCGGTCTGCTCGGCGCGCTCGGCGCCGCCGGCCTGGCGCGGGCGGTGAACCTGGTGCGCGGCACCGACAGCTCCTGGATCGCCTGGAACGGCGAGGCGCTGGACACCCTGCTCGAAGCCGCGCTGCTGCGCTACCTGGCCGTCGCACACTTCGGCCGTGGCCGTGGCGACTGGGAGCGTGCCGAAACCGCGCCGCATTGGCAGCCGGTGGTGGCGCACGCGCTCGCGGCCGAGGCCGACACGCTGCACGCGCTGTGGGCGCAGCGCGGCGAGGACGCGGCGGCGCTGGCGCAGCGGCTGCGCCCGGTCATCGACCGCGCCCTGCGCGCGACGCTGCGCCAGCTGTACCCGCAGTCGCCGGTGCCTGCCTGAACGCAGCCAGGGAACCGCAGCGCCTGCGCAGCACTCCGATCGCTTCGATGCCCACGCAACGCACCCCGTCCGCCACCCGCCGCGCGCTGCTCGGCAGCGCGCTGGTCAGCCTGCTGCCGCCGGCCATGGCTGCCGGACCCCTGACGCGGCGCATTCCCTCCAGCGGCGAGG
>Ga0316616_100001267_pt1 | contig 10033 bp, 10 predicted proteins | sample OWC_Aug_M1_C1_D1_FD_207660 | JGI IMG/M metagenome (GOLD analysis project Ga0316616, IMG submission 207660) | Wetland soil microbial communities from Old Woman Creek delta, Ohio, United States - OWC_Aug_M1_C1_D1_B | ecosystem: Environmental > Terrestrial > Soil > Wetlands | place: USA: Ohio...
TCCTTCCTGTGGACGACTCCATGGAATCCATATTCGATGCTGTTAAATACACTGCAATTATCCATAAATCAGGAGGAGGGACGGGATTCAGCTTTTCAAGGCTGAGGCCGAACGGAGACATCGTTGGTTCCACAAAGGGGATATCTTCAGGGCCTGTTTCTTTTATGACTGTCTTTGACACAGCTACCGAGGCGGTAAAACAGGGCGGAACAAGAAGGGGTGCAAACATGGGTCTCTTGCGGGTAGACCACCCTGATATTCTCAGTTTCATTACCTGTAAGGACGATACGACGAAATTCAATAATTTCAATATTTCCGTTGCCCTCACCGAGGAGTTTATGCAGGCAGTTGAAGAAGACAAAGCCTATGATCTTGTGAACCCGAGAACAAAGAAGGTTGTCAATTCCCTGAAGGCAAAAGAGGTGTTTCACCTTATTGTGGAGCATGCATGGAAAAATGGTGAACCGGGCATTGTCTTTATCGACAGGGTAAATGCCTCGAATCCAACCCCGAAAGCAGGGAGAATAGAGTCCACCAATCCATGCGGTGAGCAGCCCCTCCTCCCATACGAATCCTGTAATCTCGGCTCAATCAATCTCGCAAAAATGGTGAAGCCTGAATCAAAAGAAATTGACTGGGACAGACTGCGGGATACAACACGGAAAGCAGTGCATTTCCTCGACAATGTCATCGACATCAATAAATATCCTCTCCAGAAGATAGAAGAGATGACCAGGGCAAACAGAAAGATTGGCCTGGGCGTCATGGGATGGGCCGACTTGCTCATACAGCTCGACATCCCGTACAATTCGGACAAAGCAGTGCACCTTGCCGAAGAACTGATGGAATTTATCCAAAAAGAGGGGACACATACATCAGCATTGCTTGCAGAACAGAGGGGCGTATTTCCGAACTATGAGGGAAGTGTCTATGACGGGAACATACGACTCAGAAACGCCACTATCACAACCATCGCGCCAACGGGTACGCTCTCGATTATTGCAGGATGTTCATCAGGCATTGAGCCACTCTTTGCCGTCTCCTTTGTCAGAACCGTAATGGAGGGTACCAAACTTATCGAGATCAATCCGTATTTTGAAAAAGTCGCAAAGGATCGGGGTTTCTGGTCACGAGAGCTCATGGAAAGGATTGCAGACAGAGGTTCAGTTCAGGAATTTGATCAGATCCCTGATGATGTTAAGGCAGTCTACGTTACTGCCCATGATATTTCACCGGCTGAACACATAGCAATGCAGGCAGCCTTTCAAAAATATGTGAATAACGCTGTTTCAAAGACAGTCAATTTCCCGCATAAGGCATCACCGAAAGATGTGGAAGACGTCTATCTCCTTGCTTATAAACTGAACTGCAAAGGTGTCACTGTTTACCGGGACGGATCGAGAGAACAACAGGTTCTGACAAAAGGCAAGAAAGGCGAGAAGCAGCAGGCCGAAGAGTTGAGGCAGAAGATTGTGCCGAGGAAAAGACCTGATGTCATTAAGGGGACAACCCGGCTTATGAAGACCGGTTGCGGCAACATCTATGTCACCATAAATGAGGATGAAGAAGGACACCTCTTTGAACTCTTTACATCGATGGGCAAGGCCGGTGGATGTGCAGCAAGCCAGTCCGAGGCAATCGGAAGACTGGTATCACTTGCATTCAGATCAAATATTGAGCCTGACGAGGTTATCAAACAACTCAAGGGAATTATGTGTCATTCACCGACGTGGCATGAAGGTGGAAGAATTCTTTCCTGTTCGGACGGAATAGCAAATGCTCTCGAACGATATCGCACAAAAGGATCAAAAGGAAACGGAGACGGCCTTAAGGTTGTCATGCTTATGGGAGCCTGCCCTGAATGCGGTGGCGCAATAGAACACGAGGGTGGCTGCGCAGTCTGCCATAACTGCGGTTTCACCCGCTGTGGATAAGATTATTGTTGAAAATATGTTCAATAATCCCCCTACGTCCCCTTTTTAAAAAGGGGGAACGGATTGATCCTGGATAGAAAGAAAAAAGAAACCCCTCTTTTATAAAGAGGGGTTAGGGGAGATTACCTGAATAAAAATTTGCTTTTTTGTCACATAATTACCAAAATTGACCTATGAATTTAGCAGATATTTACTCAACCTGATTTTTCAGGTCGGTAATCAAAGCAGAAAACTCCTCGTTGAAGTGCTCCTCCTGCTCAGAAAGGAACTCGGATAACCTGACTTTTACCGCTTCATCAACTGATACCATCATCTGCATAACCCTTTTACCATCAGGGGTTCTGACCGGCTGCATCCTCAGTTGAGGATGCATTTCCAGCTGCCGTTTTAAGTCTTCAGCAGCCTTATCCTTCATGCCCTGATATTCTCTCAGCAAAACATCAATCGAATTCAGGTCTGCTTCAATGACTGCGGTACTCTGTCTTTCTTTCAGTGTCTCAATCGCCAGGATGGCCTGCTTTCTTGACTGGAAATCTTCCGGTGAAATTCCAAGACTGAACGTATTGATAAGGTTCATCTGGGCAACCCGCAACGAAGAAGGCTTGCTCCCTTTCATCCGTTTCCACAGCTCACTCGAATCGAATCTGCCCTTGTAAAATTCCCCGAGCAGAGACAACAGTCTCTCCTCATCCTGTGCCTTTTCTCTCTCTTCATGAGTAAATGCAGAGATATTTCCAGCCTTTTCCAGTGCAATCTCAAGGGCACTTTTCACATTCGCCATCTTTACCTCCTGCTATTTTTTCACCTCTATCATTCACAAACTGGCCTGCATCAAAGCAGACGCCGTCTCCCATTTCATCCTCGTCATCACACATCGCTACCTGCTGTTTTAACGACAAATCCTGAGTCTTTCACTATTCTCATTAACGGCCTTCCAAAAATAAATAATTCATATTCCGGCTTCAGCTCAAGATCCAAAAGTGCATAAGAACGGAGAGCGATATCTTTTTGTATAAGTTCCGACAACCTCCGAAGGGCCTTCGTGCTGTCTTTGCCGAATGACGCTTCATCGATCAACTGTTGCACTTCTGATAGGGAGCATTCCCTCTCATGAGTCTCTATGATACTCAAGACCGGGTCATCCTGATTGATAATATCTGAACGGCGAATCACATGCTTTCCGATAGCACTCATCACATCTGCCGGTTCCCAGCATTTGAGGAGACGGCATTCGAGGAAACGGTGCTCGTAAATCATACACAAGGAGTCCTCTTCCCGATAAAAGCAACAGGACCAGGTATCCCCTTTACCGGCGACTTTTACCATTTCATGACATGCCTGTTCCACCCTGTCGCTCAGAGGATTGTATGTCAGTTCACCCTTGCGTATGGTGATGAGATGCTGGTATTCTGCGTGATGATGACGGAGAATTTTCTTATCTTCGTGATGCAGAACCGGTCCACCTTTCCTACAGCAGGTTCCGCACCGAATACAGCTGGTGATGTTACGAGAAATCAGGTTATCCATTGACAAATCGCACAGCAATTTTTTCCCGCACATGACAAAATACCGTGCGCTCAGGACAGGGTTTCAGGAATAAAACCTTCTCCATCGGTTCGGGAAAAAGTTTCCTGACTTTCATGACAATTCTCAATAACACGCGTTTCATTGAGGTAAAATTTACTATACTATATATTATGACGAATAGAAAACAGGGAGGAGCAAAGATGGCAAGAACAAGAACTGTTACCTACGAGTGTGAACAGTGCGGTTCCGAGATTGTCGTTACGTCAACAGGAGAAGGAGAACTCAGCCCTATCTACTGCTGCGGCATTGAAGCAACAAAAACATCTTTACCGGGGAAAAAAACCGTCCGGCCGAAGAAAACTGTGGCGAAGAATATATCAGGAAAGAAGGGTACCCCAAAAAAGAAAATAGCAGCAAAAAAGAAGACATCCAAAAAATAACGCGGCCATCCCTATTTTTTTTCAAGGACGATCTTATGGTGTAAAAGCGATATCTCCCTTATCTCTCCGTCAAAGATCTTCTGTTCTCCGAAGAGATTTCTGAGATAGATTTTCCCCTCTTCAGGCCTCATAATGTCGACACTCTCAAGATACAGCTCCTCTTTGCCATTCTGATAAATATAAGCATTTGCTTCGCACATACTATTTCTCCTTTTCTATCGCCTGCCTGATTGACTCCACAATCTTCTCGATCATATGAGGCAGAGGCTCTCTCTCTACACCAATCACATCGATTCCTTCCTGATTGAGAGCGAGAAGAATCTTTTTCGCTTCTGACGATGCGATAGCCTCCGCCATCCTAACTGTCATTTCTCCCAGCATTGCATTTGGAAGGACGATGCTCAATGGACCCGTTATTATATGAACCCTCCCCGCATTCCAGACAATCGCATTCTCGCCTGTTGCGCCTTTGTTCGCCCTTGACTTCATCATTGCTGTTGTTGCAGCCGCATTTGTTCCGAGTGCAAGGATGTCAATGTCCTCTCCGAACTCATCCCGTAATCGCCTTACAATCAGGCTTCCGATGCCTCCGCCCTGTCCGTCAACAACAGCAATCTTTATCACAAAATAAGTATAAAGACACGCTTCGCACGATGTCAAACGACCCATGAAGAACATTGATCCGATATCATGGTAAGGATGTAAATATTTTACGGATATGGGCTATAATAGCTTTTTAATAACATCCTCTATACCGTAAGGAGAAAAGTATTATCAACAAATTGCCTGACAAGAGAGGATATTTCGGTACGTACGGAGGGCGTTTTGTTCCTGAAACTCTCATGCCCGCCCTGGAAGAGCTTGAGGAGGCATTTTTTCATGTGCTCAGGGATAAGAATTTCCAGCTCCAACTTTCTCATCTCCAGAAAACATATATCGGCAGGCCAACACCGCTCTATTTTGCAGAGCGGCTCACAGAGCATCTTGGGGGAGCAAAAATTTATCTGAAACGGGAAGATCTTGCTCATACAGGCGCCCATAAGATCAATAATGCCGTTGCTCAGGTCCTTCTTGCCAAAATGATGGGCAAGAAAAGGGTCATCGCGGAGACCGGTGCCGGACAGCACGGTGTGGCCACTGCAACCGGTGCTGCACTGTTCGGTCTTGATTGTGAAATATACATGGGTACCGACGATATGGAAAGGCAGGCGCTGAATGTCTTCAGGATGAGACTCCTTGGCGCCAAAGTAACAGAAGTAGCAACAGGTTCCAGAACACTAAAGGACGCAATTAATGAGGCTCTTCGCGACTGGACAACAAATGTTCGGACAACCCACTATGTCATGGGAACAGTTTTTGGGCCTCATCCTTTCCCTGTTATGGTCAGGCATTTTCAGTCAGTAATCGGGAGAGAGACAAAACGACAGATACTCACTGCAGAAGGTAGGCTGCCTGATTATCTTATTGCCTGCGTGGGCGGTGGAAGCAATGCCATGGGGCTGTTTCATGCTTTTCTTGCTGATTCCGTGGAGATGGTCGGCGTTGAGGCAGGCGGCAGGGGAATCGAAACAGGGGAGCATGCTGCCCGATTTGCTGCCGGTTCGATTGGTGTATTCCAGGGCTGCAAGAGTTATCTCCTCCAGGATGATGACGGCAATGTTCTTGGCACCCATTCTGTTTCCGCAGGGCTTGATTATGCATCAATCGGTCCCGAACATTCTTTCCTGAAAGACAGTGGGCGTGTCCGCTATACCTATGCAACGGATGATGAGGCATTACGCGCCTTCGAGCTTTTGTCGAGGATTGACGGCATTATTCCCGCTCTTGAGTCTGCACACGCACTTGCTGAAGTCGTGAAACGCGCACCCGTGCTGTCACCGACTTCAATCATAGTAGTGAATCTCTCCGGCAGGGGAGACAAGGATGTCCAGCATGTAGCCCGTATCAGAGGAATCGATCTGTGAAAACGAGGATTTCGGGCACATTTTCGAGACTCCGAAAACAGGGGAAGAAAGCTTTCATCCCGTATATCATGTCAGGGGATCCCTCCCTGATAAAGACAAAAGAGACTGTCCTTCTCTTTGAAGAGTGCGGTGCGGACATTGTTGAGTTGGGCGTGCCCTTTTCAGACCCGCTCGCAGACGGACCAACGATTCAGCGTGCTGCTGAAAGAGCACTGCAAAACGCAACTACCCTGCGAACCGTCCTCGCCCTTGTCAGTGACCTGAGACGGGTCACGCAAATCCCTCTGGTTCTCATGACTTACTATAATCCGGTCTTCAGATACGGGACTGAGGACTTTATCATCAATGCAAGAAACGCCGGTATTGACGGCGTGATCATCCCCGATCTTCCGCCCGATGAGGCAGGTGACTTCATCCGTTCATCGAAGAACCATAGTCTGGATACCATATTCCTGATCGCGCCCACTTCAACGGAAAAGAGAATCAAGAGAGTGACAAAGGCATCACGCGGGTTTATCTATTATGTTGCAATAACAGGGATAACAGGAGCAGACCTTCTCCTCGATGGTTCCATGGAGATATTAATTGCGCACATACGGAAATATACAGAAAATCCGATAGCGGTCGGTTTTGGCGTCTCGAGCCCTGAAGACGCAGCACATGTTGCAAAACTTGCTGATGCGGTCATCGTTGGGAGCGCCATTGTCAAAAGACTCCATGAAAATCCTGATAAGCTGAAAGACTATCTTGTCGGCCTGAGGCAGGCAATCAGGTAAACATCTTCCGAAGGATTTACTATGGCATGGTTCAAGAAAACTAAGGAAACCAGGGGAGAGAAGAAAGGAAAGATACCCGAAGGACTGTGGGTCAAGTGCGATGGCTGCAAGGAGATTGTCTACAAAAAAGAAATCGATAAAAATCTCAAGATATGCCCGAAGTGCAATTACCACTTCAGGATAAGCGCCCGTGAACGGCTGAAACTTCTTGTCGATGAGGGCAGTTTTGTTGAGATCGATGAGAACCTTGTTTCTGTCGATCCCCTGCACTTTAAGGATTCGATTGCATACAAAGAGAGGTTAAAGGATAACCAGAGAAAAAGCGGAATCAAAGAAGCCGTTATTTCAGGAGATGCACTGATCAAGGGAAGTCCTGCAACGCTTGTCATTATGGACTTTTCCTTTATGGGCGGCAGCATGGGATCTGTTGTCGGAGAAAAGGTATCACGGGCAGCGGAAAGGGCTTTGGAAAAGAAGCAGCCCCTCATAGCAGTATCATCATCCGGAGGAGCCCGAATGCAGGAAGGAATATTCTCCCTCATGCAGATGGCAAAAGTGTCTGCCTCTATCGGAAGATTGAAGGATAATGGAATTCTTTATATCTCCGTATTGTGTGACCCAACCTTTGGAGGTGTCACTGCAAGTTTTGCCTCATTAGGTGACATTATCATTGCGGAACCAAAAAGCCTGATCGGTTTTGCCGGCCCGCGTGTTATCGAACAAACCATGAAACAGCCCTTACCGGATGACTTTCAGAGGGCCGACTTTCTTCTCGATCATGGACTCATTGATATGGTAGTTGACAGGAAGAATCTGAGGGATACCATTGCCAAGATATTTGAACTGCTTCTATGAGCTACCATGAGTCAATTCAGTACCTCTATAGTCTCCAAAAATATGGCATTAAATTTGGCCTCGACAATATCACCAGACTCGCATTTGAACTCGGCAACCCTCATAAGCTATTTCACACCCTCCATGTAGGGGGAACTAACGGCAAAGGTTCGACATCGGCAATTGCAGCATCGATTCTTCAGGCAGCCGGATTTACCGTCGGCCTTTTCACTTCTCCCCACCTCATCAGTTTCACCGAGAGGATCAGAATCAATGGAGCAGAGATAACCGAACAGGACGTTGTCGGTCACTCAGAAGAGGTCAGAGATGTTGCTTTACATATGCCTGATTTCTCCCCAACATTTTTTGAGGTCGTCACTGCGATGGCTCTCCTGTATTTCAGCAGAAAAAAAATAGATATAGCGGTGATGGAAGTTGGTATGGGAGGAAGACTCGATGCAACGAACATCATCGCCCCTGATGCCTGTGTCATAACTCAGATCAGTTACGATCATATGGATTATCTCGGGAAAGCGCTCAAGGATATCTCACGGGAGAAAGCAGGCATTATCAAGACAGGGATACCCGTTGTAAGTGCTCTCCAGGAACCTGAGGCAATGGACATTATCCAGATGAAGGCAATAGAACATAATGCCGAATTGTCTGTTTATGGGAGGGATTTTGCTTCCCGCCTTCATCGGGAGGATGCATCGGGTATTCTTTTTGATTACCAGGATGCGCATATGACGATTGATAACGTATACCTACCCCTTGCAGGCGTGCATCAAATGCAAAACGCCTCAATGGCAATCAGGGCTGTTAGCCTCGTGTCGCAATCAATGTCTGATCGATGTATTAAAGAGGGGCTGAAAAACACTAAGTGGCCGGGAAGACTCGAATTGATTCACAATGATCCACCCATCCTCATCGACGGAGCACACAATCCTGCTGCTGCAGTTGTCCTCTCTCAGGCACTCAAGGATATTTTTCTCAAATCATATAAAAACATCATCCTGATTCTTGGCATTATGGGTGACAAGGATATTGCAGGCATACTGAAACCACTATTACCCCTCGCATCGCATATCGTCTTTACTCGTCCCTCTTATACGAGGGCTGCGTCACCTGAGACCCTTTCTCATGTTGCCGAGTCCATGGGATTTTCGAGTGTGCATACTGCTCATACGGTAAAGAATGCACTTCTGATCGGAATGAAGAATGCCAGTAATTACGAACCAGGCTCTGCTCTTATTGTTGTCACCGGTTCCTTTTACACAATCGGTGAGGCTATGGAAGTGCTCGGACAGACTGGTGTTTTAACCACACTGAGAGAATAGAACAGATATGCTGATTTATTCTTTGAAGAAGGCTTTTTGTCACCTTTTAGGCTTTTTTCTGTTTGCTGTCTGCTGTTTGCTGTCTGCTGTTTACTGTTACGCTGACGACCGGACCATCATAACCTCAGAAACCCTGGAATACAACCAAAATCAAAAAACCTATACCGCAAAGGGCAGGGTAAAAATAGAGAGAGCTGACACAGTCATCGAAGCTGACGAAATCATGTATAACGATCAGACATCCGATGTCGTGGCTTCAGGAAATATCCGATATGATGACAAGGATGTCACGATGACAGCCCATCGGGCTGATATCAACCTTGAAACAAAAACTGGCACTGTTTTTGATGCAGAAGTATTTTTTAAAAAGGATAATTACCGCATCTCAGGCACTGAAATCCGGAAGACAGGAGATGCGTATTACCAAAGTCCCGAGGCAATTTTCACCACATGCAATCCCCCTGTACCGGCTTGGTGTTTCAAAGGCAGAAACATAAACGCTGTTGTCGGTGACACCTTAACGGCAAAGAATGTGTCGTTTCGTATACAGAACCTACCTGTTCTCTATTCTCCGGTTCTCTGGGCGCCGATTCTGAACGAGAGAAAGACGGGCTTTTTATTCCCTTTCTTCGGATACAGCGATTCCCGGGGATTTCAGATCAATGTACCTTTTTACTGGGTAATATCGGAAAACCAGGATGCCACGTTCGTTATCGATGAATATACAGAAAGGGGCATTGGAACAGGCATTGAATACCGGTATGTATTTCCGGGAAACGTTGAGGGGAAATGGTGGGGGTATCATATACGGGATAGTGAACTCAGCAAAGACTTTTTTGAATTCAGGGCACAGCACGATCAAAGATCAACGGAGATAATGGGAGGGTACCTGAATATCAATTTCATTAACGAAAAAGATTTTTACCGGGAGTTTAAAACCGACATCCAGGTGAGGACAAACCGTTTTCTCGAGTCAACAGGTGAGATAGCCCTTCCCTTTTCCGGCTCCCGTGCCTATCTCCTGTCGCAATACTGGATTGATCTCAAGGAAGACAGCCAGGACCCCTTGCAGAGACTTCCTGAAGCAGGATATGTCCTGAATCCTACAACAGCCGGCCCCTTCTGGATATCCGGATCAACAACCGTAGCAAACTTCTGGAGGGAAGATGGGACATACGGGCAAAGAATGGATATCTTTCCAAAGATAACTCACTCGTTTGG
>Ga0316616_100001269_pt1 | contig 10029 bp, 6 predicted proteins | sample OWC_Aug_M1_C1_D1_FD_207660 | JGI IMG/M metagenome (GOLD analysis project Ga0316616, IMG submission 207660) | Wetland soil microbial communities from Old Woman Creek delta, Ohio, United States - OWC_Aug_M1_C1_D1_B | ecosystem: Environmental > Terrestrial > Soil > Wetlands | place: USA: Ohio...
GCTGAACCGTACGCACGCCGAGAAGAACGAAACGATGGTGCTGGACTTCGAGAACGAGGCTGACGCCATTCGAGAGGCCTTCGAGCCATACTTCGAAACCACGCTTTTGTCGGAGGCAACCGACCCGAACCTGCTATACGAGGTCCAGAGCCGACTCCTCGATTTCGGTGCCTATGCCATCTCAGACGTGGAGGCGTTCGCGAAAGTCTACTTTGACCGGAAGGCTACCCAGGACCGCCTCTACTCGGTATTGGCTCCCGTGAAGCAGCGCTTTGAGGAGCTTTCCAAAGAGGAGCAGGTAGATTTCCGCGGACAGCTCACGGACTACGTCCGACTGTACGCATTCTTGTCGCAAGTCTTGACCTTCGCCGATGCCGATCTTGAGAAGCTGTACGTTCTCGCCCGCAATCTGCGGCGGCTAATCCCGGCCGACCGCGAAGAGCTTCCGCGAGAGGTCCAGCAGAACATCGACATGGAATCGTACCGCATCCAACAAACCGGTAGTAGCCGAATCACGCTGGAGCGCAAAGCAGGCCAGCTCGATCCGGTCCGGACGAAGGAGCACTATGGGCCATCACCAGAAGAGATGGAGGCGCTCTCCCGGATTATCGCCGCGCTGAACGAACGCTTCGGGTTAAACCTTGGTCCAGAGCACCGCGTCACCCTCAATCAGATGATGGAGCGTCTCGACAGCGACGACGCCCTTGACGCCAGCGCCCGGGCGAATACCCGCGAGAACGTCCGCCTCGCCTTTGATCAGAAGGTCGAGGACGTCATCCAGCAGATCGTTGACTCCAACTTCGACCTGTACAAGCGCATCACGGATGACCGCGCATTCGGCGAGGCGATCAAGAACTTCCTGTTCGAACAGTACCTGCGGGCGCATCGCCAGGCGGAGGAGCTGATCAAGCGGGGTGAATCCAAGACGCTCGAATTCAAGGCCACGCTGCGGTGGAATCTTCGCGAGGACCGGAAGGACGACAAGATCATTACTCATGCAGTACTCAAGACCATTGCTGCCTTTCTGAATACCGAGGGTGGCGATCTTCTCATCGGAGTCGCTGATGACGGTTCAGTGGTGGGCATCGCGCCTGACCGATTCGCGAGCGACGACGAGTTCACGCGTCACCTAGCCCAAGTTGTGCGCAACGGCCTGGGGGATCGGGCCGGCACCTGTATCGATCCGAAGACTCAAGCCGTGAAGGGAAAGACGGTCTGTCTGGTAAGCTGCCAAAGAAGCCCGGAGCCGGTATTTCTGAAGTGGAAGGATGCAGAGGAGTATCCTGACGGGGACTTCTACGTGCGAAGCGGCCCCGGAACAATCAAACTGCCTCCGGACAGCGCCAAAGAATACATTCTGACGCGTTTTGCCCTGCCGGCGAAAGAGGTTTTGCGGGACGCCGGCAAATAGTCCAATTGGACGCGAACCCACGCGCTCCGCTCTGGTTGCTATTCGCCCCGCTCACGTTCGCGGCCTTTCCCTCTTGACCGAACGCAAACCCGCAGTCGGTTTGCTGGAGCTCAGCCCCGGATGCCCTGTAATATGGGACCCGGCCGTTTCTGCGGTGTCAAGATGAAATCCTCCTTACGATGCGGAATCCTGATCGCATCTCACACATCTCCTCTGTCGTCGTTCCCCGAGACCGCTCCCGGGTGAGCTCTCATGCCCCATCGTAGTGGTGCCATCCGGCCGGCTCGCTGCCTCGAGCGGCCCACCCGGCCTAGTCCGGGCTGGTGAGAGCGGGAGCGGCGCGCCAGTGTCCCGCCGCGGTCGCGTTGCGGCGCCGCCACGTTGCAAGTCTCGCGCTGCCTGCTCCCCGGGGAAGACGTCGTTGTGCCGACCGACGGCCCTCAGCGCGGCTGGCGCCGGAGCCCCCCCGCCCGCGTGGGATCGTACGGCATCCCGCTCCGCCACACGCCCCACACCACCCGGAGCTGCTTCGCGGCGAGCTCGGTGACGGCTTTGAAGCCCGCGTAGCGGTCGCCCCGGCGTTTCGTCTTCAAGGCCGCCAGCCGGGCCTGGCCCGCCGCCGTCCGCGCCAGCCCCACGGCCGCATGGTAGAGCGCCCACCGGAGGAGCCCGCGGCCGCACTTCGAGATCCGGAACTGGCCCGCGAACTTGCCCGATTGGACGCGCACGATGTCGAGCCCCGCGAGTTTCCGCAGCTGGCTGAACTTGGTGAACCACCCGATGTCGCCGATCTCGGCCAGGAGGATCGCGCCCACCGTGGGGCCGACCCCCGGAATCGTGCGGAGGAGGGTGTAGGCCGGAAGCCGTTCGGCGAGCGGGGTGAGCGCCGCTTCGAGGGTCGCGGTGCGGCCCTGGACGGCCGTCACTTGAGCCCCGAGATCCGCACAGGCGGTGGCCAGGCCGAGCGGCAGACGCCCCTTCGGCACTGCCGGCCGCCCGGGGGCGGCCCGCTCCCAGGCCTGGAGCGCGGCCGGCAGCTCGGCCCACAGGCGTTGCGGCAGCGCATCCCCCATCGGCGCCAGGGCGGGGCGCAGGGTGGTCCGCCAGCGGGCCTTGCAGGCCGCGAGTTCGGTCCGCGCCCGGCGCAGACACTTCACGAGGTGCCGGAGTTCCGCCAGCGGGCCGGTGGGCTGCGAGGCGAAGAGCACCTTGCCCTGCTCCAGCAGATCGGCGCAGTTCGCCGCGTCCTTCCGATCGTTCTTGTCCCAGGTCCTATCCTGGGTGCGGCGGTTCCAGTAGGCCACGCTGCTGGAGCACCGGACGACATCGGCGCCCTGGGCCTCCAGGAAGGTGGCGAGCGCTTGATGGTAGGTCCCCGTCGGTTCCAGGCCACAGACCACGTCGCGACACCCGGTCGTCCGCTGCGCCTGCTGGATCCACGTCCAGAGTTGGGTGAACCCCCGCGTGCTGTTCGGGATGGTGAATGTGGGGACCACGACCCGGGTGTGGGCATGCCGGAGCTGCACCACATGCTCGGCTTGGGCCACATCGATCCCGACCAGGAGCCGGGTGCGATCGGTCCGGAGCGTGGCCTTCAGTTCTCGGAACCGCTTGACTCGGATGGCATTGTCACGCACAGTCGCCATGGGGTTCTTCCTCCTTTGTGGTGGGTGAGTGGATGGCCGTCCTCTCACCGCTACAGATACCGAGGAAGAGCCCTTTTTGGTAGCTGCCATTTTCGCCAGAAGGGGCTCACCCTCCGGGCGTCTAGCCTCCGAAGCCTGTCGCATGCTGCTGATACTACGTTGGTTCCAAAACAACTTGCTGCTGACTCAAACCCAGAGACGATTCTGCGCCGCCACCCCCCCCGTCCCCTCCGCGCCGAAGCCCACGGGCGCGGGCATCCTGCGGGCCAGGACCTACTCTGCAGCGCGGAAGAATGGCTTCACCGTGCGCCGCGCTGCTGCGTTCGCGGGGAAGACTCTCTCCCTTTCAGGGGAGGCACCGCAAGGGCTTAGCCCTTCCCGCGGATCCTCGCCCTTCCCACGGATCCTCCCGAGCGGGGCGGGGCGCCGCCCCTCGTCGGGCTCTCCCCCGGACGGTGCGGTCCCGGTTGGCGTGCCGGTTCTTTTTCGCACCGCACGGTATGGATGCGGGTGACTATACGGTAAGCCTTCAGGCACCACAGGCCCCTGCGGGGCTTCCGCCGGGGCCTGTGTCACTCTTGGATCGTGGTGGGCAAAGCTGGTATCGAACCACCGACCCCCTGCTTGTAAGGAAAGGCCAGGGCCTTCATCCTCGTACTGGATATTCCAGAACGCTCTTTTTTGTCACGGAGTTATGAGTTTCGCATTCAGCCTACCCAAACCCGTTTTGGCCTATTCTGGACGATCATGTTTGCCAGTGTTTGCCAGAAATCACGCCGCAGATGGGCACGTTCTTCTGACCAGATCCACTCCCGGCGCACCCGTGGGTATTCACAGTAAACTCGGCCAGTGGTTCACGCGGATTTGCCTCGCCGCCGTCCCCTCCCGCATTCCTTTCGAGTTCTGAGGTGTCTCCTTTTCTTGCTCCAGGGTGTCTCCTCTCAGCGACAGGCGAGGCACGACCGTCACCGTTTCTTCCACCCCTCCTGGATGATCTTCGCGGCTCCTAAGTCCGTCATGGCGCGAGGATGTGGAGACGGCGCTTTTCAGGATCGTGGTCTGACAGGACGCGGTACGGCACTTGCCCCATCTTTAGTAACGGACCCCGCGTGCGAGGAGGATCTGCAGGATGTTAACCGTGGCGGATCTTCTGGGCTTGGCTCTGCGCGTGCTCCCCGGGAGGCTTCGCGAGCGGCTGAACGCGGAACGCAACCGCCCTGGGAAGAGCAAGGAGGAAGCGGACACGTCTGGCTGGGAGGGCGAGAAGCGTGGATTTGGATAAGCACGGTGGCCGGTGGGGAACGCTCGTTTTTTGTGGCGTGCGAGCAAGGGGCACGGGACGAAATTCTGGAGAGGAGGTGAGGTGCCTCGGAATACGAAGGAGGCTGGGTTCTTGGAAAGTGGAGACGACACGTATGGAACCGGTCTCATAGCGCAGATGGAAGGAGGGTCACATGAAAAGGGTGGCCGCAGTTGTCATGATGATCGCAACAGGTGTGTTCATGGCGGTGACAATGGCCTCGGCGTCGAACGAGGGCGTGCTTCGCGGACTGTACGGGATGGCCGCTGCGGGGACGTGTCTCCATGACAAGTCGGCTGCCACCGAACCCGGCGGCGGGTTCACTTTCAGCGGCACGGGGACACTCGGGGACCCAGTGACCGCCACTCCGAAGTCAGATGACTACTTCATTTCGACGTATATGGGTAAGGGGATGTTCTACTTCGATGGCAAGGGAAACGGGGAGATGTGGGCGTGGACTTTCTGCATATTGCCCCCTTACACAGGAAGTCTTAAGCCGAAAGTGACGCAAGCCCTCCAGCCGTCCGCCCCGCTCAACATGCCGACAGTCCGGTTCACGTACGTAGTCGAGGGGGCCAAGGTCGTGGTAACCATCCCACCCCCAGTCAAGCTGACCCTTACTGGCTGGATTTCAAGCGATCATAAGACGATGACGCTCGAGAGTGCTATGCCCGAGCAGGACCAAGGCGTCCAGTATAACGGAGTGATCGGTTACTGGCAGATCTGTACCATCACGCGCACCCTGAGCCGGATCGTCGACGAATAACCTGCAGATGGAGGGTGGCCAGCGGGACGCCGGCCCTTCGCGCCTCCCGCTGGCCTACCGCAATGCAACCGTGCCGGTTATGTGACACGGAGGCGCCATGAATCCCGCGGGCCCGCTGGTCCTGGTTGTTGACGACGATGCCACCGCCCGGCGGATGCTGGATGTCCGCATGCGTGGGCTCGGGTGCCAGGTGGCCATGGCGGAGACGGGGCGGGAGGCCCTCGCCGCCATGGAGCGGGACCTGCCGGCCGTCATGCTGCTCGATCTCCAGATGCCGCAGATGGACGGCATGGAAGTCCTCCGGGTCCTGAACCGCGACAGCATCGACGTCCCCACGATCGTGATCACCGCGCACGGAACCATTGACACCGCCGTCGAGGCCATGAAGGAGGGGGCGGTTGATTTCATCCTGAAGCCCTTCGACCCGCAATATCTGGAGATTGCGGTGCGCCGCGCCCTGGAGCGGCGGCAGCTCCTCGATTCCAATCGGCTCTTCCGCGATGCGCTGGCGGCGCGGTCGGCGAACATCCTCGGCGAGGGCCCGCTGATCCGGGCGGCCATCCAGACGGCGCAAAGGGCCTCCGGCACGAATGCCACCGTGCTGCTCCTGGGCGAGAGCGGCACCGGCAAGGAGGTCTTCGCCCACACGATCCACCAGTGGAGTCCACGGCGGGACAAGCCGTTCGTCGTGGTCAACTGTGTCGCACTGTCCGAGCACCTGCTGGAGAGCGAGCTGTTCGGCCACGAGAAGGGTGCCTTCACCGGGGCCCACCAGGCGAAGAAGGGGAAGTTCGAGGCGGCGAACGGGGGCACGGTCTTCCTGGACGAGATCGGGGACATGCCGCTGAGCCTCCAGACCAAGCTGCTGCGAATCCTGCAAGACCACGAATTCGAGCGCGTCGGCGGCACCCGGCCCCTCTCTTCGGATATCCGCGTCCTGGCTGCCACCAATCGCGATCTCGACGAGACGGTGCGGGCGGGGCGGTTTCGGGCCGATCTCTTCTATCGGCTGAACGTGATCCGGATCGCGCTCCCCCCGCTCCGGGACCGCCGGGAGGACATCCCGGCGCTCGCCCAGCACTTCATGGTGCGGTACGCCGCGGAGACGAAGAGATCCGTGCGCCGGATCGCGGCAGAGGCCATGGATCTTCTCGCGCGGTATCACTGGCCCGGCAACGTCCGGGAGCTGGCGAACACGATGGAACGCGCGGTGGTCCTGTGTGCCGGCGAGACGATCACCGCCGCCGATCTCGCCTTGCCGGGGACGCCCCCGCCCTCCCGGTCTCACGACCCCGTCCCCGCAGAAGACGGCGAGGGATTCCACGAACAGATCAATTCCTACCGGCGGCAGGTCCTGGTGGGCGCCCTGCGACGCGCGAACGGGAATCACACCCAGGCCGCCAAGCGCCTGGGGCTCAATCGCACCTACCTCTTGCGGCTCCTGCAAAAACTCCATATCCCCGGGGAGGGGGAAAACGGGGCCCTGACGCCTTCCCGGGATGCAGAGGCGCCCGCGCCTGCGCCATCCGACGCGCACTGACAGGATGCTGAGAAACTGGTTCTTGCCCAGGCTGCTCAAAAAGATCCTGGTACTCGTTCTTCATCCGTCGCTTAAATTCGAATTTCGAAACTCGAATTTCGAATTTCTCAATCGATGGGCTTTTTTCACAGCAGCCTGCCAGGTGATTCAGTGAGCGTGCGCCATCGCCTGTTCCGCAAGTACGTCATCTTCTTCTTTGGCCTCGTCAGCAGCGTGCTGATCGCCGGCGGCGCGATGGAGATCTATCTCTCGTATCAGGCCAATAAGGCGACGCTGGTCCGCGTGCAGAGCGAAAAGGCAGAAACGGCGGCGACGCGCATCGAGGAGTTCATTCAGGGAATTGTCACCGCGATCGCGTGGACGGCGCATTCCACCTACCTGCCGGCCGGCGAGGCCCCGCGGCAGCGATACCTGGACTACTTGTGGCTCCTCCGGCAGGTGCCCTCCATCACCGAGGCGATGCATCTCGATGGGTCCGGGCGAGAAACGCTGCGGGTCTCGCGCCTGGCGCGCAATGTGGTCGGCAGCGGGACGGATTATTCGCAGGATCCCCGCTTCCTGGCCGCCCAGGCCGGCGCGATCTATTTCGGACCGGTCTATTTTCGCAGGGATTCCGAACCCTACATGACCATCGCGCTGCGGCTGAAAGGCCCCGAGGCGGGGATCGCGGTCGCCGAGGTGAACCTGAAACTCTTCTGGGGCGTCATCTCGCAGGTCCGAGTTGGGGAGGCCGGGTACGCCTACGTCGTGGATTCAGGCGGCATCCTGATCGCGCATCCGGACATCGGCCTCGTCCTGCAGAAGACCGCGCTGGGCGCTCTCCCGCAAGTGCGCGCGGCGCTCGCGGCCTCGCCGCGCCCTGCGGGCCAAGGAAGTTCGAGGGCAGCGATCGGTGCGGACCTGGGCGGCCGCGAGGTGCTGACCGCCCACGCCGCCGTCTCCCCGGTGGGCTGGCATGTGTTCGTGGAGCAGCCGCTCCGCGAGGCGTTTTCTCCCTTGTACGCGGCCATCCTGCGGACCGGCGCCTTGCTCCTGGTGGGCCTCGCCCTCTCCACGGTGGCCAGCCTGTTTCTTGCCCGGAGAATGCTCCGGCCGATTCAGGCGCTGCAGCAGGGGGCGGCGCGCATCGGGGCCGGATCGCTGGATGAGCGTATCGCCCTGAAGACGGGCGACGAGCTGGAAGCCCTGGCAGAGCAATTCAACCGGACGGCCGCCCAGCTGCAGGAGTCGTACGCGAACCTGGAGCGCAAGGTCCAGGAACGTACGACGGACCTCGCCGAGGCGCTCCGCGCGCTGCAGGAGAAGACCCAACAGCTTGAAATCGCCAGTCGTCACAAGTCCATCTTCCTCGCCAACATGTCCCATGAGCTCCGCACCCCGATGCACGCCATCATCGGCTGCTCCGAGATCCTCCTGGATCCCTCCCTGCCCGTCACGGAGGTGGAGCGGCCGCAGTTCCTCCGGGACATTCTGACCAGCGGCCGGCATCTCCTCGCGCTGATCAACGAAGTCCTCGACCTGTCCCGGATCGAGGCCGGCCGACTGGATCTGCGGATCGAGCCGACCGCAGTCCGTGAGGTGCTGGATGCCGTGCACGGGACGATGCGGCCGTTGGCCGCGAAGAAGCATATCCGGCTGGACCTGGAGTGTGCGGAGGACCTGGGGCTGGTTCCCATGGATGGCGTGCGAATTCGACAGGCCCTGCTCAATCTGGTCGGCAACGCCCTCAAGTTCACCCCCGACGGGGGGCGCGTGTGGGTGCGAGGGTTCCTGTCTCACCCCGACGGGGGACTCCGGATCGAGGTCGAAGACACGGGTCCCGGCATCCCCGAGGAGGAACGCGAGCGCATCTTCGTCGAGTTCCAGCAAGCCCCCGTCGCGCAGGGGACCGGGCGTCCCGAGGGCGCGGGCTTGGGGCTGACCCTGGCGCGCCGCTTTGTCGAACTGCACGGCGGCCGCCTCTGGGTCGAGAGCGAAGTGGGGCGAGGCAGCACGTTCATCGTCACGCTGCCGGCGGGCACGGCGGCGAGCGCAAGTGATCCGTCCACGCCGTCGCGGGCGGTCGTGTGATCGCCGGGGATTGCCGGGGCGCGGCGGGGTGTGGCGGCCGTCCTATTCCCTCGCCCAGCGTCACTCGCCCTCCACGACACGTTCCTTGAGGACCGCCCGCGCTTCCGCCAGGGCAGCCCGCCAGTCCCCAGCCGGCGCCGTCAGAGCGGTGGTCGTCCGGCCCGCGTCGCCCCCCCGCGGCGCTGGCACCTCGCAGCGCCAGCCGGGATGCGCGGGGTCGCTGACCGCGTCCCACCACACGAGGGCGGCGCCCCCGTCCCGCAGCGGAATCGCATAGGTCGCCGCACTGGCCTGGACAACCGCGGGGGTCTGCCCGGCGGCGTCGGCAACAGGGAGCGCCGCCGCCGCGAGGAGCGTCCCGCCCACCACCATGCTGCGCCGCGTCCTGCGCCAGGCCATCTGTGGGCCCTTTCGTTGTCGTCCGTACTGTGGCGGGATGCGCCTGGGAATCGAACCTCTTGTGCCCCTTGTGCTTTTTGTGGTGAACCTTGTCGGCTCTAGCGGTAGACAGAGCATCCGCCGTGCCGGAGGAGGCTCCGTCGGCGGCCGGTCCGGCATCGCCTGAGAAATCAAGGGTTTCCACCGCCGGGCCCGGGGCGGTCGGCGAGTGTGTCTCCACGCGGCACGGCACGAGAGGAGACAGGGCGTCTCCCCGATGCCACCCCGGCCTCCTGCACTTCCCACTCACTGCCCGCTGCCAGCTATCAGTCTTTTCCCAATTGCCCAAGCGCCCATTCTGCCTAATCTCCTGACACGGCTCGGCTGATCGCTGCCCGCTGCCTGCTATCTCTTATCCTTTCGCCTTGACAGTCAGAGAGGGCTGGCTTAAAAAGGGAACGCACGAAACGCCGGGGTGGTGAAACTGGTAGACGCACGGGACTCAAAATCCCGCGGGCTTCGGCTCATGAGGGTTCGATTCCCTCCCCCGGCACCCTGATTGTGCAAAACACCCCTCCGATTCAAGGAACTCTTCCCGCCCTACTCGTCCCATTCTGGTTTCGCTCCCCAGCCCGCCAAACGTGGACGGAATTCTCGGGTAGCTGTGCGGCTGGAAATCGCGTATAGGCAACCGCGGGTCAACGGAGAGCCGGAAAAATCGGGGGGTCACTTTCGCACCGGGGGCCCCTGTTCTCCGGCTAGCGCGCGCAGGGAGGACGGACAGCGCGTCGCGACCGCAGCCGGGGCGGCCCCCCTGCGATGCCGCCAGCGCGGGGCGGGTGCACCCACGGGGTGACACCGCGGAGGCCGGGGGCCGGGCCGGCCCCGACGCCGCTGCGCCCGCGGCCCGGCCGGCGC
>Ga0316616_100001270_pt1 | contig 10028 bp, 7 predicted proteins | sample OWC_Aug_M1_C1_D1_FD_207660 | JGI IMG/M metagenome (GOLD analysis project Ga0316616, IMG submission 207660) | Wetland soil microbial communities from Old Woman Creek delta, Ohio, United States - OWC_Aug_M1_C1_D1_B | ecosystem: Environmental > Terrestrial > Soil > Wetlands | place: USA: Ohio...
GGCGGTGGGCGTCGGCACCGAGGCGACGTGGGAGGGCTTGTGCGCCGGCCGCAGCGGCGTGGCGCCCATCAGCAAGTTCGACGCCGCGGCGTTCGCCGCCCGGATTGCCGCCGAGGTCAAGGGCTTCGATCCCCTGCAGTACGTGGACAAGAAGGACGTCAAGAAGATGGACACCTTCATCCACTACGCCATCGCCGCGTCGCAGTTCGCCGCGGCGGACGCGGGCCTGGTGATCGGGCCGGAGAACGCGACCCGCATCGGCGTGTTCATCGCGTCGGGGATCGGCGGGTTCGGCACCATCGAGCGCGAGCACCAGGCGCTGCTCGAGGGCGGCCCGCGCAAGATCTCGCCGTTCTTCATCCCCGCGGCCATCATCAATCTCGCGGCCGGGCAGGTGTCGATCCGCCTCGGCGCGAAGGGGCCGAACCTGGCCACCGCGACGGCCTGCGCGGCCTCGGCGCACGCGGTCGGCGAGGCGTTCGCCATCGTCGCGCGCGGCGCGGCCGACGCCATGATCGTCGGCGGGTCCGAGGCGGCCATCACCCCGATGGGCGTCGGCGGCTTCGCCGCGATGCGCGCCCTGTCGACGCGCAACGACGAACCCGAGCGCGCCAGCCGCCCGTTCGACAAGGATCGCGACGGCTTCGTCATCGGCGAGGGCGCGGGGATCCTCGTGATCGAGGAACTGGAACACGCGCGACGGCGCGGCGCCCGCGTCTATGCCGAGGTGGTCGGCTACGGCGCCACCGCCGACGCGTTCCACATCACGGCGCCCTCCGAGGACGGCGACGGCGCCGTGCGGGTCATGGCGATGGCGCTCGAGTCGGCCAGCGTCGACCCCGGCGAGGTCCAGTACATCAACGCCCACGGGACCTCGACCCCGTTCAACGACAAGCTCGAGTCGCTGGCCATCCGCACGCTCTTCGGCGAGCACGCCGGGCGGATCGGCGTCTCGTCCACCAAGTCGATGACCGGGCATACGCTCGGGGCGGCCGGCGGCATCGAGGCCGGCATCACGGCGCTCGCCGTCTACCATCAGACGATGCCCCCGACGATCAACCAGGACACGCCGGACCCGGACTGCACGCTCGACTACGTGCCGTGGAAGTCCCGGACCGCGCCCATCACGTACGCGATGTCCAATTCCTTCGGGTTCGGCGGCACCAACGCCGCCCTCCTTCTCCGCCGTTTCGACGGCTGACGCCCGGGGCGTTCCGACATGAAGATCGCCGTGTGCCTCAAGCAGGTTCCGTCGCGCGACTGGCAGCCGCGCGTCAACGACGACCGGACGTGGGTCCGCGATCAGGACGCCGCGTTCGAGCTCAACGAACCGGACGCCTACGCCCTCGAGGAGGGCCTCCGCCTGAAGGAGAAGCACGGCGGGGAAGTGGTGGTCTGCTCGGTGGGGCCCGCCCGCGTGTCGCAGGCGTTGCGCGAGGCGCTGGCCCGCGGCGCCGACCGCGCGATCCACGTCGAGGACGATGCGCTGGCGTCGGCCGATGCGTTCGCCGTGGCCGAGGCGCTCGCCGCGGCGATGAAAGACGAGGCCTTCGACCTGGTGCTGACCGGCCTCCAGTCCGATGACCAGGGCAGCGCCCAGACGGGCGTGCTGCTGGCGTCGCTGCTCGGCATCGCGTCGGCCACGATCATCATGGAGGTCGACGTCCAGGGCGCCGGTCTGCGCGTGAAGCGGGAACTCGAGGGCGGCTGGTTCCAGTGGGTCGCGCTCCCGCTGCCCGCGCTGCTGACGATCCAGAGCGGCATCAACCAGCTGAGATACGCGACGCTCAAGGGCATCATGGCCGCGAAGAAGAAGGAGATCCGCAAGGTGGCGCCGCCCGCCGGCCTTGCGTTCCGCCAGCGGATCGTCAGCCTCTACGTCCCCGAGAAGCGGAAGCAGACGCAGATGATCGGCGGCAGTCCGGCCGAGGCCGCCAAGGCCCTGGTCGCGGCGCTGCGCGACGAAGCGCGGGTGATCTCATGATTCTCGTCATCGCCGAACAGCAGGGCGGCACGCTCAACAAGGCCACCTGGGAAACCATCGCGGCGGCGCAGCAGGCGGGCGGGCCGGTGACCGTCGCCGTCCTGGGCGCCGAGACCGCGGCGGCCGCGGCCGAGGTGGCGGCGGCCGAGGTGGCGGAGGTGCTGCGCGTCGAGTCGCCCGCCCTCGCGCCCTACACGCTCGACGGGTTCGTTACGGCCCTCGCCGCCGTTATCGCGACGGAGCAGCCCGGCGACGTCTTCCTGCCGCACACGTACCAAACGCGCGACTTCGCGCCGGCGCTCGCGGTGAAGGCCGGCCGCGCCCTCGTCACCGATTGCGTGGCGGCCAGGCAGGCCGACGGCCGCCGCCTGTTCGTGCGGCCCGTGTTCCAGGGCCGGCTGCTGGCCGATGTCGCCTGCGACGGCCCCGCGCTCGCCACGTTCCAGATTGGCGCCGTTCGTGCCGACACGCTCGTACGGGGCGCGGCACCGGCTCCGGTCAGGACGATCGCGGCAGCGATCGATGCGGGCGCCATCCGTCAGAAGCCCGAGGCGCCGTTCCGCGAGGCGAAACATGCCGTCGACCTGTCGCAGGCCGAACGCATCGTGGCGGTGGGCCGAGGCATCAAGGAGCAGGAAAAGGTGGCGCTGGCGCAGCAGCTCGCGGCCGCGATGGGCGCCGAACTCGGCGCGTCGCGCCCCATCTGCGATGCCGGCTGGCTGCCGATGGATCGGCAGATCGGCAGTTCGGGCCAGACGGTCGCGCCGAAGATGTACCTCGCCCTCGGCATCTCGGGTGCCATCCAGCACCTGGTGGGCATGAAGGGCGCCCGCACGATCGTCGCCATCAACAAGGATCCCGAGGCGCCGATCTTCGAGGTGGCCGACTACGGCGTCGTGGGCGACCTGTTCGAAATCGTGCCGGCCATCATCAAGGAGCTGCAGGGCTAGTGCACCCCACCGAGACCTGGATCTTCCGCATCCTCGTTCTCGGGTTCGCGGGCGCCTTCGCGGCGCAGGTCTGGACGCGCGCGCGGCTCATCCTGCGGGCCCCGAACAACATCGTCGTCGCCGACGACGAGACGGGCCGGCGTCTCCTGCGGTTCATCAGCGAAGTCGTCTTCCAGTCGCGGACGATCGCCGAGCGGCCCGCCGTGGGCTTCGCGCACCTGGGCGTGTACTGGGGCTTCAGCGCCTTTGCGCTCTACACGGGGGTGGAGTTCCTCGCCGGCCTGGGTGTGGCTGACGTCACCGGGTCGCGGTGGTTCCACCTCTACGAACTGGCACTCGTCCCGTTCGCGGTCGCCGTGATCGCGGGCATCGCCGGGCTGCTCGTGCGGCGCGCGATCGTGCGGCCGGCGGCCCTCGGCGACCATGTCTCGGGCGAGTCGGTGCTCATCGGGTTCTTCATCCTGACGCTGATGGTGACGTTCCTGCTGGGGTTCCGGTGGGAGACCGGCCTGGCGGCGCGGGTGAACTGGTGGGTGCACGCGCTGGTGATTCTCGGCTTCCTGGTCCTCATCCCGGACTCGAAGCACTTCCACCTCGTGCTGTCGCCGCTCACGGTCTACCTCCGGTCGCCGGGTCTCGCGACGGTGCCGAACCTGGATTTCGAGCGAGAGCAGGTCGGCCTCGAGACGCTGGCCGACGTCGAGCGGAAGCAGGTGCTCGACGCGTTCACGTGCGTCGAATGCGGGCGGTGCCAGGTGAACTGCCCGGCGCACGGCACCGGCAAAGCGCTCAATCCCAAGCGGCTGATTCTCGAGAACGAGGAGGCGCTGCTGGCGGGCCGGTTCGACGCGAAGCTGGCCGACGTGTTCGACGCGAAGGTGCTCTGGCAGTGCACGACGTGCGGGGCCTGCGAGGCCCAGTGCCCGGTCGGGGTGGAGCACCTGCCGCTCATCATCGGGGCGCGACGCGGCCTCGCGTCGAACGGCGAGGCGCCCGATGCGCTGGCGGCCGTCTACAACCACCTCGAGCGGCGCGGCAACATCTGGGGCCTGGGCGCGGACCTGCGCCAGAAGTTCATCCAGTCGGCCGGCGTCGAGATCTTCGACGCGGTCCGGCACGAGTACCTCGTGTGGCTCGGCTGCGCGGGGGCGTTCGAAGCCGATTTCCAGAAGTCACTGCGGGCGCTGTTCGACATCCTGCGTGCGACAGGGGTCACCTTCGGCGTGCTGGCCAAGGAACGGTGCACGGGCGACATCGCGAAGCGCACGGGCAACGAGTACCAGTTCCAGGAACTGGCGCGCGCGAACCTCGACGACTTCGCGGCCGCCGGCGTGACGAAGATCCTCACTTCCTGCCCCCACTGCCTGCGGACGCTGGACGTCGATTACCGCGCATTCGGCTTCCAGGCCCAGGTCGTCCACTCGGCTGTCCTCGTCGCCGATCTGACGCGGACGATGGCGGTGCCCGGCGCGGGCCCGGTCACGTTCCACGACCCGTGCTACCTCGGACGCTACGCCGGCGTTACCGCGGAGCCGCGCGAGCTGCTCGCGCGGTTCGGGGCCACGGTGCGCGAGCCCGATCGCCACGGTGCGAACCCGTTTTGCTGCGGCGCCGGCGGCGGCCTGCTGTTCGAGGAGCACGAGGAGGGCCGGCGCATCAGCCAGGAGCGCTTCGAGCAGCTGCAGCGCACCGGGGCGCCGACCATCGTGACGTCGTGTCCCTTCTGCTCGATCATGCTGAAGGGGGCGCAGGCGAGCGCGAACACGCAGGTCGAGTTCGTCGACCTGGTCAGCTTCGTGGATGCCAGGATGAAGTGCGCCGCGCCTGCGGCCACCGCACGCCCGTGAACGACGTTCCCAGCTGGCGCGAGTCGCGTGTGAAGCGGCTCGAAGCCGCGGCCATCGCCGCGGCCGGCTATCCCCTCATCAGCCTGCTCGCGCGAACGCTGCGCCTCGAGGCGGAAGGGCGCGAGCACATGGACGCCGTGGCCGCGTCAGGCCGGCCCTACATCGTCGCGTTCTGGCACGGGCGGATCCTGCCGCTGTCCCTGTACTTCCGCGACCGGGGCATCGTCGTCATCACGAGTGAGAACTTCGACGGCGAGTGGATCGCGCGCATCATCGGGAGGCTCGGTTACGGCACCGCCCGCGGCTCGAGTTCGCGCAACGCGCGGGCGGCCACGCTGCAGCTGGTGCGGGACATCCGCGCAGGCCGGTCGGCCGCCTTCACACTGGACGGGCCCCGCGGGCCCGCCCGCGTGGCCAAGCCCGGCGCCGTGTGGCTGGCGGGTGCGACGGGCGCGCCCCTGCTGCCCGTCCACGCCGAGGCCGAGTCGAGCTGGTCGTTGAACAGCTGGGATCGCACGCAGATCCCGAAGCCGTTCAGCCGGGTCCACATGGTGGTGGGCGAGCCCATGGTCCTGACCGCCGGGATGGACGACGAGGCGCAAGCCGCCGCGTGCCGGGACCTGGAATCCGTGCTCGACGGCCTGAGGCGGCGCGCGTGCGCGCGTGCCGGCGTGGAGGCCTGATGCCGCTGCTGGTCATCACAAGCGAACGGTTTCGCGAGCACACGCCGCCGCCGGGGCACCCCGAGTGCCCCGAGCGCCAGGACGTGATGGATGCCGTCGCGGCGCAGTGGCGCGCCGCGGGGGGCGCGGTCGAATCGCCCGCGCCGGCCGGCGAGGACGCGATCCGCCGCGTGCACAGCGCCGCGTTTGTCGACGCCCTGGCTGCGGCGGCAGGCCGGGCCGTGATGCTGGACCCCGACACGTTCACGTCGGCCGAGTCGTGGGACATCAGCCGCCTGGCGGCCGGCGCCGCGATCGGGGCGGTCGACGCCGTGCTCGATGCGCGCGTCCCGCGCGCGGCGGCCCTGGTGCGTCCGCCGGGGCACCACAGCAACCGGGACCAGGCGCGGGGCTTCTGCCTCGTGAACAACGTCGCCGTGGCCGCCGCCCACGCCCTCGCGCGGGGCTGCGCGCGCGTGGTCATCGTCGACTTGGACGTGCATCACGGGAACGGCACGGAGGAGATCTTCGAGTCCGACCCTCGCGTGCTCTACGTGTCGACGCACCAGTGGCCCTGCTATCCCGGCACCGGCGGCGCCGATGATGCAGGCGTCGGAGAGGGGCTCGGCTTCACGGTGAACGTTCCGATCGAGCGCGGTGCGACCGACGCAGACTACGAACTGGTCTTCGACGCGATCGTCGTGCCGGTGACACAGCGCTTCCAGCCGGAGTTGGTGATCGTTTCGGCCGGGTTCGATGCGCACGAAGCGGATCCCCTTGCCGGGATGCGGATGACCGCGCCGGGCTTCGGCCGTCTGATCGGCAAGTTGTGCACGGCGGCCGCCGCGGGCGCCGGCGGGCGAGTCGTGCTCGTCACCGAGGGCGGGTACCACCTGCGGGCCCTGGCCGCGTCGCTCGCGGCCAGCCTGAACGTCATGGACGGACGTCCGCCCGGGGAACCTCCGCGCCCGGCCGGTTCCTCGCCCGACACGCGCCGCGGCGCGGAGGCCGTTGCCAGGGTGCGTGCCGCCCAGTCGGCCCACTGGGGTGGACTATAATCGTCAGGATATGAGCGAGTACAACCCGCAGGCCATCGAACAGAAGTGGCAGCAGCGGTGGCGGGAGAGCCGCGCGTTCGAGGTGACCGAAGATCCCTCGAAGCCGAAGTTCTACTGCCTCGAGATGTTCGCTTACCCCTCGGGACACGCGCACGTCGGCCACGTCCGCAATTACATGATTGGCGACGTGATGGCGCGCACGAAGCGGATGCGCGGCTTCAACGTGCTGCACCCGTTCGGCTGGGACGCCTTCGGTCTGCCCGCCGAGAACGCGGCCATCAAGAACGGGATCCATCCACGGACGTCGACGCTGGCGAACATCGCCCACATGAAAGGCCAGCTCGAGCGCCTGGGCATCAGCTACGCCTGGGAGCGCGAGCTGGCGACGTGCCTGCCCGACTACTACAAGTGGAACCAGTGGCTTTTCCTGCGCATGTTCGAACGCGACCTGGCGTATCGGCGGCGTTCGACGGTGAACTGGTGTTCGTCGTGCCAGACGGTCCTGGCCAACGAGCAGGTGGTCGAGGGCGGCTGCTGGCGCTGCCAGACGCCGGTCACGCACCGCGACCTGGAGCAGTGGTTTCTGCGGATCACCCACTATGCGGACGAGCTGCTGAGCGCGATCGACGGCCTCGAGGACTGGCCCGAGAAGGTGCTCACGATGCAGCGCAACTGGATCGGAAGGTCCGAGGGCGCCCGGGTCCGGTTCCCGCTGGTCGATCCGACCGGCGCGCGCGCCTCGGCGGACATCGAGGTGTTCACGACGCGTATCGACACGATCTTCGGCGCCACGTTCGTCCTGCTCGCGCCCGAGCACGAACTGCTCGAGCGGATCGCGGCCGAGTCCGCCGACCCGGCGGCCATGCGGGCCTCGGCGGCGAGGTTCCGCCGTCAGGACCGCAGCGCGCGGCTCACCGGCGAAGTCGAGAAGGAAGGGTTCAGCACCGGCCGGTTCGCGATCAACCCGTTCACCGGCCAGCAGGTCCCCATCTGGGTGGCCAATTTCGTGCTTGGCGAGTACGGCACGGGAGCCGTGATGGCCGTGCCGGCGCACGACCAGCGCGATTTCGAGTTCGCGCGCAAGTACGGTCTGCCCGTGCGCGTGGTCATCCAGCCTGAAGGCGACGGGGCGGCTTCGCTCGACGCGGCGGCGATGACGGCCGCGTACTCGGAGCCCGGGCGCGTGGTCGACTCGGGCGACTACACGGGCCTGTGGTCGGAAGACGCCCAGCGGATCATGGCCGAGAAGGCCGAGCGCCGCGGCATCGGCCAGCGCACGGTCCAGTTCCGCCTGAAGGACTGGGGCATTTCGCGGCAGCGGTACTGGGGCACGCCCATCCCGGTCATCCATTGCCCGTCGTGCGGCCTGGTGCCGGTGCCAGACGACCAACTGCCGGTGGAACTGCCGGCGATGGCCGAGTTCACCGGGCGCGGCGACTCGCCGCTGGCCAGTGTCGAGGCGTTCGTGAACGTGCCGTGCCCTCGCTGCGGCGGGGCCGCGCAGCGCGAAACGGACACGATGGACACGTTCGTCGACTCGTCCTGGTACTTCTACCGCTTCTGCGACGCGAAGAACGCCGCCCAGGCGTTCGATCCGGCGGCGGTGGCCTACTGGGCGCCGGTCGACTTCTACAGCGGTGGCGTCGAGCACGCCATCCTGCACCTGATCTACTCGAGGTTCTTTGCCAGGGTCTTCCGCGACCTCGGCATGGTGAACCACGCCGAGCCGTTCGCCCGCCTGCTGACGCAGGGCATGGTGCACAAGGACGGCCAGGTGATGTCGAAATCGAAGGGCAACGTGGTCGACCCCGACGACATGATTGCGAAGTACGGGGCCGATGCGCTGCGGCTGTACGTCATGTTCGTGGCGCCGCCGGAAAAGGAAGTGGAGTGGACCGACGCCGGCCTGGATGGCGCGTTCCGGTTCCTGATGCGCGTGTGGCGCTTCGTGCAGCAGTGGCGCGAGACCGTGGCGTCGGCCCCCGCCGTGGCGGCGGTCGACGGGCCGTTGACGGACGCCGAGCGCGCCCTCCGCCGCAAGACGCACGACACGATCCGGAGGGTGACGCAGGACCTCGACCCCCGGGTGCACCTCAACACGGTGGTGTCGGCCCTGATGGAGCTGGTCAACGAGCTGTACCAGTTCTCGGAACAGCACACGGCCGCGGGCGCCGGTGCGAGGCGCGCCGAGACAGCGCGGCAGGCCGATCGCCCGGAGACGCAGGCCGTTCTCAAGGAAGCCGTCGAGGCGCTCATCCTCATGCTGTCGCCCTTCACCCCGCACATGGCCGAGGAACTCTGGGAGCATATCGGGCGGGAGGGCGGCATCGTCTTCGCGCCCTGGCCGGCGTTCGACCCGGAGGTCGCCAAGGCCGACGAGGTCGTCATCCCGGTGCAGGTGAACGGCAAGCTGCGCGGGCGCGTCACGGTGTCGGCCGACTCCAGCGAGGACGCGATCCGCGACGCGGCGCTGGCCGACGCGGCGGTGGCCGCCCACGTGGCCGGCAAGACGATCGTCAAGGTCATCGTGGCCAGAGGCAAGCTGGTCAGCGTGGTGGTGAAGTAAGGGGAGCCGTGCGCACATTCCTGTCGGTCCTGGTGGCGGCGGCCCTGGCGGCACCGGCCGTCGGTTGCGGGTATTCGCTGGCGGGGAGGGGCTCGTTCCTGCCGGCGACCATCCGGGTGATCGGCGTCCCGGAGTTCGCCAACCAGACGACGTACGTCGAGGTGGAGCGGCGGTTTACCGAGCGCGTGCGGTCCGAGTTCATCGGGCGCGGGCGCTACCAGGTGCTGGCTCAGGAGTCGGGGGCCGACGCCGTGCTTCGGGGGACGATCACCGGTCTGTCGATCGTGCCGGCGAACTTCAACGACAACCAGCAGGCCACGCGGTACATCATCATCGTCAACACGAAGATCGAGTTCGTCGATCTGAAGGCGAACAAGACGCTCTGGGAGAATCCGTCGATGGTCTTCCGGGAGGAGTACGATCTGCCCCCGGACACGCAGGCGGGGAACCCGTCGGCGTTTTTCGGCCAGGGGTCGAACGCCCTCGAGCGGGTCGCGAACGACTTCGCCCGCACGGTCGTCAGTTCGATACTCGAGGCCTTCTAGGCCGGCCTCAAGGCCCATGGCGCGCCAGATCAGCCCGCAGTCGTTCGAGCAGCAGATCGCCGGAGGGCGGCTGGATCCCGTCTACCTCCTGACCGGCCCGGACGGCACGCAGAAGGCAGCGTTGGTCGCGCAGCTGATCGAGACCATCGAGGACGATTTCCGCCCGTTCAATGTCGACAAGCTGTTCCCGCCCGACAACCGCGAGGAGGCCCGCAAGCAGTTCTGGGGCATCCTGCAGCTGGCGCGGACGCTGCCGATGATGGCGCCGCGGCGCGTGATTGTCGCGGCCCAGGCCGAAAAGCTGATGCCGATCTTCAAGGCGGGCGACGACGAGTCCCCGCCCGCGGGCTCGGAGGCGCCGGCCGGAAAGCGCGGTCGCAAGCCCGCATCGAAGTCGGTCGGCGAGGCGGAACTCG
>Ga0316616_100001271_pt1 | contig 10028 bp, 10 predicted proteins | sample OWC_Aug_M1_C1_D1_FD_207660 | JGI IMG/M metagenome (GOLD analysis project Ga0316616, IMG submission 207660) | Wetland soil microbial communities from Old Woman Creek delta, Ohio, United States - OWC_Aug_M1_C1_D1_B | ecosystem: Environmental > Terrestrial > Soil > Wetlands | place: USA: Ohio...
GGTCCCAAATAATAAAAAACTTGGCCTTGTGTTGGGGAAGCTTTCTTATTCGTGCCCTCAAAAAGAAACTTTATTCGACCTCGGGTAAAGCATACGGCTTGAACATCCCGCATAACTTGATGGAACCATGCCGTATCCGTGTTATTGTTGGTCAATGCAATCGCTTCGCTTACGGTGCCTTTTTCAAATTCGGATAGCAGCTTTTCAAAAAACTGACTAATGAGTGGCTGAGAATAGGGCGGGTTCATCCAAACGCGCCCCTCCCAACTTTTAGCTAACCCATTATCGGTAATAGTGTAATAGCTGGTGGCGTTAATCCATTGGGCGGCAATATCGTTGGATGCGGGATCGAGATCAATCCCGCCCATCACTTCTCGGGCCGCTTCAATATACTGCGGAGGGGTATACCACTCGTTCCCACCGCCGTTGATAACTCTTGGATCAGCCATTAATCTACCCGCTTCGACGGCCTTGGAATAGACCAGTGGACGCATCCGCATCGGACTACAATACGCCCGTGCTTCTTCTCAAGACGTTCCCCAGTCCAGCCGTCTAGGATGTGGACCTGCCTAGTTCCAGCGGTGCCAATCTCATCGTGGTGAGCCCCTTTGTGTCGGGCAGGGAGTCCGGCGAATGAGCACTCTAGCTCTGGCCCCAAATCATTCGGGAGAATCGCAACGGCCCATTTCTGAGTATCAGAGTTCGGCTTCCATACAAACCCTCGCTTAGGTCCGTCATTAGGGTTCCGAGCCCCACATTTGACTTCTATGGGCTCTTTGTTTTCAACGAGGACAATCGGTGTCGGTGTTGCGGTCGGTGCCACTGTTGGGGCAACTAGGGGCTCTATCGTCGGCGTGGGACTCGGTGCAACCGATGGCTCGGCAGAATTCTTGGAGTGACGTTGTATCGCACTCAAGACCTGTTCGGCCACTTTCAGGTGTTCCGCTGAACAAGCTGTCAAAAGAATGAGAGGGAGTAGTTTTTTCATCGAGTTTCCTCCATTTTCCCCTCCCCTCACCCATCGGGGGACCCTCTCCACCCACTTTTTGACTAAATCCTAGCCAGAAGGGAGCAGGAGAGGGCAGGGGAGAGTTACTTTTTGCCACCCTTTCCGCCTTTTTTACCGCCTTTCTTTCCGCCGCACGCCATAAATCCTCCTATTTTTTTTCTTGAAAAAACTGAACCAATTTCAGCACAGTGCCGATTAGAGCTAGGACCAACCCAATCGGCTCACCGACCCCAGTAAGGTTTGCGGGTAGGTCAATTGTCTGAGCAAGAGACAGAAGCCCTGCGCTCGACGCGAAAGAAGCGTTCGCAACCGCATTTGTTTTGCTATCGGACATATTCCCCCGTTCTCATCATTTCAGCTAATCGTCGGGCTCGCTTCCCTGTCTGCTTCGCCCACCTCGAGTTTAACATATGGTCCGCGGCTTCTGCCCACTTTTTTTCTCGGACCGCGGCAAGGGTATCGGTAAACTTAGCGAACCCTCCGGCACCCATCTGGAATACCATGCTGGTTAGGACATCTTGCCTCACCTCATCCATCTCTTTCCAAACGGGACCAACCACTTTCTCGGCGGAGCCTTGGGATTTTGCGATATCGTGTCTCAGCTGGACAAAAATGGCTTGATCGCAAAGGCCGTTTGCTTCTAAATTAAAACCTACGCCGATGGTAAGCTTCCCCCGCGGGCAGGTGTACATTCGATTGTGAAACCCCTCATCTCGGATGAGCATCTTCATCAACGGCGTGTTCTCGTGCGATTTCAAATCGGCCATTTTTCATCCCTGCTGAATAGCCTAGTAAGTTAAGGATAAGAAGCGTCACCGCGAGCGTGAAGCCACCGACCTGTATTAAGTGAGCTGGACGATGACTCTGAATCGCTTGCGTTGTGAGTGAGGTTATCTGTGAGATTAAGGCACTCTGCCGAGTCTCGATAGCCGCTAAGTCCGAGCGTATCTCAGCGACGCTTTGAGCTTGCATGGTCAAACTCGTTGGCAGAGTGGAAAGAGCGGTCACGTTCCGAGTTAGTTCGACAATCGCCTCGGTCTGAGTTCGAAGGTGTTCGACTACATCGCATAGGTTTACCCGCTCTTCCTCGGTCATTTATGCCCCCTTAAGGATTGCTAGTTCTGCCTCCAATGCTTCTACTTTTGCGGTCAGCTCTTTGACGGCTGCAACAAGAACTGGAATTAATTCAGCGGTTGCAAGTCCATAAGATGTTTGCTCACTGCCGCTAACCGCTTCAGGTACTTGCGGTAAAACTTCTTGAGCAATGAACCCAATGCGTTTAGAGTCGTCGGATTCTTCTGTCAAATAATCAAATCGGACGGGTCGTAGTCCTTTTATCTGGTTAAGCCCATATTCTAAATCTTGGATATTCTTTTTTTGTCTTGCGTCAGAATTAGCGGTCCAACTCGTATTCCCGCTATCAAGACGAACCCCAATATCAGAACTGTTAAGAACGTAAAAGCTGTTTCCGGTCCCTGCGGTTGCTGGTCCATGCTGCCATGTCGTGCCGCCAGCTTTTTTCATGTATTCGACAGTTCCGCTGGTGCCGCTTATAGAAGTTGTTCCAATTAAAACATCTCCTCCGCTGCTGATGCGCATTCTTTCGGTTCCGGCTCCATAGTTACCGTTCCAGAACTGCAATGCGCCCGTGCTTTCGGCGGTTATGTGAAAGTTATTTGTAGCGGTTCCGCTTGAACCAATTTGGATGGAGCTAGCGACATCCAGACTAGCAAATGGGGTGGCCGTACCAATTCCAACCTTGCCCGATCCAGTCATGCGCATTCTTTCGGCGTTATTCGTATGAAACGACATAAACCCGTTTTGCTGGTTGGCAAAAATTACGTTATTCGCGGCTCCATCAATATATGCAGATCTCGTGGTACCTACACCGGTTGAACCCATTTCTATGCGAAAATCAGAAGATGCAGAATTTCCGATTCGTGCAATTCCCTGAACGTCTAAAGAGACCAATGGTACGGTTCTGCCAATCCCTACAAAGCCGCTTGAATCAACCCTAACCCTTTCAACCCCACCCGTAGCAATTGCATAAGCATTCGCAGCAGGACTAAATGCGCCTGTGTCGGTGTCGTTATTGGCCGTATAAGCTGGTGCAGCGGCACTCCCTCCGGCTACGTTTGACGGTCTAAATCCGCCAAAGTTGAGATCCGCAGTACAACTATTCTGACCGTCTTTAGTAAGGCACTGGTTGATACCCGCCGCAAAGTCGTTATCTTGCGTATCGTGGCGCGTCGCATCAATCGCAATTCCAGCTACCGCGTCGCCAGTCCAGCCGCCTGTACCTGCGTTGCTTTTTGTATAGGTTCCGCCGCTCCACATATTGCCTCTACTTTTTTATATTTCTGTTAGTCATTGAAGGAGTTGCATAAAAACATATATTGCACCGCCTATGCCCAGTTTTTTGATGATAATAGGTTGTCTCTGGTTTCCATTCATGGCCTCTTCTGCAATGAGTAGAATTTAATTGTTTAAACTTAGCCGCTTGATTTGCTTTTTTCGTAGAGCGTTCTTTAAACGCTTTTTTATCGGCTTCGGATAAGTTTGCATACCAATGTTTAAATCCTTCTGCGTTATGCCTTTTAGAGTTTTCTGATGCAGTTACGGCTTCAAGATGTTCGGGGTTTACGCATGCTTTATTTTTACAAAGGTGATCTATAGTAAGTCCAGTCGGAATTTTATGATTATGGAACTCATAGCTAACGCGGTGTGCTTTATAATTGTTGGCTGATCGATGAAACGCAGCATAACCGTTTCGATCACGAGAACCGTTCATAACCCAACATCCATTATCAGCTATTGTAAGACGTTTAAGGAAACGCTCATACGAGGCACCTTCTTTTTCAATGCTTTTTAAAAGCATGATTATTCCTCCGTTGCAGTTCTGCTAGCCACTTTTGACACAACGCTCGATTGTGGTTTTAAGATCTCAATTAAAGTATCAACGCCTTTTTGATTGTTTGTGAGTCGCTTGATGTATGGCGACAACTTTTGGATCATTTGAGCGGCTTCTGGCCCGCTACTGTAAATGATATTGCTCATCTCTCTTATTGCTGCATCATCAAGCCCTAAGGTACCCCCTTGCGATTCCATAAAAAGGCTTCCCATTTTTCGTGGGAAGTTCGTTACGGTATCAAAAATAGCTTGGGTCACCGTTGTTAATTCCTTATCGTTGATCGCCCGAGCCCCTGTGCGGCTACCGCGAAGAATTTTACCTGCGCTTTCTAACATCTGTACTTCTTGATCAAGCCCCTGGCGGATAGATTGAGAGGTTTTTTCCCCAACAAGTGAACCTATTTTCTTACGAGTAGCTGGACCTCGGCGAATAGCCTTGACTAGTTCAGTTCCGCCCTTTTCTCCGCCTTTTCGCTCAAGCTCGACTCTTAATGCGGAAGCTAGACCTCGCTTCCCTTCTTCGCCTAATCTGCTTCCTACTGCTTTCGATATTTTATCAACAAATTGGGGTGATGTAGTAGAGTTTAAAAGAGTGGAACCCACCTTGTCGGGAGATTGAAGTATCAAATTTTCAACTCTCAATCGTTCCGGTTCGGATAGGCCGCTAATCTCTTCAAATAATGCACGGTATTGAGCATCGGCTGCCTTATAGCCAGGGTTCAATGCTTCCAGCTCGTCCTCAATTGCCGTGCGCAGCCGCTTAGCTAACTTTATGTCTTTAGCTCCGGCAATTGATGGGTCTTTTGTTCTTTCAATAAATTTTAAATGGCTCACAAATTTCTTTGCCGATTCTTGTGAGTACCTATCCCCTGGGAAAGCCGGAGTAATAATATCTTTGAAATATTCCTTTGCTTGGCGTTCATCCATTAGCTTCGTTAAACGCTCACTTGGCTTGCCCTTAAACATTTCAAGATAAGCCCCGCCGCCTCTTGCTTGTACCTCTGCATCTACGCTTTCTTTGAAGCTTTTAAGAGCCTTCTGCCCTTGGTCAGCCCCAATCTCAAATTGAGTTTCTGGGGATATCTTATCGAGGATTTTACCAATCCGGCCCCTCATCCCTTCTTGCTCGCCTTCAAACCCTTTCTTCCCTATACGGCCCATCAAAGCTTCGCTTGCAATTGGGGCTCCCGCTGGTCGTTGTGCAAGAATATCCGCTAAGTCCATTGCCCCAGTTTTTTGCGTCGGGAAATATTCAGATTCGAATAACAGCTGTTCCGGTCGCCCCCCAGCTATTGCTTCCTGTTGAGCTTTTAAGGCTTGTTCTGGATCGAACCCGCGCTTGGCTAACTGTTGCGCTGTGGCTTTTTCCATTGTGGAAAGTCCAGCTTTACCTTTGGTCGGTAAATTACCAACCGCTCCCATCTGCTGCCGTATTAGTTCTTGCGCTTGTTCTGCCGTTTCGGGAGCTGCGCCTTTTAATGCTGTAATGATTGGTGATAATACATCTTGACCAGCTTCTAAAAGAGCTTGTGCTGGTCGAGTTTTGGCAATATATCCTGCTGTGTTTAAGGCTGCGCCGACAACAGCAGGAGCAGCTGCGCCAACTCCCGCGCCAAATACGGCACTGGGGAGTCTTTGACTGACAGAATCTAATAAAGACGCATCGTCGCTAGGTTCTGCTAATCCTGCACCTGTAATAGCTCCACCAAGTGCGCCAGAAACGTAAGGCCGTTCGAGAATCATTTGCCCGATTGTTGGAATATAACTCCCCGCTTTTTTTGCACCGGCCGCAACTAACCCCCCAGCTAAACTGGGGACGTTTGCAAGGACTTGTCCGGCTATCGCTTTTCCGTATGCCTCGCGTTCGGCTTCCTTTGCTTGTTCTCTGTAGCTTTGTTCCTGGCTTGCCACGTCCATTTCAGCGGGGGAACCACCGAGTAAACTACCAATCTTTTGGCCTAAGACATCGGCTCTTGCGGCAAGTTCTTCACCAAACGGCAAGCCCTGCAATCCCGCTGCACCTAGTTTGTTTAATGCAACACTTGGTGTATCCGTTGGCGCAAATTGCCACCATGCGCGGGCCTCCTCGCCGCTCTGTAATTGATTACCCTCGACTGGCACCAATTCTGTGGTTCCGTCCTCGTTAAGCACTTCATAAAAATCTGCCATAGTATACCTATCGTCTCACGATGCCGATTACAGGACGACCATTCACGTATCCCATCAAATTTGGGGTTTTTGTAATTGGTGCAGAAGCTTCAGGGGAAGCGGACTCACTTCGTTTTTTGATATAACCTCGTGGCGCGACCTTTATACCTTTTGCTTTATTAATTGCGCCTAAAGCATTGTTTACAATTTCAAACGGATCCGTTTCAGGGATTGCCCGCTGTACTGCCCCAATTAGCTTTTCGCCTTGTAGAAAATTGCTATAGGTTGGTCTAACCTCATTCTCTAAATAATCAGTTGCGGCATTCTGCTGAGCTTTGACATAAGCACCTGTAGTTTTTAGGAGCGCGTCTAAGCTATCAACTGGAATTTCATTCCGTCCAAAAACATCCGCCACAATTCGACCAGGCCTACTATTCCACCAAGCACTATCTGGTATCAAAGCTTGCGCGGCTTCGCCTTCGTTTACACTTAACCCTGGTTCGATAGCGTTGATTGCTAGTTTAGCAAGCTGTACCCGATCCTGCGGTTTTATACGTCCGTCTGGGCGTTTAGCAATCTCTGTGGTCAATGCAGCCAACTTATTAAGCGTGGAGCTTTGCCCGCGTAGTTTTTCTACGTTTTGCTTATAGCCTTCACTGGTTTGAATATCTTTTAATTGGCTTGCAAAAGTTTGTTCTTCTTTTACTGTCAATTCGCGTTTCTTTATAGTCTTTTCCTCTTCGGCTGCGGTTTGGGTAGCAGCTCGAATATCTGCGAGGGTTTCAGGTCGCTTCCCGTAAGTTTCTGGCTGAGAGGACGAGGGAGTTATCGGTTGCCCTAAAATTCTGGACGCTTCTTCGTATTGGGATGAGGGTGTTGCTTGTATATTAATCCCTCCTAGTCTTTGAATACTTGGCTGTTCTTCTCTAGTTGGAGCTGTAACGCTTGGAGCAATTATCGATGGCATTTTTGCGGTTGGTTCTGTTGTAGAACTAGGAAGAGGTATCCCCCTTTTCTCAAACTCGCTTCTAAATGGCTCTAACCTTGCCACCTGATCTTTTGATTGCTGGTCCATTAAGATCTGCGCTTGTTGGGCTCTAAGTTCTGGCGGAGTCCCTTCTTTTTCCGCAATCGTAAGGGCATCCAAGTAAGTGAGTGGACGGCCCCCTGCTTTACGGGCAAGATCTATCAGTTTTAATTGATTTTCTTGCTCTTTCGCTAACAATTGCCCCGCAACTCCCGCCATTGCTGGATTTTGCCGCATGAACTCGGCTAGGCGTTCGTTTCGAGAAAGAGGGGTAGGGGTTTCTGGAGTTACGCCCGGAATGTCGACCGAAGCCCCCGCTTCTGGTGTTGCCTTTACTGCGGCTGTTGCAGGTTGTGCTCCTGAGAATATTTGATACAACTCCGAGGTAGCTTTCTGCTTTGCCGCCTCATCAGAAGCCTTGCCGTACCCTGTAGCCACCGCTCCGAGAATCCCCGCAAGCAAATTATAGCGGTTCGCTTTCTCTCGTTCCTCACGGCTTGCTCCGGCCCGTGGCGTTGCCCTAAAAGACGATGCAAGGCTGCCCAATACTTGTGGCCAAACGCTTGGCCCTGTGTAACCTGTAGGCCCGTTGCTACTGCCGAAAATACTCCCGAGCGAGTCCATGATACCGCCGCCTTCAGATACGGGGTTTTCTGAAACAGGGCTATCGCTGCCGAAGATGGACGATAGGAATCCGCCGCCCTGACCTCCGGTTGTAGGTGCGGTCCCGCTGCTGAAGATTGGCCCAAGGATGCCACTTAAGCCACTTGCTGCGCCTCCGGCGTTGCCTTGACTAGCGTTGTATGCGGTCAGTCCGAGATTAAGAATATCAGCCAAATTTATCGCCATGTTATCCCCTTATTGCTGAAAGCCGTAATCAACCCCGCCTGGTCCGCCTTGAATTGTATTTACAACAACCTCTTGGATCTTCTCAGGTGGGATATTAAACTTCCTTCCCATTTCTTGAATTGATGCAATCCACCCGCCTGTTTTTCCCGTTATATTAGCTTTAGCAATAGCCTCTACTGATGCCGGGTCTTGTCCTGCGTTTGAAGCTGCAATTCTTAGTCGATCTAAAGCTTCTTTGGCTTTGTTACTCCGTACTAATTCAGCAAAATCGCGTTTATCTTTATCGGTTAGCCATTTAAAGTTTTTGAGAGTCTGACTAAATTCTTTTCGCCATTGTTTTTCGGCTTCCGTTTGTTTTCGAATTGCCAGCTTCATCTCTTGATCGAACTGCTCTTGATTTACTCCAAGCTTTCGCATTTCCATCCCGAAATTACGGTAGGACTCCTTCTCGCTCTGGTTTGCAGCAATTAAGGTATTCCGCTCTTGGCCTGTTAGATTCAATCGGGCTAGTCCTGCGCTGGTATCGCGGTCAAAACCCATCTTATTGAGTTCCCCAGCTTGCCGTAGCTGTTCGCCAGCAAGAGGGGTTATTGCTCCGATAGCTCCCTGAATCTCAGTTGTTTTTTGCTGTTGTGCGCCTAGTTCAGCTTGATATCTCTGCTGCGCTTGGTTCATCAAATTTTGAGTCGAAGTGTTTGCAACGTTTCGCGCTTCGTTTCTCAGACTTGCTTGTTCGTCGGCAACCTGCTTGTTAAGAGCTTGCATCTCCCTCATGTAGGCCTCTGAGCCTACTGGGATACCTCGATTTACCAGCTCGGCTTCCCGTTGAGCTTGCCGCTGTTGCTGCATCTCGCCTACGCCTGTTTGTAGGTCGGCAAGAGTCTGCGAGTAGATGTTGTTAAAGAACTGGCCCGCTTCTTGCTCGGTCGGCATCTTTGTTGTCGGTGTCCATTGTCCCGCGGTCTGTAGATTGCCCATCAGTGAGCTAATGAGATTTGGGTCAACGTACGTCTGAAGGTTTGCGGTATAGTCCCCAATGTTTGTGTCGAATAAATCAGCATCCCCGGGGAGTTCGGGCAACGGCTGATAGCTTGGACCTTCTTCGGGTGCCGCAGTGGTTGGAGGTGTAGTCGTTGGAGCTGTAGTTGTTGCGCCTTGGTCAACTGGCGGCGTTGTTGCTGCGGGTGGCGTGACAGTTAAACCTCCGCCTGTTGGAGGTGGAACCTTGGTTCGGGTCTTTATAGCGTTCTGGATTTGCCCCGCAAGAGCCCTACGCCGCTGCATGGATGCTGCATCGGTCTTTCCCGCTAGCCCTCGATATTCCGTCATTGCCGTGTTGTATGGGTTAGTCCCATAGTCCAGCGGTGGCGGTGTAGTAGGGGTCTTCGTCGTCGCTGCTGCTGTAGTAGGCTTTGTCTTCGGTACCGGAGTAGCAACGGGTCGAGGGTTCATTGGGTTTGTGCGAGGCACTGCCATGTTTAGGCCCTTCTGTTAAATTGGGAAAGGATCTGGTTTATTCGCGCTTGCATATCAGGGGTGTTAAATGCGCCAAATTCTGGGATGTTGCCTTGCGGATAAACCGGCATCCGATTGCCCGGATTTACTGGCATCTGCCCCATGCGGTCGCCCGGCATGTTGGCTGGACGCTGTGGCATATTCGCGGGCATTCCGGGCAATCCTCCTGCTTGCGCCACCCTGTCGCGAGACTGCTGCAACGAAGGAGCTGCAACGGTACCCGGAGGGACTTGCCCACGCCGTTGAGCCTGAAGCCCACGGGCAAGTTCACGCCGTCTTTGCATTGCCATCGGGTCGCTGCTTCCGGCAAGGCTCTGATACTCTTTGTACATGTCATTAGGCATTAGAAAATCCCTCCGATTTCAAACGTAATAGATGCTGCAAACAGTTCGACGCTTCCGACTTTTGTTTCAACGGCTAACGACAAGGAAGCGCATCTCCCAATACTTGTAAGTGAGTACGAATCTTCGGAAGATATCTGCGGGTAATCCCATAGCGATACGTTCCAAATTGAGGTGTTCCATAATGAGGTACTCGGCTCTCCAATCTGAACAGTACCAAAAACGCCTT
>Ga0316616_100001273_pt1 | contig 10025 bp, 5 predicted proteins | sample OWC_Aug_M1_C1_D1_FD_207660 | JGI IMG/M metagenome (GOLD analysis project Ga0316616, IMG submission 207660) | Wetland soil microbial communities from Old Woman Creek delta, Ohio, United States - OWC_Aug_M1_C1_D1_B | ecosystem: Environmental > Terrestrial > Soil > Wetlands | place: USA: Ohio...
GATCTTCGCCTTGCGCAGTCGCAGCGCGTTGGCGATCACGCTCACCGAACTGAGCGACATGGCGGCAGCGGCCACCGCCGGCGCGAGCAGCAGCCCGGTCAGCGGGTAGAGTATGCCGGCGGCGATCGGCACGCCGAGAGAGTTGTAGCCGAACGCGAAAAGCAGGTTCTGGCGAACGTTCGACATCGTGGCCTCGCTAAGCCGCAGCGCACGCCCGATGCCGCGCAGGTCGCCGGTCATCAGGGTTACCCCGGCCGTCTGCTTGGCGATGTCGGCACCGCCACCCATCGCGATGCCCACGTCTGCCTCGGCGAGCGCCGGTGCATCGTTGATGCCGTCGCCCGCCATCGCGACCTTGCGGCCCTCGGCCCTCAGTGCCCGGATGACCGCGGCTTTCTCCCCGGGCATCACGCCTGCGTGCACGTCTTCGATCCCGAGCTGCTGCGCAACCGATCTTACCGAGTTCGCATGATCGCCCGAGAGCAGCACCACGCGCAGTCCCGCCCGCTTGAATTCCTGCACTGCATCCCAGCTGTCGGGCTTCAGCGGATCGGCGATGCCGAGAAGGCCTATCGGAATCCGGTCCACGGCGACGAACACGATCGTCTGGCCGAGCACACGCAGCCGCTCCGCTTCACGCTCCAGCGCGCCCACGTCCACTCCGGACTCCTCCATGAGCCTCGCGTTACCGACCGCAACGTTACGCATCTGCACTACGCCCGTCGCTCCTGCGCCGGGCGTCGCCTTGAAGCCGTAGGTCCGCCCGAGCTTGAGGCCGCGGCTCTGCGCGACGCGCACCACGGCCGCGGCGATCGGGTGCTCGCTCGCCTGCTCGAGACTGGCCGCGTACCTGAGCAACTCGGACTCCGCCACGTCGTCCACTGGAATGACGGCAACCACCTCGGGCCGCCCCGTCGTCAGCGTGCCCGTCTTGTCGAGCACCAGCGTGTCGACCTCTTCGAGCAGTTCCAGCGACTGCGCGTTGCGGAACAGCACACCGGCCTGCGCACCGCGCCCCATCGCCACGGTCATCGACATGGGCGTGGCGAGGCCGAGGGCGCACGGGCAGGCGACGATCAGCGTGCTGACGGCGATCAGCAGCGCATGCGCCAGGCGCGGCTCGGGACCAAGCAACGCCCACGCGACTGCGGCCACGAGCGCCACCAGCACCACGGCCGGCACGAACCAGGCCGAGACTCGGTCGGCAAGGGCCTGCACCGGAGCACGACTGCGTTGCGCCTCGGCCACGGTCTGCACGATGCGTGCGAGCACCGTGTCGGCACCGACCCGCTCGGCGCGCATCACCAGCGCCGAGGTGCCATTCATCGTGCCGCCGACGACTGGGGCACCCGGGGCTTTCGCAACCGGCAAGGCCTCGCCGGTCACCAGTGACTCGTCCACCGGTCCACGCCCTTCGACGATCGCTCCGTCCACCGGGATCTTTTCGCCCGGCCGGATACGTAACCGGTCACCGACGCGCACCTCGGCGAGCGGAATCTCCCTCTCCTGCCCGTCCGGTTCGATGCGCTGGGCGCTCTTCGGCGCAAGCTCGAGCAACGCGCGCAGCGCATCACCGGTGCGTGCGCGAGCGCGCAGTTCGAGGACCTGGCCGAACAGCACCAGCGTCACGATCATTGCCGCGGACTCGAAGTAGAGCGCTGCCTGCCCGCCGTGACGGAACGCGTGAGGCACGACTCCCGGTGCGACGGTGGCCACCACGCTGTAGCCATAAGCCACGGCGACGCCGAGCCCGATCAGCGTGAACATGTTGAGGTGGCGTGTCGCGACCGACCGGACGCCACGCTCGAGCAGCGGCCAGCCGCACCACAGCACGACGGGAGTCGCGAGCGCGAACTGGATCCAGCCGGTCGTCGCCGCCGTCAGCCCGGCAGCACGCCAGCCCAGCATCGTCGCCATCGCGAGCGCGACCAGCGGCAGCGTGAGCGCCAGCGCGACCACGAAACGCCGACGCATGTCCAGGGACTCGGGATCCTCGCCCGCCGTCACCGCCGGGATCGCGGAGTCGAGCGCCATGCCGCACCTGGGGCACGTGCCAGGTGCCTGGCTCTCGACGCCCGGGCACATGGGGCAGAAGTACAGCGACTCGCCGGGGCGCGCGACGCGGGCGACGGGTGCCACCGCCCCGGCATGACAGCAGTCGTGAGTCGGCGGGGCCACCGGCTCGGCCATGGCCGGCGCATGGCAGCAGTCATCGACCGGGGCCGGCGCCACATCCACCTGCTTCGCGGGGTGGCAGCAGTCGCCGCCGGCCTTGGTCGGATCGTTCATGCCGCTAGTTTACCGCCCGCGGCAGCCGCCAGCCGTTCACGATGAGGTAAAGCGACGGGATGATCACCAGTGTCAGGACCGTGGCCGACACCATGCCACCCACCATCGGCGCGGCGATGCGCCGCATGACCTCCGACCCGGTGCCCGAGCCCCACATGATGGGCAGCAGGCCCACGATGATCGTGATCACGGTCATCAGCTTCGGCCGCAGCCTGAGCAGCGCACCCTCGACGATCGCCTCGCGAAGCTCCGCGCGGGTCGGTTCGCGCCCTTCGGCCCTGGCCCGCGTCTGCCGGTCGGACCAGGCGTGCTCGAGGTACATGACCATCACGACCCCCGTTTCCGCTGCGACGCCGGCGAGCGCAATGAACCCGACCGCCGCGGCAATCGACATGTCGTACCCGAGCAGGTAGATGAGCCAGACGCCGCCGACCAGCGCGAACGGCAGCGTCCCGAGGATCAGCAGCACGTCGCGGGCATTGCGGAAATTGAGGTAGAGCAGCAGCACGATGATAGCGAGCGTGAGCGGGACCACCAGCTTGAGGCGCTCCGTGGCGCGCTCGAGGTACTCGTACTGGCCGGACCAGCCGAGGCTGTATCCCGGCGGCAGCTTCAGGTCGGCCGCGATCCGCCGCTTCGCCTCGGCCACGTAGCCGCCGAGGTCGCGATCCTGGATGTCCACGAATACCCAGCCCGAGGGGCGCGCATTCTCGCTGCGTATCATGGCTGGACCGTTCGCGATCTCGACGCGGGCCACGTCGGCGAGCGTCACGTTGGCGCCGGTGGGAGTCACCAGCGGCAGCGCGCGCAGCTTCTGCAGCGAGTCGCGGAAGTCCTGCGGGTAGCGCAGGTTGATCGGATAACGCTCGAGGCCCTCGACGGTGTAGCTCACGGTCATGCCCCCGACCGCGCTGCCGACGATGTCCTGCACGTCCTTGACGTTGAGCCCGTAGCGGCCGGCCGCTACCCGGTCGATGTCCACGTCGACGTAGCGCCCCGTTGCAGTGCGCTCGGCGTAGACCGACGTAGTGCCGGGCACCGGACGCAGGATATCCTCGACCTCGCGCCCGAGGCGCTGGATGGTGTCGAGGTCGGGGCCCATTATCTTGATGCCGACCGGAGTGCGGATGCCCGTCGCGAGCATGTCGATGCGCGTCTTGATCGGGTAGCCCCAGGCATTCGAGAGCCCCGGGAACTTCACGACGGAGTCGAGTTCGGCCTTGAGCTTTGCCGGCGTCATGCCCGGACGCCACTGGTCGCGAGGTTTCAACCTGATGGTCGTCTCGAACATCTCGATGGGCGCGGGGTCGGTCGCCGTCTCCGCCCGTCCCGCCTTGCCGAACACGCGCTCGACCTCGGGCACGGTGCGGATCAGCCGGTCCGTCTGCTGCAGCAGCGCTCGCGCCGCATCGGTGGACAGGCCGGGCAGCGTCGTCGGCATGTAGAGCAGGTCGCCTTCGTCGAGCTCAGGCATGAACTCCGTGCCGAGCCGGGACGCCGGCCACAGCGTCGCGAGCACCAGCACCGTGGCAACCAGCGTCACGGTCCACGGCGCCCGGAGCGCGAGTTCGAGGAACGGCCGGTAGGCCGCCATCGTTGCGCGATTGACCGGGTTCGCGGACTCGGGACGGATCCTGCCTCGCACCAGCAGGAAGATGAGTACCGGCACCAGCGTGATCGAGAGCAGCGAGGCCGACACCATGGCGTAGGTCTTGGTGTACGCGAGCGGCGCGAAGAGCCTGCCTTCCTGGGCCTCCAGCGTGAACACCGGCAGGAACGACAATGCGACGATCATCAGCGAGAAGAACAGCGATGGCCCGACCTCGCGGCATCCGTCGTAGATCGCGCGCATCCGCTCCTCGCCCTCGACCGGGCCGTGCTCGAGCTTCTTGTGCACGTTCTCGATCATCACGATCGCGGCGTCTACCAGCGTGCCGATCGCGATGGCGATGCCGCCGAGCGACATGATGTTGGCGTTGATGCCCTGCAGGCGCATCACGATGAACGCCGACAGCACGGCGATCGGCGTCACGATCACGACGATCAGGCCCGAGCGGATGTGGAACAGGAACACGAAGCACACGAGCGCAACGACGATGAACTCGTCCAGCAGCTTGCGCTGCAGGTTGTCCTCGGCGCGCCCGATCAGCGCGGACCGGTCGTAGGTCGTGACGATCTCCACGCCCGCCGGCAGGCTGCCCCTCAACTCGTCGAGCTTGGCCGCCACGCGCTCGATGGTCGCGCGCGCGTTGTCGCCATTGCGCATCACGATGATGCCGCCGACCGCTTCGCCCTCGCCGTCCAGCTCACCGATGCCGCGCCGCATCTCGGGACCGAGGCGCACTTCGGCAACGTCCCGCAGCAGCACCGGCGTGCCCTGCTTCGTGGCCATCACCGGTATCTGCTCCAGGTCGGCGATGCTGCGGATGTACCCGGTCGCGCGCACCATGTACTCGGCCTCGGCCATCTCGACCACCGAACCGCCGACCTCCTGGTTGCCCTCGCGGATCGCCTGCTCGATCATCATCAGCGACAGGCCGTAGCCGCGCAGCCTCAGCGGATCCACGACGACCTGGTATTGCTTGACCATGCCGCCGACGGTCGCCACCTCGGCAACCCCGTCGAGCGCCTGCAGTTCGAACTTCAGGAACCAGTCCTGTATCGAGCGCAGCTGCGCGAGATCGTGCTGGCCCGTCCGGTCCACGAGCGCGTACTGGTAGATCCAGCCAACTCCCGTCGCGTCGGGGCCGAGCGCGGGCCGGACGCCTTCGGGCAGGCGTGCCGTGGCCTGGCTCAGGTACTCGAGCACGCGCGAGCGCGCCCAGTACGGGTCGGTGCCATCCGCGAACAGCACGTTCACGAACGAGTCGCCGTAGAACGAGTAGCCGCGGACCGTCGTGGCTCCCGGCACCGACAGCAGCGACGTCGTCAGCGGATAGGTCACCTGGTCCTCGACGACGCGCGGCGCCTGCCCCGGATACGGCGTGCGCACGATGACCTGCACGTCCGAGAGGTCCGGAAGCGCATCGACGGGCGTGTTCACGAACGACCAGGCGCCGACCGCCGTCAGCAGCAGCGCGAGCAGCAGCACCAGCGGGCGGTTCTCGAGCGACGCGCGAATGATCGCGTTGATCATGGAATTCGTCTCCGCTCAGTGCTGCGCGCCCTGGGGGGGCGTTGCGGCGGGCGCGGGCGACTCCTCGCCGAGGCGACCGAGGCCCGCGCGCAGGTTGGCTTCCGAGTCGAGCAGGAACTGCCCCGCCACCACCACGTTCTCGCCGGCAGCGAGTCCTTCGCGGATCACGACGCGCTCGCCGCTCTCGGCTCCCGCGACCACCCGCCGGGGAGCGAAGCGTCCGTCGCCGAGCGCGACCACCACGCGCTCCTCGGTGCCGCTGCGGATCAGCGCGCTGCGCGGGATACTGACCGCGTCGGGGCCGCTCGCGCCGATGAGACTCACGGAGGCGAGCATGTTCGGCCGCACCGCAACCGGCGGACCATCGAGGGTGATCCTCGCCCTGAGCGTACGGGTCTCCATGTCGAGCTCCGGGTACACGTATTCGACGTGGCCGGCGACCGGCTCGCCCGGCAGCGACGGAAACCTCATCTCCGCGGCGGTGCCGGCGACGATCCACGCGGCCTGCGCCTCCGGCACCTCGGCGATCACCCACAGGCTTCCGATCCCGGTGATGGTCATGGCCACCATCTCGGGAGTGATCATCGATCCCTCTTTGAGCTCGAGTTCGGTCACCACTCCCGAAATCGGCGCGAAGTACGGCACGCGCCCCGACGCGCGACCTGCCTTCGAGATGCGGCCGGCCGTGCCGGAGTCGAGCCCGAGCGCGCCGAGGCGCTGCCGGGAGGCGTCGATCAGGTCGCGATTGCCGATCTTCAGCGCGTCCAGGTATTCCTGCTGCGCGCTTTCGAGCATCGGCGAGTACAGCGTGAAAAGCACCTGCCCCGCACGTACGGCTTCACCCATGCTGCGCACGTTCAGGCCCTCGACCCAGCCTTCCGCCCGCGGCCTTACCTGCTGCACCTTGCGCTCGTCGAAGCTGACGTAGCCGACCGTGTCGGCGCGGCGCGGCAGGGCGCCCTGCAACGCGGCCTCGGTGCGCACGCCCAGGTTGTTGATCACCTCGGGCGAGATGCGCACGCCGGAGCCCCCCGCGTCGGCAAACACAGGGGTGTAGTCCATGCCCATCTCGTCCTTCATCGGGACCCTGGAGGTCCGGCTCGGGTCGTGAGGATGACGGTAGTAGATCGGCTGCGACGCGGAAGCAGTCGTCGTTGCCGCCTCGGGCTCGATCTTCACGAGCGTCATGCCGCAGATCGGACACGTGCCCGGCGCATCCCGCACGACGTCCGGATGCATGGGGCAGCGGTATTTCGGATTCATGTGCTTGACCGCGTGCTCGGCGGCAGTGTCGTTCGCCGCGGCGCCCGCCGGCTCAGACGCCGGCGGCACGTCCGGGCTTCTTGCGCAGCCAACGGCGAGCAACGCCAGCAGTGCAAGCAGCGCCAGCGATGCCGACCGCGCAATGCCGACGCGCGCGCGTGCACCACCACCAGATGTCCCTTGCTGACTGATCACTGTCCCGCCGGTGCTCATGGCACTTCTCCCACCAGGTAGTCCATGTCGTACTGGGCCTGCGCGCGTTCTGCCGCGAGGCGCAGGTGCTTCAACTTCGCATCGAGCGCGGCGCGCCGCGCGGCGACGACCTCGTCCACCATGGCTCGATTGCTGCGGTAGCCGAGCAATGCCGCCTGCACGGACTGGTCCGCGAGCGGCAGCAGGTCGGTCTCGTAGAAATGCTCCAGTTCGCCGGTGCGCTGCACCACGCCCCAGGCCTCGGCTAGCATCGCGTGCATCTCGCGCTGATGGTCGGTGTGCATTTCGTGGAGCCCCTGCGCCTCGGCCCGGGCGGCGGCGACCTCGCGGTTCTGCCGGTCGGCCCTGAACAGCGGCAGGTCGATGCTGACCATGGCGGTGAGCATGTCCGGGCGGTTCTGGCCGTCCATTTCGCCGCCACGGAAGCCGTAGCTCACGTCGAGCATCCAGCCCGGGCGGTTTGCCTGGCGCGCGAGGTCGACGGCCGTCTGCGCGGCCTCGATCCGCCGCTCGAAGTCCACCTGGGACGGGTGAAGCTGCAGGTCGCCCTCGAGGTCGGCGAGGGGCTTCAGCGAAGCGCGCGGCGGAATCGCGAACGGGCCTGCCCTGCCGGCGTCTTCCTCGCCGAGCCAGCGCGCCAGCTTCGCGCGCTGCATCGTCTCGTCGCGATCGAGGTCGAGCTGCTGTTCGCGCAGCATGGCGACATCGAGCCCGGCCTGCAGCACGTCGAGCTGCTTGCCCTCGCCGGACGCATAACGTGCCAGCGCGGAGGCCCGCATCTGGTCCACCCATGTCTGCTGGCCCGACACGAGTTCGCGCGCGGCAGCGAGATACGCAAGCTCGATCCACACGCGGCGCACCTCGCGCTGCACCGATCGGCGCCGGTCGCTCGCCGCGGATTCCGTGGCGTTGGCGATCTGCGTCATGCGCTTGCGCGCGAGTTCGCGCGTGCGGCCGGCCGGGAACTCCTGGGTCACGCCGACCTCGACCATCGTCATGTCTTCCGCGGTGAAACTGAAGTCATTCACCGGCACGTTGACGGCGCCGACGCGTAGCCGCGGATCCATCAGCTGGCCCTCGGCGATCGCCTGCTCGCGCATGCCTGCGGACTCGATGGAGAGTTGCTGCAGGACGGCATCGCGCTCGATCGCGAGGCGCTCGGCCTCGGCCAGCGGCAGCGCAGGCTCGGCAAGGCAGGGCACGACGGCCAGCGCGCCGAGCAGCACGGCGACTACCCGAGCGCCGGGCAATGGACGAACCGAAAATGGGAACCGGCCTTGCGCAGGCGCCGGACGTACCTGTGACATGTCGATGCCTCCCGGGCTGGAAAGAGGAAACGCGTCCGAAGCGGACGCAGGAACCGGGGAGGCTCTACTCGATGAAGCGGCAGAAGCTGATTGGAATGGGGACCTGCGGGATCGGCTCGGGCAATGCCGCCACGGCCATGACGACGCCATCGTTCACCGCATGGAACGCCGGCAGGACCAGCGTCGCGGGTAGCGCGAGGAACAGCGGCGCCGCTGCCCGTGCATCGACCTGCGGCTCGTGCGGGTATGCGCAGGCACCATGCCCTTCGCAGCCGGCCATGGACGTGTCAGCAGGCGGGCAATACGGGCATTCGTGGCCCGCCTGGGCAGGGCCAGCGTCGCTGGCCGACGCCATCACGCACGGGATCGCGGCGACCTGCAGCCAGGCGAGACAGAACAACGCCAGCACGCCCCTCGTCAGGACGCGCTGGCGCTGCCTCACCCAATCAAGTCCGAATTTCACGTGTACCGCCATCCTTTGGATGCGCCGCGAACGTAGCGCGATACCGCCCGCATGGCAAGCAAGCGCGCCCGGGAGCGCAAGAAGTTGCGGCAAGTGCGTAGTAATGGTTCACAATCGTCGCTGTGACCACCAGGCCCGCCATGCTAGTCGCGCTGCTTGTCCTGGCCGCGTGCGGCCGCCCGGAGCCGCCGGATGGCCGCTGGCTGGACGAGCCCGTGGCACTCGATGCCCCGGCGGCAGCTGGCAGCCGCTACCCGCACCTGGCCGCGCTCGGGCCCGGGGCAGTGATGAGCTGGCTCGAACCCGGCGTCCAGGACGAATTTTCATTGCGGGCCGCCACGCTGCACCAGGGCTCCTGGTCGGCACCGCGGACGGTTGCAACCGGCGCCGACTGGTTCATCAACTGGGCCGACTTCCCGTCCGTCATTCCTGTTACCGATCGGCTCTGGGCAGCGCACTGGCTGCAGCAGAAGCCCGGCGACGTTTACTCGTACGACGTCCGCATGTCGGTCAGCCCGGATGGCGGCGCAAGCTGGTCGCCGCCGATGTCGCCGCACGACGACGGGACGCCGACCGAGCACGGTTTCGTGTCGCTGCTGGCATCCGGCGGCAGGGTGCAGGCTGCCTGGCTCGACGGACGCCAGACGACCGGGGAACACGAGCATGGCCACGGGACCGGCGGCGCAATGACGCTGCGCGGGGCGTTGGTGCAGCCTGATGGCCGCATGCAGGACGGGGACTACGAACTGGACGGCCGCGTCTGCGACTGCTGCCAGACAGATGCCGCCATGACGAGAAGCGGTGCCGTCGTCGTCTACCGGGACCGGAGCGACGACGAGATCCGGGACATCGCGATCGTGCGGCACGCGGCCGATGGCTGGTCGGAGCCCGTACACGTCTCCAACGACGGCTGGCGCATCGACGCCTGCCCGGTGAACGGTCCCGCAGTGGACGCTCGTGGCGACGACGTCGTGGTCGCATGGTTCACGGCCCCGGACAAGCCGCGCGTGCGAGTCGCGTTCTCCAGCGATGGCGGCAGGACGTTCTCGAAACCCGTCGAGGTGACGTCCGGGAGGGTAGCCGGTCGCGTGGACGTCGTGCTGCTGGCGACTGGCCGCGCGGCGGTGAGCTGGCTCGCGGACGCGCCGGGTGCCGCCGAGGTCCGCGTACAGCGCTTCGCTCGCGACGGTGCGGCCGGCGCGGCCATGACCATTACGCGAGCAGACGTCGCCAGGTCGTCGGGCTTCCCGCAGATGGTGCTGGCGGACGGCGGGCTGCTGTTCGCATGGACCGAGTCCGGGGCCGTCCCGCGGGTGCGGACGGCCCTCGCCAGGCTGCGCTGACCCGCCCGGAC
>Ga0316616_100001274_pt1 | contig 10006 bp, 9 predicted proteins | sample OWC_Aug_M1_C1_D1_FD_207660 | JGI IMG/M metagenome (GOLD analysis project Ga0316616, IMG submission 207660) | Wetland soil microbial communities from Old Woman Creek delta, Ohio, United States - OWC_Aug_M1_C1_D1_B | ecosystem: Environmental > Terrestrial > Soil > Wetlands | place: USA: Ohio...
TGGCACCTCGCCCGCCATCCCTCGGAGATGCCGTGGAAAGAAACCGCGGCAAATATCTACAAGGCCGGCGCGCTCGCGCTGCCCGTCACCGGTCTGGTCGGATTCCTGATCGGGGTGACGCTCAGTTATCTGTCGGCCCTCCAGTTGCGCAGCGTCGGCGCCGACCTGTTCATCGTCAATATCCTCGGCATCTCGATCATTCGCGAACTTGGGCCGGTACTCGTGGCGGTCCTCGTCGCCGGCCGCTCGGGATCGGCGATGACGGCGCAGATCGGTGTCATGCGGGTCACCGAGGAAATCGACGCCCTGACAGCGATGGGGATCTCGCGCAGCATTCGCGTGGTCTTGCCCAAGTTGCTGGCGTTGACCGTGGTGATGCCAATGCTTGTGCTGTGGGCCTCGGCGATTGCCCTGATCGGCGGCATGCTTTCCGCCATGTTGCAGCTGGACATCTCGCTCGCCTATTTCGTCGAGAACCTGCAGCGTGCCGTTCCGGTCGCCAATCTCGTCATCGGCCTGACCAAAGGGTTCGTCTTCGGTTTCATCATCGCCTGGGTTGCCTGTCATTTCGGCTTGCGCGTCAAGCCCAATACCGAAAGTCTGTCGGCTAACACCACGACGTCGGTGGTCACGGCGATCACCCTCGTGATCCTCGCCGACGCGGTCTTCGCAATCAATACCCGGGACATGGGAATTCCCCAGTTATGAGCGGCGCGGCGAAACCGGCTGTCGTCGAGATGTGCGGCCTGAGTACGCGCATCGGCGATCGCCTGGTGCATCGCAATCTCGAGCTGCGGGTCGAACGCGGCCAGGTCGTCGGTCTGGTCGGCGGGTCGGGCAGTGGCAAGACGACGCTGCTGCGCCAGATTCTCGGCCTGATCCAGCCGACAGCCGGTTCGGTTCGCCTGTTTGGAGAGGATCTCGGCGCCGCCGGCGCGGTTGCGCAGTCTGCCCTGCTGCGGCGACTGGGCATGCTGTTTCAGGCGGGAGCGCTGTTCTCGGCGCTCCCGGCATTCGACAATATCGCCTTCCCGTTGCGCGAACTGAAATGCCTCGACGAAGACTGGATTCGCCGCTTGGTCAATCTCAAGCTGGCGATGGTCGAACTGGAGGTCGAACACGGCAAGCTGATGCCCGCCGAACTTTCCGGCGGCATGGTCAAACGTGTCGCGCTGGCACGCGCCTTAGCTCTTGAGCCGGAATTGTTGCTGCTCGATGAGCCAACCGCCGGTCTCGATCCCGACCGGAGCCGGAGCTTTGTCAAGCTGCTCGGGCAATTGCAGGTTGAACTCGGCCTGACGGTCATCATGGTGACGCACGACCCGGAAACGCTCGCCGGGCTCGCGACGCACATCGCCGTACTCGCTGACCAGCACATCATAAAGTTCGGCACCGCAGCTGACGTCATGTCAGCAGATCATCCTTTCCTCGCCGGTTTCAGGGATGGCGACAAGTCAGGGTTGTTGTAGGATTCGTCAATGGAAAACAAGTCGCATGCCTTTGTCGCCGGTCTGTTTGCCCTTCTCTTGGGCGCGGCGGCGATCGCCGCCCTGATCTGGCTGCGCGGCACCCAGGACAACCTGCGTGAGTATGTGGTTGTCACCAAGTTCAGCATCGGCGGTCTCAATCCCGAGGCGCAGGTACGCTACCGCGGGATCCGCGTCGGCAAGGTCATGGATATCCGGCTCGATCGCGACGACCCGAGCGACATCCTTATCAGGATTTCGATCGCCGACAACATCCCCCTGACCAAGGGCACGATCGCCAAACTGGCCTCGCAGGGTGTCACCGGGATAGCGCATGTGCTGCTGCTGGACAGCGGCAGGAACAACGAGCCCCTTGTTGCCAGGGATGGCAAGCTGCCACGTATCGTCATGGTGCCCTCGCTGCTCGATGAAATGACCGAAAATGGCCCGGCGGCGTTGCGCCAGGCGCAGGAACTCATGGCTGCGGCGAGTGCTTTGCTCAACGAGGAAAACCGCCGCCGCTTCGCCGCAACCTTGGCCAATCTGGAAGCGACTTCGGCCAGCATGAAGCCGGCGATCGAAAATATGAATGCGACCTTGGTTCAGGTGCGCAAGTTGCTTGATGACCAGAACATCGGGAACATTTCCAGGGCTGCCGGCGAGGTCGGCCCCTTGCTCGCCGATACCCGCCAACTGGTCGGCAAGATGCAGGCGACTGCCGACAAGCTCGACGTGGCGATCGGCGACGCCTCCGCCGGCGGGACCTCGGCTCTGATGCCGCGGCTCAATGAACTGGCGGCGGATTTCTCGCTCACCTCCAGACAGTTGAGCCGCGTCCTGCGCCTGCTCGAGGACTCGCCCCAGGGACTCGTCTTCGGGGTGCCGGCTGCGGCGCCGGGACCCGGAGAGCCGGGGTTCTCATCGGGCGGGGGCCGCTGACATGCGCCGCCTGCTGATCGTCTCCTGCTGCCTGCTCGTTGCGGCCTGTTATTCATCCGGCAAGAGGGGAGGGGATGGTGCGCTGGCCATCTATGATCTTGGTCCGCCCGAGGTTCGCACAGGGGTCATGCCCAAGCGCCGCGAACTGGCGCTTGAGGTGCGGGCGCCCCTTTGGATGGACTCGATGGGTATCGAGTACCGTCTCGCCTATGACGAGCCGGCACGTCTGCGGGATTACACGCGAGCACGCTGGGCTGGCCCGCCGGCACAGCTCATTCAGCAACGACTGGTGCAGCAGCTAGGGATGCGGCCATCGGCGCAGGGGAGGACGCGTTGCGTGCTGCGTATCGACGTCGACGTCTTCGCCCAGATATTCGATGATCCCGAGACGAGTCGCGGCCGCCTGCAGGGCAGGGCACAACTTCTCGATTCGACACGGACACTCCTGACGATCTACGAGTTCAGGATCGAGAAGCACGCGCCAAGCGCTGATTCGCGTGGCGGGGTTGCCGCCCTGACCGCGGCAGTCGATCAACTGGCGAATGAGCTTGTGGCCTGGGAAGAGTCAGCCTGGAGCGAGGGCAAGGGTGCTGCCTGTTCAAGCTGAGACGATGCGTTCGGCGATCCGCTGTTTCAGGTCTTCAAGATGGTCGTCGAAATGCGTGTAATGCATCAGTGACAGCCCGAAGACGCAGGCATAGAGCAGCAGGCTGCGGCTCTTGGCCTCGGCATCCGTCATGCCGGCGGCGACGAACAGCTTGCGGGTACATTCCAGTCGATAGAGATCGACCGCTTCGACGAATGTCGCTGCTTGCGGGTCATGCCGGGCCCAGTCGCGAACCGCGAGTTCGATCGCCATCCCCTTGCGATTGCGACTGGCGCCATAGACCTCGATGGCAAAGTGAAGCTGTTCGCGCTCCCTGCCCGGCGTCACCGACGTCGTCTTCTCGATGTCACGAATGCGGCCTTCCTTCCAGTATTCCAGCATGGCCGTGAGCAGATCCTGGCGGTCCTTGAAATGCCAGTAGAAGCTGCCCTTGGTGACGCCACAACGCTTGGCAAGGACTTCGATGCGGAGACCGCCGAGGCCTTCGCGGGCCAGTACGTCGATGGCGCTTTCGATCCAGTTTCCGCGGTCAAGCTGAGCCCGCGGACTCGCCAGCTTGCGGCGGACCGGTCGGGTCCGGGGGTTGACAGAACGGGTTTCCATACGCTACCGTATGCACTCCATACGAAACGGTATGGTCATTGTGCGCAATGATGCGGACTCTGTCAAACAGGTGGCAATCTGTAGTAAAAAGGGCACTGACAAAATCAACTGACCGGAAAGGAGAGCTTTGTGAAGATTCTCGTCCCCGTGAAACGGGTAGTGGACTACAACGTCAAGATTCGCGTGAAGACGGACGGCACGGGTGTTGATCTGGCCAACGTCAAGATGAGCATGAACCCCTTTGACGAGATTGCCGTTGAAGAAGCGGTCCGGCTCAAGGAAGCGGGCGTCGCCACCGAGGTCATCGCCGTTTCCTGCGGGCTCGCCGCCTGCCAGGAAACCCTGCGCACCGCCATGGCCATCGGCGCCGACCGCGGCATCCTCGTCGAAACCGATGTCGAACTGGAACCGATAGCCGTCGCCAAGCTGCTGAAAGCCCTCTGCGACAGGGAACAGCCGCAACTCGTGATCTGCGGTAAGCAGGCCATAGATGACGATGCCAGCCAGACCGGACAGATGCTGGCGGCGCTCGCTGACTGGCCGCAAGCCACCTTCGCCTCCAAGGTCGTCATTGCCGACGGCAAGGCCGCCGTCACGCGCGAAATTGACGGTGGTCTCGAAACCCTCGAGATTTCGCTGCCGGCCGTGGTCACGTCCGACCTCCGTCTGAACGAGCCGCGCTATGCAACGCTGCCGAACATCATGAAGGCCAAGAAGAAGCAGCTTGACACCGTCAAGCCAGCCGAACTCGGCGTCGATGTGGCTCCCCGCCTGGCAGTCCTCAAGGTCAGCGAACCGCCCAAGCGCTCGGCCGGCATCAAGGTTGCCGACGTCGCCGAACTCGTCAATAAACTCAAGAACGAAGCCAAGGTGATCTAAATGACCATTCTCGTTATCGCCGAACATGACCACCAGGGCCTCAAGGCCGCTACGCTCAACACGGTCGCCGCTGCCGGCAGGATCGGGGGCGACATCCACGTTCTCGTCGCCGGAGCTGACTGCAGCGGCGCCGCCCAGGAAGCCGCAGGCCTGCAGGGTGTCGCCAGAGTCAAGGTGGCCGATGCGCCCCACTACGCATCCCAGACCGCCGAGAACCTTGCCGCACTGGTGATTGCCAATGCGGCGGCCTACACGCACATCCTCGCTCCAGCCAGCCCCTTTGGCAAGAACATCCTGCCGCGTGTCGCGGCGCTGCTCGACGTCGGCCAGATATCCGAAATCAGCGGCATCGAATCCGCCGACACCTTCATCCGCCCGATCTACGCCGGCAATGCACTGGCCACGGTGAAGAGCGCCGACCCGGTCAAGGTGATCACGGTGCGCACCACTGCGTTCGATGCGGTCGCCGGCGGTGGCTCGGCACAGGTCGAAAACATCGCCGCCGCAGCCGATACCGCGCAGGCGACGCTGACCAGCCGCGAACTGACCAAGTCCGAACGTCCGGAACTCGGCGCCGCCAAGATCATCGTTTCGGGCGGGCGCGGCATGGGTAGTGGCGAGAATTATCACAAGCTGCTCGAACCGCTTGCCGACAAGCTGGGTGCCGCCCTCGGCGCCAGTCGTGCCGCGGTCGACGCCGGTTTTGTGCCGAATGACTACCAGGTCGGCCAGACCGGCAAGATTGTCGCGCCCCAGCTTTACATCGCGGTCGGCATCTCGGGGGCGATTCAGCACCTGGCCGGGATGAAGGACTCGAAGGTCATCGTCGCCATCAACAAGGATCCCGATGCGCCAATCTTCCAGGTGGCGGATTACGGTCTCGTTGGCGACCTGTTCGAAGTGGTTCCGCAACTCGAGGCAGCCGTCGGCTAGAATAGCCGTGTGAATCTGCCTGATACACTGCTGGGTGAGGGTTGGTACTGGGCGGCCTGGGCTGTCTGGCTGCCGCTCTTCGCACGCAGTCTGTTGAGGGCACCGTGGGCCTTGCTCAGGGAGTCCGAGCAGCTGAACGTATGGCTCGGCATGATCGTGGTGCTGACGCTCTTGTGGAGTCTCAAGGCGGGGGTCAAGCCTGGCCTGTCGCTGCATCTTCTAGGGGCCACGGTCTTCACCCTCAGCTTCGGTCCCCACCTTGCGTTCGTCGGCCTTTCGCTGGTCGTTCTTGGCATCACCATGAATGGCGAAGCCGGGTACTTCGGCTTCGCAGTCAACGCACTCCTGATGGCGGGTATCGGAGTGATGATTAGTCAGGCGGTCCATCGGCTGGTCCTGGGCTTCCTGCCACGCCACTTTTTCATCTATGTCTTCATCAATGGTTTCCTCGGGTCGTTCCTGACGGTCTTTGCCGTGGGTGTCGCCGCGGCTTGCCTGCTGGCTATGGCCGGTGCTTACGAATGGGACTATCTGGCCAGCGAATATCTTCCATTTCTTATCCTCCTCGGGTTTTCAGAAGCCTGGCTCAGCGGCATGTTGATGACCCTCTTCGTAATCTATCGTCCGGATTGGGTTGTGACTTTTGACGATTCCATTTATCTCGCCAACAAATAGGTACTACAATTCGGAAAAATTCATGTCATTGGGGTCTGAAACGGTGAAACATTCCATATTTCGTTCTTCCCTGATTGCCGCGCTGATTGCGCTGTCGGGGGAGGCGGCTGCCATCGGCCTCGGGGAACTCAGAGGGAAGGCGGCACTGGGCGACAAGCCGCGCTTCGAGGTCGATATTCTGGGTGCGGGGGCGGGTTCGCTGGATTCCGGCTGTTTCCGGCTCAAGAAGCCCGCCGGCGACGACGATCTTCCCTGGTTGAAGCAGGCGACGTTCGCGGTTCGCAGGGGCTATCCCCCGGTTCTTGAAATTCGTTCAAATGTGCCGCTTGCCGACCCGGTGCTCGCGGTGGTGGTGTATGTCTCCTGCGGGCATGACATTGTCCGGGAGTACGTCGTTTTTGCGTCACCGCCGATTGGCCGCGCCGCGGACCGGTCGCCTCCGGTCAGGGTGCCGGCGGCGACGCCGGCGCCGCGGAGGGAGGCTGGAGCGGCTCGCACAGCGGTCGCTCCGCAGCCAGCGGTTACCCGTCCGTCATCGGCGCCTGCCCCGCTGACCGGTCAGCCGGCCGAGCCGGTGAAGGTTCCGGTCGCTCAGGCTGGCATGGCGCCGTCGGATGACAAGATCAAGAGCATGGAGGCCACGGTTGGCGAGTTGCAGCAGCGCGCGGCTGAGCTGACGCAGAAACTCGAACTGGCGGCCGCCACCCCGGCCGCCGGGCAACCGCCTCAGCCCGAGGTCAAGCCGGCGCAGCCGGTTCCCGCACCGGAGGCGGCTTTCAGGACAGCGCCTGCTGACGTTGGCACCGGTAGCTCGAACAGCACCCTGTACGGCGCACTGGTCGGTGCGCTTCTGGCCCTTGCCGGCTGGCTGTTCTGGCGGAATTCCCGGGGGCGCGCCGATGGAGGTGTGGCCGGCAATGTGACTGGAGATGTCGAGGTCGACCCGCAACGCAAGGATGAGCGCGAGGAGCGCGGTGGTGTCGACCTGCCCGTGGACCCTGTTGCCATGGGGATGCCGATGAAGCTGGATGTCGGTGCCGACGTGCCATCGGCCGCCGCACCGGTTGCCGCCGCACCGTCGCGGCTGGACTCGATCATGTCGGTCTCGGCGGCCACGGTCGACGAGCATTTCGAGGCCAATCCGGTCATGGAACTGGCTGAAATAATGCTTTCTTTCGGGCGCGTGAAGGGTGCGGCCCAAGCACTCCAGGAGTATATCGACAGCAATCCGCAGGAAGCGCTCAAGCCGTGGATCCGGCTCATGGAAGTCTACCGGATGGCTGGAATGCGCAAGGAATTCGAAAAGGTTGCCCGCGACCTCAACAAGAATTTCAACGTCGAGGTGCAAAGGTGGGAGCAGACAGTCGAGCCCGAGAGCGAGGGCCCGGTTGACGTAATCCTGGATACCGAGCCGGAGGCTGCAGGCAACCGGCTTGCCGGTGGCAAGGTCGAAGGCATCGAGGGCATGCCGGCGATCACGGAACAGGTTCTCATGCGCTGGAACGACGGTAGCGTCATCGAATACATGAATCAACTGCTGCGCGACAACCGGGGCGGGACGCGCCTGGGCTTCTCTTTGCCGGTCACCAGCGACATCCTGTTCCTGGTCGAGTTGAAGGAAGTGTCAAACAAAATTGAAAGCGAGTCGGCTGCATCATGAGTGATTATCTGGCCCCATTGAAGGACATCCGGTTCGTCATGCAGGATCTCGCCGGTCTTGATCAGATCGTGTCACTGCCGGGTTGCGAGGAAGCGACCCCGGATGTCGTGGATGCGATTCTCGAAGAAGCGGCGAAGTTTGCCGGTGGCGTTCTTTCGCCGCTCAATCATGTCGGCGACAAGGACGGTGCCAGCTGGAAGGATACCGTCGTCACCACTTCGCCGGGGTTCAAGGGGGCTTATCGCCAGTTCGTGGACAACGGCTGGAACGCGCTCGGTTGCGACCCGGAGTTCGGCGGGCAAGGATTGCCCCGATTGCTGTCGACAGCGGTCAGCGAGATGTGGAAGGCGTCCAACCATGCCTTCTCGCTGTGTCCGATGCTGACCCAGGGAGCCATCGAGGCGCTGATGATCGCCGGCAGCGACGAACAGAAGGCGGCTTACCTGCCGAACCTCGTCTCCGGTGAATGGGCTGGCACGATGAACCTGACCGAACCGTCCGCGGGTTCCGATCTGGCGGCGGTGCGCAGTCGCGCCGAGCCGGTCGGCGATGGTACCTACCGGATTTTCGGCCAGAAGATCTTCATCACCTACGGCGAGCATGACATGACGGAAAACATCGTCCATCTCGTGCTGGCGCGCACCCCCGATGCGCCGGAAGGCGTCAAGGGCATCTCGCTGTTCGTCGTGCCCAAGTTCATGCTCAAGGCGGATGGCAAGCCGGGCGAGCGCAATGATGTCTACTGTGTTTCGATAGAGCACAAGCTTGGCATCCATGGCAGCCCGACAGCGGTGCTGGCCTTCGGCGACCACGGCGGGGCCATCGGTACGCTGGTCGGCGAAGAGAATCGCGGCCTCGAATACATGTTCATCATGATGAATGCCGCCCGCTTCAATGTCGGGCTGGAGGGTCTGGGCGATGCCGAAAGGGCGTATCAGCGCGCCGTCGGCTATGCCAGGGATCGTGTCCAAGGCACCGAAGTCGGTGTACGTGGCGGCCCGAAGGTGCCGATCATCCGTCACCCCGACGTTCGCCGCATGCTGATGTCGATGCGCGCCCGCATCGAAGCGATGCGGGCGCTGGCTTACGTCACCGCAGCCGCCCTCGACAATGCGCACCGGAATCCGGATGGCGCTGCGCGTGCTCAGGCGCAGGCGTTCGCCGACCTGATGATTCCGGTCGTCAAGGGCTGGGGCACTGAGAGTTCGATCGACATCGCTTCCCTCGGCGTCCAGGTGCACGGCGGCATGGGCTACATCGAGGAAACCGGTGCTGCCCAGCACCTGCGCGATGCCCGCATCACGACGATCTACGAAGGAACGACGGCCATCCAGGCCAACGATCTGATCGGCCGCAAGATTGCCCGTGAGAAGGGTGCCACCATCAATGCGGTGATCGGCGAAATGCGGACCGCTGCCGCCGGGTTGGACGGCGATCTGGCAATGATCGGAAGCCGTCAGCTTGCTGCGGTCGACGCGCTGGAAAGGGCGGTTTTGTGGATCGTGGCCAATTTCGCCAGTGACCCGAAAGCGGTTCATGCCGGTGCGGTGCCCTTTCTCCACCTGTTTGGCATCATTGCCGGCGGCTGGCAGATGGGGCGGACGGCGGTGATCGCCCGGGCAAGAATTGCGGCCGGAGATGGCGACCCGTTCTGGTCGGCCAAGCTCGCGACGACCCGCTTCTTCGCCGATCATTTCCTGACCCAGGCAGCCGGCCTGGCGGAATCCGTGATTGGCGGGGCACCAGGCGCGCTGGAAATGGCCGACGACAGCTTCTGACAAATTCCCGCGTTTTGACCAAAAGCCTGCGATAGTTGTTATAATCGCGGGCTTTTCAACCTTGCCCCACCGCATTCGCATGGCGGGGGGTTCATCCCAGAAGGAGTTTGCATGCGTCATTACGAAATCTGCTTTATCGTCCATCCGGACCAGAGCGAACAGGTGCCCGCCATGGTCGAGCGCTATCGCGCCATCGTTACCGCCAAGGGGGGTGCGATCCATCGTCTGGAAGACTGGGGCCGCCGCCAATTGGCTTACCCGATCCAGAAGATCCACAAGGCCCACTACGTCCTGATGAACATCGAGTGCGACGGCGAAACGCTGACCGAACTCGAACACTCGTTCAAGTTCAACGACGCCGTGCTACGCCATCTCACCGTCAAGATGAAGGCTGCGGTCATGACTCCTTCGCCGATGATGAAGGAAGAGAAGTCCAGGTCAATGATGCCTGGTGACACAGTTCCGG
>Ga0316616_100001275_pt1 | contig 10001 bp, 12 predicted proteins | sample OWC_Aug_M1_C1_D1_FD_207660 | JGI IMG/M metagenome (GOLD analysis project Ga0316616, IMG submission 207660) | Wetland soil microbial communities from Old Woman Creek delta, Ohio, United States - OWC_Aug_M1_C1_D1_B | ecosystem: Environmental > Terrestrial > Soil > Wetlands | place: USA: Ohio...
CGACTGGCTGGATACCGCTGAGACGATAACAGCGGCTACGATTACCATCACCCCAACTGTTGCAGTTACCGGGCTGATCAAGGATAGCCAATCATTAACCGACACCAGCACATCTGTAACCGTATGGCTATCAAGCGGCACGGACAATGTTGATTATACGGTTGCCTGTAAGATTGTCACCAATGCGTTGAGAACGGATGAGCGTACGATCACGATCCAGGTGAGGAATAGATAGGGTATTGTGTCCAGGATAGTGGAGATACACATTGACCGCCAATTTCACCCAGCCCAGCAGGAGATCAATAATTGTACTGCCAGGTTCCGTATTGTGGATGCTGGTCGTAGATTTGGAAAGACACGGCTGGGTGTGTGGGAATGTATTGATGTCGCATTACATGGCGGAAGAGCCTGGTGGATTGCACCATCGTTCCCTATTGCGCGGGTTGGCTGGCGACCTCTCAAACGGATTGGAGCCAAGATCCCCGGCGTGGATGTTAGGCTTGCGGAGATGAGCATTATGATGCCTAATGGTGGTGAAGTGAGCGTGAAATCAGCGGATAACCCGGATAGTTTGCGTGGCGAAGGATTGAACCTGGCTGTAATGGATGAACATGCGTTTATGAAGTCAGAGGCATTTCCAGAAGCAATACGCCCGGCGTTGTCTGATAAGTTGGGGCGAGCATTGTTCATCAGCACCCCACGCGGGCGCAATCACTTCTGGGAATTGTATCAGCGTGGGGTTCGTGGGGATGATGATTACAAGTCATTCTATTTTCCGACCTCAGCTAATCCGTATATTCAGGCAAGCGAGATTGAATCAGCGAAGCGCGAATTACCTGAGATCATATTCAGGCAGGAGTATATGGCTGAGTTCATTGACGACCAGGGCGGGGTATTCCGCAAGGTCCAGGATGCTGCTCGATTGCAACCACTCACAAGCCCCGTAGCGGGGCGGCAATATATCGCTGGGGTGGATGTCGCGTCATCCATAGATTACACCGTTGTGAGCGTTCTGGACGTGAAATCACACGAGATGGTATTCATAGACCGCTTCAATCGGGTGGATTATAACGTGCTGATTGATAGGCTAGTGGCAATATACAAGTTCTGGCACCTGTCCTCGATGAAGATCGAAGCCAACAGCATCGGGCAGCCTGTAATTGATGCACTCGCAGCCCGTAAGGTTAGCGTTATATCCTTCACCACCACGAATGCGACAAAGCAGATGATAATCCAGAATTTACAGGCGGCATTTGAGCATAACCAGATTACCATATTGAATAACCCGATATTATTGGGAGAATTACTGTCATTCGAGAGCAAGCGCAATTCCAGCGGGTCATTCAGTTATGCGGCTCCTGAAGGAATGCACGATGATTGTGTGATGTCCCTGGCTATCGCATGGGACGGATTGAGCGGAGGATTGGATGTCTATTGATGATATTATCGCCTTATTGGGATTGTTGATATTATTGGTTGGAATATACCTGTGGTTGGGGTTATCGGCAACGCTGATTGTTCTCGGATTGGTTATGATCTATATCGGAATGCGGGTGGAAATACCGCAAAAGGTAGGAAAGAATGAGCCTGATTAAACAGCTAATACCTAAATATCGGAAATTCACCCCGGCTTCCGCCGAACAGGATTGGGGGCATATAAATGACCTGGTATATGGGAATTGGGAAAGCAAGGATACCAGCGATACGAACAGCGCGGTATTCTCCTGCCTGATGGCGATTGCCACCGCCTATCCTGAACCACCGCTGGTCGTGTATAAAAAGCGCGGGGACGGTGAACGTAGAACCCATGTGGGCAGTACCGATTCATTGCAGAAGCTACTGGATTCGCCAACCCCTGAAGGCGAGCTGACGATGGAGGATATGCTGTTTTGGACTGCCTGGGCGAAGCATGTGGACGGTAACGCCTATTGGGTGAAGGTTCGCAGCGGTAATGCCGAGACAGGGAACGTGGTCCAGCTATGGCCTATATCACCGACACTCATCAAGCCAATCAGCGAGAACGGGGATTGGATAAGCTATTACAAGTATCAGATCGCCTCCAATCAGTATGTCCGTGTCCCGGTCAATAACATCATTCACTTCCGGTTAGGCGTGGATGATAAGGATATGCGGGTGGGATTGGCACCGCTCAAGGCGTTAGTGCGTCAAATATCCACCGATGACGAAGCGGACAAGTTCGTGGAAGCGTTGCTGAAAAACTACGCCGTGCCGGGGTTGGTTGTTATCCCCGATGAAGGGACTTCGTTATCTCGTGATGAGGCGGATGTTATTGAGGAAAAGTTACGCCGCAAGTATGGCAACGAACAGCGCGGTAACATCGCTGTAATGTCCAAGAAAAGCACGGTCCAGCCGTTTGGATTTTCGCCGGATGATATGGATTTGCAGGTACTGCACCGTATTCCTGAGGAACGGATAAGCGCGGTGCTGGGCGTTCCCGCAATCGTGGCCGGGCTGGGTGCTGGGTTGGATAGGGCTACTTACGCCAACTTCAAGGAAGCGCGGGAGATGTTCACCGAGCAGAAACTAATCCCGCAATGGCGTATGGATGAGCGCAAGCTGAATATATCCTTATTGCCTGACTTCACGAGCAACCCGAATATCTTTATCGAGTTCGATTTGAATGATGTACGCTCGCTCCAGGATGACGAGGATTCAAAGTACAAGCGGTTACAGATTGCGGTTGGCAAGCCCTGGATGACCCGCAACGAAGCCCGTGAAGATATTGGGATGGATACGGTTGAGGGTTGGAACGAGGAAGATATTGCCAAGCCTGAGCCTGTACCGGAAGTGTTGAAACCGTTTGTTGAGGGAACGCCGGGTGAACAGGCGGAGGAGGAACCGGAGGAAATACAAAAGGACTTGCGGAAGTGGCGCACAAAAGCGGTAAAATCGTTGAAGGATGGCAAGAGCGCAGCCGTTCCGTTCGATAGCAATACTATTCCACCATCCCTACTTGGCAGTATTTCAGGAGCGTTGGAAGGGGCTAAAACGCAGATAGACATCAACCGTATATTCCACAATGCGATGAACTGGAAAGGATACCCATAATGGAAGTACCCGCCCGTGACAAGATGGAGCGTGATCTAGCCAGGCAACTCAGCAAGTTGTTCGGTATTCAGTTGGGCAAGTTGCTGGAGCTGATGGGGGATCCGCCTCGTATGGAGAACGTCCCTGCATCCTTTTGGGAGGAAGGGGGCGCAGCGATGGCGAAAACGATGCTCCCTTTTACTACCAGTATATTTCTGGCACAAGCGAAGAAACTGATGGCGCAGATACCGACACGGGTGGACTGGAGCCTGGTAAACACGAGAGCGGTTGAGTATGCGCGGAAATATGTATATAACCTGGTCAAAGATATTACCGATACTAGCAGGCAGCGAACAAGCGATGCAATTGCACGGTTCTTTGAGGATGGATTGACGGGTGAGGAATTGGAAGGTTTATTGTTCAAGGATTTCGGACCCGTGCGCGCTGAGATGATTGCCGTAACAGAAGTTACCCGCTCAGCCGCAAGGGGTGAGGATGCTATTTGGGATGAGCTGCATGAGCAGGGTATTGATATGGAGACATCCTGGAATACCCTGAATGATGAGCTGGTATGCGAGATTTGCGGTCCGCTGCATGGAACGATTGCGGACGGGCGGGATGATGAAGGTCCGTATTGGGAAACGGATTACGGGCCGGTTCATTGTCCGGCTCATCCTCGGTGCAGATGCAATGAGAATAACTTATTACCGGAGTAACTATGCCTGATACTACTATTCAAATCGTAGGACTTGATGAACAACTAGCGAAGGTAAAGACGCTGGGGGAATTAAAGTCATTCGTTGCCGCGATGAAAGCAAGTGCGGTCCACATCAAAAGCACGGTGAACGTCTATCCGCCTTCCGGTCCCTGGAACTCACCAGCGGCACGTAACTGGTATGAGCGCGGTTATGGCCCGTATTGGACGTTGAAGGATGGCACGGTTCACAGCAAAAAGACTTCTAAAATGCTCAATCGGAGTTGGACCATCAGCCAGGAGAATGGGGGATTGACGCAGATCGTTGGAAGTAATGTGCATTATGGCCCATTCGTGATGGATGACAGCAAGCAGACCTGGTTCCACAAAGCGCATGGCTGGAAAACCGTGCAGACTATTGCAAAGGAACAGACCGCCCGAATATTGAAGTTCATTAGCGATGAGATCAATAAGGTGATAAACAGAAAGTGAGGCAATGTGTTCGCAGATTGGCACGACATTAAACGGCGACCAAAGGGGGAGCATAAAGGGAAGGTGCTCACGGCTCAGATCGATTGGGAGTTGAAAGAGTTAGTCCGTATCTACGAGGAATTAGCACCCAGGCATGTGCTGGAAATTGGCTCACAGTTCGGCGGTACATTATGGTACTGGCTGAATGCAGTTCCTGATGAAAGCGTTGTAGTGAACATCGACATATTGCAGAACATGACCGATGAGGACAAGGCACGACTTCCCGGCATGTGGAAAGATTGGGCGCGGGATGGTGTGAAGCAGTACACGCTCATTGGACGCAGCGATGACATGGAAATAATGAATAGCGCGCTTGAATACCTGGAGGATAGCATCGATTTTCTGTTCATCGATGCGGTGCATACCTATGAAGGGGCTAAGTCCGATTTCGAGTTATACGGTCCCTGGGTAAGTCCAGGTGGGGTTATTGCCCTGCACGACCTGATGACCCCCGACTTCAGCCCGCATATCCAGGTAGGGAAGTTGTGGCGCGAGATACAAGAGGCGGGGTACGTGACGAAGGAGCTGAGAGCCGGTGGTATCTATGGCGGGATCGGGGTGGTGTATGTCTGACCTTCTAGCCTATTGGCGCAATCCGCCAGACGCGATCAACAAGCCCTCGGAGTATGCTAAGTACACGAAGCGTAGTGTATTCTTAATGTCCATCCTGCCCAACTATGTGAACAAGGAGGAAAGTATATTGGAGCTGGGATGTAACTGTGGGCGTAACCTGAATGCGTTGTATCTCTCAGGATACTACGACCTGTCGGGTGTGGACATTAATTCCAATGCGCTCAAATTGACCGAGACGATATACCCTGACCTATATTCAGTCGCTGAATTTTACAACGAGTCAATCGAGTCATGGATAAAGACCAATCCGCTGCAATACGATTGCATCTTCACGATGGCGGTGCTGGAGCATATCCAGAAAGAGAGTGAATGGATATTTGTGAACATTGCACACAAAGCACGGCATTGCATTATCACGATTGAGGATGAGAGATCGGGAAGCCCCAAGCATTTCCCGCGCAATTACCAGGTAGTATTTGACCATCTGGGATGGCGGCAAATATTGGTTCAACAGGCGAGTAAGGCTGATGAGTTGGAAGGTCTTATAGCCCGCGTATTCAAAAGGAAGGTGATAAATGACATTTGACGCAAGAAAATTCTGGACAGATCCAGAAAGCTATGTAACGCCGCGTGGTGATCTGAAGCATATTTGTAAACCAGAGTTCTTCCTGAACCTGGACAAAGTGACTTATATGGTCACAAGTACACTATCCAGGTATCTTGATAAAGATGCCAGCATTATTGAACTGGGATGCGGCATTGGGCGCAATCTCGCAGGATTGAAAGCGGTTGGATTTTCCAACTTATTCGGAGTGGAGATCAATCCAAGCTCCATCGCATTGGGGCGCAGGTCATTCCCATTATTGGAGGGGATCGAAATACAGAACGCTGCTATTGAAGATGTAATCAATGAACTACCGGTAGCTGATTGCTATTTCACTCAGGGAGTATTCATGCACTTACCACCTACGAGCGAGTGGATATTTGAAGTCGTAAGTCGCAAGGCGCGCAAGCTAATTATGACATCGGAAAGAGAGAAAGACCCATATAGCATAGCCTGGACGCGGGATTACAGCAAGATATTTGCTCCGCCCACATGGAGGCAAGTTGAAATGGAGAATGGTTTGGTATATGCACCGCAGCTCCCCGAAACAACTGTTAAGCGAGTATTCCAGAAAGAACAGGTAATAGATGAAAGTCCAGATACACAATTACCAGAACAAAGCATGGATGCTGGTCCAAGCCCTGAAATCACAGGGAGCGGAAATCGTAAACGATCACGCAAACATCTTATTGATAGACTTTGACGGCCCGGTTGCTAATTACCCGGCGATAATCCACCATGCCTACGAGCAGGGGGCGGAGGTGGTGCTGTATAGTCATGGCGCGCCTGTGATAACCGCATGGGATGGAATATGGAAGCCCGGACCGCTGACATGCCTGTATTTGGCGCAATCGCCGGGGCAAAAGTGGGTAATGGAGGCCTACGGCTACCCTAAACCTATCAAGGTCATCGGGTGGCACTACTGCGAACAGGGGGAATTTCAACCGTGTGCGGATGTGAAGAATGTGCTGTTTGCGCCTGAGCACCCGCACACAAACGGGTATATGTTAGCAGAGGCGCGGGAACTGACCGAGAAGGTATATAACGATTTACGTGGTTTGCCGTTCACGGTCACCCGCCATGAAGGTCCGGTATCGCTGGACAGATCCCTCACGGTGATTGACGAAGCCGATGTGATAGTGACGTATCCAGGCACGTTTGCGAGTTTGGCGGTGGCGCGTGGAAAGCCAACGATTTTATATGCGCAAACTATTCAGCCGCATGATGGTTACAGCGATGCTACACTTAAATACGTGCAGCATTGGGATGCTTATCAGGGGTACATGCGGTATCACTACGACATTAGCGAGACAAACCAACAATTTACAGAGAGCGTTATCAGGCGAGCTGCGATGGTCGAGGAAACAGATTGGCGTGACAAGTTCATCGGTGAACAGATGAAGCCGGAAACGCTGATGGAAATATTACAGAAACTATAATTTAACTATTGTATTTTGACGTTACTCTTGTTATAATATTGATTACGGCAGTAATGGGGCGGTGGGATTGAGCGAAAGACTCTCCCTTAGAATAGCCTCAGGGCAGCCGCCCGAACCAATTGAATAGATAACTGCCAGGATAACTCCACAGGTCACAGGTGATGTGACGGAGCCAAAAGGGTAGATACACCATCATGTTTAAGTGGTGTGCGATTATGCACATCACTTTTTTTGTTATTAGGAGACTATGACAATACCGAATATATTAACGCTCGTGAATCAGATGGGGGGGTGCGAGTTATGGCGCGCATTGATCCCAATTACTGAGTTGCAGAGACAGGGATATACAGGTATTCAATGGGGGTTCCGCAACGATGGGCGGTTAGCCCATATTGTTCATCACTACGATGCCATTGTTCTACAACGCTTGAATTGGTTATTGGGTGATGAGGTACACGAGAATGGTTTTATTTCTGCGTTTCATAAAGCTGGTATTGCAGTCATCTACGAAACCGATGATGACATATTTACCGACCATTGGATCCGCTTCAACATGGATACCTACGGTTACAGCGAAGAAGAATCCAGCGAAATGGCTAAAGCCAGAATACGCACGTTGCAGAAATGTGACGGAGTAACCGTATCCACTCAGCGAGTGGCAACCATAGTCCGCAATTACACGGACAAGCCGGTCAAGGTTGTCGGTAATTATATTGATCTGCACCGATGGAAAACTGTCCAGAAGCGTTCCAGACGCGACCCTAGACTGACCGGAATAACGATTGGCTGGGCGGGTGGGCGCAGGCCTGACACGGATATTGAGTCGATGGCTATTGCATGGGGCAGGATCGCCGCTAAGTATCCGAAAGTTATGTTTGTCGTTCAGGGTCATCACGCACAGGTTATTTATGATAACGTCCCGAATGACCGGATAGTGATGATCAAGTGGTTGCCGATTGAAAGTTACCCGTCTGGGTTTGTAAATATTGACATTGGATGCTGCCCGCTGGATGACAACCGATTCAATCGATCCAAGACATTCATCAAGGCGATGGAATATGCTGCATCAAGTGCAGCGGTGGTAGCAAGTCCTACGGTCTATGCCCCATTGATCGAGCATGGCAAGGATGGATATCTTGCTACAACAGCGGATGAGTGGGAACAATACCTGTCGATGCTGGTTGAGGATTACACCCTTCGACACGATATGGCAAAGCAATTGTTGGCGAAGGTACGCAAATATTACAGTATTGAAACGAATGCCGTCAAATGGCTAGATGCCTGGGCGGATATTGTAAGTAATTATAAAGAGCACCGCCGGAGCCCACATATATTAATACCGGCAGGAGTGGATTATTATGCCCGAACCCAATAAGGATGAAACGTCAGCAGCCTCACATTATGTCGCCACGTGAAGCACATGAAGCATATTTGTAGTATTTGTGGTTCGGAATATCAAAGACAACCTAGCAAAAAGGGAAAATATTGCTCGTCTGAGTGCTATGGTAAATCCAAGGCGAATCAGATAGAAAGAGTTTGTCAGGTATGCGGTAGGGTTTACCTTGCGCGGCATGAACGGAAATCTAGTTATTGTTCACGCACTTGTCAGGTAAAGACATGGGTAAAACCAAAGGCAGAAATGGCCTGTGAATACTGTGGAAAAAGATGCTTGATATATCCTTATCGAATAACTACGTTTCGTTATTGTTCTCATTCTTGTCGCGCCAAGGCTCTTTGTGTTGGAAAAACAATCGCCATTAAGCAGGAAAAACGAAGTACACGAATCACGCCCTATGAACGCCCAATTTATAGAAAGATGATAGGCAATATCCGCGCCCGCGATAATTACACTTGCCAAATCTGCGGTAAATCATTTGAAAAGGGTGGTTGTAGACTTGAGGTCGATCATAAAATTCCTATACGCCTTGGCGGACTAGATACCCAAGAAAATCTATGGACGCTTTGTGTTTCATGTCATAGGAAAAAAGATTATGCCCTTCGCAGTAAGGTGCCACTAAGTGAGGTGAACTATGCCCTGGAAAATTGAGAAATTGGATGGAGAATTTTGCGTGTTCAAAAAGGACACAAACGAAAAACTTAAATGCTATCCAACCGAAAAAGAAGCCCAGGATTATATGGCTGCCTTATATGCTAACGAGCCGGAGAAATCCTTGACACCCAAAGAAGGCGGAACAGAAGAGGTCGGACAATTAACCGTTCACGATAAACATCCTAAAGAAAATAAAACACTTTATAGCTTTCCAATTCAAATCATGGAACTCAAATCCATCGGTGAAGATTGGTATGTCGAGGGCTATCAATCCACATGGGGCAATAAAGATTTAGTGGATGATATTGTAATGACTGGCGCATTTACTAAAACTTTACAACGTGGACGTAAGCGTTTTTTTGTGCATCACGACCCGCGCTTAATTCCTGGTGTACCTAAAAAACTATACGAGGACACTAAGGGTTTATTCGGTTCATTCAAATTTAGTAAAACCCAGCTGGGTGAAGAAACTCACGAATTAGTAAAAGACGGTGCGCTGGATAGTTTTTCAATAGGTTACCGACCTGTTGATTATGAATATGACGATTCTGGTATTCGTTATTTAAAAGAAATCGAATTATACGAGTGTTCGTTGGTTGCAATACCCGCTAATGAGCAAGCCATTGTAACCGGCTATAAAAATTATATGGATATGTTGAATTTGACATTAGCGAGTAAGACCAATTATGTGGCGGGAGAATTATCCGAGTTATTGAATGATTTACGGGGATTGACAGATAAAAATCGCCCGTTATCAGAGAAAAAGCAGCAAGAGATCATGGAACTCCTGGATACGTTATCTGGGATGGACGCCGTGCGATCCGAACTCCAATCGCTTCTCACTGCCCAACCGTCAAGCCTGGTGGAATCTCACCGGCTTAAATATCTAATGGCAGAACTAAGAAAACGCCATCCAGAATTTATTAAGGAGTAAAAAAGCCATGTCTATGACAGTCGCTGAAGCACGTAGTGAAATCAAAAAGTTGTATGAAGAGGCCGACCTGATTGAGAAGAAATACCCGGACGGTCTATTCACCAATAAGGAAGATGAGGCACAGGTCA
>Ga0316616_100001276_pt1 | contig 9999 bp, 7 predicted proteins | sample OWC_Aug_M1_C1_D1_FD_207660 | JGI IMG/M metagenome (GOLD analysis project Ga0316616, IMG submission 207660) | Wetland soil microbial communities from Old Woman Creek delta, Ohio, United States - OWC_Aug_M1_C1_D1_B | ecosystem: Environmental > Terrestrial > Soil > Wetlands | place: USA: Ohio...
CTCGACGACGACGTTGAGGTTCTCCCTCGTGATCGGGATCGGGGTCAGGAAGATCGAGGTGAGGGTGTTGAGGCCAGGGCTCTTGAACTCGACGACGTTCTTCACCTTGGCGAGGTCGGGATTGGCGCACAGCTGGACGGCGGCCTCGCCGGCTGCCTTGCCGAGCGCGCGCGCGTCCTTCCACACGTCGACCGTCTGGGTGCCGAGCGCGACCCGGTTGAGGGCGGCCAGGTCGCCGTCCTGGCCCGAGACCGGCACCTTGCCGGCGAGGCCCTGGGCCTCGAGCGCCGCGATGGCGCCGCCGGCCATGCCGTCGTTCTCGACGAAGGCGATGTCGATCTTGTTGTCGTTTGCCGTCAGGAACTGCTCCATCGTCGACTGCGCGATGGACGGATCCCAGTTGTCGGTGTAGGCCTCGCCGACGTTCTTGAGCTTGTCGCTGCTCTCGCCGGCCGGCGGGAGGCCGGCCTCGACCATCCCCGCGCGGAGGAAGTCGGCATTGGCGTCGGCCGAGTTGCCCTTGATGACGACGAAGTTGCCGGAGTCCTTGACCTTCAGGAGGGCCTCGGCCTGCATCTTGCCGACGAGCTTGTTGTCGAACGTGATGTAGAGGGCCTGCGGGTCCTCGATCAGGCGGTCATACGCGATGACCGGGACGCCGTTCGCGATGGCGCTCGCGACGGCCGGCTTGACCGCCGTGCCGTCCTGCGCGAGGACGACGACGACCTTCGCGCCCTGGCTGATCAGGTTCTCGATGTTGGACGCCTGGGTCTCGGCCGACGACTTGGCGTCGTTCGAGATGTACTTGCCGCCACCGGCCTCGATCGCGGCCTTGAGGGCGGGCTCGTCCCACTTCGCCCAGCGCTCCTCCTGGTAGTTGTTCCAGGAGACGCCGACGACGCACTCGGCGGCGGCCGCGGTCTCGGCCGGGGCCTCCGTCGCGGGGGCCTCCGTCGGGGCGGCAGTCGCCTCCGCGCTCGGGGTGGGGGTCGCCCCTCCGCCGCAGGCGGCGAAGACGACCGCCGCGGCCCCGATGAGGGCCGCAACTCTGCGATTGACCATGTTCGATTCTCTCCTCCAATGAACCCTATCGCTCGATATCACGGCGTTGGTCCGGCGCTAGGCTACCACCCTCCTCAAGCCCCCGGTGCGGCGTTTGTGGACCGGTCGCGGGGCAGGCCGACCGGCGCCGAGACGTCGGTGCCGCTCATGCGCTCGCCAGCTCGGGCATGAGCGTGCGGAGCGCCATCCACGCCGTCGGGTCGGCCAGGAGCGGCTCGAAGGCGAGCTCGGCGGCACCGAGCAGCGGCGCGTCCATGCCGAGGGACGCCGGGACCACGCGGACGAGGGCGCGCGGCGCCGGCAATGCCCGGCGCGTGAGCTCAGCCTGGATGGTCCCCTCGATCCATGGATGGATCCGCCCGAAGAGCCCGCCCAGGACGACGAGACGCGGGTTCAGAACGTTGACGAGCCCCGCCAGGCCGAGCCCGAGCCAGCGCCCGACGTGGTCCAGGGCGGCGCTCGGGGCGGGCGCGCCGGAGCCCGGCTGGCGCAGGTCGGCGTAGTCCGCGCGGCGCCCGCCCGTGGCAGGATGCCCTGCCCGGATCAGCAGGGCGCCCTCCCCCACCTCGGTCTCGAGGCACCCGACCGAGCCGCAGCGGCACGGGCTCCCGGCCGGGTTGACGGGCAGGTGGCCGATCTCGCCGCCGTACCCGGCCACGCCGCTCAGGGGCCGGCCGTCGACGAGGAGGCCGCCGCCCACCCCCACCTCGCCCGAGATGTAGAGCACGTCGTCGGCCCCCCGCGCGGCGCCCCGCCGGTGCTCGGCGAGCACGCCCAGATCGGCTTCGTTGGCGACGTCGACGGGCACGGGGACCGCGAGGGCGCGGGCGAGCCGTTCGCCGAGGGGAGCGTCGGTCCAGCCGAGGTTCGGCGCCATCGAGACGAGGCCGTCGCTGCGCCGGACGACGCCGGCGACCGCCACGCCCACGCCGATCAGCGGATCGTCCGGCGGCCGGCGCTCCCGGACCTCGTCGGCCAGCTCAACGAGGTCGCCGACGATGTCGTCGACCGACGAGTGGCCCCGCGGTCGATCGACGCGGACGCGCTCGAACACCTCGCCGCCGAGCCCCACGATCGCGGCGGCCAGCGAGTCGACCTCGATCTCCAGGGCGAGCACCGTCGCGCCATCGGGGTTCGGGCGCACCACCGGCGACGGCCGGCCGGGGGTTCCAAGCCGGACGGCCGGCTCCTCCACGGCGAGGCCCGCGTGGACGAGCTCCCCGACCAGGCCGCGAATCGCGCTGCGCGTGAGCCCCGTCCGGGCGACGAGCTCGGAGCGCGAGACGGGGCCGCGCTCGTGCAACTCCCGCACGAGCGCGGCGAGGTTCGCCCGGTGGACGGTCTCGCTGCGCTGCCCGATCTCGTCGCGGCCGATCGTCACGGGTTTGTGTTCCTTTCTTCCAAACCTGTGCGATACTCTGACGCGCAGGCGCGGTGGCGTCAAGGGGATGGTTCCCGATGTCCGCCGGTCGGCCGAGGAGGACCGGAATGGTGGCCACCCTGCGCTGGGGAATCCTGTCGACGGCCGGGATCGCGGCCGAGAAGACGATCCCGGGGATCAGGCGAGCCGCTCGCTGCGAGGTCGTGGCGATCGGGTCGCGCGACGAGGCCCGAGCCCGGGCGCTGGCCGACCGCTACGGGATCGCCCGCGTCCACGGCTCCTACGAGGCGCTGCTGACAGACCCCGACGTGGATGCGGTCTACGTCCCGCTGCCGAACCACCTCCACGCCGAGTGGACGATCGCCGCCGCCCGCGCCGGCAAGCACGTCCTGTGCGAGAAGCCCCTGGCCATGACCGTCGCCGTCGCCGAGCAGATGGTCGATGCCTGCCGGGCCGAGGGCGTCGTGCTCATGGAGGCGTTCATGTACCGCCTCCACCCGTCCTGGGTCGCCGTCCGCGAGCTCGTCGCCGCGGGGCGGATCGGTCGGCTGACGGCCGTGACCAGCTGGTTCTCGTACTACAACGACGACCCGGCCAACATCCGAAACGTCCGGGCCTACGGCGGGGGCGCGCTCTTCGACATCGGCTGCTACTCGGTCAACCTCTCGCGGATGCTGTTCGGCTCCGAGCCGGCGCGGGTCGAGGCGTCGATCGTGCGCGACCCGGCGAGCGGCGTCGACGTCCTCACGAGCGGCCTCCTCGAGTTCGGCGGCGGCGTCGCGACCTTCACCTGCTCCACCCGGGCCGAGCCGGACCAGCAGGTCCACCTCTACGGGACGACGGGCCGGATCTCGATCGGCATCCCCTTCAACATCCCGCCCGACCGGCCGACCCAGATCCACGTGACGGCCGGGGGCGACCCGCCCGTTGCGCCGGCGACCGAGACGCTGACCTTCGCGGCGGCCGACCCCTACGCGGTCGAGGCGGAGCGGTTCGCCGAGGCGGTCCTCGACGGGCGGGCGGTCCCCACCCCGCCCGAGGACGCCGTCGCGAACCTGCGCGTGATCGAGCGGCTCTTCGAGGCGGCGGAGCGCGCGCAGACCTCGTAGCGCGGGCGGGCTCGCCCGGTCGCGTCAGCCGCCGGCCGAGCCGTCGAAGTAGCGCTGCGCCAGCGCCCACGCCCCCCGGCCGCACTCAGCGCCGATCTTGCGGCCCTCGAGATCGTCGGCCTCGACGTGGATGCCCCCGTAGAGCCGGGAGATGCCCGCCTGGTCGGCCGCGTCGAAGTAGGTCGCCCACTGGAGCGTCACGTCCTTCGTCGGCCCGTACTCGTGGATCAGCGAGCCGGCCTTCACCGTCCACGACGCCATCCCGCCGGGGAAGTAGTCGCTCCCGGTGAACGCCGCCATCACTTCGGCCGCGGACCGGCTGAAGGTGCTGTGCCCGGAGACGAAGCCGGCGAAGGCCGGCGTGACGAAGGTCGGCCGTTGGTAGGGCACCCACTCCACCGCGCGCACCCAGCCGACGCCGCTCGTCTGGGTCGTGGGGTCCTCCGGGCTGCCGAGCCACGAGCGGACGGCCACCTCGCCGACGTGCCCCGCCAGCTGCTCGTGGCGGCCGCCGGGACCAGCCGTCTCGGCCGTGACGAGCTCGACGTAGCCCGGCTCCAGGGGCAGACCGTCGGGATCCCAGGCCGGCAGCGACGGGTCGGACGACTGGCCCTTGCCACCGAGGTAGCGGATCATCGAGATCGGCCGGACGGAGTCGTAGTGGCCCTTGAGGCCCCAGGCGGCCACGGCCGCGTCGTGGACGGCGCCGTTGAGCGCGAAGTAGAGCTTGACGTCCCACTCGAGACGGTCGAGCTCGGGTCCGGTCCCCCCGATCCGGTGCTCGAGCAGCGGTGAATCGCTGACCTGGTTGGCGATGAGGTTCCAGTGGCCGGGCGGTGTCTCGGACTCCGGGCCGTCGGCCCAGAACTCGGCCAGGACCCGCGCGAAGTCGCCCCGCAGCACGACGTCCGGCTCGTACGGCGCGCCGGTGGCCGGGTTGACCTCGCGCCCGTCGCCGTCGTTCGTGCCGAGCGTGCTGTCGCCCAGCGCGCCGGGACCGATGTCGATCGACACGCCGTCGGTCGCGTCGAGCTCGGTGGAGCGGCGGATGACGCCGAGTGCGCCCTCCCGGAACGCGGCGTCGGTGGCAGGGTCGCCGAGGCGCGGCGGCGGGCCAGGGTCGATGGGCGTGCCGGCCTCCGACGCCGGCAGGGCGAACGACGTCACGTGGCCCCAGTGCGGGCCGATGAACGACTGGACCTTGCCGGGGATCGGCAGGCCGTTCTGCGCGATCTGCTTCGCCAGCGACAAGGGCTGCCACCGGTTCGGGTCGAGCATGACGGTCCCCGGCTGGGCGACCTCGAGCGGCGGGTTGGCGACCTGGTGCGACATGTCGACGTAGCGCTGCTCCTCCAGCGAGCCGTCGCTCGCGCCGGCCTCGAGGACCGCCGCCGCGATCCGGTTGCCGAGCGCGGCCGGGGAGTCGCCCTCGGTCGCGGCGTAGTCCGTCCGATAGCAGAGCGACGCCATGACCGCGTCGAGCTGGTCGGGAGCGCCTGCCAGGTCGGAGACCGTCCCGTAGCGCCACAGGAGGATCCGGTAGGCCGCATAGCTGATCGCCGCCTCGCGGGCCTCCTCGACGTCGCCGGCCCGCGGCTTCTCCGTGACGAAGTAGCCGCTCGCCGTGGCGTCGTAGGCGGCCCACGCGTCCCACATCGCGGCCGAGACATGGAACAGGTTGCGGGCGTGGACGGTCGGCGCCGGCACGACCTGGCGGATGAGCGAGAGCAGCGTGTCGTCCCAGATCCGCGCGACGGAGTGACCGCCGAGGTCCGCGCGCTGGCAGTCGGCCACGAGATACGGCGCCTGCGAGCTGCATCCCCCGAGTCCCGAGGCCGCGAGGATCAGCCCGGCGAGCGCGGCGCTCACGCCTCGCGCACGTCGGGCGAGCGTCCCCCGATCGGCTGCGCTTCCCTGCCGCATGGTGCTCGCTCCTGCCCTGGTCCGTCCGGCGGTCGCCTCGCTCAGCATGCCACTCCGGCCGGCGCGCCGCTGCCCCGCGGATGTGCTTCAATCCGATCGTGGCGCACGCGGAAGGAGCCGGCGGCCGCCCGGGCCGAGCCGTCCTCATCGCCCTCGTCGGGGCCGCCCTCGGCCTCGTCGGGCTGGGGGTGGTCGTCGTCACGCTCGCGAACGCCGGTCCCGCGGCGCCAGCTGCCGCCCTGCCGGCGCCGCGGTTCGTGGAAGAGGCGGCGGCCGCGGGCATCGCGCACGCCTACGACGGCGAGTTCGAGTTCTTCGTGGGCGGCGGCGTGGCCGCCTTCGACTGCGACGACGACGGGCTCGCCGAGCTCTACTTCGCGGGCGGCGTCAACCCGGCGGCCCTGTACCACAACGACAGCACGCCGGGAGGGACGCTCGCGTTCGGCGCCCTGGCGGATCCGGCGACCGCCCTCGCCGGCGTAACCGGCGCCTACCCGCTCGACGTCGACGGCGACGGGCGGACCGACCTCGCCGTGCTGCGGTCCGGCGAGAACGTCGTCCTGCGCGGCCTCGGTGGCTGCCGCTTCGAGCGCGCGAACGAGGCCTGGGGGATCGACGGGGGCGCGGAATGGACCGCTGCCTTCAGCGCCGCCTGGGAGGGCGCGGCGAGCCTGCCCACGCTCGCCTTCGGCAACTACGTCGCGACCGAGGCGGTCGACGCCGCGCGCGACATGTGCGCGGACAACGTCCTCCTCCGGCCGGACGGCGCGACGGGCCGCTACGCGAGCCCCGTGGCGCTCGCTCCCGGCTACTGCACCCTCTCGATCCTGTTCAGCGACTGGAGTCGCACCGGCGAGCCGGACCTGCGCGTGGCCAACGACCGGCACTACTACCGCGACGGCCACGAGCAGCTGTGGAGGATCCGGCCCGGCGAGGAGCCGGTCGAGTACACGGAGGCGGACGGCTGGAAGACGATGCTGATCTGGGGGATGGGCATCGCCAGCCAGGACCTGACCGGTGACGGCCGTCCCGAGGTGGTCCTCACCAGCCAGGGCGACAACAAGATGCAGGCGCTCGAGGAGGGTGCGACCGGGCCGTCCTACCGCGACATCGCCCTCGAGCGCGGCGCCACCGCCCACCGGCCGTTCACCGGCGGCGACGTGCTCCCCTCCACGGCCTGGCACCCGGAGTTCGCGGACGTCAACAACGACGGGTTCATGGACCTCTTCATCTCGAAGGGGAACGTCGAGGTGATGAACGAGTACGCCGCGAAGGACCCCAACAACCTCCTCCTCGGCCAGCCGGACGGGACCTTCGTCGAGGGCGCCGAGGCGGCGGACCTCGTCGACTTCGCCCGCAGCCGCGGCGCGGCGCTGGTCGACCTGAACCTCGACGGGCTCCTGGACCTCGTCGTCGTCGAACGCCGCGTGAACGCCAAGGTGTGGCGCAACGTGGGCGCCGGCGAAGCGGCCTCCCCGGCCCCGATGGGCCACTGGGTGGCGGTGGAGCTCGCCCAGCCGGGCCCGAACGTCGACGCGATCGGCGCCTGGATCGAGGTGCGGGTCGGCGACCACGTCGTCAGCCGCGAACGCACGATCGGTGGCGGCCACGCGGGCGGGCAGCTCGGCTGGGTCCACTTCGGGATCGGCGAGGCGAACCGGGCCGAGGTCCGGGTGCAGTGGCCCGACGGGGAGGTCGGCCCGTGGCTCCCGGTGGAGGCCGACCGGTTCGCGATCGTCGAGCGCGGCGAATCGGCGGTGACGCCGTGGGCGCCGGGTCAGTGAGGCCCGCTCCGATGGGACCCGGATGACGAAGGCGCGCCTTGCGACGATCGACCTGCCCGACTTCGGGATGCCGGCGGCGATGCCGCAGATCCCGCCCGCCCTCTACGCGGCGCGGCTCGAGCGGCTCCGCGAGCGGGCGGACGCCCGTGGCTACGACCGGCTCGTCGTCTACGCCGATCGCGAGCACAGCGCGAACCTCGCCTGGCTGAGCGGTTTCGACCCCCGGTTCGAGGAGGCGATCCTGGTCGTCGGCCCGACCGGCGAGCCCGCGATCCTCGTGGGCAACGAGTGCCACGGGATGGCCGGCGCCGCGCCGCTCCCGATGCGCCGCCACCTCTTCCAGGACCTGAGCCTGCCGAACCAGCCCCGCGACCGGTCGCAGCCGCTCCGCGAGATCCTCGCCGCCGAGGGGATCGGGCCCGGCAGCCGGCTCGGCGTCGTCGGCTGGAAGACGTACGCCGGCCGGGCAACGATGGAGGTGCCGGCGTTCCTCGTCGACGAGCTGCGCGACCTGGCCGGCTCCGTCGGGCTGGTCGAGAACGCCGGTGACCTGCTGATCGACGCGGCCGACGGGCTGCGGGTCGTGAACGAGGTCGAGCAGCTGGCCTACCTCGAGTGGGCAGCGTGCCAGACCTCCGACGGGGTCCGCCGGCTGCTGGCCGGCCTGCGGCCCGGCATGACCGAGCAGGAGGCCGTCCGGCTGCTGCACTGGAACGGCACGCCCCTCTCGTGCCACCTGATGCTGACGGCCGGCCCGCGGGCGTCGCTCGGGCTGCTGAGCCCCGGCGACCGGCCGATCGCGCGCGGCGACCGGTTCACCACCGCGTTCGGGATCTGGGGCGCGCTCAGCTGCCGGGCGGGCTTCGTGGTGGAGGACGCGTCCGAGCTCCCGGCCGGGATCCGCGACTACGTTGATCGGCTCGTCGGTCCCTACTTCGAGGCGGTCGCGGAGTGGTACAGGGCGCTCCACGTGGGGCAGGCCGGCGGCACGCTCCAGGCGATCGTCGACCGCCACCTCGGCGACCCGTTCTTCGGCATCTTCCTCAACCCGGGCCACCAGATCGGGCTCGACGAGTGGGTCGCGTCGCCGGTCGGGCCGGGCTCGACCACCGAGCTCCGCTCGGGGATGGCCCTCCAGGTCGACATCATCCCGGCGACCGGAACTGACTATTTCACGACGAACATCGAGGACGGGATCGCCCTCGCGGACGCGTCCCTGCGGGCGACCCTGGCGGAGCGCTTCCCCGACGCGTGGGCCCGGATCGAGGCCCGGCGCCGGTTCATGGCCGATGCGCTCGGGATCGACCTCCACCCCGACGTCCTGCCGCTCTCGAACCTCGCCGGCTTCCTGCCACCGTTCGTGCTCCGGCCCGACCGGGCGATGACCCTGGCCAGCTGACCGGCGCGCCTACGTGGAGGCGCGGTGCTCCGCGAGGGCGGCGACCAGCTCGCGGCAGAAGGCCGGGATGTCCTCCACGACCCGCCCCCAGACGAGGTTCCCGTCCCGGAACGCGGGCTCGTCCACCCACGTCGCACCGGCGTTCACGAGATCGTCGCGGATCCCGAGCGATCCGGTGGCCCGCCCCCCGTCCACGATGTGGGCCGAGATCGCGACAAGCCCGCCGTGGCAGATGATCCCGATCGGCTTGCGGGCCCCGTGGATCGCGGCCACGAAGTCGGTGACCGCCCGGTAGCGGCGCAGCTTGTCGGGCATCCAGCCGCCGGGGATCACGAGCCCGTCGTACTCGTCGGGATCGAGACCTCCGACCTCGACGTCGACCGGCACCGCGAGGCCGTTCTTGCCGTGCACCGTCGCCGGCGCGAGGCCCGCCGACGTCACCCTGGCGCCCGCTTCGCGCAGGCGCATCACGGTCACCCAGTACTCGAGGTCCTCGACGCCCTCGCCGGCGAGGACCGCCACGTGCAGCCCGTCGAGCTCCATCGCTCCTCCGTTCGTCGCGGCGTCGGTGCCGCGCTTCTCCCCCGGAGGATACGCCGACGCTCGCCCCGCCGGCCGGTGCCGTACGATCCGGCGCATGACTGCCGGGCCGCCCGACGACCGCGTCCACGCCTTCCTGGCCGGACCCCGCCGCTTCGCCACCCTGGCGACGATCGACGCGGACGGGGCGCCCCGCCAGGCCGTCGTCTGGTACCGGCTGGACCCCGACGGGACGATCACCGTCAACAGCGCGGAGGGCCGGCGCTGGCCCGCGAACCTGCGCCGCGAGCCGCGCTGCTCGCTCTCGGTCCTCGACCTGACCGACGGCTACACGTTCGTTGCTCTCAGCGGCCGCGTCGTCGAGACGATCGACGACCAGGAGATCGCCCAGGCCGACATCGCCGCCCTGGCGCGCCGCTACCACGACGACGAGCCCGCGAAGGCCGAGCGGGTGATCGCGCGGTTCCGGACCCAGCACCGGGTCTCCTTCCGGATCGTGGTCGACGCCGTCCACGACCACCTCGACGACTGACCGCCATGACCACCCGCCGAGACCGCCACCCGATCCGGGTCGGAGCGCTCCTCTGGCCCCAGCGCACCACCTGGCCCGAGCTCCGCGAGGCCGCCCGGGCCGCAGACGCCGCCGGGCTGGACTCCCTCTGGACGTGGGACCACCTCCACGCGATCGTCGGCGACCCGAACCAGGACATCTTCGAGGGCTGGGCTCTTCTCGCGGCGTGGGCGGTGGTCACGCGGCGAATCCAGCTGGGGCTGATGGTCGGAGCCAACACCTTCCGTAAC
>Ga0316616_100001277_pt1 | contig 9998 bp, 1 predicted proteins | sample OWC_Aug_M1_C1_D1_FD_207660 | JGI IMG/M metagenome (GOLD analysis project Ga0316616, IMG submission 207660) | Wetland soil microbial communities from Old Woman Creek delta, Ohio, United States - OWC_Aug_M1_C1_D1_B | ecosystem: Environmental > Terrestrial > Soil > Wetlands | place: USA: Ohio...
TGCCGCCCGCGCGCGCGAGAACCTGACGGCGCTTGCGTCGGTACAGCAAGCCTACGACGAGTGGTCGGCGCGCGGGTTCGGGATGCCGCCGGGGATGCTCGTCAAGTCGGTCGATGCAGCGAACGAGAAGAACCGGCTCTCCGAGAACACGCTGCAACGCGAGATCTTGACCAAGGCGGCGACGTGGGAGATCGAGAACATCCGGTTCGCCGTCGAGCGCGGAATCGCTCTCGAAACCATGCTGCACAACTGGTTCGAGGATGCGACCAAGCGGAGCTTCGAGGCATCGAAGTACCACTTGGAAGTCGAGATCAAGCTGTACGAGACGGCGATTGCGCTCTACAACTCGCAGCAGTCCGCCTACCAGACCGACGCGGTCGTGTTCAAGGCGCTGATCGACGCCGGCATCGCCAAGCTCACGGCATGGAAAACCGAGATCGAAGGCGAAATCGCCAAGGGTCAGATCAACGAGCAGAACCTCAAGCTGTACCTCGGCCGGTTGGAAGGGGTCAAGACGGCGATCTCGATCTACAGCGAGCAGATCAAGGGCGTGCAGGCGCAGGCCGACGTGAATCGCTCGATCCTCGAAGGGTACTCGACGGACGTCAAGGCGTATGGCGAACTGCTCTCCGCCCGCAAGGTCGTGTTCGATGCCTACGACTCGGAAATGAAGGGGAAAACGGCGCAAATCGGCGCTTACGAGGCCGAGGCGAGAGCCTTCGCGGAGACGGTCAAGGCTGCGGAGGCCGAGGGCAATGTCAAGATCAAGTTCGTGGACGCGCAAATCGCCGCGCTTCGCGCCTCGACCGACAAGTACACGGCCAAATTGCAGGCGGAGCGTGAACGTGTCCAGTCGGAGCTTGCGCAAGTGCAGGCGAAAACGTCTGCATACAGCGCCGACACGGCACGGTATTCTGTCGAACTTCAAGGGGCGAATCAGGCGCGCGGTCAGGAGATCCAGATCGCCGAAATGCGACTGCGCAACAACCTTGCGTACTATGAGACGCAACTCAAGGAATACGACGCGGCGTTGGCGCGGCAGGTTCATCGGGTTGAACTGATCCTCGACGCGCTCAAGGCATCGGGGCAGTTCGGCACGGCGCTCGCTGCCGGGGCGATGTCGGCGATCCACGTTCAGGCGGGGATCTCGGGGGCGGGTCATGTCAACGACTCCGTTTCGTACAACCACACATTCGCCCACAAGGCGTAAGGAACGGCGATGGCGATTCTCGACGAGCAAGACGAACAGCGTCCGATGACGCGAGTGCAGGCGGCCGAGGCGGAGGGACAGATCCCGCTTGCGCAAGGGCCGTTGTCGAGCCCGAACCGGCCGCCGGACCGAACCTCGACGCCGACCCCGGAACGCAATCCGTTCGCCGCTTCGCCCGTTCCCGGAATCATTGCTGCGGCCGGCGACTGGATCAACAAGAACGTCAACCCCGCCGCGCGCACGTTCCATGCGGTCGGCGAGGAACCGTGGAATGCCCCGCCGCCCGGAGCGGCACCGCCGCCCGGCGCGGGCGCGACCCCGGACGTGCGCCCGAACGTCACGCCGGCCGCCTTCCGCAACGCCGGGAGCGCCGATGCGCTCGCCGGGCGGGGTCAGTACCCCGGCGCTGTCGCGCCGCCGCCTGCGCCCGCCTTGCGCCCCGGCTACGGCGGCGGCGCGCCGCTCGCGCAGGGTCCGGTGTATCAGAGTGCGCCGACGGGTAGCTCGCAACCGGACACGACGGTTGCCGAGCAGGCGGCCCCGTGGGCGGCCGCGAACCGCGCCTTCGACGACCGGAAGATGGCGCAAGACCTCATGCAGTACCAGATGATGAAGGACACCGGGGATCGCCAAGCCGCGCTGTCGGCGAAGCTGCAAGCGAGTCAGATCGACCTCCCGAATGCCAAGACCGACCTCGCCATCGCCAAGTCGCGCGGCGATCCTGCCGCCATCGCGGCCGCGACCGCCGAGGTTGCTCGTCTGTCCGGGCTCGCCAATGGGCCGATCGCGGCCGGCGCGGACATGGTCAAGACCTTCGGCGAGCAGCAGCAGGCGCTCTCGACCTCCGCCGAGCGCGAGAACCGGACCGGGCTCGCCACGGCAGCCATCGCCAAGTCCGGCGCGGAAACGAAGATGCTCGGCGCGCAGACGGCGTCCGAGAAGATCAAGCAGGCCGGGTTCAAGATCGACAACGAGGGCAAGATCCTCGACAACGAAGGGAAGGCGGTCCATGCCGACTTCGTCCGGCAGCAGATCGCCGGGGCCAAGACCGATCAGGAAGCGAAGGCCCTGCTCAACTCGCTTGTCTCCCGGCGGGCGGCGGCGACCAATCCGAACGAGATCGCCAACCTCGATGCGGCCCTGCTCGCGGCGCACGGCAAGGCCGGCGAGGACTGGAAGGTGCAGCACATGAGCGGGGGGATTTCGCCGGACCCGAACAATCCGGGGATGCAGATCAAGGAACCGGATCGCGCTATCCTCTGGAATGCCCGCACGGGGGAAATGGTCGACGCAGGCGCGCCGACCAAGGCCCCGAAGCTACCGAGGGATCAGGCGCTCGCGGAAGCGCGCGCGGCGGTCGCCAAGGGCGGAGACAAGGCGGCCATCAATGAACGGCTTCGTGCAATGGGACACCCCCCGGTATGAGCGCATTTGACGATCTGATCCCCAAGCAAGACGGCGCGCCGGCCTCCTCCGGCGCGTTCGATGACCTGATCCCGCCGCCGGTCGACCCGCGCGCCGAGGTCGAGGCCAAGGCGAAAGAGAAGGGGATCAAGCTCGACACCGAGGCTCCGCTTGGTCAGCCGGGGTTCCTTGGCGGCGTCGAGGATTTCGGTCGCACGCTCGCGCGCGGCGTCATTTCAGGGATCCCCAAGGCGATCGGCGATACCGCCGAGTTCGCGCTCGGCCGCCCGGATCTCGGGAAACCGTTCACCGAGTTCGGCGAGCGGATGGACAAGGAGAACCCGCAGCTTCGGATGTCGCAGCGGGCGCAGGCCGAGCAGGGCGACTGGACGAGCCTGCGCGGCGCGGCCGGGCAAGCCGGCGAGAGCGCGGCGCTGTCGTGGGGGCCGGGACTGGCCGGCGCGGCGGCCGGCGCGGCGATCGGCGCTCCGACGGGCATCGGCGCGCTGCCGGGCGCGGCCGCCGGTTTCATCGTCGGTTCCTTGGGCGCGCTGCCGCTGTTCTACGGGCAGCAGGGCAAGCAATCGGCCGACACGATTCAGAAGGGCCTCACGGAAGCGCGCGCCAAGGGCGAGAACGCGCTGACCGACGAGGAAATCAAGGCGCAGGCCCGAACGGGCGGCCAGATTGCGGGCGGCATCGAAGTCGGCGGGGAACTGGCCGGCGACCTGATCCCGTTCCACGCCCTGATGAAACCGTTCGCCGGGCTCGGGAAGGCGGTTGCCGGCGGCATCATCAAGTCGATGTTCGACCCGAAACAGGCCGCCAAGCGCGCGGCGCTGACGTTCGCCGAAATGCAGGCGGCCGAAATCGGGACGGAAATGGGGCAGCAGGCCGGGCAGGCGGCGGTCGAGAAAGCCTACGGCTCCGGCGGCCCCGGCGCGACGATGGAGGACACCGCGAGCGTCATCCTGCCGACGGCGCTGATGACCTTGCTCCCCGGCGGGTTCACGACGGCACACAACTTCCGCACCATCCAGAACGTCGAGGCGGCCCTGTCCGACCCTCTGGCGGACCCGGAACAGCGCGCGGCGGCCGCCGCCGTCGTGTTCCACGGGGTAGGCAACGAGGATCCGGTTGTCGCGCAGGCGTTCGACCTGTACGCGGCGAACCAGATCGCCACCGAAAAGCCGATCAAGATCGGCGACGACTCGACGTACACGGGGTTCTACGACAACCTCCTGATGAAGTTGCAGTTCGGCAACGAGAAGGATGTTGCCGTGATCCCGCCGGAAATCCGCGCCAAGGCGCTCGGGATCGACCCGGCGGCCGGTCCGATCTCCTCTGCCGCCTCGACCGCGCTCGACACCGGAGCAACGGCGGCCGCCACCGCAGGCCGCACCGCGCCGCTCGAAGCGGCTGCCGCGTCTGCCGAGCGCGAGCGCATGGCGGCCGAAAACCCGGACCTCTCGGAAGCGGAGATCGCCGCGAAACTCGCGGCGGCCGCTTCTGCCGAGGAGAAGCAATGGGCTGCCGACCCGGCGGCCGCCGAGGCGGAAAAGCTCGGGAAGATCGCCGGGGAGCAACCGGGATGGCCGAAGGCCATGTTCCCGTTCCAGACCGCCGAGGCGGCGCAGGCCGTCGCGCAGGGCATGTCGACGCGCGCGGGCAAGCCGTATGTGGTGGTCCCGCACCCCAAGATCCATGACAAGTGGGTAGTCGTCCCGAAGGATCTGGCCGACCAGATTCAGGGTCAGCAGCAAGGCGCAACGCCCGAGCCGCTGCCGCCGTCGGAAGTCAAACCCGAAATCAAGGGAGAAAAAGATGCCACTCCGCAGTCAGGCGCAACGGCGGTGGGCGCACAGCCCGGCGGGGGTGAAGGCGCTCGGGGGGCAAGCGAAGGTGGCGGAATGGGAGTCGGCAACGCCGAAGAAACTCCCGGAGCGGGTCAACCCACTCCCGCAGGGCGGGCCGGTGGCGAGCCGGCCGGCGGCGAAAAAGGCCCGACGGAAGTAACCGGCGGCCCCGCGACTCCGCCGGTCATCGGCGGCGCGCGCACCCCCGGCGGCCCGGTCGAGCTACCGCCGGTCAAGACGCCAGTCGACGAAGGCGCGCACGGCGGCGCGGCAAGCCCGCACACCCCGGATGCCGAGCCGAGCCCGGCGCAGAAGGAGGCCGAGAACTACCGCACCGGCAAGGTCAAGCTGCACGGATGGAACGTCAGCGTCGAGACGCCGCATGGTGGCGTGCGCTCGAACCTCAACACGACCGGGGTCCGCGACGTCGTTTCCTCCCTGCCGGAGAACGCGAAGCTACGCACCGAAGTCGAGGCGGCCCTCGATCTGGCGAAGAAGGGCGACTACGAAAGCGCGCTGACCAAGCTCCGGGACGAGGTCATCCCTGTCGCCGGGCTCATGGACAAGACGCTGCACACCAACTTCGTCGGGCGATTCAATGCGGCCGGGCTCGACAAGGCGTGGGCGTCGAAGATGCAGGCCCACTACGGGCGCATCCTCGGGACCGTCGGCAACGACAAGGATCACGTCGACGTATTCATCAAGCCGCACACCGATCCGGCCCATGCCGGCCCGATCTTCGTCATCGACCAACAGAACCCGGAGACGGGGAAGTTCGACGAACACAAGGTCATGGCCGGCTACGCCTCGCGCTTCGAGGCGGTGAAGGCGTACAAGGCGCACTATCCGAAGGGATGGAAGGGCGCGATGGCCGTCACCGAGACGACGGCCGAGGAATTCAACGCTTGGGCGAAGTCCGGGCAGCAGAACAAGCCGTTCTCGGAGCGCGCGCAGGCCGCAGCGCCGGAAGCGCCGGAAGCGCCCGCGCCGGAGACTCCACCGGCCGCCGGCCCCGCCGAACCGCCCGCGACGAGCGGGGAAACGACGGCCGGTCCGCGCGAGCCGGCCGGTCCGGCGACCCCGGAACCAACCCCACAACCTACCCCGGAAGCGACCCCGGAACCCACCCCGGAACCCACCCCGCCCACGACGGCAGGACCGGAAGCGACCCCGCCCACGACGGCGGGACCGGCCGAACCGAAGGCCCCCAAGCCCAAGGGCGAGACGGTCACGCCGACGCAGGCGAAGAAGGTGTGGGCCGAGGTCGAGCCCACGCTCGAATCGGACGAGCAGGAATTGTTCACCGAGGCGACGTGGCGCACCCTCGACGGCGCGCCGCACATCATCGGCAAGGAAGGCGCGGCCTACCACTTCGTTCGCCTCGACAAGCAGGTTCTCCTCAAGGAAGGCTTCATTTCCGACAAGGCGCGCCGCCGCGCGCTCGGGAAGGACGTTCCCGAGGCGGAGATCGAGGACGACGTCGCCAACATGATTGCCGACGGCGATCAGGAGGGGCTCGCCAAGCGCATCTACGCCGGGCTCGAATACAAGCCGACGTCGCTCGACTGGCCGCAGATCTTCCCCGAGGACAAGATCATCCGCCTCGACGTCGACACGACCAATCAGGCGCACGTCGAGAGCCAGTTGAAGGGCATGGGCTTCCGCATCAGCGGGCGCGACATGACCGACGACAAGCCGGGCGTCATCACCCTGTCCGCGATCTACAAGCCGGAGAAGGGCGGGATTGTGGACGTCGGCGGCGTGATGGTCGGCGGCCGCAAGGAAGTGGAAGTGAATCGCGGCGAAACGGCCGACCCGGACGAGGTCAAGGCCGACAAGATTCTTGCCTCGGTCGCCAAGGGCGAACTGCTCGACGCGCGCGAGGGTCACGGGACGTTCGGTTCGTTCATGTTCCGCGAGGCCCTGTTCGACAAGATCTCGAACCCATCGACCTTCATCGGCCAGAAGTTCGAGGACTGGTCGACGCGCGGCAAGCCCCGGCAGGCGATCATCCGGGCGATCAAGATGGGGCAGATCGACCAGATCGTTGCGCTCGCCAAGACGTATGCGGAGCGGCTCAACCTCCTGATGACGACGCTCGCCGAGCCGGTGAACGTCGCCGACGCCGCGTTCGCGCTGCGCAAGACCTATCTGGACGCGGAGAACGACTTCCGGTTCATCAACAAGGATGCCGGCGCGGATCTGGCGAAACTCCTGCCCGGCGTCGACGTCCCGAAGCTGTTCACGTCGCTACAGGGAACGTACCAGAAAGACGAAGAATCGACCGATCAGACCAATCGGGCGGTGAAAAAGGATGCTTCCGTCCCGCCGCGCCTAGAGGCGATCGTTCGCCGGAACATGAAGGATCATCGCGGCGGCAAGAACATCGACGCCGAGAGCGAGTTCAAGGATGTGTTCGGGTTCCGGGGCGTCGAGTTCGGGAATTGGGTAAACCAGACCGAACGGCAAGAAAACCTCAATCTGGCGTTCGACGGACTGCACGATCTCGTCGATACGCTCAACGCCAAGCCGAAGCTCGTCGGGCTCGCCGATGCGCTCGGGCTCGCGTTCGGCGCGCGCGGTCGCGGCCGCGCCTCGGCGCACTTCGAGCCGGGCAACAACGTCATCAACCTGACGCGCCACAAGGGCAACGGGACTGTCTCGCATGAGTGGTGGCATTCGCTCGAACACGCGCTGCGCGTGGCTGCCGGCCCGTCGAAGGCCCTGACCGACAGCCTGCGTCAAGCGTTGCAGCGGAAGATCAACCCCGACTTGCTCGACATCCGGGTGCGCGCGCTGTTGCGCTCCGAGTCCGAGAACCCGTCGCAGCGCAACATTCCGCCGAAGGATCAGGCGCTCGGGTTCCTGCTCGACCAGAAGTGGTTGACCGACCCGTATGACCGGCTCGACACGGAAACGCAGTACCACACCGATGCGAAGAAGATGGACGAAGGTCGCAGCGAGGCGTACTGGTCAACTCCGCACGAAATGACGGCGCGCGGCTTCGAGGCGTTCATCTTCGATGCGGTGAAGGGCGGTTCGCCCTACCTCGTTGGTCCGACGGTCGCTGATGGGTACATCACCCCGAAGAACGGTTACGGCGGCACGGCGTACCCGACCGGGAAAGAACGCGCCTACGTCGCTGAACAGTACAAGCTCGCGCTCGCCCAACTCGACGTCGAAACCCTCGAAGTCAAGTCCTACATCCCGGTCCCGGAGATCCGCAAGGATGCCGCCGGCAAGTTCCATGTGTTCGACCAGATGGGGATCAAGTACGGCGCGAGCATGGACGAGGAGCGCGCAAAGCGCACCGCCGAGTCGATCAAGAGCCGAAACGCCAAGACGGTGTTCGGCCCGCGCGAAGCGCAGATCGCCGAGGCGCACCGGATCGCATGGGAACTGGCGTCCAACATCACGAAGATCATGGAGGAACTCGGGATCCACGACTATCCCGAGATCAAGAACGGCTCGATGGCCGAGTCCATGTTCTACCACTTGCGCAACGGATGGTGGCCGGCAGACAACAACGCGCTCAAGGAATTCGCCAAGCAGGCGTTCCGGGTCGACGCGCTCGACAACCTCAAGCTCAAGCAGGCTCAGGAGGATTTCGAGGCCGCCTTGGCGAAGTACGCGGCACAGAAGGTCACGGACATGCGCCTCGATGGTGCGAACGACCGCGCCATCTTCGACTACCTCGTTGCCCTGTACCAACGGCAGCCGAACCTCGACGTTCGCACGTCGACGTCGATGCAGAACCAAGGGTACTCGACGCCGGTCCCGATCTCGTTCATCGCCGGCCTGCTCGCCCGCGTCAAGGCGAGCGAAAAGGGGTACGACCCAACCGGCGGCAACGGCCTGCTGACGATCGCGGCGAACCCGCAGAACATGATCGTCAACGAACTTGAACACCACAGAGCAGAGAACCTGCGGCTGATGAAGTTCGGGACGGTGCATCAGGGTGACGCGCTCGACATCATGGCGCGGAAACTCCTGCGGCCGCAGGAAGTCGACTTCGTCCTGATGAACCCCCCGTTCGGCGTACTGGCTAACGAAGTTCTTGTTGACGGTTATCGTGTCCGGGCTATTGACCAACTCATTGCAGCGCGTAATCTAGAGGCTATGAAGGATGACGGCCGGGCGGTCATCATCCTCGGCGCTAACAGAGACGCGGGAGTGTTGGCGCAGAAGGACATCCCGTTCCTGAACTGGCTCTACGGGAACTACAACGTCGCCGACCACTTCGAGATCGACGGCAAGCTCTACTCCCGCCAAGGAGCATCATGGCCGATCCGCGTTCTCATCATCGCCGGGCGGCAGCAAAGCGACAAGCTCGCGCCTGCGACTGGAACCATCGGCCGCGTCTCGAACTTCGATGAATTGTGGGAGCGATATGTTCAAGCCAACGCGCGTAGCGAACAAGTCTTGGTGGGTTCCGTCCGAGTACCCGGAACTACTCGCGGTGCAACTGGACAACCCGGCGCAGTACCGGGAGGCGATGCAGGACAAGATGGAGTCCCTGTTGGAGCAGGAGGGGGAACGGGCGGGACAGATAGTGGAGGACTGCTTGGGGGATCAAACCCGACTGGTCCCGAACAAAACCCCGTGGGAACTCCTGCAAGTGGTAATGGCGCATCCGGGGGTACACCGACTACTGGCGGCGGGCGACCCGGAGTCGGCGAACCCCGCACCGGAGGACGTCGCGCAGGCAGCGGTAAAGGCGCAATCGGAAGTCCGGTTGGGGGATCTCCTCGAACTGGCGGCGGGTTAGCCGGCGCGACCGACGCCGACATCGACGAACTGTTCGGCGATACGCCTGCGCCAGAGCCGAAGAAAGGCAAGGCGAAGGGGAAGAAGGCCGGCGCAGCAAAGGGCGAGACGACCGCCGGCCCGGCCGCTCCGACGAAGGTCAAGTTCACCAAGGGCAAGCCCGCGACCCCCGAGGTCGCGCCGCCGACGTATGTTGCTCCCGCATTCGAGGCCGACGAGTGGACCGACACGATCGCGTCCATCCTCAAGGCACGTCCGTTCTTCGAGTTCCTGCGCATCGACCCGGTCGATGGTCTGTGGAATCTCGACGTCAACCGCACGCTGCGCTTCTCGTTCGTGCAGACACAGCCGGCCGGTGAAGCGAAGTTCGTTCCGTTCGGGCGCGGCGGAGAGTTCCTTGTCCTGCACGGCGTTGAGAACCGCGCCGAGCGCACCTACGAGCCGCTCAACGCGCTGTACCAGATTGGCGCGAAGGGGCTTGCAGGTCCGGTCGAGACGGTCGAAGGCACGCACATCCCCAAGGACGTCGCCGCAATTCTGGACGACCTGTTCGGCGCGAAGTTCTCCGAGGGGAACGGCGTAGACATCGACAACACCCGCTACGCGAAGGCAAAGCCCGAGTTCCAGAAAGTGTGGGACCGATTGATGGCGGCGATTGGTGAGTTCCGTACCGTCGTCACTCAATTCATCAAGGAACTCACCGGCAAATTCTCCGACGCGATCAAGCCTTACCTCAAGGCGTTCGTCCTCGAAAAGAGGGA
>Ga0316616_100001280_pt1 | contig 9988 bp, 5 predicted proteins | sample OWC_Aug_M1_C1_D1_FD_207660 | JGI IMG/M metagenome (GOLD analysis project Ga0316616, IMG submission 207660) | Wetland soil microbial communities from Old Woman Creek delta, Ohio, United States - OWC_Aug_M1_C1_D1_B | ecosystem: Environmental > Terrestrial > Soil > Wetlands | place: USA: Ohio...
CTCTATCACCCTGGCGAGATATTTGTTTTCACTTCTTCCTGCATCTTCGGCATAGAACTCAACTTCGTCTACGAACTTCCTGGCATACCTGACGGCATCAGCGGCCCTTTTAATTATTTCTTCGGGAGTAGTCCGGATCTTGTATTTGATGTGAAAGGGAGATGTGCCTATGCCGGTATGGATCCTCTTTTTCTTTGCATACTGCAGCGATTCTGCGGCTACCTCTATGTCTTTCTTGACAGCTCTTGTAAGAGCGCAAATCACAGGATTGGTCACAACTTTTGATATCTCCACCACCGATTTGAAATCACCCGGGCTCGATATCGGGAATCCTGCCTCAATGACATCGACACCCAGCAATTCAAGAGCTTTGGCTACCTGGATCTTTTCTATAGTATTCAGCTGGCAGCCCGGAACCTGTTCGCCATCCCTCAGGGTTGTGTCGAAAATTATTACTTTATCGTTCATTATATGAGTGTTATATGAGGAACTATTTTTTCACTGGTCTCAGCTTTCTGACTGCTGCTCCGGTTCTCCAGAGTTCTGATGAACCCAGCTCCCTGAGCTCTGCATCGAGCAATTCCTTATAGTTGGGAGCTCCTGTCGATTTAAGTACTCTTTCGCATTCCTCACCCGATTTTACTCTCTCGTAGAGCTTATTGAAAACCGGCAAAGTTGCCTCCATGAACTGTGGTCTCCAGTCGAGCGCTCCTCTTTGAGCCGTAGCGCTGCAGTTTGAGTACATCCAGTCCATGCCATTCTCATCCACGAGCCTTATCAGGCTCTGAGTCAGCTCTTCCACTGTCTCGTTGAATGCTTCGGACGGCGAATGTCCATTATCCCGGAGCACCTTATACTGCGCATCCATAATGCCGGCAAGAGCGCCCATGAGAACGCCGCGTTCGCCAGTAAGGTCACTGTATACTTCCTTTTCGAAAGTGGTTGGGAATAAGTAGCCTGATCCGATGGCAATACCCAGTGCAAGTATACGGTTTTCAGCCTTACCTGTGAAGTCCTGAAACACCGAATAGCTTGAATTTATTCCCGCCCCGGCCAGAAAATTCCTCCTTACGCTTGTTCCTGAACCTTTCGGGGCACAAAGAATTACATCTATTTCGGGAGGAGGTATTACACCGGTATGCTCCTTGTAGGTTATTGAAAATCCATGTGAGAAATAGAGCGCTTTTCCCTTTGAAAGGTGCGGCTTGATATTCGGCCAGAGGATTCTCTGAGCTGCATCTGAGACAAGATATTGTATTATGGTCCCTTTGCCGGCAGCTTCTTCCACGGGGAAAAGGTTCACTCCCGGTACAAAACCATCCCTTATGGCTTTATCCCAGTCGGCCTTGAACTCAGGCGCCTGGCCAATGATAACATTAATCCCGTTTTCCTTCATGTTCATTGCCTGGGCCGGCCCCTGAACGCCATATCCGATGACAGCAACAACCTCATTTTTAAGTACATCACGGGCTTTAGAAAGAGGGAACTCCTCCCTTGTAACTACATTCTCAACGACTCCTCCAAAATCAATTTTTGCCATGGTATTAAGTATTAATTAGTATTCTTTCTTTGGTCTTTTATCTTTTGTCTTCTATCAGCCCCCAACCCCCTAAAGGGGGGCCTTAAACCCATTACTATCTTTATAGTGAGCTGGTTTTCAATCCCGCCTAAGCGGGAGCAGGGGGGCGCTTTTGGTTGACTCAAATTTTACTATACACTTCAGCCTCCTCCGGTTTAACACGATTCGCCTCATCCATCTCCTGCAGATATGAACTGAGCTCCCGGACCTGTTTGGTGATGGCCACCCTTCCTGAGCGGGCAAACTGAAGAACTCCGTAAGGCTCAAGATGTTCAACCAGTTCACTTATTTCAGACTTGTGCCCTGTCTTTTCAAGGACAATGTATTCCGGTGACACCTCAAGTATCCTTGCGTGGTGCGTCCGTAATACATGGTCAATGACGTTGCCTGACATCATGCCTTTGGTTGTCACCTTGATCAGGGCTATTTCCTGGTAGATTATTTCTTCAGAAGTGTGAACGAACACCTTCAGTACATCCACGAGCTTTTCCATCTGTTTTGCGACTTTTCTCACCATTTCAGGTGTTGTTTTCACAACAAGCGTCAGAAGATGTACTCCTTTTACAGCCGATTCTGAAGCTGTAATGCTTTCGATGTTTATCTGTCTTCTTGTGAGGATTATAGTGATCTGATTCAGTATCCCTATATGATCCTCGCTGAATAATGATAATGTGTACTCCTGTTTTCCCATTGTTTATTGTTTTTTCTCTGTGGCTCTCTGTGCTATGTTGACCCCCCATCCCCCCTAAAGGGGGGCTAAATTGTGGCATTAAATTTTCCCCCCTTCAGGGGGGCAGGGGGGTGTTTTTATCCTTTATAATTTAGTGTTACTTCTGATACAGATGCTCCCGGTTCTACCATCGGCAGGACGTTTCCTTCTTTTTCTATTTGTATATCAAGAAGATATGGTCCTTTAGCATCCAGCATATCTGTTAATGATTTCTTAAGATCCTCCCTGTTTACAATCTTTTTTGCCGGTATTTTAAATCCGCCTGCGATTGCAACAAAATCGGGGTTGACGAGCTCAGTGGAGGCATACCTTTTCTGGAAAAACATGTCCTGCCATTGTCTGACCATTCCCAGGAATCCATTGTTCAGGATTATTATTTTCACCGGAATATTGTAATGAAGTATGGTTCCCAGTTCCTGGATGGTCATCTGAAAACCTCCGTCGCCAAGAAAGGCAATGACCTGTTTTCCGGGCTGGCCTGTTTTAGCGCCGATTGCTGCCGGGAGACCAAATCCCATCGTTCCCATCCCTCCCGAGGTCACCAGTGAATTGGGTTGGGTGAATTTGTAATATCGTGCAGCAGACATCTGGTTCTGTCCGACATCGGTGACGATGATTGCATTTCCATTAGTCAGATCTGAGACCATGCTTACCACTTCTCCCATTCGTATATCGCCTTTTTCAGGGCGGGTTTCTGACTTTATCACTCTTTCATATTCTGTCTTGTCGCATATCCTGAATTCCCTGATCCACGATTCATGAGAACTCCTTTTGACCAAAGGTAACAGCGCCTCAAGAACCTCTTTGGCATCGTTGTTAATCTCGAGATCGACCTGGACATTTTTATTTATTTCAGCATCATCGATCTCGATGTGGATTATCCGGGCTTGTTTTGCATATTTCTTCAGGTTGCCTGTAACCCGGTCATCGAAACGCATTCCAATGGCTATAATGAGATCAGCCTCATTTGTCAGAAGGTTTGGGCCGTAGTTTCCGTGCATCCCCAGGAAACCTGCGTAAAGCCTGTGGCCTGCAGGGAAGGAGGAGAGTCCCATAAGGGTGACTGCAACCGGAATTCCGGTCTTCTCTGCAAATTGCACCAGTTCCTTTTCAGCCTTGGAGATAAGAACTCCATGCCCGGCCAGTATCAGAGGCTTCTCAGCATGGTTGACCATAATGGCAGCAGATTCTATTGCCCTGGTATGCAATGGAATATGAGGATTATAGGCTCTCAGGTAGGTGCATTTTTTATAATTGTAGGCAAGCTTTTCTAACTGCGCATCTTTGGTCACATCTATCAGAACAGGTCCGGGACGTCCTGTTTTTGCGATATAGAATGCTTTTGCGATCGCTTCGGGAATGTCCTGTGATTTCTTCACCTGGCAGTTCCACTTAGTAATTGGCATAGATACTCCAAGAATATCAGTTTCCTGGAAAGCGTCGGATCCTATCAGATTTGAAACGACCTGGGCAGTGATAAATATCATCGGGACCGAATCGAGGTAAGCATTGGCAATGCCGGTAATAAGGTTTGTCGAGCCGGGTCCGGAAGTGGCGAAACAAATCCCCGGTTTGCCGGTTACCATCGCATATGCCTGGGCAGAATGAGCCGCCCCCTGCTCATGACGTGTCAGGATATGGGTAAGCTTGTCTTCAAAGTCGAGGAGTTTATCATAAACCGGCATTATGGCTCCCCCCGGATAACCAAAAATGGTATCCACGCCCTCTGCTATCAGAGACTTCAACAATGCCTCCGCTCCGGTCACCTGCTCAACGCCGTTAACTTTAATTGATTCAGGCTGTTTGTTTGTCTTTACAATCATTTTATAATTATTAGTCTTGCTATCCTGCAGTCTTGCAGTCCATAAATTATTAAACCTTATACCTTGTACCGTATACCGTGTACCCTCTAAACTATTCTTACAGCCCCCTTATCCGCTGAGCTTACTGTAGCCGCATAAGCCCTGAGCGATGCCGGTATTTCACGTTTGCGAAATGTTGGTCTAAACGCCATTTCTCCCTTTTCCTCTTCTTCCTTTCTTCTTTTATTGAGTTCATTTTCAGAAAGCTGTACCCTGATCACTCTTTCAGGGATGTTGATTTCAATTATGTCGCCATTTCTGACCAGGGCCAGTACTCCTCTTGCAGCTGCCTCCGGGGAAACATGTCCCACTGACAATCCTGATGTTCCTCCCGAGAATCTTCCATCGGTGATAAGTGCGCATTTTTTGCCTAGTCCCCTCGATTTCAGATAAGATGTGGGATAGAGCATCTCCTGCATGCCGGGACCTCCTTTTGGCCCTTCATACCTTATAATTACAGCATCCCCCTCCTTTACCCTGCCTGAAAGAATGCCCTCTGAAGCTTCCTCCTGAGATTCAAAAACAACAGCGGGTCCTGAAAATGTAAAAAGTTCATGATCAACACCTGCAGTTTTGACTATACAGCCGTCCATTGCAAGATTGCCATACAGTACAGCAAGACCGCCATCTTTGCTGTAGGGATGTTTGGTTGCTCTGATGCATCCGTTTTGCCTGTCGGTGTCCAGACTTTCATATTTGGTATCATGTGAACCCATTTCAAGGCTTTTTTTCATCGATGGCGCGCTTTTATAAAGTTCAAAAGCATCTTTTTTTGCTTTACCTCCCCTGATATCCCATGCCTCTATTGCTTCTCCAAGGGTTTTAAAATCTACGCGGCCGGCGGAAGCGTCGATAAGGTTATCCCGATTCAGCTCCCCCAGTATTGCCATAACACCTCCGGCACGGTTGACATCCTGGACATGGTAATGTGAGCTCGGAGCTACCTTACAGATATTCGGAATCCTTTTTGATATGGCATCAATATCCTTCATGGTAAAATCTACTCCTGCTTCACGGGCTATGGCAAGGAGATGCAAGACAGTGTTTGTAGAACCTCCCATTGCTATGTCGAGTGCCATTGAGTTCATGAAGGCTGTTTTTCCGGCAATGGACCGGGGCAGAACACTGTGATCTCCTTCCTGATAATATTTCAGGGTTATTTCAGCAATAAGGCTGGCGGCTCTTATAACGATCCGGAGACGCTCAGAATGCGTTGCGATCACAGTCCCGTTGCCAGGCAGAGCCATTCCGAGAGCTTCTGTAAGGCAATTCATAGAATTGGCAGTGAACATTCCTGAGCATGATCCGCACGTGGGACAGGCGGCGCGTTCAATTTCAAAAAGCTCCTCTTCACTAACTTTCTCATCGGCCCCGTCCACCATGACATCAACAAGATCAAGAGATCTTTCATCAAGGATACCTGCTTCCATTGGACCTCCTGATACAAAAACCGCTGGTATGTTGAGCCTCATGGCAGCCATCAGCATTCCGGGCGTGATTTTGTCGCAATTGCTTATGCATATCATCGCATCGGCACAGTGTGCATTGACGACATATTCCACGCTGTCGGCTATCAGCTCCCTGGATGGGAGCGAATAGAGCATCCCCTCGTGCCCCATTGCAATCCCATCGTCGATGGCTATGGTGTTAAACTCAGCTGCAAAACATCCATGCTTTTCTATTTCTTTCTTGACCATCTGTCCGGTCTCATGCAGGTGTACATGTCCCGGGACGAACTGGGAGAATGAGTTCACGATGGCTATCACCGGCTTTCCGAAGTTTTCTTCTTTCATGCCGTTAGCCCGCCAGAGGCTTCGGGCTCCGGCCATTTTCCTGCCGGTCATTGTTTTCAGGCTTCTCAGCTGATTCTTCATCTTATAAAATCTTTTAAAAAAAAAGCTTCCCGGGATTTCCGGAAAGCTTTATATGGTTATCTTAATATATATCACTCCCGGATCATGTGCTGGGCACAATAATAAGGATGAGGGCAATGATATGTATTAAAGATTTGTTCATTTTATGTTTTAAACGACGGACAAAAGTAAATAAAGTTTTAATATATCAAAGAGAAACATCAAAAAAAATGAAAAATATTAAAAATAAAGTAGAATATTCTAAAAAGATAGTCGAAAAATATACTTAACAGCAAAGAACGCAAAGTTCTCCTTCTCTATCGTTCCGGAGGCGGGCCTAGCGACCTTTGAGGTTAAAAAGAATTTATTCAGCTGAATTTGATTTGGAATTCATGACATAATTCAGTAGAACCGATTACAAGTCGGCGAAAGCATTCTATAAAACCTCTATTTCGCAGGTTGCACAGTCTGATTCGATACCTTACCACGGACATCAACTCTGATTACCGACGCCATCGGATCAGGTGCTGATGACGGAAGGATAATTGTCAGATTTCCATCTTTTGCGAGAGAGGCTTTTACCTTGGCGCCTGTAGCAAGAAGCTTTGCTGAAGCAACGCTGTTCTTCACTCCCGGAATTACAAGCCTTCGGTCAGCCGGCCATTCGAAGACAGAAAAATAGAGAGAAGTTCCGTTTTTGGTCTCTTTTTTTGTGCAGCGTCCCCATGGGAAGAGTCCCCACGGACTGGCTACTGTCCCGTAAACAGCTTCTCCGTTGACCTTCATCCATTTTCCCATGGCAGACAGGATTTCAACGCTCTCGGACGGGAATTCTCCTTCGGCTGTCGGACCAACATTAAGCAGGAAATTGCCTCCTTTTGATGCAATATCGATGAGATTTTGAATAAGCTTCTGTGGTGTCTTGTAATTATGGTCATAGCTCTTGTAACCCCATGTACCGTTCATGGTCATGCATGTCTCCCAGTCTGTGCCATCGAGGTCGGCAAGGTTTGGGATTCTCTGCTCGGGTGTTTTATGGTCGCCCGGGAAATTGGGTCTTTTCAGCCGGTCATTTGTGATGATATGAGGTTGAAGGGCAAGAAGCGACTGGAGCTTTGCTGCAGCTTCGTCGGTCATGCCTGTAGGGGTATCCCACCAGATTACTGCCAGGTCTCCATAATTGCTTAAAAGTTCCTTTACCTGAGGTACTGCTACATCGTCTATATATTGGGCAAAGGTCTTTGTCTCCTGTCTCCAGTCCCAGTGTCCGTTGTGCTCTTTTGTATAGGCATCGATGATTACCGAATCGGGGTTTGCCCATCCTTCCTTCGTAAGTCTTCTCATGGCAGATCCTCCGGGATTAACCCAGTCCTGTGCCTGTGAATAGTAAAATCCCAGCTTTATGTCATGTTTCTTACAAGCTTCGGCAAGAGGTTTGAGGAGATCCTTTCCGTAAGCTGTTGCATCGACAATGTTCCAGTCACTTGCTTCAGAATCAAAAAGTGCAAAGCCGTCGTGATGCTTCGAAGTGATGACAATGTATTTCATTCCTGCATTCTTTGCCATCAGGACCCAGGCTTCAGGATCGTATTTTACAGGATTGAACTCCTTAGCCATGTTCCGGTAATCCATTACAGGTATCTTGCCGCGATTCATTATCCATTCACCGATATTTCCTATCTGCTGTCCGTTCCATGTACCGGCAGGTAAAGCATAAACGCCCCAGTGGATGAACATCCCGAACCTGGCATCACGCCACCATTCCATACGTTCATCTTTCGGAAGTTGCTGGGCAGAAATACTCATTCCCATTACTGTCATCAGGAGTAGAGCTAAGATTCTCTTTTTCATGTGATTGGTTTTGGTTTATTATGATCTTATAAAGATATAATAAAATAGAAATCCATTAATCACAAGGAGCTCAAAGCCCTGCTTTGCAGGGTAATCCGCGAAAAGTCAGAAAAGTTATTAATGCGGATAAGTCCATTTGCTTTTATCAGTTACAAAAGGATATAAAAACTCATTACCCTTCCTCAGTATATTTCTGTCTGATGTGGTAGCACAAGTTATTATGCCTCATTCCAGGTGATGAATCTCCAAAGAATATTTGTAATTTTATAAGACGAAAATCCTCCGGATATGAGAACATTTGTTTCACTTGTTTTGCTGATAGCATGCCTTCTCCCGGCAGAGGCTAAGAAGAAAAGCTCTCAGCCGCAAAAGAGCCCGAGGATTGAAAAGACAATAAACTCCGGCTGGACCTTTAACTATTTTCCGGGAGAAACAAAGGGAGCAAATTATGAAGCGCCAGCATTCGATGATTCAAAATGGCCGCTTATAGGCATACCTCATACCTGGAGCACCTTCGAAACAACCGGAGATCTGCATCCTTTCATTAAAAGTGCAGCCGAAAAGGATAACCCATACTGGTGGAACGGATGGGGATGGTACAGAAAGCGTTTTCAGGTCAATGCAGATCTTGCAGACAAAAAGGTGTTCGTGGAATTTGAAGGTGTCCAGAAATATTGCAAAGTATGGATCAATGGCAAATACCTCGGCGATCATAAGGGCGGATACGGATCTTTCGACTTCGATATCACCGGAAACCTGCTGAAAGGGAAGGATAATATACTGGTGGTGGCTGTAAGCAACAGGCAGAATGATGAATTCAGCATACCCCCGATGGCTGCCGGGAATTTTAATGTCTATGGTGGCATTTACCGAGATGTAACACTGGTTATCAAGGATAAGCTATATATCCCGATGCAGGGTTCAGCTTCGCATGAAGGAGGAACTTTCGTCATAACTCCCGCGGTATCCGAAGTCCAGGGTGTGGTGCGTGTGCAGACCTGGGTTCAGAATGATTATCCGGAACCAAAGGCGTGCGTGCTGAACACTTACATCATGGATGCATCAAAAAAAATTATCCAGGTCATCAAAACAAAAGCTTTGATAAATCCTAAACAGCTCTTCAGGTTCGATAATACATTCAAACCGGTCAAAAATCCGCGCCTCTGGTCCCCCGAATCACCATATCTGTACAAGGTCTGGTCTGAAGTGACCGATGGGCAAAAGGTGACAGACAGTTATGAGAGCCCTCTGGGATTCAGATGGTTCAGATGGGACTACAGCGAGAACATGCTCTATATTAATGGGAAAAAGATGTCTTTCCGTGGTGCAGAAAGGCTCCGGGAATTTCCCTGGCTGGGTGCAGCTTTGCCTGCATGGATCGCAGAGGAGGATATCAGCCAGATGGCAGAAAAACATAAATACAACTTTGTCAGGATATCCGGATGCCCGGCAGAAGAGCCCGTGTATGAGCTATTTGATAAATTTGGGATAATAACTGCCGTTGAATCTCCAAGCATAGGGAACCAGCCATACTCAGCTGAAATCCAAAAGCAACAGATTACAGAAATAATCCGTCGTATGCGGAACCATCCCAGTGTTTTGTTCTGGGGACTTGGTTCTGAAACTGATCATCCGGTCAACCCAAAGTTTGCACTTGAAGAAGATACAACTAGGATTCTTACAGGCAGCAAGCTCGTAAATCTCCCCGGCCAGGATGTCAGGATTCATTCCTTCGATAACCTGCCTGATGGATACTCAATCCAGAAAATAAGTCTTTATCTGAAGGAAGTGAGTACGTCAACAGGTGGAGAAATTGCCGGTGCGCCGGCAAAAATAACTCTTACTGCTTCCTCTTCCAGGATCATGGCTGCTCTTTCATCAGTTGTCATTGTTACAGCCATTGTTACAGATTCGAAGGGGAATCCTGTTGCAGAAGCTAAAAATTCCCTGAGGTGGTCGGTTTCCGGTCCGGCAACTATTGTGGGACCTTCACTTTATGAGACCGACATAAACAAGCATGATGAAATAGAGGGTGCCTGGTACATGGATATGCCTGTTTCCAATGTGATAAGATCTTCCGGCAAGCCGGGAATGATACATGTAACCGTCTCGG
>Ga0316616_100001282_pt1 | contig 9987 bp, 9 predicted proteins | sample OWC_Aug_M1_C1_D1_FD_207660 | JGI IMG/M metagenome (GOLD analysis project Ga0316616, IMG submission 207660) | Wetland soil microbial communities from Old Woman Creek delta, Ohio, United States - OWC_Aug_M1_C1_D1_B | ecosystem: Environmental > Terrestrial > Soil > Wetlands | place: USA: Ohio...
GCCCGAGGGGCTGGCGGAGATCGCGCCCTGGGGAGAAAATGGGAAAATAGACACCGAACTTGAGAGAAAGGAGAAGCTCATGATCGTGAGCAATGCCAATGACGCCAAGAAGAACAAGATTGAGACCTTTCCATACAAGGGGAAGCCTTACGCGGTCAAGAATGTCTGGATCCAATGGTTGTCCCAGTCAGGTCCTCAAGGGTCACCGGATTACGGTCTTCGTTTCTTTACGATCGGACCCCGGGGGGAGATCCCGATCCACAACCATTTTTACGTTCAAACCATGTATATCCTGAGTGGCCGAATTGCCGTTTTTTCCCACGATCCCCAGACAGATGAAAGACTTGAAGAGAAGATTCTGGGGCCGAACGACTTTGTTTTTGTTCCGAGCATGGAGCCCCATAGCATGAGGAATTTGAGCGACAACGAAGACGTCACTTTCTTGTGCTGCATTGCCAACATCTACGAAGAGGACGGAGTTTAATTTCACCTCATTCTTCGTATCTTTGAATTCGCTTCTCCCAATCCGCAATCCCTGCCAACCGGCCCCGGTCCCGACCGAGGATGGGGCAGGCAGGCCCAATCCGCAATCCGAGATGTGTCCCCGTCTTCTTATCTTTTGGCTTTTCCCAGTCCGCATTCCGCAATCTGAGATGTCTTCTTATCCTTGAATTACGCCTTTCATTCCGCAATCCGCAATCCGCATTTGAATGGGTGACTGCCTTCCCCAGGTTCTCAAGGATCTTGATAAGATCAGATGGCCATAAAAAGGAAAGGAGGTTATAATTAGGAATTAAATAGGGGTAAGTCCCACGCCGGTCCCCCAAGATATCAGAAACTCGAAAAATCTATTCCACCTTCATAACGGATTTGGGTGGAGGATGGTGTTTCACCGGCAACTTCTCCATGAACAGAACAATTTGTTTCAGCAAAATAAGGCGGTTACCTTATTCCAATCCCCATGATTCCACAGGGACAATTTTGTGGAGGTTCATATGAAATGTGATCGATGTAGCGGGATGATGATTCATGAGGAGTTTTTCGGTTCAAATGGCCCCTTCTTTAGCTGGCGGTGCTTAATTTGTGGAGAGGTGGTCGATCCGACGATCAAAGAAAATCGGGACCATCAGAACCACGGAGGGGAGTGGGACAGAAGAGGCAAGAAATCCGAAAGGTAATCCCAAAAATTTGAGCACAGGGAAAAGTGTCGATTTTCAACTCCGTCCCTCTTTTTCCCCTTCGGAGGATTTCGAATAATTAGTTTGTATCTAGCTGATTCTTAACCAGAATGTCAGAACCGGTGCCAATCCAAGTCCCATTTCTTGTTCTACACTACTATTTCAAAAGCTCTTTAGACAACACGATGTCATCGATCCAGACGGTCCCCTTGCCGTTGATGACGACGTTCAGGGTCACCTTGTCCGGTTTTTGACCTTTCTGGAAAAGGAATGGAGTCTGAATGATCTTCCAATCCGTCTTCCCTTTCACAGCATCATTCATCCCCCTTGAGAAATATTGTCCACCACCGACATGTGCCCACATCTCCAAAAATGCTGTGCCTTCAAGATCGCTCTTCACCCTAGCTTTGTAGACCAGCTTGGCGCCTTCGATATCCGGTCCCTTTACTTCACCCAGACAGATTGTCGTGGGCCATTGGGTTGTGATCCTTATTGAGCTCTTACCCTCGGCCTTTACCTGAGTGTCAGTTTGGATGGTCGTGCCGATGGCGGATGCGTCGTCCAGATTCAGTTTCTTCAAGTCCTCCGCCTGGGTTGAGCTGGCAATGAGTGCCAGCGCAGCAAAAATGATCAGACGGCGTTTCATCTTTGTCTCCTTTGTTTGTGCCGAACACCCGCTCGAACGCCTTGTTCGGGCCAGACACAACTTGGTTTTATTTAGTAAGGCTGCAACCCACACCGATGACCACATCCGTGCTAGCGCCCCCCTTTCCCTGAAGCAATGTCATGACTCTTTTCAAACTCTTTATTCTTGAAAGCCGCAATAGCTTCATTCACTATATTTTCATTTTGACTGTTTTGATCAATGAGTTTCTGTATTGCCAGAGCCGCATGGATCGCTGCTTTACTGCGATCCGGGGTTGTCACTAACACTCCAAGATTTTCTTTCTCCTTCCAGAGAGGAATGATGGAGAGGTTATTCCGCTTATCAACAAAGACATTTCTGTTGCTTACTTCCAATTTATAGGTTGCCTGGTCAAAACTGGGTGAACTGATGGCGCTCTTAACCTTCACGCCCCCTGTCCCATCTTCAGCTTCAGGATGAACTTCTAAAATCAAGATTCCGGAATCGGGGAGGATCCTGTCGAATCCAATGGGTTGTCTGTTCTCAACGAGATAATGACTCCATTTGTCTGCAAGAACCTTGACGACAAGGTGATCTCCTCCCTTAGATAGAGGTGAAAGCAAAGCAAACGAGGTCTCGCCGGGTTTGACAAACTGGACTTGCTGCTTTTTGATCCAGCCCAGTCTTATTTTTGTGAAAGATGAGAGGCCTTGAGGAGGTTTCCCTTTTTCCACAAAGTGCTTCGACATGATGTCCCAGGGTCCCATATAGATTGCGTATTTCTCAAACGAAGAAGAAGTTGAAGCGTCAGACTGACGCTCGTAATCATAGAGTCAAGGCGCAAACCGTTGCCCTCTCCCGTATATCCCGCCTAACGCGTGGAAGTAATCGTGTGCAAACATGCCGAGATTTGCATTCTCTGTGCCGACAAAAACTCCTCCCTTGAACTGCTTTCCCCCCTTGGATCTAAGCGTCTCATATTGTGTTTCTCTGCCTCTCGACCGGCTTCCGTAGGCCTTCTTGATCTCAGTCAGCATTCCGGGATTAGCACAATAACAAACCATTCCGTATCCATGTCCGGCGGTCGTGGAGACCGCTGGGATAATTAACATATGATCGTAAGAAGAAAAATCTACTTCATTTTCGAGCGTGGTCATCGTATCTTCGACAAGCTTTCGTACCCTCCCTGCGTCCACTTGATTATTGTATTGACTCACCTTGTACTTGCTGAGTGAACTTGGAAGCGTTTGATAGCCACGAAAATCGGCATGGGTTGAAGCCAATCCATAGGACTGTTCAACGACATAAGCATTAAGTCCAACGACGGCCCTCCTTTTCACCATCTCAATCGGTACGGTGGGTGTCGCATCTGGAAATCTGGCAACAACGATTAGAACTCGTTTTTCACCCATAGCCTGTGTAGACTGCAGACCCAGATCATTTTCCTCGCTATAACCCATTCCCCAACTCAGCATGATCACAGCCAAAACGAACATCACAAACCCTGCTTCGACTTTGGTTATTTTCATAGACCCTCCTGAGCAACTTGTAGAATGATTGCAACTTCAGTTCTGCCGCTCAGCCAACGAAATGATTCTCGTGACACATCATACTATCACCCATTGAACCGAGTCAATATTCTCTTCGGGCGCGGTGAACCATCCAGAATACCTAACCGTTTATCCATGCCAGGCCCACCTCTCTGGGTGTCCCCGTCAAAATGGAGATGGAACGTTCTAGCGGCTCACCGGTCGATGTGTTATCAAAAGAAAATCTGGAGGAAAGGGTCGGATCATGCTGAGCATAGACGAAGAGCCAATGGAGACAGACGTCTTGATTGCGGGAGGTGGCATCGCAGGACTGATGGCGGCCATCCGTGCAGCCGTGTCCGGGGCAAGCGTGATCGTTGCTGAAAAGGCCAATACCAAAAGGAGCGGCTGCGGCGCGACCGGAAATGACCACTTCATGTGCTATCTCCCCGAAGTACACGGCAAGGACATGGCACCCATCGTCCAGGAGTATAGGAACAGCCAGGTCGGTGGCTTCTCGAATACTTCCTTAGCGGTCCGATTCCTCGAACAGTCCTACGACCGGGTAAAGGCCTGGGACAGCTGGGGCATCTCCATGAAACCCAAAGGGCACTGGGACTTTTCCGGCCACGCCTTTCCGGGACGTCCGCGCATCTGGCTCAAATATGCCGGTCACAATCAAAAATCGGTCTTGACCGGGGAAGCAAAGAAGCAAGGGGTTCGCATCGAGAACCATCTGATGATCACGGATGTCATCACGGAGGGTGGTGAAGTCATCGGCGCCATCGCTCTCGGCATCAAAGAAGAGACCCCTGTGATCAAAGTCATCCGGGCAAAGTCTGTGATTCTAACGACCGGATGCGGAAGCAGGCTCTATCCTGCCGTATCGCCCGGGCTGATGTTCAACACGGCCAATTGTCCGGTTTGTACGGGAAGCGGGCAGGCCATGGCCTATCATTCAGGGGCGAAGCTGACGAACATGGAGTTCCCTCAGCGGCATGCAGGGCCCAAATATTTTGCCCGATGCGGCAAGGCCACCTGGATCGGACTTTACAAAGACCCCCATGGCAAGCGGGTGGGTCCGTTTGTCAAAAAGGCAACCCGGGAGTTGGGCGACATCACGGGCGATGTCTGGAACTCTGTGTTCACGGATAAATTCAGGTCCGGAGAAGGGCCCGTCTACATGGACTGCAGCGGTACTTCTCAGGAAGACTTCGATTACATGATGTGGGGTCTCGTCGAGGAAGGGAATACGGCGCTCCTCAACCATATGGCGGAAGAAGGCATCGATGTCAGGAATCATCGGGTCGAGTTTATGCAGTACGAGCCTTTTCTCGTGGGCCGTGGGATTGAGATCGATTTAAATGCCGGAACCAGCGTCCCGGGGCTCTTTGCAGCCGGAGACCCGGTGGGAAATTTCCGCGCGGATATTGCCGGGGCCGCGACCTTCGGCTGGATTGCAGGAGGAAGCGCCGCGGAGAGAGCCAAAAGGATCTCCGGTTTTAAGAAGGCTGAAAAGAATCGCCTGGTCGAAGAACGAGTCGAGGGTTGCTCCCAAATCGTGGGGAGGCAAACCGGTCCTGACTGGAAAGAAGCGAATCTGGCCCTGCAGCAGATCATGCAGGATTACGCCGGGGTTGACGTCAGGTCCGAAACGCTGCTCAGGGCAGGGCTTAAATATCTGACAGACCTGAAAGACAAGGTGCAGACCCGTATCACCGCAGACCATTCACATACGCTGATGAGATGTCTGGAAGTCCTCGACCTGATTCAATGCGGAGAGATCGTTTTCCTGGCGGCCCTCGAAAGAAAAGAGACCCGCGGGATGCATCGACGCTCGGATTTCCCTTTCACGAATCCTCTGTTGCAGGATAAATTTCTCACCCTCTGGCAGGAGAATGGACAGGTGAACATGGCCTGGCGGGATAAATCTTAGGGGGCACGGATCAGAGAAAACGCTTTCTTGAATAGCTTGAGAAATCTGGAGAGTTTGGGGTCACCCATTTCTTTCCCTAAATTGTTTTAGAACTTACGTCCCCTCCGTTTCGTTCGGGCCGGTTCCCATCCCCTTTGTATCCCCTTGCTTGAGCAGTTAGAATCTCCCGGCCGAAATGATCTACCAGCCATTTTTTCAAGCCCGGAATCTCTTCCATCTCTCTTATCGACCGGGGATTTTTCAAAGCGAGACCATTGATCAAGGCGTTGTTCAAAAGGATTCCAGGCTCCATCCCTAAGGTTTTTGCCCGCATATCCCGCCAGGTTTTTAGTGCTTTGACCCTTTTGCGCAAGAGGGGTGACAAATCCGGCCTTGCCTCCCGGGGGTACACCGGAAGATCTTCATCGGGAATGGCCATGGCCCGGTGAATTTCCTGAAGCAGGCGTGTTCCATATCTGTCGATTTGCTTCCGGCTCAGGATTTTTCCCGTTTCCGATTCTTCAAGGCGCAAAGGCTTTTTCGTAGCCAATTCCAGGAGGGATTCGTTGCGGAGCACTTTGAAGGGGGGAAGATCCGACTTCCGGGCCTGGGCCTCTCGAAATTCCAGCAAAGCCTCCAGAATCGCAAGACTCCTGGGATCCAGGTGAAAAGCCCCTTTCACTTTCATGTAAAGCGGGTCATGGCTGGGGAGAGTGAATCGCACCTTACTGAGAAATAGGCATTCTTCCTCCACCCAGGATAATCGGCTCTTCTCTTCCAGTTCCTTTTCCAGCATACGGGCCAGGGGAATCAGGTACGTACTGTCCATCGCTGCGTATTCCACCATCTCCGGAGAAAGGGGCCTCTGGGACCAATCGGCCCGCTGATATTTCTTATTCAGCTCCACATGGAACCGGCTTCGCAGCAATGCTTCCAGGCCGCTCTCCCGGAGGCCCAGAAATTTACAGGCCAACTGTGTATCGAAGAGGTTCTTGACCTCGAGCCGGAAGTCCCGGTACAGGGAGCGGATATCATAATCCGCCCCGTGGAATACTTTGCGGATGCGGGGATTGGAGAAAACGGGGTGTAAGGCGGAAAGATCCCTTAGCGCCAAAGGATCCATGACATAAGAAGCGGATTCCGTAGCGATCTGTAGGAGGCATACCTTTTCGAAGTAGTGGTAGAAAGAGTCCGCTTCCAGGTCAATCCCGATGATTTTGGCCTGACCCAGTCTCCGGGCAACCCCTTCCAGGCGCGGGAGGGTATCGATCCATTCATAAGAAAATTTACTTCCATCCATCCTCTGACACGCCTTCTTCCATCATGGTTTTGGTCTTACCGCTCTAAGGTGAGGCCCGCCTCCGTTTATTCGCCTGCGCAGAAGACCGCGGGCTTTGCCCGTGGAGCTCCATTTAAATAACCTTGCTAATTCTGGCGGGCCTGACCCCGCATTCCTTACGGTATTTTTTTAACCCGGCCAATTTCACCACTTTCTAAGCGGACTTTAATACCATGGGGGTGAGTAGGAGATTTCGTCAGAATGTCTTTCACGATACCTTCGGTTAGCTTTCCGGAATGCTGATCTTTCTTTAATACAATTAAAACCTGCAGGCCTGCTTTCACACTTGCACGATTTGTACCGTCCATGCTCCCACTTTCATTAAGGATGATTTTAACCTCACTCTTGTCCGGAATAAAAACTTTCACCGCAGAGGCGCCGAGGGCGCAGGGAAGGTTCGTTCTTTATTTGGCGGTGAGCTCTCCCGATTGGAGCATAAGAATTCCCTCCGCGCTCCCTGCGTCTCTGCGGTGAACCATTTTCCTGCCAGAGATAGGCTACCAGCGATCGCGGCCGCCGCCGCCACGACCTCCCCCAAAACCGCCTCCGGATCGGCCGCCTGAGCGAGGACTCTTTTCCTGCGCCTCGTTCACCTTAATGGTCTTGCCGTCAAGGGTTGCTCCATCCATCTTGGAAATCGCTGATTTAGCATCCTCATTCTGAGCGAAGGTGACGAATCCAAAACCTCGGCAGCGCCCCGTATCCCGGTCTGTGACGACCTTGGCTTCGGTGATTTCCCCGCAAGACGCGAACGCCTGGCGCAGATCTTCATCCTTCATGTTCCAGCTCAGCCCTCCAACAAACAGTTTCTTAGCCATATGTTTAACCTCTCCTTTTCTGCGTTGGTTTTTCCAACGCCGTTTGATGGGTAGCACCCACTCTTCAGCAGATGCTCCACTTGTTTAATTTTGTCTTGTGCAACGCCAGAACCGGTCAGGAGGACAGACACCCGTCATTCCTCTTATGCCGTCCGGCTCTGTCGGAAGCCCTCAGCCCTGTAGATTGGGTCTTGCCCACGAGTCACGTTCAACCGATTGCATCAACCTTGCCGCCTCATGATGAAAACACCTTCGCCCTAACCGGAGCAGTGACTCTCTTGGGTTCGTGGTGAGAGAAAATAGAACGGCTTATCTTTGGAAAGGCGTATCGAATTAGGACCCGGCTCACTTTTTTCTTGCTCGACCTCTACGACTTCATAAAATCATAACATAAAAAGGTGAAAGATTTCAACTATATTTGTAGAACCTTCTTCAATGACCGATTCAAAGCCGCCATGTTTTGCCGGAATAACGGCTCCTGTCTTTCAGGAAGAAGGCGATGGGGATGCTTCCACACACCACCGTTCATGCTGAGCTTGTCGAAGCCCAGACCCTTACAATTTTAGCCAACGCTCGGCGTTAAGGTGATAAATCTTCTCTTTGTCCGAATCACTGATCGGCGTTCTTTCGATGAGCTCCACCGCTTCCTTCAGGCTGACCCAGGGATAATCGGCTGCAAAGAGAATCCGATCCGCTCCCATCGCGCTGATGGCACACACGAGAGCTTCCGGCCGGTACTTGCCGCTCGTCGTGATGATGATGTTTTCTTTGATATACTGTGAAAACAACCTCTTCAGTTTCCTGGATTTGAATGCCATAACATATCCTTCGTCCAGACGACCCAGAAGATAGGGAAGAGATTCCCCCAGATGGCCAAGGATGAGAATGGCTTTGGGGAAAGCATCGAAAACGCCGGCGCCGACGATTCGGAGTGCATGAGTAGCGGCCTCGACGCCCCAGCTCCAGATGGGCCCCTCGAGCTCACGATGCCCTTCATAAATCTTCCTGGCCTCTCGAGAGGGCTCCATGATGTGCAAGTAAACGGGCACCCCAAGGGCTTCCGCGCGCTCCCAAAGGACCCAGAACTTTTGTTCGTCAAGATACTCAAAATTTGTGTGGCCCTGGATCATGGCCCCTTTGAACCCGAGCCGAGTGACCGTTCGCTCCAATTCATCGGCGGCCGCCTTGGGGTCCTGGGTGGGAAGGCAAGCAAAGCCGGCAAACCGGCCCGGGTACTTGCGAATGATTTCCGCCTGGGCATCGTTGATTTTCCTCGCCGTCACCACAGCGGTCTCTCTATCGATGATCCCTTGAACCCCTGGAGAGCCGCTCGAAAGAACTTGCAGGGTGATGCCCGACTCGTCCATAAGAGGCAGGCGGAATTTCTCAAAATCGCCTATTTTCTGGCCGACCAAGGGGATCTCGGCGGCATTGACTGACACAGACAACCCCGTCCTGGCTAACCACTTTTCCTTTAACTCTGCAACCTCAGGGGTACCCCAATGTTCCTCAACACAAATTCTTTTCATCTCGGTCTGGTCTCCTTCAGGGCATTATTTCCCTCCGGCCGCTGGCGTTTTCATAAGTTTCCGGACCATCTCGTATTCGTCGGTCATGATCTTCTTAAAATCCTCACCCGGGACAAAGTCCTCGATAGCTCCGACTTGCCGGATTGCATTCACCACTTCGGGTGTTTTAACGGCTTTCTCGACGGCGGGGACTAACACCTTCTTCACCGAGTCGGCAACACCCGCGGGAAGATAGAACGAGAAGCGGATGGACATAATATCACGCTTATAGCCCAGTTGTTTGAGGGTGGGGATATCGGGAAATTCAGGGACCTTTTGAGAGGTCAACAAGACTCGCAGCTTCCCGGCTCTGACATGAGGAGAGATCAAACCGAGGGTCAGAGCGGATGTTTCCACATGCCCGCCCAGAAGAGCCGACAGGGCAGGCGATGCCCCCTTGAAGGGAATCATGTTAATGGCATTTCCGGTTTCCATGTGGATGACCTCGAAATTGAAGAACCCTACGGAGCCCGCTCCCGTTGAGCTGCCCCGGACCTTTCCCGGATTCTGCTTCATATAGGCCATCAACTCTCCGAAGCTCTTCCAGGGAGAATCCGCCTGCACCGGCATCATCATCGGGACGGACACCGCTGAACATAAAGGGTCGAGATCCGTAAAAGGATTATAGGGGACACTCTCTGGGTTGACCGCATAAGCGTAATAGATGCCCGAAATGGCAAACAGGAGATTGTAACCGTCCTTCTTACTCCTGACCACGGAATCGGCTCCGATGGTTCCGCCCCCGCCGGGCTTATTCACGATAATGACGGGGGTCTTCAGGATCTTCGACATTTCCGTAGCGATCGCCCTTCCTGCGAGGTCCACTGTATCCCCAGGCGACAAGGGGATGACCAATTGTATGGGTTGGGTGGGATAGGTTTGAGCCTGGGATGGGTGATGTACAAGGACGAAACAAAAGAAGAAAGAAACCCCGGCCAAGAACCCTAAACACTTCTTCATTCTCATTCCTCCTTAAAACCGTTTTATTGGTCCGTTACAAATGATTTAAGTCCTC
>Ga0316616_100001283_pt1 | contig 9986 bp, 9 predicted proteins | sample OWC_Aug_M1_C1_D1_FD_207660 | JGI IMG/M metagenome (GOLD analysis project Ga0316616, IMG submission 207660) | Wetland soil microbial communities from Old Woman Creek delta, Ohio, United States - OWC_Aug_M1_C1_D1_B | ecosystem: Environmental > Terrestrial > Soil > Wetlands | place: USA: Ohio...
TACCTCGGGCAGGACGGCCGGCGCGCAGTGCATGGCTTCGGCCTCGCCAGCCAGTTCTACTTCGGCAAGCCGCTCAGCGAGCTGAACCTGCAGGAGGTCGCGCTGATGGTCGCGATCGTCCGCGGGCCTTCGTACTACGACCCGCGGCGCCATCCCGAACGCGCACTCGAGCGTCGCAACCTCGTGCTCAAGGTGCTGGCCGAGCAGGAAGTCGTGAAGCCCGAGGATGCGGAGAGCGCGGCAAAGACCCCGCTCGGCATCACGGACAACGCGGGCCGCACGGCGAACTATTTCCCGGCCTTCCTCGACCTCGTGCGCCGCCAGCTGCGCGAGGATTACCAGGAGCAGGACCTCACCGAGGCAGGCCTGACCGTCTTCAGCACGCTCGACCCGCTGCTGCAGGAGAAAGCCGAGATCGCGTTGAGCGACGAACTCGAGCGGCAGGACAAGTCCGGCCGCAAGGCGGCGAAGGGGCTTGAAGGCTCGCTCGTCGTCACCACGCCGCAGACCGGGGAAGTCGTCGCAGTGGTGGGAGGCCGGCGCGCGTCATTCGACGGCTTCAACCGCGCGCTCGACATGCAGCGGCCGATCGGCTCGCTCGCGAAGCCGCTCGTGTACCTCGCCGCCCTGCAGTCCGGCAGGTACACGCCTGCGTCCACGATCCTCGACGAACCGATCGAGCTCAAGCTCGAGAACGGCGATCTCTGGAAGCCCGGCAACTACGACAAGAAGATTCACGGTGCCGTGACGCTCGTGCGCGCGCTCACGCAGTCGTACAACCTCGCCACCGTGAACCTGGGGATGGATGTCGGCCTCGGCCCGGTAACCAAGACGTACGTCCAGCTCGGCCTGGACGAGGCACCGCCGAAGTATCCTTCGATCCTGCTCGGCACGGCGCAGCTGAATCCGGTCCAGGTCGCCCAGGTCTACAACACGCTGGCGAATGGCGGTTTCCGCTCGCCCTTGCGCGCGGTGCGAGCGGTCGTGGACGAGGCAGGCAAGCCGCTCAAAGCTCCCGAGCTTGAAGTGACGGAAGCTGCGCCAGCGCACGCCGTGTACACCCTCGATCGCATGCTGATCGAGGTGTTCGAGCGCGGCACGGCAAGGCAGGCCAAGAGGGCACTGCCGCCTGGCCTCGTCGTGGCGGGCAAGACCGGAACCTCGAACGATTACCGCGACAGCTGGTTCGCTGGTTTTTCGGGCGGGCACCTGATCGTCGTCTGGATGGGTCACGACGACAACACGCCGACAGGACTGACGGGCACGACCGGAGCATTACAGGCGTGGACGCGCCTCATGGCCTCGATCAGCACGAACTCGTTCGAACCCCTGATGCCGGAAGACGTCGACGACCGCTGGATCAATTACTACTCAGGTCTCGAGACCTCGCCGTACTGCCCCGGTGCTGTCAGCCTGCCTTTCGCCATCGGCCAGGGGCTCGAGCCAAGTCCCTCGTGCCCGCCCGGCACGACACAGGAAGAGGCGGCGCTCATGCTGCTGGTCAATCCGGACGGCTCGCCCGAAGATACGACCGTTCCGGCGCGGGAGATCGCTGAGCCGGAGCCGTCTGCCGTCCCTTGATCTGGTCCGCGCGCGGACCCGACAATCGCGACCCGAGGTAATGCACATGCGTCGATCGACGCGACTCATCGTCGCGACCCTGTTGCTCGCGTCCGCCGGCTGCTCGCTGCAGCCGTTCAAGACCGAGCCGGAGCCTGCGGCCAAGTCGTCCGCGCCTCCGCCGGCAGGCAGCGGACCCGTCATTGCGGAACCACCTTCAGTTGCGGAACCGGGAACGGCTGAACCGGTGATCGAAGTGCCACCGCCGGCACCCCTGCCGCGCGAGCGGCCGAAGGTGCCCCCCGCGAAGCTCAGCCCGGCCAGCCAGGCGCTGGTTACCCAGGCGCAGTCCCAGCGCAAGAAGGGCGACCTGCCGGGCGCGACGGTTGCGCTCGAGCGTGCGCTGCGCATTGAACCGAACAATCCGCTGCTCTGGATCGAAATGGGCCGGCTGCGCATGGACCAGAAGAACTACGCCCAGGCCGAGGCCATGGGACGCAAGGCATTGTCGATGGCTGTCGGTGACAGCCGCACGCAGTCGCAAGCGTGGGTGCTGATCGCGGATTCGCTCAAGGCCCGGGGCAAGAACCCTCAGGCGCAGGATGCCCTGTCAAAGGCGAAGGAACTCTCTGCAAATTGACAATTCTGTCCCACCTTCTTCTCGCTTGTCGCAGTGCTTGTTGACTCTGCTTCCCACAAAAACAACTTTTCCTCTGCAGTAGCAGCACTTGGCTCGAATTTTTCATAAAGTGGGCTGACTCATATGGATTTGTGGCGATGATCGGCTTGATTCAGAGAGTCACTGAGGCAAGTGTCGGCATTGATGGCGAAATCGTGGGGAAAATTGGAGCCGGAATCCTCGCCTTGGTAGCTGTCGAGCCAGGCGATACCGAGGCGACGGCCCGGAAGTTGATTGAGCGGATCGCTGCCTACCGCATTTTCCCGGACGCCGAGGACCGCATGAACCTGAGCCTCGCCGAGGTGGGCGGCGGGTTACTGCTCGTCTCGCAATTCACGCTGGCAGCGGACACGCGCAAGGGCTTGCGGCCCAGTTTCACGTCGGCAGCCTCGCCCGAGCTCGGGCGGCAGCTCTTCGATCGCGCTGTCGCGATCGCACAGGACCTCTTGCCGGGCAAGGTCGCCACGGGCCGCTTCGGCGCGGACATGAAGGTCGCGCTCGTCAATGACGGACCCGTCACGTTCTGGTTGCGATTTCCTCCGATCGAGTCAAACGAGTGACTCCGGCGATTGTCGTATGATGGCGGCCCTCGTTTGCGGGCCCCGGAGAGTTCCATGGGTATTGGTTTTCGCGAGTTACTGATCATCCTGCTGATTGCCCTGGTGCTGTTCGGGGCGAAGAAGCTGAAGAGCGTGGGTTCCGACCTCGGCTCGGCCGTGCGCGGCTTCAAGAAAGCCATGAGCGAGGGCGAGGATGAGCAGAACAAGCAGCTGTCTGACCTGACGGGCAACGCCACCAAGGACGCTGACTTCAACAGCGCTTCCACGAAGGCCAATTCGGACACCAAGCCAAGCTAACCCCGCATGTTCGAGGTTGGCTTCACCGAGATCGTGCTGATCTTCGGCATCGCGTTGCTGGTCCTCGGGCCCGCACGCCTGCCGAAGCTCGCCGCCGACCTCGGTCGCTGGGCCGGCCGCGCACGCGCAATGGCTCGACAGCTGCGCACGCAGCTCGAGCAGGAAGTAAACCAGTTCGATCCTCTCGCCCCCGACACGGCGCGCAAGCCCGCGGCGGGCCCGATCCATTCCCCTGCGCCCGCACCCGCTCCCGCCGCCGGGCCCGGCGTCCCTGAGCCCGAGAGCATCGCGGCAGACGCCACCCCATCAGCTGCGCCTCCGCCAGTTATCGAAGGCCAGGCGATGGCCAGGGACGCGGCGCTGGCCGAACCAGCGCCCGCGCAGGCAGTGCCCCCGCCCCGCGATAAAGACGGTCTGTGATGAGCCAGAGCCCGGGAGAAGGGGAACCGCTGGCCGAAGGGACGCTGATCTCGCACCTGCTGGAGCTGCGGACCCGGCTGCTGCACGCCGTCATTGCGATCGTGGCGTGTTTCGTGCCGCTCGCCTTTTTCCAGGACGAGCTGTTCACGCTGATCGCGCGACCACTGATCGACAAGCTGCCGGAAGGCACGTCGCTGATCGCGACGAGCGTCGTCTCACCGTTCATGGCGCCGCTCAAGCTGTCGCTGATCATGGCCGTGTTCCTGGCGATGCCTTACGTCCTGTACCAGGTCTGGTCGTTCGTGGCGCCCGGGCTCTACAGGCACGAGCGGCGGTTCGCCCTGCCGCTGATCGCCTCGAGCATCGTGCTGTTCTACGTGGGCGTCGCTTTCGCTTACTTCATCGTCTTCCCGCTGATGTTCCAGTTCCTCGCATCGACCACGCCCGTCGGCGTGAAGATGATGACGGACATCGCGAACTACCTGGACTTCGTGCTGCTGCTGTTCTTCGCGTTTGGCATCGCCTTCGAGATGCCCGTCGCGGTCGTGCTGCTCGCCGCGACCGGGCTCGTCAAGGTCGAGGCGCTGCAGCGCAACCGCGGCTATGTGATCCTCGGCATCTTCATCGTGGCGGCGTTCCTGACGCCGCCGGATGCAATCTCGCAGAGCTTCATGGCTGTGCCGATGTACCTGCTGTACGAACTCGGCATCGTGTTCGCGCGCATCACGCAGCGCCGGCGCACCTCACCCGCGCCCGCCGATACCTGACCGGACCCGTCGACAAGAAGAAGGATTCGGCATGCTGGGGGGACATCCGCGCGCGCTTTCGACGCTGTTTTTCACCGAGATGTGGGAGCGTTTCACGTTCTACGGCATGCGCGCGCTGCTCGTGCTGTTCCTCGTGGATGCGGTGGAGAGCGGCGGCTATGGGCTCGACGACAGGACGGCCACGGCGATCTACGGGCTGTATACGGCTGCCGTTTTCATGGCTGCATTGCCAGGCGGTTGGATTGCGGACCGCCTGATCGGCGCGCAGCGCGCCGTGCTCGCCGGCGGCACGCTGATGACACTCGGCAACCTGATGCTCACGATTCCCGGCCCGAAGGAACTGTTCTTCGGCGGCCTCGTCGTGATCATCCTGGGCGTCGGCTTGCTGAAACCGAACATCTCGACGCTCGTCGCCGACCTGTACCCCGAAGGCGGCGGCCGGCGCGATGCAGGGTTCACCATCTTCTACATGGGCATCAACCTGGGCGCGTTCATTGGCCCGCTGATCGCCGGCTGGCTCGCGGCGCGCTATGGCTGGCGCATGGGTTTCCTGGCGGCTGCCATCGGGCTGCCGCTCGGACTGCTGCAGTTCTGGCTGTCGCGACACCTGTTCAATGGGTCCGGCGCGCACCCGAACCGCAACGACGCCGGGGCAGGACTCGCGCGCGACTGGCGTAGCTTCGGCGTCGCGATGACGGTGTTCGGCCTCGTGGCCGCACTGCTGTTCTCAGGCGCCGTGCACCTCGACCCCGCGCGCCTCGCCAAGGGCGCGGCGTACGTGCTCGTCGGCATGGCGGCTCTCTACTTCCTGTACCTGTTCCTCGGCGCCGGGCTCGACCCCGTCGAGCGCAAGCGCATGGTCGTCGTGCTCGTGATGTTCCTCGCCGTCGCGTCGTTCTGGGCGGGCTACGAGCAGGCCGGCTCGTCGCTGAACCTGTTCGCGAAGCGTCACATCGACCGCGTGGTTGGCGGCTTCGAGGTACCGGCGGGATGGTTCCAGTCCGTGCAGCCGGCGTTCGTCATCCTGCTCGCGCCCGTCTTCTCCGCGCTGTGGGTGTGGCTCGCGCGGAGACAAATGGATCCGGCGGCCCCGCTCAAGTTCGCGTTCGGCCTGTTGCTGCTCGGGTTCGGTTTCCTGTTCATGGTCGCGGCGGCCAACATCGTCGCGGGCGGCGCGAGCGCACCGGCGTACCTGCTGATCCTCACCTACCTGCTGACCGTCTTCGGCGAGCTGTGCGTGAGCCCCGTAGGGCTGTCGACCGTGACGAAGCTCGCACCGGCGCGGCTCGTCGGGCAGATGATGGGCGTGTGGTTCCTCGGCAGTTCACTCGGCAAGCTGATGGCGGGCCTCATCGCCGGCGGTTTCGATCCGAACAATCTTGGCGCGATGCCGGGCCGCTACCTCGGTATCGTCTTCTACGCCTGCGGCGTGGGCGCAGTGCTGCTGCTGATCAGTCCGCGCATCACGAAGCTGATGGGCGGCGTGCGCTGAACCGGTAGAGAAAGCAGTGACGGCCGGGATCCATCACCTTTCCCTGGGCGTCGGGGACATCCAGGCGTCCCTGCGCTTTTGCGATGCAGCGCTGGCGCCGCTCGGTCTCGTGCGCGTCTGGTCGGACCCGCGTCCCGGCGAACCAGGCCAGGGCGTGGGCTATGGCGAGCATTGCTACGCCGCGTTCGTCATCGACCCGGACGGACACCGGCTCGAGGCGGTCATCGACACGCCGGATTGAGCTGAGCGGGTCACGCACGGGCCCGGTCCTTGCGTCCGCGGGGCAATATCAACCAGACTTCGGACCCATCGCGCCTGAAGGCGCAACCCATTGGAATAGCGACAAAAACATGTCCAGCACAGTCCCAGCGGTCGCCCGAGAGACGTGGCTCGGCCACCCGAAAGGCTTGTTCCTGCTCTTCGCCACCGAGATGTGGGAGCGCTTCAGTTACTACGGCATGCGTGCCGTACTGGTGCTGTCGCTGATCGCCGGCGTCGAGGCGACAAACCCCGGTTTCGGCTTGTCGCAGTCCGACGCGCTCAAGCTCTACGGCCTGTTCACCGGCTTCGTGTACTTCACGCCGCTGATCGGGGGCTGGCTCGCCGACAACTACCTCGGCCAGCGCAAGTCCGTGATCCTCGGCGGCGTGCTGATGGCGGCCGGCCAGTTCACGTTGTCCGCCGCGATCCCCGGCAACCTGAGCCTGTTCTACATCGGCCTGGTGATCCTGGTGCTGGGCAACGGCTTCTTCAAGCCCAACATCTCGACGATGGTCGGCGACCTGTACGAGGAAGGCGACGCGCGACGCGACGGCGCGTTCACCATCTTCTACATGGGCATCAACGCGGGCGCGTTTCTTGCGCCGCTCATCTGCGGCACCCTCGGTGAAAACCCCGAAAACGGCTGGCGCGCCGGCTATTTCGCGGCCGGCGTCGGCATGGTCGTCTCCGTGATCATCCAGCTCGCGTTCGCCAGGCGCTACCTCGGTGAGATCGGCACCGTGCCCGCCGCACAGCGTTCGCTGGCCAACTCCGGTGGCACGCACGCCCCGCTCACGCCCGACGAAGTAGACCGCCTGCGCGTAATCTTCATGCTGTTCGTGTTCGTCGTGCTGTTCTGGGCAGCATTCGAGCAGGCCGGCGGCCTCATGAACATCTACGCGATGGAAAAGACCGACCGGCTGGTCGGCGCATTCGAAGTGCCAGCGAGCTGGTTCCAGTCGCTGAATCCGCTCTTCATCGTGGTGCTCGCGCCCATCTTTTCGGCGATGTGGGGCAAGCTCGGCAAGGCGGGTCGCAATCCGGCGACGCCGCGCAAGATGGTCCTCGGGCTCGTGCTGACGGGCATCGGCTTCCTCGCGATGGTGGCGGCGGCACTCGAGTCCGCGGCCGGCGGCAAGGCCGCCATGTCGTGGCTCGTGATCGCCTACTTCTTCCACACCACGGGCGAGCTCTGCATCTCGCCGGTCGGCCTGTCCATGGTCACCAAGCTCGCGCCGCTGCGCCTCGCCTCGCTGATGATGGGCGTGTGGTTCCTGATCAACTTCGTCGCCAACTGGCTCGCCGGCATCATCGGCTCGTTTGCGGAAAGCCTCGGCGACCTTGCGATCTTCGGCGGCCTCGCCGGGACGCTGTTCGCGTTTGCCGTAGTGCTCTGGCTGCTCTCCGGCACGCTCGTGCGCTGGATGCACGGTGCCGAGGACCTGAAGCACGCGTGACACGCGGCGGCGGGGTGAATCCAGGCGCCCCGCTGCCTCTCTCCCGGAGCAAACATGATCCGATTTGCCGTTCGTCGGGCGCGCGGTCCCGTCGCCGCCGCCGCGAGCATTGCCCTCCTCACCTTCGTGCCCGCAGCCATCGCTGCCGCCGAGACTGCCGACGAATTCGTCGCACGGACCAACGCGGAGCTGGCCGACCTCCTGCTGGAGGTCAATGCCGCACAGTGGACACAGGCAACGTACATCACCGCCGATACACAACTGATCAGCGCGAAGGCGTACGAGCGCTACCTGGCGTTTTTCGGCAGGACGGTCGCGGACGCCAAGAAGTTCGAAGGCCAGCCGATGAGCGCCGCCTCGAAACGCTCGATCGAGCTGCTGAAGCTGGGCGTGTCCGCTCCGGCGCCCGACGACCCCGCCAAGCGCGCGGAACTAGCGACGCTGCTCGCGGGCATGGAGGCGAAGTACGGCACGGCCAAGTACTGCAAGCCGGGCGAGAAGGAATGCCGCGACGAGGTGCAGCTGAAGACCGTGCTCGAGCGCAGCCGCGATTACGACGAGCTGCTCGACGCGTGGAAGGGCTGGCACGACCAGGCGCGCTCGCTGCGCGGCGACTATGCGCGCTTCACCGAGCTCGCGAACGAGGGCGCACGCACTCTCGGCTACGCCGACCTGGGCGCGATGTGGCGGTCAAACTACGACATGCCGGCAGACGACTTCACGAAGGAAGCCGCGCGCCTCTACAAGCAGGTGGAGCCGCTGTACAAGGACCTGCAGTGCTACGCGCGCACGAAGCTCGCGCGGAAGTACGGCGACGACAAGGTCCCGGCCGGCAAACCCATCCCCGCGCACCTGTTCGGCAACATGTGGGCCCAGCAGTGGGACTCGGCGTATGAGCTCTTCGAGCCGTACCCGGGCGTCACCGACCTCGACGTCGACTCGGCGCTCGTGAAGCAGAACTACGACGCCGTGAAGATGACTCGCTCTGCCGAGGACTTCTACAAGTCGATCGCGTTCCCCGCGCTGCCGGACAAGTTCTGGGAGCGCTCGATGCTGACCCAGCCGCGCGATCGCAACGTGCAGTGCCATGCGAGCGCCTGGGAGATGAACGGCAAGGACGACGTGCGCATCAAGATGTGCATCCGCCCGACCAACGAGGAGCTGAGCACGATCTATCACGAGCTCGGCCACGTCTATTACTACCTCTGGTACAGGGACCAGCCGACGATCTTCAAGAACGGCGCGCACGACGGCTTCCACGAGGCCGTGGGCGACACCGTCACGCTTTCGATGACGCCGGCCTACCTCGCGCAGGTCGGGCTCGTGCCCGAGAGCAAGAGCAGCAGGGAAGCGGTCATCAACCGCCAGATGAAGATGGCGCTCGAGAAGATCGCCTTCCTGCCTTTCGGCAAGATGATCGACGAGTGGCGCTGGCAGGTGTTCTCGGGCCAGGTGACGCCCGCGAATTACAACTCCGCGTGGTGGGCACTGCGCGAGAAGTACCAGGGCATCCGTCCGCCTGTGGAGCGCACGGAGGCCGATTTCGATCCGGGCGCGAAGTACCACATCCCGGGCAACACTCCGTACACGCGCTATTTCCTCTCGTTCATCCTGCAGTTCCAGTTCCAGAAAGCGCTCTGCGACGCGGCCGGGTTCAAGGGCCCGCTGTCCGAGTGCTCAATCTATGGCAACGAGGACGCGGGCAGGCGGTTTGGAGCGATGCTGGCGAAGGGCCAGAGCCAGCCGTGGCAGGACACACTGTATGAGCTGACCGGGACGCGCCAGATGGATGCCTCGGCGGTCCTGGAGTACTTCCAGCCGCTGCAGGGTTGGCTCAAGCAGCAGAACAAAGGCCAGACCTGCGGCTGGTGAATGCCATCGAGGCGCCTCTCCTGCGCACCTGCGCGGGGGAGGCAGCCATTTCCTGCGGTAATTCCGCTTCCGGCTAAGTAGTTTCGGAAGGTCGCAAGCGCAGCGGTGGCGGCGCGCTTCCGCTAAATTGGCCCCGGGTCCAAACCGTCCTGAAGGAGCACGGGCCCAGGGCATCTGATGCGAATCGACCGATACGTCCACGAAGAGCGCCTGACCTGGAGCGCAGGGAGCGTATTACTCGTCGTCACCGCGCTGCACGCCATCGGCATCGGCAAGCTGTTCACCACGCCACCCGAAGCACCCGCGGAGCAGCCCTCTCCGATCTTCCAGGTCAGCCTGCAGAAGCTCCCGCCGCCACGACTGCCGCAGGAACTCGAGCACGAGCCGCCCGAGCCGCACAAGGCACCCGAGGATGCAGTCAGGCAGAGGCCGAAGCTGACGCGCCCCGTGCCGATCCTCGTGGACACGCCCACCACGGACCCGGTACCGCCAGATACGCAGGTCAAGAAGTACGAACTCGGCGACGAGTTGCTGCCCGGCGTGCCCGGCCCGCCGATGCCGGAAGGTACGGTCGACGGCGACTCCTACGGCGGCGAGCCGGTCGACCAGATACCCGTGTTC
>Ga0316616_100001284_pt1 | contig 9985 bp, 12 predicted proteins | sample OWC_Aug_M1_C1_D1_FD_207660 | JGI IMG/M metagenome (GOLD analysis project Ga0316616, IMG submission 207660) | Wetland soil microbial communities from Old Woman Creek delta, Ohio, United States - OWC_Aug_M1_C1_D1_B | ecosystem: Environmental > Terrestrial > Soil > Wetlands | place: USA: Ohio...
GCTCCTTTCTATGACCTTCTTCGGTCTGACCGCATTTCTTGTGCTGAGTAATGTCATAACCGCGATATCCTCTTTCTACCTTTCGAGGGACATCCCCTTTTTTCTGACAAAGCCGGTAGCCGTACATGACATAATCAGGCTGAAATCGCTCGAGACATTCCTCAACTCCTCCTGGATGGTTCTTTGTTTTGTCCCTCCTGTATTTATCGCATATGGGGTCAGCTATAACGCCACAGCAGAATATTACATCGCGATCTTTATTTCCTTTGTCCTTCTTCTGCTTCTGGCTGCTGCTGCAGGCATATCCCTGGCCCATACATTGACACGGTTTTTCCCTGCAAGACATACAAGGACCGCTCTCTTCGGAGTCGGGATGTTTCTCTTCCTACTCCTCTATTTCATGCTGAAATCCGTCATACCAAGGACACTCGAGACGCCGGAAGATATTCTCCTCTCCTTTATTTCATTCAAAACTGATTCTCCTCTCCTACCCGCATACTGGATACTGGAAACAGTACTACCGGCACTCAGAGGGAAAACCCCGGGTATTTTTTACATGCTGGTCCTGTTGAGCAACGCCGCCTTTTTCTCCGTGCTTTCCTCTGCAACCGGATTAAGGTTTTTCAAAAGAAATATCGAAAAGCTGCAGCCTGCTGGACAAGGGCCTGGCAGGGGACTGCTCAGCGGTTCTTATCCTCACAGGAGGACGGCTGTGTTCTACAAAGACCTCCTGGTCTTTTTCAGGGACACTGGTCAATGGTCTCAGCTGTCCATCATCGGCGCTCTTGTTATGGTGTATATATATAATTTCAGGTCAATACCGGTTGATTCGATGGCCGGACTGACGACCTACATGAAAGAACTGATGCTTCTGATCAATATGCTGATGGCAGGGCTCGTACTCTCTGCTGTTGCCGCCCGTTTTCTCTATACATCGGTCAGTCTCGAAGGCGAGGCCTTCTGGATAATACGCGCAGCCCCGATAAATATCAGCAGGTTCCTCTGGTCGAAATTCCTTTACGGCTGTATTGCGGTAACCGTGCTTATCGTGCTTGTTGTTTTTCTGACCAATCTTGCGATCAATATTACCGGAGTATTGATGTACGCATCAGTTTCTACGACTTTGCTGCTCTGCATTTCAGTGAGCGGCCTAGGGAACGGTCTGGGGGCGATCTACCCTAAATTCAGATACGAAAATATCGCCTCAGTCTCGATGAGCCTGGGAGGTATGGCCTTCATGGTGCTTGCGTTTAGTGTTGTGGTGGCGACCTTATCTCTTGAGGCGTGGTGCTATTACCTTTGGCATTCGGGATTAAATCTTTCCGGATGGATGCAGATCGCCCTTTGCCTCCTGCTGATATTGTCAATCAATGCCGCAGCGCTCCTCGTTCCAATGAAGATAGGCATAAAGCGGTTATCAGAATTCTCGTCATAAAACGCACGTTGTGCAACTGGCATGAGCCTCGATGCAAGAAGCCTGCAAGGCGCACTCTTTTTTTTGGGGAGTGTTAATCTGCTTTTCTGAACTTTTCCCTTACTCTTGTCTGAACCTTGGCCTTGCTCTTTTTTTCATTATTCCACGGGCTCTGAAACAGACCTTGCAGACTGTAATTTGACTTCTTTGCCAGTTCTTCACCGGCTTTACAGACTTCCTGAACTATTGGGTCTTTCCACATAATCTCATTCTCCTTTCACGCACTTCACAAAAGCGCTCCTGAGTATTACCGGATCGTTTGTTATAAGTGGCAGATCGAGATACCGGGCTGTCCCGGCAATGAGTCTGTCATGGAGTTCGGGAATATCATTTATTTCAAAGGCTGACTTTATGATATCGAGGGTCAACGGTTCTTCCATATAGTTCAGGGAGCCGGAAATTATGCCTTCGATATCCGTTATAGACACGGGTATCCTCTTTTTTTCGTACAGGTAAGCAATCTCAAAGATCACTGCAGACGGGAGTATGATAATGTTTTCTCCTGCATCGGCCTTCTTGAGAATCTGATCGACAGCCGTGCTGATCACCTTCACTCCGTTCATGAACATAATCAGGGCCTGAGTGTCGATCACATATTTTTTCATGCTCTATTTACCGGCCTCCCCCAGTATATGTTTCTCGGACTGTTTGCTGAGTTTTTTCAGCTCCTTTTCAACCGCCACATAGTCAATTTTATGTCCTTTAAAAAGACCGCCGATTTTTGCTATTTTCTTCTTTTTTTCAGGGAATATGACAAGAACTTCCGCAGTCCCTTTTATTCCAGGCTTTTCGATCAGTTCAACCATCCCATTATGGTAAATACCCTTAACTGCATTCATAGTTTAAACCTCCGTTATATCATGTTGCGTTGCAGACTCACTCAAGGGACCGCAACATATTCAGCAAAAGACGTTGACTCAGGGATTGGCAGATTGTCTTCTATCAAGCCGCGCACATGCATTTCAATCGCCTCATGCATATTACGCTCCGTCTCCTCTCGGTTAGCACCAGTTGCAATGCAACCGGGCAAATCCGGGGAATATGCCGAATAGTTGCCCTCAGCCTTTTCAATTACGATTAGAAATCGATGCATCTACTTTACCTCCTTCAGCTTAGCCTGTTTCATAATGCTGTTCAGGGTACCCGGCGCCAAATCATCGTTAAGATGCCCAGCGATAGTAACCCTGCCGGTTTTTTCCGCATGCTTATATTGCCGATGACTGCCCTTTGTGTCTACCCTATACCACCCATCAGCTTCTATCATCTTTATGATATCACGCACTTTCATCGCTTTTCTCCATATTTATCTCTTCCCCTCCACAATCGTTACCTCCTACATTAGTCCCGATCAAACTATTACCGCACTTCAGATGATGGTCAAGAAATGAAAGAGGCGCGCCAAGTGTGAAGGAGTCAAGCCACAACGAAAGCTTCGCAAGTTCCACCGCCATCTCATTGAGGTCAACGCCGTAGATGCAGCGTTTCATCACCATGCGCTTTATGAGATTGACCTCTGTCAGTTTACTCTCATCAATCTTTACTCCCTGCCTGCTGATTTGTTCAAGTATTTCATTCCGCAATATTGCCCACGATATATTCGACACTGAAATGAGGCGTGTAAAAAGAACCCGTTGCTTTACGCTCATGCCTGGAGTTTTCTATGTAAACCTCGCCTTTTGTCCTTTTGCCGTAAACCCTGATCCCCTCTTTAATTGCTGATGCTTTCGCCCATAAAGACTTCTCGTCTTTCCTGATTTCAACCACGTCTTCCTCTGCAACCTGGATATGAAATTCCAGTATGCCTTCATATATATCGCCGAGATGACGGACGCTGAGGGAGGAATAGTCAATAAAGGCAGGCGCCTCAGGCGCGTGTAGGCCTTCATGGTCAACAGTAAGAAGCTCTATTGCATCCGCAAGAAAAGGGTCGGGCAGTTTGTGAAAACCGTTTGCGCTGTGGCAGCCAACGAGGATGTCAGAAAATCTGGAGTCTTTCAGGGTCTTCCTGAACCTATCAAAAAGGGTAGCATTGGGCTTGTTGGTAAAGAATGTCAGATCGTTATTCATTTGTATAAATTAGTCTTGCCCTCAGATCCGTGCCCCACTCCCCTGAAGTCCCTGGATTAAAGTTCCTGAATGTAAGATTAAGAATTTGTTCCCTCCCGAACTCCTTGAATATTAAATACTTTTCAGCCTTGTTTTTGCAACCTCAAAGACAGTGATTAGTGATCAGCTACTGGTGCTCAGCAGTGGATTTTATATTTCATGCAATCAAAGCCAATTGCACTCCTTGAAGGTCCTGAAGCACAAAGTCTGGTTTGATAGATTTGCTTCCGGGATACTCTGCATTCTCTTCAGGCGTGAGGTCATACTTGGGCTGATAAATAAGCGTGTCACTCACGTGCACCTCCCTTGTGCGCTGTCTACCAAAGTATACAGACTGTATGTTCCTGTAATTCACTCTTTTCAGTTCCTTCGGATGACCGATTGCAGAGTTCCAAGCCCGACTTGTTTGCCTGACTTGTTTCCCTACGCCTTTCTCTCAAAGGTCTTCCCGGCTATCAGCACAAAAACCACTGATGCAATGAGAATGACCGCAACATCGGTAAAGAGAGGGAAATCAGCTCCCATCCTGCCGGTCTCGAACGGAAAGATAATGTTCTTAAGTGCGTCTATCCCGTAGGTAAGAGGGTTGCACTTCGCTATTGTCCTCAATACCGTGGGCAGAAGCTTGACCGGATACATCGCGCCGGAGAGGAAAAACATCGGCATGACAATAAAGTTCATAATAACGCTGAAACTTTCATAGCTGTCATAAAAAGACGCAAGCAGGATGCCGAAGGCGGCAATCGAAAAAGAGAGGACAGCACAGACCAGGAGTATACCGGTGATCTGGAGCAGCCCGAGTTTGAGGCCGATAAAAGGGAAGAGGGTAAGTATAATTACAGCCTGAGTCGTGGAAAGGAGCATCCCGCTCATCGCCTTGCCCACGACAACTGAGAACCGTGAGACCGGCGCGACGAGTATCTCCTTCATAAAGCCGAATTCCTTGTCCCAAATAATGGAAATCGATGAAAAAATGGAGCTAAAGAGGATAGTCATCCCCAGGATGCCCGGGAATATAAACTGGGTGTAAGATACCCCGTCTCCCGCAGGCACCAGTCTCGACATGCCTCCTCCGACAAGGAAAAGCCAGAGGAGCGGCCGCGCTATCGCAGAGACAAGCCGGGTCTTCTCCCGTATGAATTTCTTGTATTCCCTTGCAACAATAACATAGACCGCCCTAGCCTCTATCATGCCGTCTCCTGTAGGAGCGCACAGCTGATTTAATATCATCGCCTGCCGCTGCTGTTTCTGCGCGTATCTCCTTGCCGGTGAGCTTGAGAAAAACATCGTTCAGAGTAGGCCGTTGCATTCTGACGGACAGAACACCCGCTCCTATCTCCCGGATTATTGTCGGAATGCAGGCATCGCCCCTGAGTGCGGATATGAATATCTCGCCGTCCCGCTCCGCCACCTCACCCTCCAGAATATTCTGCAAGTCTTCCATCGCCTTCTTGTTGTCTGTGGTTTTCAGATAGATAACGTCCCCTCCGATCAATTTCTTCAGCTCACCTGGCGTGCCCGAGGTTATGATCCTCCCCCTGTCGATGATCGCGATCTTGTCACAGACCTCGGCCTCCTCCATATAGTGTGTTGTCATAAAGATCGTCACGTTATGTTTTTCAGGAAGCGCAGTAATAAATTCCCACAAATTCGATCTGCTCTGTGGGTCGAGCCCGAGTGTCGGCTCATCGAGGAAGAGCACCTTTGGCCTGTGGATAAGGCCCCTTGCCACTTCCAGTCTCCGCTTCATTCCCCCTGAGAATTTTTTGACAAGGTCATCTCCCCGTTCGGAAAGGTCAACCAGTCTCAGCGCGTCTTCGACACGCTGCTTTCTTTCGGACTTGCCGACATTGTATAGATAGGCATGGAAGAGAAGGTTCTCCCTGGCGGTGAGGTCCTTGTCCAGCGAACTGTCCTGAAATACAATGCCTATGGATTTTCTTACCTCGGAGGATTCAAGATTGCAGTCATGACCGTCAATAAACGCGCTTCCGGAAGTAGGAGACAAAAGTGTACAGAGGATATTTATCGTCGTTGTTTTCCCGGCGCCGTTAGGCCCGAGGAACCCGAAGATGGTCCCTGCCTCGACCTCAAAGGAGACATTGTCAACTGCGAGAATACTTCCAAACCGCCTGGTGAGGTTTTCTACACGTATAATCTGCATGCAAAAGTTTAACAGAAAATCGTCGGGATAGGAAATTTACATCTCGCCGAGATTATTCATAGACTATGACAGCAGCGACAGGACACAATATTTTCGCTCATTCTCGGTCTTCGATCCCGAAAGCTTTCGGGATATTTGGCCTCTTTATTATTAAATTTATATGCTGTATGAATATCGGACCAAATAAAGCCGCTCAAATACAGTGTCCGGTCTGCACGCTAGAAAATTTATGAATAATCCGGGCTAAGTTGTGATACTGCATTTGTTATTCCGGCCTTGTCCGAGTTAAGAACTTGCGGTATAGTATCATTATGGCTGTTTTGCATTGCAGAATTTATCACCTGTCCTGGCGAGACACAAATTGAAACTCGCGTCCGAAAAACGCCTGATTATAACCTTTTCCATAACACTCCTCATCCTTTTTGCGGAGGTGCTCGGCGGCCTGCTTTCAAACAGCCTTGCTCTCCTGAGCGATGCGGGCCATGTCCTGACCGATGCCTTCGCTCTCGGACTGAGTATGATCGCTGCCCGTATAAGCAAAAGACCTTCGGACTATAAGGCAACATACGGCTATCAAAGAGTGGGGCTTCTGGCGGCGGTAATAAACGGCCTCAGTCTCCTCGTCATATCTGTCTTCATCTTCTTCGAATCTTACCACCGCTTTGTCTCTCCGCCTTCGATAAATACCTCGGTCATGCTGCCTATCGCGGTCGCGGGGCTTTTGGGAAATATATTGATGGCGTGGGTCCTGGGAAGCGGGCATCATGACCTGAACGTCAAAAGCGCATGGCTGCATGTGCTGGGCGACACACTCTCCTCAGTCGGCGTCATAATTTCGGGAGTAGTCGTGTATCTGACCGGCTGGACCTATGCAGACCCCATCGCCGGCGCGCTTATCGGCATCATTATCATATCCGGAGGCATACGTGTAGTAAAGGAGGCTACCCACATATTCCTCGATCTAGTCCCGAAGGGGTTCGATGTAGAGGAGATAGCAAAGCGCATCGCTGAATTGCCTGAGGTGATGGGGATACATGATGTCCACTTATGGTCGCTCGCGCACAGGAGGGTCTCCTTTTCCGGACATATATGGGTCCATGACCAGAAGCTCAGTGAACTTGAGCCCCTGAGAAACAAAATCGAGCACCTGCTGGGTGAGCTGAAGATCAGCCATATCCTGCTCCAGTTCGAATGTGCTGAATGTGAGAGCAACGGCCTTTACTGTCAGATCCACAGCGAGGACGAAGATAACGGTCACCACCATTAGCCGGAATAAATCGTAAATCGTAACAGGGAAGCAATGCTAAAAGCAAAGTCGAAGAGATGTCCGCGGTCACTTGCATCAAGCAGATTGTCTGCTAGAATTATCTTCAGAAAGGACTTAGGGGCGATTCCAGGGAAATATGGCGAATGTACTGCATGCCGATATCAGTCTTCTTTATTGGCATACTCTCGATTATTCTCCTTCTGTGGGTCGAGCGGATCAGCAACAGACTGCGCATTGATGAGGTGCTTATCGATGCTGTTATGGATGTCCAGCTCCATACTGCGACAGCCCATCTCAGGTTAGAGGAGCAGACGAAGATCTGTGGGCAAACCCCCACAACAATATCAGGTTAAACTGACAAAAAACTACGTATCCTAAGGATTCCTTGGAAATTTACCTTGTGTTAAAGTGGAATAGCATCAATTGCGAGAATCACAAAATCTGATGCAAGGACAAGGCCGGAATACGGTTTCATCTAAAAGAGGTATTTTCAGGAATAATTTTATCGGCTTTCAGTCTGTAAAACGGAAAGGGGCATGTCTTATTCAGAATAAAACGCAAGACAGATTTTGCGCTATCGACAAGAGAGGAGGAGATTCGAATGTGTAGTATTAAAAGACTTACATGGCATTTCGTAGCTTTTGCGGCGCTGGCGCTTCTGTGGGGATTACTCCCCCCGGCGGCGCTTGGGTTCACGGTCAATGTAGTAGATCAGAATGGGGTCCCAATCTCCGGCGGTTTCAAGTGGCTGCTTGAAGGGGACAACACCCATCCGCCGAGGCCCGGCGTGCATATGCCCGTTGATCAGGCCAACGTGAACAAAAATACTCTTTCCATCAGCATCCACAAGAGCCATGCGCCGGTGGCGGCCTCCGGAGTGTCGGCGGCGAATTCGGCGATCATCAACACCATCACATACCCGGGCAGCGGGCAGACGGTGCCCGTACCTGCGGGGCGCTATTTCATCTCCGTGCTGCCCCATGGGGACTGGTCGACGTGCAACGGCACTTTTGACATGGGCGGCTCGCCCGTGACCGTCGTTAACAATACCGAGACGGTGACAGTCTATGTGAGGCGGGTTCCCATCGAGACCGCGCAGGTCTCGATCAAGGTCTTCCACGATATCAATCCCCTGAACAATACCCCTGACGTCGGAGACCCGGGCCTCGCCGGCTTTACAGTCACCCTCGCCGACCAGGCGGGTGATATTATTCAGGACGCCTTCGGCAACAATCTCGGCACCACTTATCAGGATACTGACGGGGACGGCAAACCCGATCTCGATGTGAATTGTGAGCCGCTCATCTTAACGGAAGGGACCGGCGATTTTGTCACCCCGGCGGACGGCGAGGTCATCATAAAGAATCTCGCCCCCGACAAGTACGCTATCCAGGTCGAGCCGCCTGCGAACGACCCTGGCTGGCATCAGACCACGACCATCGAGGGCACCAAGACAATCGACGCCTGGGTGCGGCCCGGCGAGCCGCCGTTTCTAGTCGAATTCGGCCCGCCTTTCTGGCACGCCTTTTTCGGATTCGTCAAAGAGATGCCCATGCAATTGCCCGGGGGGACGTCAACCGTCACCGGACAGATCCGAAAAGGGCATCTTTCCCGACCCCCTGCAATCGCCTTCACCGAAGGACCTCCTCCTGAAGGAGAGGCCATCGGTGAGAGGTGTCTCATTGGTCTCAATGCAACGGTTCAGGGTCTGAACACGGCCGTTTGGGTTGGGCTGTGCGAGGACGGTACAGGCAAATTCAGTATCCCAAACGTACCACCGGGCTTATATCAGCTCGTCGTCTGGGACATACAGCTCCTGCAAATTATTTCGTTCAACACTGTGATCGTTAATGCCGATGGTTCGTGCGGGACGCAGGGGGGTAGCTGCGATCTGGGGCGCATCACGGTTCCCATGTGGTTTGGTCAGCACGAACATTATGTATTTTCCGACTCTAATGGCGATGGCATCCGCCAGCAGGGAGAGACCGGAATCCCAGATCAGAACGTCAATCTCCGTTTCCGCGACGGCACCATCTACCAGGCATTCCCGACAGACATGATGGGCTTCGTTCCATTCCAGACCGTCTTCCCTTTCTTCCACTGGCTGACGACCGAGGTGGACTTCGCACGATTCAAGGCCACCGGCATCACCGTTGTAAACGACGACGGCGGCCAGGTTAAATACGGGCTGAGCGGCGAGGGCAAGCGCAATCCCATTGTACGCACAGAGACCGGACCGGTGCTCACGCGGGCCTTTCAGGTCTTCGCCGGCCAGAACCAGCGTTACGAGTGGGGCAAAACGCCCTATGGCCCCGGCGAAAACGGCGGTATCTCAGGCATCGTTTTCTATGCGACGACCCGCGCCGAAGACGACCTGAGGCTGGCTGCAGGCGACGGGTGGGAGCCAGGCATCCCCCGCGTGCAGGTCAACCTCTACAAGGACGTGATCTGCAATTCCAACAGCGGCCCGGCGATCTCTCCACAGTGTCCCGAGGCAACGCCCGGCGAAATGGGTGACGGAATCCCCGATGACCTCAACGGCAACGGGCTCGAAGACGCACCCGATGTGGACAACCATCCGCTGGGGTGGGCTGACGGCGGCGCCATGGGCCCCGAGGATATCGACCGAAACAGCAACGGCGTCTTTAACAAGGGCGACGCGCTCCGGGTCGCATGGACGGACAGTTGGGACGACAATCTTCCGAATGGCTGCTTCTCTCCTACTGCAGAGCCTCTCAATATCCACGGAACAACCGTGCCCCTCAGTCAGTGCGCCGAGGGATTGCGGACGTGGAACCAGGCGGTTCCGGGCGTCTTCGACGGCGGTTACGCATTCGGACCGAACGTTGCCGGTGACGGTAGCGCTGAACTGCCTGCCGGCACCTACATCGTCGAGACAGTGACGCCGTACGGATACAAGCTTGTGAAGGAGGAGGACCGCAACGTCGACTTCGGTCCTACACCGGTCCCGGCG
>Ga0316616_100001285_pt1 | contig 9984 bp, 8 predicted proteins | sample OWC_Aug_M1_C1_D1_FD_207660 | JGI IMG/M metagenome (GOLD analysis project Ga0316616, IMG submission 207660) | Wetland soil microbial communities from Old Woman Creek delta, Ohio, United States - OWC_Aug_M1_C1_D1_B | ecosystem: Environmental > Terrestrial > Soil > Wetlands | place: USA: Ohio...
GCAGTACTACGTGCCGAGAAAATAGAAGACAGAAGTCAGAAGTCAGAAGGGCCCACTGGCGATTGTCAGAAGCACCCAGAAAGGCCCGTACAGCTGGGGACCCGTCTTCTGTCTTCTGTCTTCTGTCTTCTGTCTTCTGTCTTCTGTCTTCTGTCTTCTGTCTTCTGATAAAGTTCTGGTGAATGCCCTGGTTCAAGAAGACCAAGACGCCGATTGCGCAGGCCCCGGCGACCGACGTACGGGTGCCCGAGGGGCTGTGGATCAAGTGCCCGTCGTGCACCCAGGTCATCTACAACAAGGACCTGCAGGCCAGCCTCAAGGTCTGCCCGAAATGCGCGCACCATTTCCGCATGACGGCCGCCGAGCGGCTCGCGTCGCTGCTTGACGGGCCCTGGCAGGAGCACGACGCCGGGTTGTCGTCGAGCGATCCCCTCGGCTTCACCGACACCAAGCCCTATCGCGACCGGCTCCGGGCCAGCCAGGCGTCCACCGGCATCCTCGACGCGATCATCGTGGGAAGCGGCACGCTCGACGGCATCCCGGTCACCGTGGCCGCGATGGAATACGGCTTCATCGGCGGCAGCATGGGCGTCGTCGTGGGCGAGAAGATCACGCGGGCGATCGAGCGCGGGCTGGCGTCGAGGACGCCGGTCATCGTGGTCTCGTCTTCGGGCGGCGCGCGCATGATGGAGGGCGCGCTGTCGCTGATGCAGATGGCGAAAGTCTCGGCGGCCCTCGCCCGCCTCGACCGGGCCGGCATCCCGTTCCTCTCGGTGCTCACCGATCCGACGACGGGCGGCGTCACCGCCAGCTTCGCGATGCTCGGCGATCTCAACATCGCCGAGCCGAAGGCGCTCATCGGCTTCGCCGGCCCGCGCGTCATCGAGCAGACGATCCGCCAGAAGCTCCCCGAGGGCTTCCAGCGCAGCGAGTTCCTGCTCGCCCACGGCATGATCGACGTCGTCGTCGACCGCCGCGAGCTGAAGGCGACCATTGCCCGGGCCCTGCGATTCATGCATGCAGCCGCTTGAGTATCTCTTCGGCCTCGAGTTCCACGGCCACAAGCTGGGCCTCGACAACATCCGGATCATCACGGACGCGCTCGGCCGGCCCCAGGACGCCTGCCCGTCGCTTGTCGTCGCCGGCACCAACGGCAAGGGGTCGGTGTGCGCGATGGCGTCGGCCGCGTTGACGGCGGCCGGATACCGGACCGGCTGTTACACGTCCCCTCACCTCGTGCACGTCGAGGAGCGCTTCGCCGTCGACGGGGTGCCGGTCGCGCCCGCCGATCTCGAGCACGTGGTCGAGGATCTGCGCGCGCTTGTCGAGCGGCTGTCGTCCGCCGGCCGCCTGCAGGCTACGCCGACGTTCTTCGAGGTGGCCACGGCGGCGGCGTTCGAGCTGTTCCGCCGCCGCGGCACGGAGGTCGCCGTGTACGAAGTGGGCATGGGGGGCCGACTCGACGCCACGTCGGTCGCCTCGCCGCTCGCGGGCGCGATCACGAACATCGCGCTGGACCATCAGCAGTATCTCGGGGAGACGCTCGACGAGATCGCCGCCGAGAAGGCCGGGATCGTCAAGCCCGGCATGCGGCTCGTCTGTGGCGAGCGAGGCGCCGGGCCGCTGGCCGTAATCGCCGCGGCCTGCGCCGAACGCGGGGCCGCCCTCGTGCGGGCGGACGGTGGCGTGACGCTCTCGGCGGACATGGCCGGCGGGATGACGACGCTGGCGCTGCGCACGCCGGAGGCGACGTACGGCCCGTTGACGCTGGGCCTGCCGGGCCGCTACCAGGTGCGGAACGCGCTCGTGGCCGTGCGGCTGCTCGAGGCGCTGTCGGAGGCCGGAGTCACCGTGCCGGCGTCGGCGATCGAGCGCGGGCTGCGCGAGGCGACGTGGCCCGGCAGGCTCGACTGGCGCCGCCTGCCCGGCGGGCAGCGCGTCCTGCTCGACGCGGCGCACAACGAGGCGGGAGCCGCCGCGCTCGCCGAGTACCTGCGCGAGGCCCTGCCGGGCGGACGCCAGCCGCTCGTGTTCGGAGCCGTCCGCGACAAGGACCACGCCGGCATGCTCCGCCACCTTCTGCCGTGCGCGGCCCCGATCGTCCTGACGGCCCCGCCGACGCCGCGCGCGGCCGACCCGGGCGCGCTGAAGGCGGCGGTCCTCGCCATCGACCCCGGCGCGCGCATCCTCGTCGAGCACGACCCGGCGGCCGCGATGGACGCCGCCTGGGCCGCCGCTCCCGACATCACGGTGGCGGGCTCGATCTTCCTCCTGGGCGCGGTGCTGCCCGTTCTCGACGCCCGCGGCGCGGTCCGGGCACGCTCCCGCGGCTGAGGATCCTTCCCGCAGCCGTTGTCTGACGCGGTTGGACGCCCCTGCGCGGCATGGTAATCTTCGAATCGCATGAGTCTTCGCGCCTCAATCCTGCTCTGGCTGGCGCTGGCCGCCCTGCTGGCGGCCTCCGGCGCGTCCGCGCAGGAGGGCCAGGGCCAGGCCATCCCGGGCATCGACGCGGCCCGGCAGGACTTCATCAGGCGCAACGGCGAATTCATCTGGAGGCTCACCGGCGACGTCGAGATCGACAAGGGCGACACGAAGATCTTCGCCGACGAAGTGGAGATCTTCACCGACCGCGATCTGCTGCTCGCCCGGGGCAACGTCACGGTCACGACGCCGACGCAGCGCATTTCCGCCGACTCGCTCGAGTTCAACACGAAGACGAAGCTCGGCATCTTCCGCCACGCGTCGGGCAGCGCCCTGCTGCAGCAGGAGGACGAGCGGCCCGCCGAGAAGAGCGCGTTCGGCACGCAGGAGCCGGAAGTCCTCTTCTACGGCGAGACCATCGAGAAGATCGGCGAGCGGAAGTACCGGATCAGCAACGGCGGCTTCACGACATGCGTGCAGCCGAAGCCGCGGTGGGAGATCACCTCGGGCACGGCGGTGCTCAACATCGATCATTACGCGATGCTGCAGAACTCGCTGATGCGGGTGAAGGGGGTGCCGATCCTCTACCTGCCGGTCATCTACTACCCGATCAACAAGGAAGACCGGGCCACCGGCTTCCTGCTGCCGATGTACAGCGCGTCGACGCTGAAGGGGAACACGATCAGCAACGCGTTCTTCTGGGCCATCAGCCGCAGCCAGGACGCCACGTTCAACTACGACTGGTTCTCGAAGACGGGCCACGGATTCGGCAGCGAGTACCGCTACGTGCGCTCGCGCTCGTCGTCGGGCGACGCGCGCTTCTACATACTGAACGAGCGGGCGACGAGCGTCGATGACGGCAGCGGCCAGATCGTGGACGTGCCGGGCCGGCGCAGCTTCGACGCGCGCGCGAACCTGTCGCAGGACCTGCCGTTCAGGCTCCGGGGCCGGCTGCGCCTCGATTACTTCTCGGACATCACGGTCCAGCGGACGTACAACACCAACATCTACGACGCTTCGCGGCGCCAGCGGAGTTTTTCCGGCAGCGTGAGCGGCAACTGGGGCCCGTACAGCGTGGGGGGGTGGCTCGACCGGAGCGAGTACTTCTTCAACACGGACGACTCGACGGTGACGGGCTCGCTGCCGAGAATCACCGTCAGCCGGGGCGAGCAGCCGCTGGGACGCTGGCCGGTCTACTTCGGCGTGGCCGGCGAGTACGCGGCGATGGTCCGGCAGACGATCTCGGCGGACTCGACCTACGACTCGGGCCTGCAGCGCATCGACGCCACGCCGACGATCCGTTTCCCGTTCCGCAAGTTCCCGTTCTTCACGGTGAACTCGTCGCTCGGGTGGCGGTACACGTGGTGGAGCGAGAGCGCCGAACCCGTCACAGGCCGGCAGATTCCCCAGGCCATCAGCCGCAACTACTTCGACCTCCAGGCCCGCATCGTCGGCCCGGTGTTCAACCGGATCTTCAACACGCCGGACAGCGGCTACGCCGAGAAGATCAAGCACACGGTCGAGCCCTGGGTGAACCTGCAGCGGGTGACGTCGATCGACCTCGACAACCGGGTCATCCGCCTCGACTCCACCGACTACATCGTCGGCGGCACCACGCGCATCACGTACGGGCTGAACAACCGCATCTACGCCAAGCGGAAGGGCGGCGGCGACGGCGGCCGGTCGCGCGAGATCCTCAACGTCGGCCTCCGCCAGACCTACTACACCAACGCGCTGGCGTCGGCCGTGGATCCCAACTACTCGACCAGCTTCGGCACGGTGACTCCTCAGAGCCTCTCGCCGGTCTCGCTGGCGGCCCGCTTCTCGCCGACCGACCTGCTCAGCGCGACGTTCCGCACCGAGTTCAACACGTACGTGAACGCGTTCATGACGCTCGGCGCGGCGGGGTCGTACTCGCTCGGGGAACTGGCGCTCGTGTCGGCAGGCTGGAGCCAGCGGCGGTACATCAAGGACCTCGCCGGGTACGATGATCCGTCGCGGACCAACCACTATCTCAACGCCGACGCCAGCCTCCGCTTCAGCCGGAACCGGTACGGCGGCGGCGTGTCGTTCAATTACGATCTCAAGAACGCCTACTTCCTGCAGCGCCGGTTCCTCGCGTACTACAACGCCCAGTGCTGCGGCGTGACGGCGGAGTTCCAGACGTTCAACTTCGGCGGCTACCAGTACGGCGGCGTCTACCGGCCGACCGTGCAGCAGGACCGGCGCTTCAGCATATCCGTCTCGCTCGCCGGCATCGGGTCGTTCTCGCCGCCGTTCGGCGGCATGAGCCCGACCGGGGTCTACCGGTAGGCAGGCGGAGACGGGAGGACAGGTTGCGATGGTGAACGTACTCGTCACGGGCGGCGCCGGGTTCATCGGCAGCAATTTCGTGCGCTACGCCCTGCGCACACACCCCGACTGGCACATCACCACGCTCGACAAGCTCACCTATTGCGGCCGCATCGAGAACCTGCACGACGTCGTCGACAACCCCCGGCACACGTTCGTCCTGGGCGACATCGCCGACAGCGCCGTCAGCGCGCCGCTGGTCCGGGCCGCGCACATCGTCGTGCACTTCGCGGCCGAGACGCACGTCGACCGGTCGCTGCAGAGCGCGGGCGCGTTCATCCACACCGACATCTTCGGCACGTTCGCCCTGCTCGAGGCCGCCCGGCAGGCCACCGGGCTCCGCCGGTTCGTCCAGATCTCGACCGACGAGGTCTACGGGTCCGTGCCCACCGGCGCGTCGAAGGAGACCGACGAGCTCCGGCCGCGGAACCCGTACTCGGCGAGCAAGGCCGGCGCGGATCGCCTGGCCTACAGCTACTGGGCGACGTACCAGGTGCCCGTCGTGGTCACGCGCGCGTCGAACAACTACGGCCCGTACCAGTTCCCGGAGAAGGTCATCCCCCTCTTCATCACGAACGCCCTCGAGGACGGCGACCTGCCCCTGTACGGCGACGGCATGAACGTCCGCGACTGGCTCCACGTGGACGATCACTGCTCCGCCATCGACCTGGTCATCGACAAGGGGATCGACGGCGAGGTCTACAACATCGGCGGCGGAAACGAAGTGCCGAACATCGAACTGACCCGGCGCATCCTCTCGCTGACCGGCAAGCCGGACTCGCTCATCCGCCCGGTTGCCGATCGCCTCGGCCACGACCGCCGCTACGCACTCGACACCTCGAAGCTCCGGGCGCTCGGCTGGGCGCCGCGCCACCTGTTCGCGGACGGGCTCGCGGCCACGGTCGAGTGGTACAAAACGAGCCCGTGGTGGTGGCAGCCGATCAAGCACCAGGACCCGGCCTACCAGGCCTACTACCAGGCGCAGTACTCCGCGCGCACGGGGGCGTAAGCGCACCGCGGCACTGCGCGCACCGCACATGACTGACCGGCCCACCATCCTCATCACCGGCGCCGCGGGCTTCGCAGGGTCGCACCTGCTGGACCTGCTCGGGGAGGAGGACGTGCGCGTCGTGGCCCTCCGCAAACCAGGTGTCGGCGCCGAGACGCAGGCGGCATACCCGGCCGTCGCATGGAGGGAAGTCGATCTCGTCGACCGCGGCGCCATGCGGAGCGCCGTCGGCGAAATCGCGCCGGACGTCGTGTACCACCTTGCCGGCGCGCCGCACGTCGGGCAGTCCTGGTCGGCGGCCACCGAGACGCTCGCCGTCAATGTCATGGGCACGCACGCGTTGCTCGACGCGCTGCGCCTCGAACGCGTGCCGGCGCGGGTCGTGGTGCCGAGCTCGGCCTACGTGTACCGCCCGGCGGACCGGGCGCTGACGGAGGACGACCCGGTCGAAGCCACCAACCCGTACGCCATCAGCAAGGTCGCGACGGAACTGGCGGTGGCGCGCGCCGCGAGGGTCGACGGCGTCCACGCCGTCGTGGCCCGGGCCTTCAACCACATCGGTCCGCGCCAGGATCCATCGTTCTTTGCATCCGGCGTCGCGCGGCAGGTGGCGCTCATCGAGGCAGGCCGGCTGGAGCCGGTGATCCGCGTGGGGAACCTCGAGAGCCGGCGCGATTTCACCGACGTCCGCGACACCGTGCGGGCGTACCGCGCGCTGGCCGAACACGGTGTGCCGGGCCGGGCGTACAACGTGTGCACGGGCCGCGCCTATCGGATGCGCGAACTGCTCGACGGCATCGTCGCCCGCGCACGCGTCACCGTCACGGTCCAGCCCGACCCCGGCCGGTTCCGTCCGACCGATACGCCGCTGCTGCTCGGCGATCCGTCGCTCATCCGGAGCACGACGGGCTGGGCGCCGCGCCTGCCCATCGAGCAGACCCTTCAGGATCTCCTCGATTACTGGCGGCACGCGGCGTGACCCTGTCATGAAGGTCCTCGTCACCGGCGGAACGGGTTACCTCGGGCGGACGCTCGTCGGAGCGCTCGTCGCTGCGGGGCACGACGTGGTCCTCTATGGGAGGACGGCGAGCGCCTCGGGGCTCCCCGCCACGGCAGTCGACGGCGATGTTCGTGACGCCGGCCGGATGCGAGACGCTGCCAGGGGCTGCGACGCGATCGTGCACAGCGCGGCGCTGGTGGCGACGTGGAGGCCCCGCAGCCTGGATTTCGACGACGTCAACGTGGGCGGACTGCGGGCGGTGCTCGACGCCGCAGGCCGCCACGGCATCCGGAGCGTCCTCTACACCTCCTCGTTCCTCGCGCTGCCTCCTGCCGGGTTGGAGGCCGCGCCCGGATGGAACGACTACCAGCGCACGAAGGCGGCCGCCGACGTCCTGGCGGATACGGCCGTGCGGCAGGGCGCGCCGCTCGTCCGGCTGTATCCCGGCGTCATCTACGGCCCCGGCGCGGCGACGGACGGCAATCTGGTAGGCCGCATGGTGGCGGATCATCTGGCCGGCAGGCTGCCCGGCGTGATCGGCGGCGATCGCATCTGGTCCTTCTCGTTCGTCGAGGACGTGGCCGCCGCGCACGTGGCCGCCCTGCGGTCCGGCGCGGCAGGCGCGCGTTACCTGCTCGGTGGTGAAGACGCGCCGCAGATGCGGGTGTTCGACATCGTCCGGCAGCTGACCGGTCGCCCGCAGCCGAGGCGCATCCCGGGCTGGCTGGCCTCGCCGGCAGCGCTCGTGGACGAACTGGGAGCGGCGTGGTTCCGGCGCCCGCCGGTGCTCACGACGGGTACGCTCGAGATCCTGCTGCGGGACTGGCCCCTGGGGCACGCCCGTGCGGCCGAGGAACTCGGCTACCGTGTCACGCCGCTCGAACACGGTGTGGCCCGCATGGTGCAGGCCATCCTTGCTGCCCCGGCGGCCTGACGATGTTCTCCGAGACCGCGCGCCAGACCGTGCACATGGCGATGGGCGTGTTCGCGCTGCTGCTGCGCGCGCTCACGTGGTGGCAGGCCGCGCTCTGCGCCCTGGCGGCCCTGCTGTTCAACGCGGTGGTCCTGCCGCGGGCGGGTGGACGCACGATCATCCGTCCTGTCGATGCGTCGAGGGGCTACCCGTTCGGGATCCTGGTCTACCCCGTCAGTGTGCTGCTGCTGATTCTCGCGTTTCCGGAGAGGCTGGACATCGCGGCGAGCGCGTGGGGCATCATGGCGTTCGGCGACGGGGCCGCCACGCTGGCGGGCCGGCGGTGGGGACGCCACCGCCTGGCCTGGAACCCGGAGAAGTCCGTCGAGGGACTCCTGGCATTCGTCGCCGCCGGAGGGGCCGCGGCGGTGTTCTTCGCCTGGTGGACCGCGCCGGCCATCACCCCCCCACCCTCGCTGACGTTCATCATCGCGGCTCCCGTTCTCGCGGCGCTCGCCGCGGGGCTGGTCGAGACGCTGCCGATCGCCCTCGACGACAACATCTCCGTGCCGGCGTCGGCGGGCGCCGTGCTGTGGATCTGCAGCCTCGCGACCGCTGCCGCGTGGGCGTCGAACCGGGATGCGCTCGCCGCCAACCTGGTGCCGGCGCTCATCGTGAACGCCGTCGCTGCGGCCGGCGGGTGGATGCTGGGGACGGTGCGCGTGTCGGGAATGCTCGCCGGCTGGGCCATCGGCGTGGCCGTCTTCGCGTGCCTCGGTCTGGAAGGCTGGGTGCTCCTCTTCCTGACGTTCTTCACGGCGACGGTCGCGTCGCGCCTGGGGCTGAAGAAGAAGGCGCTGCTCGGCATCGCGGAGGAGCGTGGAGGCCGTCGCGGCGCGGGCAATGCCATCGCGAACACCGGCCTCGCCGCCGTCGCGGCCCTGGCGGCTGTCGCCACGCCCTTCCACGACGCCGCGCTGGTGGCGTTCGCCGCCGTCCTGGCGACGGGCGGGAGCGATACCGTGGCGAGCGAGATCGGGAAGGCGTGGGGCGGAAAGACGTACCTCCCCACGACGCTCGCCGCGGTGCGGCCCGGCACGCCGGGCGCCGTGTCGTTCGAAGGAACGGCGGCCGGCATCCTGGGCGCGCTGGCCCTCGCCGCGTGCGGCGCCCTGCTGGGCCTCATCCCGGCCTGGACGGTGTGGGCCGTCGTCGCCGGAGCCATCGCCGGGTCGGTCGTCGAGAGCGCGCTCGCGGCGACGCTCGAGTCCGCGCGCATCGTGAACAACGACGTGCTGAACTTCGTCAATACCGCGACGGGCGCCATCGTCGCGATTGTGATCGTGAGGATGTCGTGAGCGACTCGTCCCGCATCCGGGCCCTGGTCGACTTCGCCCGGCCGTTCACCCTGATTGCCCCCGCCCTGGGTTTCGCCTCCGCGGCGGCCACCGCCATCGGCGCCGATCCGCACGAGGCGTGGAGCTGGCCGCTGATTGTCCCCCCCATCATCGGCGCGGTCATGGCGGCCGTCCTGAACGTCGCCTCGAACGGGCTGAACCAGATCTACGACTTCGAGATCGACCGCATCAACAAGCCGAAGCGGCCGCTGCCGAGCGGGCGCCTGTCGATGGGCGAGGCGTGGGTCATCACGCTGGCGAGCTTTGCCGCAGCACTCGTCCTGGCGTGGTTCGTCGCGCCCGGCGGGCGGCGCGAGTGCTTCTGGATGGTGGCCGCCGCAGCGGTGATCACCACGCTCTACTCGGTGCCGCCGTTCCGCACCAAGCGCCTTGGCATCTGGGCCAACGTCACGATCGCCATCCCGCGCGGCGTGCTGCTGAAAGTGGCGGGCTGGTCGTCGGTGAAGACCGCGGCCGGGCTCGAACCGTGGTTCCTCGGCGCCATCTTCGGGCTGTTCCTGCTCGGCGCCACCACGACCAAGGACTTCGCCGACATGGACGGCGATCGGCGCGGCGGCTGCCGGACGCTGCCGATCCAGTTCGGCGTCAAGAACGCGGCGTGGATGATCTCGCCGTCTTTCGTGCTGCCCTTCCTGATGATCCCCGCTGGCGCCTGGGCCGGCATCCTCACGGGCAACTTCTGGCTGCTGCAGGCGCTGGGCGCCTTCATGACGGCCTACGGCCTGTATGTGTGCTACCTGATGCTGCGCCGGCCCGACGATCTCGCCGTGGAAGAGAACCACGTGTCGTGGGCACACATGTACCGCATGATGTTCGTGGCGCAGATAGGCTTCGCGCTCGCGTATCTGCTCTAACTCGGGGTTCGGGG
>Ga0316616_100001286_pt1 | contig 9982 bp, 10 predicted proteins | sample OWC_Aug_M1_C1_D1_FD_207660 | JGI IMG/M metagenome (GOLD analysis project Ga0316616, IMG submission 207660) | Wetland soil microbial communities from Old Woman Creek delta, Ohio, United States - OWC_Aug_M1_C1_D1_B | ecosystem: Environmental > Terrestrial > Soil > Wetlands | place: USA: Ohio...
GGCCGATGATGAGCTGTTTGTCCGCGATTACAAACGGATAAAACCGAATCTGAAAAAGAAGGAGAGCCGCCCTCACGGAGATGCCGCTAAAAAGGGACTTGCGCAGAAAAAACACCCTCCCCACAGGAAAAAGGGTCCCTGACCTCCCTCTACTGCCTGAAAAAATGGCGGGCATGTTTAAAATTTCCCCATATATCTCTTTTTTTTTCGCGTGGCTTATGCTATTTAAGTCAGATTAAAACTACGGTTTATTGACTCTGCGTTGCTGTATGCTAGAATTCATGTCATCGTTTATAAAGCGCGACTTCATGTATCCGCTGCAGGATTATGCCGATCGTGTATAAAAATAAGGGGAGGAAGCGGGAATGAGTTATGAATTGCCAAAGAACAAGCAGCTCTTGAAGTGGGTGGAAGAGGTGACTGCACTCTGTCAACCGGACAGCGTCTACTGGTGCGACGGTTCCCAGGAGGAGTACGACAGGCTCTGCGAACTGCTTGTCACTGCCGGGACATTCAGAAAACTGAACCCTGTTAAACGCCCCAACAGCTATCTGGCATGGTCGGATCCGATCGATGTCGCCCGGGTCGAGGACCGCACCTTCATCTGCAGCAACTCGAAAGATGATGCCGGCCCGACCAATAACTGGATGAATCCCAAGGAGATGAAAGAGAAGCTCAAAGGTCTCTTCAAAGGCTGCATGAAGGGACGCACCCTGTACGTCATCCCTTTCAGCATGGGGCCGCTCGGCTCCAACATTGCCAAGATCGGCGTTGAAATTTCCGACTCCCCCTACGTTGTCGTCAACATGAAAATCATGACCCGGATGGGCAAGAAAGTTCTCGATATACTTGGCGATAACGGTGAATTCGTCCCCTGCCTCCACTCTATCGGTGCCCCCCTTGAACCCGGCCAGAAGGATTCCACCTGGCCATGCAACAAGGAGAAGTACATCGTTCATTTCCCCGAAGAGCGCTCCATCTGGTCCTTCGGCAGCGGCTACGGCGGCAATGCTCTCCTCGGGAAAAAATGCCTGGCCCTGCGGATTGCCTCAAAAATAGGCAAAGACGAAGGGTGGCTGGCCGAGCATATGCTCATCCTTGGCGTCGAATCCCCAACCGGCGAAAAATCCTATGTCGGCGCAGCTTTCCCGAGCGCCTGCGGCAAGACCAACTTTGCCATGCTGATTCCGCCCAAACACTTTCAGGAAAAGGGCTGGAAAGTCACCACGATCGGTGATGACATTGCCTGGATCAAGCCTGGGCCCGATGGCCAGGTCTATGCAATCAATCCGGAGAACGGCTACTTCGGCGTTGCACCCGGCACCAACTACAAGACCAATCCCAACGCCATGATCTCCTGCGAGAAAAACTCCATCTTCACCAACGTCGCCTTGACAGAAGACGGCGATGTCTGGTGGGAAGGGATTGACGGAGAGGTTCCGGCCAAATTGACCGACTGGCAAGGTCAGGAGTGGACTCCGGGGTGCGGACGTGTGGCGGCCCATCCCAACTCCCGTTTCACTGCCCCGGCGTATCAGTGCCCCTGTATCGATTCGGAATGGGAAAATCCCAAGGGTGTACCGATGAGCGCCTTTATCTTCGGTGGACGCCGTAAGGATACCGTGCCGCTGGTTTATCAGTCATTCAACTGGAGCTATGGTGTTTACATGGCTGCGACGCTTGGCTCAGAGACAACTGCAGCCGCTATCGGCGCGACCGGCAATGTCAGACGCGATCCGTTCGCCATGCTCCCCTTCTGCGGCTATCACATGGCAGATTATTTTTCCCACTGGCTCCAGTTCGGTCGCTCTATTCCGAAACCGCCACGCATCTTCAGCGTCAACTGGTTCCTGAAGGACGATGACGGCAAGTTCGCCTGGCCGGGATATGGCGAGAACATGCGGGTACTGAAGTGGATTATAGATCGTGTCCAGGGTCATGCCGGTGCTGTCGAAAGCCCGCTCGGCTGGATGCCTCGCTATGAGGACATGGATTGGGAAGGTCTGGACATGCCCCGCGATAAATTCAATGACCTGATGTCGGTTGACCGGGACGTCTGGCAGAATGAGGTTCTTTCCCACGAAGAGCTTTTTATCAAGATGTACGACCGTTTGCCCAAAGAGTTTCCCTATATCCGCGAACTGATCCTCTCCAGCCTCTGGCGCTCCCCTGAGCACTGGGAGCAGATCGGTGACGTTCACCCGGAAGGGTGGAACGAGTAACAGTTCCCACTACACCTTGAACAGCTGGCCAAAAGCCCCTTATCGGAATGACGATAAGGGGCTTTTTTTCAACAGTTTCCCGCTTGACTTTAGAGACTTTTATTGTAAAACAAAGTTATTGTTCTGTAGTATTAGGTGCGTTTTTCAGCAGCTCCACCAGACTTGGTCAGCACGGTACCACTTCATGAGGAGGTAATTATTTATGGGGAAAAGGCCTGACAGCAGAAGTTCAACCGACACAGAACAGTATTTCGATTTTTCACGACAGTTGACAGAGCGAGGAGTTTCCCGCCGGGATTTCATGAAGTTCTGTTCCGCCATGTCAGCAGCGCTTACGCTCCCGGCGACCTTTGCCCCCAGGATTGCCCGGGCCCTTGACGAAGTGAAGCGGCCGACTCTCGTCTGGCTCGAATTCCAAAGCTGCACCGGCGATACTGAAGCCCTGCTGCGAGCATCAAGCCCGACGGTAGCCGAGATTATCCTGGACATCCTTTCGGTCGACTATGCCGAGACCATTATGGCCGCTGCCGGTCATCTGGCAGAAGAGAACCTTGCCAGGGTTGTCAAAACGGAAAAGGGGAAATATATCGCTATCGTCGAAGGGTCGATCCCGCTGAAGGATGACGGTATCTACTGCTGTATCGGCGGCAGGACAGCTCTTGACATTTCGCGAGAGGTCTGCGGCGGCGCCTTTGCCACTATTGCGGTCGGCACCTGTGCTGCCTATGGCGGCATACCGGCAGCTGCACCGAATCCGACCGGTGCGGTCGGGGTCAAGGACGCTGTCTCCGGGGCAACAGTTCTCAACCTCCCCGGCTGCCCGCTGAATGCTGACAACCTGACCGCAACCGTGGTTCATTTCCTCCTTTTCAAGAAACTGCCGGCAGTCGACAGCTTCGGCAGACCACTGTTTGCCTATGGCAAGAGGATTCACGACAACTGTGAACGCCGGGCGCACTACGACGCCGGGCAGTATGTCGAAATATGGGGAGATGAGTCCCACCGGAAAGGACACTGCCTATATAAAATGGGCTGCAAGGGGCCGGAGACCTTCCATAACTGCCCGACCCAGCGATACAACGAAAAAACCAGTTGGCCGGTTGCCTCAGGTCACGGCTGCGCCGGCTGTTCGCAGCCACAGTTCTGGGACACCATGACCCCGCTTTACCGGCGCCTGCCCAATCTTCCCGGCTTCGGCATCGAATCCACTGTTGACCAGCTGGGCATTGGTCTGGCGGTCGGCACGGCTGCCCTGTTTGCCAGTCACGGTGTGGTAAGCGCTCTTCGCGGTGAGGAAAAAATGGAAGGCAAAAAGAGGGAGGATATATAAATGACACGGATCGTCGTTGACCCGATTACCAGGATCGAAGGACACTTACGGATAGAGGCAGAGATCAGCGGCGGCAAGATCGTCGATGCCTGGGCCGGCGGCACCATGTTCCGCGGCATCGAAAAAATTCTCAAGGGGCGCGACCCCCGGGACGCCTGGTACTTCACCCAGCGCTTCTGCGGCGTCTGCACCACGGTTCACTCCATTGCCTCCATCCGTGCCGTGGAAAACGCCCTCGGCATCAAGGTACCGCCTAATGCCGATCATATCCGCAACATCATCATGGGAATCCAGAATGTTCAGGATCATGTTATCCACTTTTATCATCTCCATGCCCTCGACTGGGTTGACATCACCTCTGCGCTCAAGGCCGATCCGGCTAAAACAGCGTCGCTGGCAGCATCGATCTCCGCCTGGCCGCTCAACTCTGCCACCTATTTCAAAGGGGTGCAGGACAAGCTCCAGGCCTTTGTCGCCAAAGGGCGGCTCGGACCTTTTGCCAACGGCTACTGGGGTCACTCGGCCATGAAACTCCCCCCTGAGGCCAACCTCATGGCAACTGCCCACTATCTTGAGGCGCTTGAGTGGCAGAAGGATATTATCCGCATTCATGCGATCCTTGGCAGCAAGAATCCCCATCCGCAGACCTTCCTGGTCGGCGGTATGGCAATACCGATTGATCTGGATTCGCAGAATGCACTCAATGCTGACAAGCTGGCCGAGATCAGCCGCCTCCTCAAAAAAGCGAAAGATTTCGTCGAAAAAGTCTATATCCCGGACCTGCTGACCATCGCCTCTTTTTACAAGGATTGGGCTGCCATTGGCGGCGGAGTCGGCAACTATCTCTCCTACGGCGAATTCCCCGATCCTGCCAGCGGCAGGCAATTCTTCCCGCCGGGGATCATTCTCGGCAAGGACCTCTCAAAAGTTCATCCGGTTGATCAGAAAAAGATCGCTGAATATGTCGATCACTCCTGGTTTGAGTATTCAGGCGGTCAGGGGAAAGGTGCCCACCCGTGGGACGGTGAAACAGAGGCGAAATATACCGGACCGAAACCGCCCTACAAGAATCTCGATACGGACCGGAAGTACTCCTGGGTCAAGGCTCCCCGCTATGAAGAGAAGCCGATGGAGGTCGGCCCGTTGGCAAAGTTGCTGGTTGCCTTTGCTTCCGGCCACAAAGAGACACAGGATGCTGTCACGCTCGTGCTGAAGCACCTTAATGTAGGCGCTGAAGCACTCTTCTCGACTCTCGGCAGGACAGCCGCCCGGGGGATAGACTGCCTGATTACGGCACAAATGCTGCCAACATGGCTGCAGCAGCTTGAAGATAACATCGCTAAAGGTGATCTCCGCATTCATGAACAGTCGAAGTGGGATCCCTCCAGATGGCCGGCAGAAGCGGCCGGTTACGGCTGGCATGAAGCGCCGCGTGGCGCCCTGGGGCACTGGATCAAGATCAAGGACAAGCAGATCCTGAACTACCAGGCTGTTGTTCCGTCCACCTGGAACGCCTCGCCGCGGGATCACAAAGGTCAGCGAGGCCCTTACGAAGAGGCGCTTATCGGCACACCGATTGCCGATCCGAACCGGCCGGTTGAGATTCTGCGGACGATTCACTCCTTCGATCCCTGCCTGGCCTGTGCGGTTCATCTCCTCGACGCCACCGGCAATGAAATTGTCAGAGTAAAGGTCACCTAGTTCGGCTCGTACTCCACGGAGGTGCGAAAATGTCACAATTAAAAATCATCTATGTCTGGGAGGTTCCGGTACGGGTGACTCACTGGCTCAATGTGCTTGCCATGACAACCCTCTGCATCACCGGACTTTTCATCGGCCATCCACTGTCATTTGGTGAATCTGCCTCGGCATACACAATGGGATGGATTCGTTTTATCCACTTCACTGCAGCCTATGTCTTTACCATCGGCCTTGCTGCCCGGGTCTACTGGTCTTTTGCCGGCAATAAATACAGCAACTGGCGGACATTTTTCCCCTATTTGAACAAACCTGACAGAAAAAGGATGGTGGCGACTTTCCGCTACTACTTCTTTCTGGACAGAAGACTCCCCCACGTTGTCGGGCATAATGCTGTCGCCGCTTCATCTTATTTCCTGGTTTTCCTCCTTTATGTCGGCATGATCGTCAGCGGCTTCACGCTCTACTCGGAACACGCACCGGGTGGGGTATTGCACTCGTTGCTGGGCTGGATAACAACACTGGTCAGCAACCAGTCGCTCCGGTTGATCCACCACAGCTTCATGTGGCTGTTGATAGGATTTGTAATAAATCATGTGTACAGCTGCTGGCTTATGGACATCAAAGAGCGGGGCGGCATTATCTCCAGCATGTTCAGCGGGTACAAATCCGTCGAGGAGGATTAACCAGCTGCGGACACTTCTGCTTGGCATCGGCAATATCCTGATGAATGATGATGCGGCCGGTGTCCTGGTCGTGCAGGCTCTTGCAGAAAAATTCAATTTTACGGATGAGTTGACTCTGCTTGACGGCGGCACACTCGGATTGGACATTCTCCCTTATCTGGAGGGGATTGACCGGCTTCTGGTTGTCGATGCTGTTGCAACCGGAGGTTCACCGGGGACAATTGTCAGAATGACCGGCGATGATATTCCGCTTGCTCTGGCAACAAAAGTTTCACCTCACCAGATGGGACTCAAGGATCTGCTGCTGGTTGCCGATCTGCAGGGGTATGCACCGGCCGAGATGGTACTCTGGGGGGTGCAGCCCGGCTCTATCGAGATGGATATGGAGCTCTCGCCAGAGGTTGCAACGGCGGTACCCATCCTTATGGAGAAAGTTCTTGATGAGCTGGCGTCGTGGGGGATACCAGCAACCCCCAAATCAGGCAGGTAACCAGCGAATTTCTTTGACACAGACAGCATCAATCTGCTAGTTTTCAATCATCAGGAAGCCCTGCAAAAACGAATTTGCAGGGCTTCTTTTGCTGTATTCAGGAGAATTGATGACGAACAACATTACCATCATCGGTGGCGGGCTGGCAGGATGTGAAGCAGCCTGGCAGGCTGCCTCACGAGGCATAGCCGTCTCGCTTTACGAGATGAAGCCGGAGAAGTTCTCTCCTGCCCATGAACTGGCAGGGCTTGCCGAACTGGTCTGCTCCAATTCGCTCCGCGGCGACTCTCTCGACAATGCTGTCGGCCTGCTGAAAGAGGAGCTGCGCCGGGTCGATTCGCTCTTCATGGAAGCTGCCGAAGCAACCCGAGTTCCAGCCGGCGGTGCACTCGCAGTCGACCGGTTAAAATTTTCAGAGTACATCACAGCCAAGATTTCTTCTCACCCCCTGATCACCGTATCCCGGAAAGAAATAACCGCTGTCCCTCCTGACGGAATTGTCATAATCGCGTCCGGTCCCTTGACAAGCGATCCGCTGGCTGAATCAATCGGCATGATTGCCGGCAGTTATCTCTATTTTTACGATGCCATCGCCCCGATTGTGACGACTGAATCGATTGACAAGTCGATTGTCTATGCCGCCTCCCGCTACGGCAAGGGTGATGGCGACGATTACCTGAACTGCCCTTTCAACGAAGCAGAGTATACTGCCTTTATCGAGGCGATCCTTGCCGCAGAAAAAGTCCCGGCACGGGAGTTTGAAAAGGTAATTCACTTTGAAGGGTGCATGCCGATAGAAGAGCTCGCCTCCCGAGGGGTCGACACGCTCCGCTTTGGAGCCATGAAGCCGGTAGGACTGGATAATCCTGCCACCGGACGTGAACCATATGCGGTTGTACAGCTCCGCAAGGAGAACCTGGCAGGGACGCTGCATAACCTGGTCGGCTTCCAGACCAAGATGACCTGGCCGGAGCAGAAGCGGATCTTCCGAATGATCCCCGGCCTGCAGCATGCCGAGTTTGCCCGGCTTGGCTCCATGCACCGGAACACTTTCATTAATTCACCCGCCCTGCTGCAGTCGACCCTGCAGCTGCAAAGCGACCCACGCATTTTTTTCGCCGGTCAGATTACCGGGGTAGAAGGTTATGTCGAGTCAGCCGGCAGCGGCTTCATTGCCGGGCTCAATGCCGCAAGAGTTGCCAACGGAATGGCGATAATCGCCCCCCCTCCCGAGTCGGCACTTGGTGCTCTTGTCCAGCATGTTACCAATGCTGATGTGAAACATTTTCAGCCGATGAATGTTAATTACGGCCTCTTCCCGGCAATTGCCGGCAAGATTAAAAAGAAAGAGAAACGCGGAATGCTGGCAGAGCGGGCTTTGGCAGAGATAGACATCTGGAAGGAAGAGGTGAAAAATGGCTGATACCGAAAAACAGGAAAAATCACTCGTTCAGAAGATAGTGTCGATGGAGACAATGATCTTCCTCGTCGGGCTTTTTATTCTCGGGTCCGGGATCTATCGGAGCGAGCCGATGCAGTACTTCTTTGGCGGCATGATCATCAGCGGTTCGGTCGCCCTCCATTTTGTCCGCAAAAAAGACTGGAAGAAACACTGGGAAGAGCAGGAGGCAATGCAGAGGCGCTATGAGGCACGCCGCAAGATGGAGCAGGAAGAAAAAAATGGTGAATAACAGCTCCATTGTCCTGGCATCTGCATCACCCAGAAGAGCCGAACTCCTTGCATCCGCCGGAATAATTTTCACCGTAGTCCCGGGAGATATAAACGAAACGCCCTTGCCCGAAGAAGAGCCAGTTGCCCACGTTCTGCGGCTTGCAGAGGGCAAAGCCCGCGAAGTTGCCTCCAGAGGGGGTGGGCGCTTCTTTATCGGCGCGGACACTATTGTTCTCTGTGCCGGCGAGATTATGGGCAAACCCTGCGACAATGCAGATGCTGGGCGGATGCTGCGCAGGCTTTCCGGTCGAACCCATCAGGTCATAACCGGCTTTGCCGTTCTTGATCGAATGAGCGGCAAAAGCCTGTCACGCGCCGTAAGCACTGACGTAACCTTCAAACCGCTTGATGATGAAGAGATTTCAGCCTATGTATCTACCGGATGTCCGCTGGACAAGGCAGGTGCGTATGCGATACAGGGGGGTGCCGCCTACATGGTGGAAAAGATTAACGGCTCATATACGAATGTTGTCGGGCTGCCGCTCTGTGAAGTAGTTGCAACATTGCGGGAGATGGGAGCATTCAAGGGAGATGCCTGAAGGATGGAGATCGCTGCCAATCTTCACAGGATAAGGCAACAGATTGCGGCCGCTGCTATTGCGGCGGAGCGTAATCCGGCCGATGTGCGCCTCGTCGCTGTTTCAAAGACCAAGCCGGCAGTTTTGGTGGATGAAGCGGCAGGAGCAGGCCAGTCGCTTTTTGGTGAGAACTACGTGCAGGAGTTTGTCGCCAAGACACTTGAAGTCATTGCGCCGGTAGAGTGGCATTTTATCGGCCATCTGCAGAGCAATAAGGTGAAACAGATCGCCGGGATCGTCTCCATGATCCATTCGGTTGACCGCCTCTCCCTTGCACAGGAGATTGACCGCCAGTGGGGACGAATCGGCCAGGTGTGCGCTATCCTCATTCAGGTTAATGTTTCCGGTGAAGCGACCAAGAGCGGTACGACCTCTGAGGAGGCCACGAATCTGGTCAGACAGGTTGCCCTGCTGGAGAATGTCCGCATCTGCGGGCTCATGACCATGCCCCCCTTCTTTGATAATCCGGAGGCTGCCCGGCCTTACTTCCGGGAATTGAGGCTCCTTGCCGCAGAGATCGGTGCACATGCCATCCCTGGCGTATCGATGAAAGAACTTTCCATGGGGATGTCCGGCGATTTTGAAGCCGCGATTGCAGAGGGGGCAACCCTGGTCCGGATAGGCTCGGCACTATTCGGTAGCCGCTGAACAGTTGTTGGCCCTGATTTTGCTTGGCAACTGATATTGGAAGCAAGATAAACCGACTGCCCGCATCGGGGAGGTTCTTCATGGTACTCACGGAAGCTGCAGAACTAACGCAGAAAGGGTTACTGTCCCTTGAGCACGGCCACTCCTTTCTGGCGATGACCTACCTGGAACAGGCCATGAGGTACGGCAAAACACCGGTTGTATCTTCCTACCTGGCTTACTGCCATGCCCTGAACGGGCGGGATCTGGACGAATCGATCGCCCTCGGCCGGGAGGCACTGCAGGCTGATCCTGCCAACCCGGAATTCAGTCTGAATCTTGGCAGGGTACTCCTGCTCTCCGGACGCAAGGATGAGGCGATAACCGTTTTCCGGCAAGGGCTGGCATATTCACTCCACCCTGAACTGATTGCCCACCTGGAACAGCTGGGAACGCGCAAGCCGCCGCTATTCCGATCGCTACCGCGGAGTCATTTCCTGAACAGGTTCGGTGGGCAACTGCTGAACGTGCTCGGTTTCCGGTAAACTCTGTGGCAGGATTATCTTTCCCCGTCGAATGATTATCTGCTATAAACAAGCCTCCAAGAGACTATCCCGGA
>Ga0316616_100001288_pt1 | contig 9978 bp, 9 predicted proteins | sample OWC_Aug_M1_C1_D1_FD_207660 | JGI IMG/M metagenome (GOLD analysis project Ga0316616, IMG submission 207660) | Wetland soil microbial communities from Old Woman Creek delta, Ohio, United States - OWC_Aug_M1_C1_D1_B | ecosystem: Environmental > Terrestrial > Soil > Wetlands | place: USA: Ohio...
CCTGTCCAATGGATTTGGTATAAGCCAATACTTCGATGTCGTATCTGCCTAGTAGCTTTTTGGCGACGACACCTGCCAATATCAATGCGACTGTTACCCGACCGCTGAAGCGTCCTCCACCTCGGTAGTCGTTGAATCCCCCATATCTTATGTGGGCTGAGAAATCAGAATGTGCTGGTCTTGGAAAGTCTTTTATGGCTTCATAGTCGCTTGATTTGGTTTCTTTGTTTTCAACTGTGACGGCTATGGGTGCGCCTGTAGTGAATCCGTTGAAGACACCGCTTATGATTTTGGCTTGGTCTTTTTCAATTCGTTTCGAAACAATCCTTGTGTCTGCGGGTATGCGTCGATCGAGTTCTTCCAGAAAATCATCTTCTTCAAGCGCTAGCCCTGCTGGGCAGCCATCAATGATTACGCCAACGACTTTACCGTGGCTTTCGCCAAATGTTGTAACTGTGAATTCTTTACCTATCGAGTTTCCCGCCAACCAAGTCAGCTCCTAATTGTTGTAGATGAAGGTAGAACTGCGGATAAGACTTTCTGATACATTCAGGTTGCTCTATTATTGTTTGGCCTTTCGCGCCTAGCGCTGCTACTGCTGCTGCCATAGCAATTCGGTGATCATTGTGTGGATTTATAGTTGCGCCATGGAGCGGTCCACCTTTTATGGTTAAAGTCTCCTCAGTAATGGTTATTTCGGCTCCCATCTTACCTAGTTCCTCATAAATTGATAATAATCGATCGGATTCTTTTAGGCGAAGACGTCTTGCACCCGTTATGGTAGAGGTTCCATTTGCGTAGCATGCTAAAACCGATATTGCGGGAACCAAGTCTGGAATGTTTCTAACATTTATCTTGAATGGTTTAAGTGGTTTACCTGTTCCTTCTATTTCGATAGAGTCTGGGCACACTTTTCCTTCGACCCCCATTTCTTTAAGGATGCCCAAAATTGCTTTATCACCTTGCACTACTTCATAGTCAAGGTTCTCTATCGTCATTTTAGAGTTGGTTATAGCTGCTGCTGTAAGAAGAAATGCTGCAGAAGAAAAGTCTCCGGGAACTCTGGTATCAACTGCTTTGTATATTTGGTTACCAGGTATGCTGATGCACCTATCTTCAACATTGACATTAATCGAATGCCTTGAAAGAACTGCCTCTGTCATCTTTACATAGTCCACAGACTCCAGCGCTGAAGTTAAACTGATAACTGTATCTGATTGTGCTAATGGACAGGCAAACATAAGGCCTGAAATAAATTGAGAACTTACGTCACCTGGGATTATGCATTTGCCCCCGAGTAATCCTCCGCCCTCAACGTGGACTTCATTTACTTCACCTTTAACTACATGGGCTTCTGCTCCAAGCTGATTTAGACTTACAAGTAGTGGTTCTACTGGGCGTCTTTCAATTGATCCTTTAAAAATTAGAGTAGATGGTCCTTTAGCGAGTGCTGCAACGGGTATTATGAAGCGTAATGTAGCACCTGACTCTCCACAATCAATGGCGTGTTTTACTGTCTGGGGTTTCGTACCTGTGATTGCCCAACAGCCATCTAGCGGCTTGACTTTGGCTCCTAATGCCGTAATTGCTCTTAGTGCCGCTTCTGTATCCTCAGAAAATAATGGATTAATAACGTGGGATGTTCCCTCGGAAAGCCCCGAAGCAATAACCATACGTTGTGTATATGACTTCGACGATGGTGCAACAACTGTGCCAGAAAGTTGCTCGGTTCTCTTAACGATTACTTCCATTAATTAAAGCACCTTGGCTTTTTTGCTATTGAGGTTCGCAATTAATACGTCGCCCTCATATTTCTGCAGAGCTGCTTTTACTTTATCAACATTATCTTTGCTGACTACTGCAGTTACAGCTGGTCCTTTTCCGCATAAGCCTGACGCTATGGCTCCTGCAGCTAAAGCATCTACGGCAATAGCTGTATTCTGGTTAGAAGCTGCAGAATATAACAATCCGTTTAAAGTAAGAGCCTCCCAGATTTTACCTTCCAATGCTTTCTCAAACGCTATTTCAACTAGTGACTTTACAGTTTGAAGTCTCTTAACATCAGCATTTATGGTATAGGCTTTCTGTGGGGGTACATGAAACAGCGCTACATAGTCACTGGGTAAAGGCATTTGCTTAAGGATTAGTTGGTTTAAATTATCGGTGACTATTGCTCCGCCAAAATAAGATGCACATGCATCATCAAACGCTCCAGTAATCGTACATTTAGCATCAAAAGCAGCTTGAACCCCGATATTAACTGCTACTAAATCATCCAACTTCTTACCCAAAGCCGAAGCCGTCGCAAGAGCGGTTGCGTTTGCTGCCACGCTACTGCTCTTCAAGCCTCTAGCCGCTGGAATATTTGAGGTGGTTTTAATTTTAGCTCCGTATTTTTCCTCTATTTTGAATTTTTCAAGTACACGAATAACGGTGCGCTCCACAAGAAGAGGGCTCTCCTTTGGATCAGAGGTGATTTCTACCTCGAAAATACCCCAATCATTTGTGAGTTTGACTTCAGCTTTAGTCCATAAATCAACACCAAAGGCTGCACCCTTACCCAATGCAATCGCATTAACGATTGTCGCAGCTCCATGAGCAATTGCAACTCCTTTACCTGCCAAGTCATTACACCTTTTGCTGTAAGTGTGTTAGCGCTGCCTTCCTCATAACTTCAACGGGTGCCGACTTGCCCGTCCAAATTTCAAATGATGCTGCTCCTTGAAAAATCAGCATTTCAACTCCACTGACGACCTTGGCTCCCAATGATTTGGCGTCCTTTGCCAGTTTGGTCTCCAATGGATTATACACAATATCCATCACTGAGAGGTTTGAGCGAAGCAATTCAATAGGTACTGGTGTTTCATCTGGTCGTGGCTTCATACCAATTGAGGTTGCATTGATTAGAATATCTGAATCCTGAAGGTTAAGATCGATATCTTCCGGATCAAGTGAGCCTGACGCTATGCGTTTGTTTGCTGTCTTCTCAACCAGTCTCGCTAATGATTGTGCATATTTAACTGTGCGATTTAGCACTGCAAGTTCATCAGCTTCCTTTGCCACGGCATAGGCTATGGCTCTTGCAGCTCCACCTGCACCAAGCAACAATACTTTTCTTCCTTTAAGTTCAACACCGTTTTCTTTAAGCGCTTTAACTGCACCTATACCGTCAGTATTGAATCCGAATAAGAGATTTTCTTTATTTAGTATTGTGTTAACTGAATTGATGATTTGTGCAGACAAATCGATTCTATCTAAAGTTGCCATGACCGTTTTTTTATGTGGCATAGTCACGTTTAAACCACGTATGTTGAGAGCCCTCATACCATTTACTGCATCTGGAACACATGATGGCTTAACCTTGAAAGCCAAAAATACGTAGTCAAGGTCAAGGGCTTGAAAAGCAGCGTTATGCATGATCGGGCTCAAGGAATGCTCAATGGGGTCACCTATAACTCCACATACTCTGGTTTTACCCGAAATCGTCATGGCTGCCCAATTCCTAATAGCTTGTATGCATCTTTCATTTCTTTTATACTCATCTGTCCCGGGGCTGTCTTGCTTTCTTTGTCAATGCATGCAAAAGTGAAGTAGGCTCCAAAAATAGGCGAAAAAAGTCTTGAAGTCTTACCTGCTTCGCCCATGCAGAAACATACAAGTTTAGCTTTTTGAGATGCGAAATTAACGAAACTCAAGATTGGCAGATTATCCTCAATATTTTTGGCAGTCAAAATGATCTTGCAAACATCTGCACCGCTATCGATTTGTTCGTTGAGAATTCTTTCCATTGCAAATGCATTTAGTATTCCATCGAACTTGTGGTATGAAACAATAGTTTTTGTTCCCAATTGCTTAAGTTTAGCTATAGTTTCGGCGCGTTTAGCACTGAAGTAGTCAACGTCGATAAATTCGAAGCCTGCTCTTGCCGCCTTTAGTAGGGTATTTTGACGTTCTGTTTCTGTTCCAGCGAAAAATCCCTTTTCGCTTAATAGCTTGTTAGTTGCTATCAGCGGAGTTTCTGTACTATTTGTTATGTCTGAGAGGTTACGCATTTCCTCTAAGGCATCCATGCGGACTTCAATGAAATCAGCACCAGTTTTCTCTGCTTTGCTGATTAAGTTTAAAGTGTCAACTATGTTTTTGGGGAGAATTGAGACGCAAATCCTTGCGCTCACTTCTCAATCACCGTTTCATCCGGAACAGAAATACCGAAATGCCTTCCTCCCCTTGCTGCCAAGTGCACCATAACCTCGTCTCCCTGTTTAAGGTCAGTTACAGGTTTTGATGCTTTGGGGGTGACAACACGGATCGTTTCGGCGTTCTGTAGGATCGTTTTAATTGTTTTACCATTAACCTCAGCTTCAACCAAGATTAAAGGCCGAATCTCGATTTTTATTCGACCTACGTTAGCTTTGCGGGTTTTGCCTTCCCGGGTGACTAGAATTACTTCGTCACCTGCTTTGAACTCCTGTAAGTACCTAGTTGTTTGAAGACTCCCGAGTGTGTACATGGAGCAGGAACCTGCATTAACTCGGAAAGGTCTTGAGGCAACGTATGGGTTCTCGTTAACTTCAGCTTCCACTAGGAAGAGACCTGCACTTTGGCTTCCAACAAGCATGCCTTCGCCTGGCTGCATCAAGTCACAAGTGTCCACGCAGACACGTGCGCCCGTACTTATCGGTTTAATTCCAACAATTTTAGCTGGAGCCAATTCAAGCCGAAGTGCATCAGGCTTGACAACTGCAACTGTTTTCATCAATTCATCTGCTTTGCCAGTCTTGAGCAAGACACCATCAGTGCCTAATTCAAGGGTTTGCAGGGCAACTTTTGCCTCTTCAGCGTTGGTGACTTCCGCAATTATTTTACTCTTACCCTTTATACGGGCAATGAGATTTTCCAAGGGAATTACTCTCCAATTAGCTGTACTGACAAGGATGTGTGTTGCGCCTTGTTCAGCCACTTTCACAATGAGATCTTCGCTAGCTTTATCGTTTATACAGATGCGCATAATTTTGGATGCTTTGTTTTTCTCAATTATAGCCTCGTTGGCTGGGGAAACCACGGTTTGAGTCTGTTTAGTTGATAGAAACTTTGCTTTATCATCTTCTATTACGACATCAACATATTGGTTGATAAGGCCCTCATCTACCTCTTTTTTACCTTGGGTTTCCAGCCAGAGTTCTTTCAAGTTTTAACACCTAAGATTTTTTCTGCTTGCTCAACCGTAGTGTTCTCGTGTACAATGGCTGATAGTGCTTTAGCTATGTTAGTTGGGCTTTCTGCTTGGAAGACGTTGCGACCAATCGAGAGGCCTGCTGCTCCCGCTTTGAGAGCGTCAAACGTGGTTTGGAGCACCTCTTGTGGTGATTTGCATTTGGGTCCGCCTGCAATGACGACTGGAGCCGGGCAGGATTCAGTTACAAATTTGAAGCTGTCGATTGTGCCCGTGAAGTTGGTTTTGATTATGTCTGCGCCCAGCTCTGCGCCGATGCGTGCGGCGTGGGCTACAACTTCGACTGCATGTTCGTTTTGGATTTTGGGGCCTCGAGGATACATCATAGCGAGAAGTGGTATACCGAAGGAGTCGCATTCCTCAGATACTTTACCTAAGTTCGCAAGCATCTTATCTTCATCCTGTGCACCAACGTTCACATGAACTGAAACAGCGTCGGCTCCTAATTTGAGGGCTTCTTGAACGCTGCATACTTGGACTTTAGCATTAACGTTGGGGCTAAGATTGGACATGCCTGAGAGCATAACAATCAAACCTGCACCGTCGACGTCAATGCGTTTGGCGATGCCCTTATGAACAAGAATTGCGTCGACTTTGCCTTTTATGAGTTGATTAGTGATGGTTTGCATGTTACCTATGCCCTGTATAGGGCCGACGGTTACCCCGTGGTCCATGGGTACGATAATGGTGCGGTTATCTTTCTGGAAGATTTGTTTTAGTCTGCGAGTTTTGCCTTCGTTCATACTTCCACTCTGCCTAATGAGTTTTGAGCGCGTTTTTAATTAACTTTAGCGCCTTCTCTTTTTCGTTCCAATCAACAAAAAGTAGTATACTTGAGGTGATAGTGAGTATTCCACTTATGTTTATCCCATTTAAGCGGAGATCTTCGCTTATTTTGCCGATAATACCCTGAGTTTCTTCTAACCCGACACCGCTGGTTTTAATGAATACCAAGTCTTTCTTTACTGCCATAGCGATTGTTTCTTTGTTGCTTATGGTTATGTCGTGGATTTGATTGAAGAGTTTACTAATATTCTCTGTCTGAGGCACATAGACGATGATAGAGTTAGTGTTCATAGACATACCAATGAGGCTGGTGTTTTCTTTGACTTTCTGGACAATTTCTGTTATGACCTGAGGATTATTAGACAATCCTTCACCGATAACTGTGATTTCTGCAACTGGCCCTTCGTTAGCGATTTCAGCATCAAGTTCTGTTGCTAAACCGTCCGTGATGATGGTGCCATTCTTGCTTAAGTCATCGAGTTTGTTGCTCATGACTTTGACATCTATGTTTTTAGGTTTGTACTTGAGAGCTTTACTGTGGATGAATTTGGCTCCTGAATCAGCCAATCCGACTAATGTGTTGACGTTGATTGTTGGCAACAGTCTCGGTTGAGGAATTATCTTTGGATCGCTAGACATGATACCTTCCGCGTCTGTTACTAGTATGATTTGGTCTGCTTTGATACCTTGCCCCATAAGAAACGCGGTTGTGTCGCTTCCGCCTCGGCCAAGTGTGGTGATTTTGTGGTCTTTGGTTTTTCCGATGAATCCTGCGATGACGGGTATTGTGCCTTTCTCGACTAGAGGTAGAATAGTTTGCTCTATGTTTTTCTCGCAGTCTTTGACGAGGGGGTTTGCGTTTTGGAAGTTGTTGTCAGATACGATTGGCCATTTCTCGTCCATTGGGTCAAAGTAACATGCGTCAACGCCATTGTTACGTAGTGCACTGGCGAATAGGCGTATGCTTGTTCGTTCACCCATTGAGAGGATGTCATCCAATTCATGTTTTGATAGTTTTCCATTCGAAGTGTTTTTGGCTGTGGCTAAGAGGTGGTCTGTAGTTTTGCCCATTGCAGAGACAACTACAGCTATTTTGCTACCTTTTTTAGATTCATTGACTACTGCAAGGACTGCTTTAAGCATCCTTTCATGATCAGCAAGGCTAGAACCACCGAATTTAACCACAATTTTTTTGGCAGAGGATAGTTTTGTCATTTGTTTTTTACACCCTTTTTCTGCCCAGAACTATTCTCAAAAAATTTGTTAGTCCTGGGCTTAAGTAAAATATCCGAAATAATAAAAGCCGTAGTCGAAGCTATACAATGATGAATTGCCGATTGCTATTGTTTTAGCATTAGTCATCTGCTTCGAACCTGCCTCATGAGTCATTCTACTAAAAATATAAGCATTTCGGATTTGAACTTATCCTTGCGGGCTTTTTTCTGGTGCATTTGATGAATTCTACTAATGTATCAAAGAATTTTTGTTGTTTTTCAAACACTTTCCGATGTAATGTTGCCTTTCCTTTAGTTGTTGCTTGTTTTGCCATCTTTAACTTGACGATTTTATCAATGATCTCATGGCATTTTAGTTTAGTCCTTTCATGGCGTCTTTACATTTTTCTTCAAGCATTTTAGCTTGCACTTCAAACTGTGTATCTATCTGATTTGCCCTCCAACAGCATGGTTCAGTCATAATATTATAGTAGAATAATTCAATCTCACAGGGATTAGCATTTGGTGTGTCTCAGAATTGACTCACAAATGAAACTAGGATTCTATCCGTATAATTTGAGGTATCTTTCCAGCTGTACCAATTTGCCCTTTATAACTTATTAATACTCCTTCTACTCCTTCAATTGATAAACCTGTACTGATTCCTGCTTTAATTCCCCTTTCAGGGTCTTCTCCCTTGACAATGTTGCAAACAGCGGTTGCTGCTGCATCTGCTATAGTTGCGTTTTTGCAGAAAACTGTAGCTGCTTCAGCATCTCCAAAGCTAAGAGCATGACTAAAACGCCCTGAACTGGTAGCGACGCCTATAGGGAAGTCGGTTAATCGGAAGCCAAAACGCCTAGAAAGCGGTTCTTCACCCATAGCTACTGCAACATTGACAGGTTGATTGGAGTCAGCAGAGATTTCTCCCCCATTCTCCACCACCGCTACATCACAGTGCGTTTGCTTCATTTCTAGAACTGCTAAATCAGCGATGGCTCCTGCGACTGCTGCCATTGGACCTACCCCTGCTTTGGACGCTGCTTCCGCCATCATTTTTGCGACGAGTGGTTTCTCTGGTGCCGATATAGGGGTTAATGTGTGGAGAAATTTTGGATTTGCTCGGACATAGAGTTCGAGTTCTTGGCGGCTTCTGTGGATAGATTCTTTAGCGACGTCTATGGCTTTTTGTTTTTCAGAAATTATTGTACATTGTGACTCTTTTAATTTGAAAGATACTTTGATCAGTTTATGTGTCAATTTTTTTTTATCCGGCTGTCGCCATTGGGTTTAATGGATTTTATAGCTCTTGCTGGGCAGGCGTCTACGCAGATGCTGCATGTGCTTCCTAAGCATTTCTCTTTGTTAAACTCGACAGTTTCGTCAGTTGCTGTGCTAATGGCTTCTACTGGACAGAGCGCAACGCATGTGCCGCAACTGAAGCATTTTTGGCTGTCTACTTCGATGAGTTTGGGTACAATTACGCTTATTCCTCTTTTGCGGAAGGCTTCTACGACTTCTTTTTGCATTTGATCCGGGATTTCTGCAAGTATCTCTCCGCCTTTGTTGTTTATATGTGCTGAGAGGATTGCCATGGGGACTTTGTATTCGATTATAATTTGTGCAGCTATTGGTTCTGAGACTTGAAATTCGTTGAATCGAATTAGGATTCTTCCCATTTTAGTTGCCCCTTCCTAATAGTTTAGATACGTCCTCAGATGTGATTATGCCTAGAACCTTTTTCTCAATGTCTATAACTGGTAATGCCGAGATGTTGTGTTGTGCCATGCGTTTAGAGGCAACTTCCAATGGTTCCTCGGGTTTGGCGGTGAAAACATTTTGTGTTTCGATATCTGCGAGTGCTTTTTTGCCTTCTGCCATCGCGCGTGTGACATCCCATGAAGTAACTATACCTCGTAACCTTCCTGAATCGTCAACTACAACTATGTGATTAACTGATTTGGTGACTATTCTAGTTGCTATGGCGCGTATGTCTTCATCTTCAGTGCAGGTTACCGCTGGGTGCATGACACTGACTACGAAAGGTATCTCTTCAGTCTGACGCATAGGTCTAAAAACTGTATCGTTAGGCAACCGTTCAACTGGCGCCGTTAATGTGAAGGTGCCCTCTTCAATCCAGGATTTTAATGTCGAGGTCACTTTTTTGGCCATCTTTAAACTTGAAAGTGAACTTACCCGGACTTTTTTATTGTTCACTGTGATATTTCCAGATTTAAGTTCCTGATAGCTGACTTTCCCAAATTTGGGACGATCACGTCTAGGAACGCTATAGTCAACAATATCAGTGTAAATTTCGCTATCGCGGATAGCTGTTTTCTTAGCTAGTCCAATGTTAAGCATGGGGATAGGAATACCTAAACCAACATACATGGAGGTACCGTATTTAGTAAAACTAGCTCCTTGTAGGAACTCGGATGACATTTTCTTTGCATCACCTTTAACCATTAAGGTACCGTTCAAATTCTTTGGACTGTGCTGTGTGCCTTCACCGATAACATAACCCTGACCTCCTCCGAGGAAGATACGGGTTCCCATGCCAATAGTCTCGTAATCAGGGTCATTCATAAGCGGGTTTAGCTCACCTGCTCCCGAGTAAGTGGCATTGCGGAAACGGGGCAGTAGTTTACTCATGTAAGTATAGATCACTTCGTCGCTACTGTTTACCGCACAGTTATAGCGTTGGTAGCCATTTCGGAAGTTGAGCAACATAAACTGGTTAAGATC
>Ga0316616_100001289_pt1 | contig 9975 bp, 8 predicted proteins | sample OWC_Aug_M1_C1_D1_FD_207660 | JGI IMG/M metagenome (GOLD analysis project Ga0316616, IMG submission 207660) | Wetland soil microbial communities from Old Woman Creek delta, Ohio, United States - OWC_Aug_M1_C1_D1_B | ecosystem: Environmental > Terrestrial > Soil > Wetlands | place: USA: Ohio...
GATCGACGCGCTGCAGACCCTGGCCAAGACGTGCGAGGGGGAGGACGTGACGCTCCTGCTCGAGCCGTTCAACACCAAGGTCGATCACCCCGACTACTTCCTGGACGACTACGACCTCACCGTGGACGTCCTGAAGGCGGTCGGCAGCCCCAAGGTAAAGATGCTCTACGACATCTACCACGCCCAGATCATGTCGGGGAACATCGTCGCCTTCATCCGCCGGAACATCCAGCACATCGGCCACTTCCACATCGCCGGGATCCCGGGACGGCACGAGCCGATCGCGAACGAGCTCAACTATCCGTACGTCCTGCAGGAGATCGACAAGCTAGGCTATACGGGATACTGCGGCCTGGAGTACTGGGCGACGATGAGCGACGCGGAGTCCCTCAAGAGCACCCAGAAGCATTTGGGGGCGTAAGCGGAGACGCCAGGAGAAGCTGGGGACCCGCCCGCTTCGTGGTAGCCAGGGCGGGCCCCTCCTGCCGCCGCTCGGGTGACGGCCGCGAGGCGCCCGCTTGCCACACAAGCTCCTGCCATGAATTGACACACCGCCTAGGGTGATGTTAGCTTTCGCAGAAAAGTGGTGAGCGGTTTGGATGGCGAGGGCCATGACAGTTCCGGCAGCGACCATGAGACGGCGGGTGAAGCTCGGCCGTTTCATGCTTCACGCCTTTTTGCTCAGCACGAGCGTTCTTTTCGTCATGCCTCTCCTGTGGGCTCTGTTCACCTCGTTCAAGCAGCCGCAAGACATCATCACCCAGGTGCCCGCGTTGTTGCCCAGCACCTGGACCCTTGAGAATTACGCCAAGCTGCCCCGGGTCGCCCCCTTTGTCCGCTTCTTTCTGAACAGCATCGTCGTCTCGACGGTTTCCACCCTGTTCATCGCCGTGGGCTGCACCGCGGCGGGCTATATCTTTGCCAAGTATGAGTTCCGCTTCAAGAGGCTCCTCTTCTTCACCATCATCGCCACGATCCTCATTCCGCTGCAGACCTACATCGTGCCGCTCTTCCTCACGATCCGGGCCCTGGGTTGGGTGAACAGCTACGCCGGGCTCATCTACCCGACCGTCATCATGAGCTCCGGCATCTTCTTCATGCGGCAGAACATCCTGGGCATTCCCGACGAGCTCATCGACGCGGCACGCGTCGACGGTTCGTCGGAGTTTGCCATCCTGTGGAACATCATCTTCCCGCTCTCCGCTGCTCCCGTCGCGGCCATCTGCATCATCAACTGGGTCTTCACCTGGAGCCTCTTCATCTGGCCGCTGGTCGTCGCCAGTTCGTCCGATATGTTCACGATGGAGCTGGGGCTGATGTACTTCATGAAGGAGTTCATCGTCGACTACGGTGGCATCATGGCGGCCACGACGCTTACCATCTTGCCGGTGCTGATCGTGTTCCTGGTGTTCCGCACCCGGATTATCGAGGGTGTCGCCACCACCGGCATGAAGGGCTAATCGGCGTACCGTCATTTGTCGCGGCCAGGGCGAGCACTGACGCGCACGTGAAGCCAATTCTCGAGCCCGGAAAAGGAGGAACAAGCAATGAGAAAAGCCCGTAGCCCGGCAAACGATGTCTCTCGGCGTGAGTTCCTGTTGCGCAGCTTGGCGGTGGCGGGTGGTGCAGCCACCGTCGCAGCCGCGGCCAGGCCCGCAAAGGAGGTGGAGCTGATCGTTTGGGCGAACTTCAACGAGATCCATCGGTACATCGTCGACCTGGCTCCCAAGTACACCCAGCAGAACCCCAGCATCAAGATCAACTGCACTCTCTTTGCCCAGCGCGCCCTGGATGAGAAGGTGGCCGTAGCGCTTCCTGCGGGCCAGGGCCCCGACATCATCGACTTCGCTTCGACACAGGTGCTGCCGTACATCGAGTACGTGCAGTTCGCCCCGCCCGATGCGGTGAATTTCGTCAAGAAGAACATGCCGGATGCGGCCTTCAGGGAGTGCTCCACGGCCAAGGGAGAGCTGCATACCTTCCCCTTCTACGTGGTGACCTCTGCCCTCTACTACAACACCGATCACTTCGCCGAGGCAGGGCTCAAGGAGCCGCCCAAGAACCTGGACGAGGCGGCAGAATACGCCAAGAAGCTGGCCAAGCGGGACCCCAGAGGCAATATTACTCGCGCCGGTCTCGACCTGCGCGTCGCTGGCGGCGGGTTCGGTTTGACGGAGAAGTTCTGGGTCCTGGTGATGGAGCCCAACGGTGTCCACGTCATCGATCAGGTAGGCGACAAGTGGAAGGCCGGCTACGACAACGAGGCAGGCCAGAAGGCCCTGCAATTCTACATCGATGGTCTCTACAAGCATAAGTACTGCGCCATCGACATGAAGCATGACGCCGAGGCTTTCGGTCTGGGGGTCGCGTCCATGTTTTGCCGGGAGTCCTGGGTGGTGGACTACCTGGCCAAGAACGCGCCCACCCTCAAATACGGTGTCGCCTTGCAGCCCAGGGGGGCCAAGGACTGGTGCACCTTGGCCGCCACCCGAGGCTTCGCCGTACCCAAGGTGAGCAAGAACCAGGAAGAAGCCTGGAAGTTCATCCAGTGGTTGGTCAACGACGAGAACTGCGCCACCTTCTTCAAGAACTATGGCTGGCAGCCCTGGCGGACGAACGTCGACTACTCCGCCGCCTACAAAGAGCGCCCGGCGCTCAAGACCTTCCAGGATGGGCTAAAGACTCAGGGCTACCGGCTGTATCCCTACCCGCAGACTCCCCCGGCGATCGAGATCTACACCCGCATGGCTGACCGACTTGCTGCGGCCTTCAAGCGCGCCGATCTGGCGGACAACCCCAAGGGCATCGCCCAGGTGATGAGCGACATGGCCAAAGAGACGAACCAGATCCTGGCGGACAACAACGTACTGGCGAAGTGAGGTCTTCTGCGAGCGGACCCGGACAGGGGCGCACCGGTTGATGCCCCCTGTCCGGGAGGAGAAAAACCCTTGTGACGCAAGTCGGGGGTGTGACGATCCAGGCCAACTGGTGGGCAGCGACCCTGGAGAGTGTTCTGGGCAAGGCAGGGTCCCTGGCCAGGCAGAAGAAGGTCTTCCTTCTCAGCGTCTTCGTGCCCATCATGGGCCTGTTTCTCATCATCCGCATCATCCCCATCATCCTCATCCTGCTGGCCTCTTTCACCAACTATAGTCTCAAGCGACCGGTGACGAGCTTTGTGGGTTTGAACAACTTTCTGCGGCTGTTTGACGACCCGCGTTTCGTCAGCGGTTTCTGGAACTCGTTCGAGTTCGTGCTGGTGGCGGTGCCGCTGGAGATCGTCGGGGGACTGGCGATTGCGCTGCTGCTCAGCCGGAAGGTGAAGTTCGAGGGGTTTTACCAGACCCTGTACTTCCTGCCTTACATCCTCCCTACCGTGCCCACGGCCATCATCTGGCGCTGGATCTATGCGCCCGGAAACTTCGGTCTGGCGAATTACTTGCTGGACTCGGCGGGCCTGGCCAGGGTGGGGTGGCTGACCGACCCCAATATCGCCCTGCTGGCCATCATCGTCATGCACGTCTGGAAGCAGCTTGGATTCTTCGTCGTGGTCTTCCTGGTCGGCATCAAGGCCATCCCTGCCGAGTTCAGAGAGGCGTCGGCGGTGGACGGCGCCTCGGCCTGGCAATCCGTCCGCCACGTCGACCTGCCCCTCCTGCGGCCCATCATTCTCTTCGGCCTGGTGTGGAGCACCATCTTCGCCTGGTCGGTCTTCACCGAAGTCTACGTGATGACCCAGGGAAGCGATGTGTCGGCGGGCTCGGACCTGCACGTGCTGTCTACGCGCATCTACCAGGAAGCGTTCATGTTCTTCAACGCGGGGTACGGGTCGGCCATCTCCTTCGTGCTCTTTATCTTCTCACTCCTCTTCGTGCTGCTGCAATTCAAGGCCCTCGGGTCGGACTGAGACCTACGAATCAGCGTACGGGAAGACGGGGAGAGATCGGGAGAACCGCTGCGCCTTGAGCCCCCACAGGGGCGAACCGCGAGGCGCCATCGGTCCCGGCCGCCACTCAGCCGCGCCACGACGCGACGTCCTCGAGCGGATAGATCGGCCGCGGGACTCGCTTCCACGGCAGGTCGACGATGTTGGACTGGCCGGGGCCTTTGGTGTCGACGCGGATCAGGCGCGAGGTGATCGGGGCGAAGTACTGGAAATTCGATGCCGTCTTCAGCACCGCCATCTTGTACTCGCCCGGATCGACGCCGAAAGCGCGGTAGACGCCCGGCACGTTGCCGGCCAGGCCGCGCAGCTCGCTGATCAGCAACGTCACCGGGCCGACCTCGAACACGACGGTCCGGCCCATGTCGACCTCGTTCTGATGGTGGTCCACGACCTTCACGATGCCGCCGCCGATGCGGCGCACCGTGCCGGTGACGGTCAGCGGCCTGAAGAACTGCGTCGCGGCGCTGCCGCCGATCGGGAGCGTGACGCTGGTGCCCTCGCCGGCCGCGACCAGCCGCGCCACGGTCGGCGGCTCGATCATCGGGAGGATCGCCCGGCTGCGGATGCCGAGGCGCAGGATCGCCTCCAGGATCAGGTTGCTGTCGCCGGCCGCGCCGCCGAACACGGTGTCGCCGGTGTCGCTGAGCACGACCACGCCCTTCGGCTCGGCATCGGCCATGCGCACGGCGTCGTCGATCGAGACCGCCTCCTTCTTCTGGAACTCGGCGCGCATCGACCAGGCGAGACCGGCGAGCTCGTCGGCGCAGCGCTCGGCGAGCGCACGGTCGCCATCGGTGACGACGACGGTCGCCCAGCCGCCCTCGGCGACGTCGAGCCAGGGCTGCATCGGATAGTTCGAGGCCTGCAGCACGCGCAGATCGGATTCCATGGCGCGCGCGCGGTCGAACCAGGTCTTCATCGGATGGCGCGAGGTCAGGAACTGCTCCTGGTGCGCGAGCAGGCGGAGCTTCCGCCAGGCCATGACCGGCTTCACCTCGCCGGCGACGATGCGCAGCAGGAGCTCGGCACCGATGCGGCCGGTGTCGAAGGGATCGTGCGGCTGGGTGCGATGGCCGACGATCGCGGTGCTGAGTTCGACCATCTTCTGCGTGACGTTGGCGTGGTGGTCGAGGGAGAGGACGATCGGCACGTCGGGCCCGAGGATCGCGCGGCACAGCGCCAGCTGCGCGCCCTCGACGTCGTCGATGCCCTCGGCGGCGCAGGCGCCGTGGAGCTGCAGCGCCAGCCCGTCGATCCGTCCCGCGGCCTTCAGCCCGGCGCGGATCTTGCCCCCGAAGAACTCCACGCACTGGCTCGTGATCCGCCCGCCGGCCGTCGCCCAGCCGCGGATGATCGGAATCGTCTCGACCGACCGGCCGGACGCCGCGACCGCGGCGAGAAAGCCGCCCGTCTGCCCGACCGTGCCGAGCCTGGCGAAGATCGCCTCGCCCTCGTAGATCCCGAACGACTCGAAATCCCGCATCGTCGTCGGCACCGGATTGAAGTCGTTGGTCTCCTGGCCGATATTGATCAGTGCAAGCCGCATCGCCGCCTCCGCCCTTCGCGTTGCTTTCAGCCTCCCCTCCCGGATAGCTGCAGATTCCTATCTCCCTCGCCCGGGGGAGTTTCCGGAGTACCTGGAACCCGGGCGTTCCGCGAAGCAACATGTCCGAGACAGTGGCACCGGGGAGGCAGGTGAGGTCCTTTGCCGCTCACCCGCCTGCCCCGTATCCGCCTGCCCCGTATCCGCCTGCCCTGCCCGCTACTTCTCGATAGAGACGCCGTGCAGGAACGGCATATCGTCCGGGTTGTGGTCGAAGCCCTTGACGTGCATGGCCACGGCGAAGAGGTTGACCTGCCAGGCGGTGTTGACGATCCAGGACTCGTCCATCAGGGCTTCCGTCATGCGCCTGAAGGCGTCCTTCTGCCTGGCGGGATTCATGGTGGCGAGGGCGTCTTTCACGGCGTCGACGTAGGCCTTGGGAACGTTGTCGCCCCAGCCCGGATTGTTCGCCAGGCGATAGATGCTGTTGGAGGTGAGCCCTGTGGGATACTTGTGCTGGCGCGCAGAACCGGACGGGGTGATCTGGAAGTCGCCGGCGTAGAGCTTCTGGTAGTAGACGGTGGTATCTATCGGGTCCAGCGTGAGCTTGCAGCCGATCTTGGCCAGATCTGCCTGGAGCACCTGGGCGATGGCATTGTGCAGCGGGTTGGTCGAAACGATCAGGATCCTGGCCTCGAACCCGCTGGGGTAGCCGCCCTTGGCGATCAGCTCCTTGGCCTTGTTCAGGTCGTACCTGTAGATGTCGTTCCACTTGGGGTCATAGGCGGGAGAGTAGTCGGGGAACGGCACCACCGTCGGCGAACCGACGCCGAACATCACCCGCTCCACGATGCCCTTCCGATCGATGGCGTGCTGGATCGCCTGGCGCACCTCCTTCTTGTCGAAGGGAGGGCGCCGGGCGTTGATGCGGAGCTCAGAGGTGAGCGCGCCCTTCTGCCCCTCGACCACGACGAACTTCTGCCTGAGCAGCGCCGCGTCCTTGGCGGGAACAAACACTGCCATGTCGATGATGCCGGACTGCAGCGCGGCGGCCATGGCGTCCGTATCCGGGTAGACCTTGTAGGTGACCTTGTCGAGCAGCGGCTTGTCCTTGTCCCAGTAGTGCGGGTTGCGCTCGAGCGTGATGTGATCGCCCGACACCCACTCCACGAGCTTGAAAGGCCCCGTCCCGCTGCCCCGGTTCTTCAGGCTCGGGATGACGTCAGGGTCGATCACGTACAGGATCTGCATGGTGTCGAACATGTCGGGCGTGGGCTGCGAGAACCTGACGATCAGCGTGTTCCTGTCCTTGGCCTCGACCGATTCAACGGTGCGGGTCGGCTCGAAGAGGTTGAGACCGGTGGCCTTGTTGCGAGCCTTGTCGAAGGTCTTGATCACCGCGGCAGCGTCGAGGTCCTTGCCGCTATGGAACTTCACACCCTGCCTCAGGGTCAGGGTGAGGGTCTTGCCATCGGGCGATGCCTCCCATTTCTCCGCCAGCCCAGGGATAGGCTGGATCGCGCGGTCGTAGCGAATCAAGCTGTCGTAGAGGTTGGGGATCAGCGGGTAGTTGACCAGGCCGAGGTGCTGGGGATCGAAGGTGAGCACGTCGCTCGCCATGCCCAGGGTGAGGGCGCCACCCCGCTTGGGCGCAGCGGCAGCCCCTGCAATCCTGGGCGTGGCCGGAGCCAGGGCCATCGCCGCCGTCAGGCCAGCCAGTTGCACGAGTTGGCGGCGGGTGAGCTGGTGACCTGAACTCTCCGCTTGCATGGCTGTCTTCTGCCTCTTCATCTTCGGCCTCCTCATTCTGATCGGAGTTCGACTCGCTGCTCCGCTCTGCTCGTGTTGAAGGCACGCCTCCTTTCCGGTTCCTCGATCCCGATTGCCTCAGTACCTGATGCGTGGATCCAGGAAGGCGTAGACGATATCGGTCACCAGGTTGATCAGGACGAAGGCGCTGACGACGAACAGAATGGTGCCCTGGATCAGGGTGTAGTCCCTGGTGAGGATCGCCTGCAGCATCATCCGTCCCATGCCCGGATAGTCAAAGAGCGCCTCGGTGATCACGGCGCCGCCCATGAACGCGCCGAACTGCAGTCCCAACATGGTCACCACCGGGATGAGGGCATTCTTGAGGACATGGCCAAGCACAACCTGCCGCTCGACGAGCCCCTTGGCGCGGGCCGTGCGCACATAGTCCTGGTGAAGCGTATCCAGGAGCGCAGAGCGGAGAAAGCGGGCGAGCACGGCACTGACGTGGGCACCCAGGGTCAAGGCGGGCAGCACCAGGAACCGCAGGGCCTTGAGGGGATCGGAGAAGAAAGGCACATAGCCTGAGGTGGGCAACACTTTGAGCTGCAGCCCGAAGAAGAGCATCAGCAGGATGCCCAGCCAGAACGTGGGCACCGCCATGGCCAACGCGTTCCACCAGAAAGTTCCCGAGGCCACCCACGACCCCGGCCTCACGGCCGAGAGGATGCCCAACGGAGTGGCGAGCATCAAGGAGAAGAGGAGCGCCGCAATGGTCAACTCGACCGTGACCGGGAGCTTCTGGGCGATGATGGTTGTCACCGGCAGGTCGCTGATTACCGACTTGCCCAGGTCCCCCCGCAGCACCCGGCCCAGCCAGATCACGTATTGCACCGGCAAGGGCTGGTCCAGGCCCAACTGGCTGCGCGCGGCCTCGAGCTGCTCGGGCGTGGCCTCGGCGCCGGCAATGATATGGGCGGGATCCCCCGGGATCAGACGGATGAGCATGAACACGGCGACCGAGGTCAGCAGCAGCACCGGGATCAGCTGCATCACGCGGGACAGGATGTACCGTCTCATCGACCCCTGCCCTCCGCGCTCTGATGGCCGCGAAAGCGGGGGTCGATGGCAGCCTGGAGGCTGTCCGCCAGGAAGTTGAGCGAGATCACCAGCAGCGTAAGCGCGATCCCCGGGAACAGGCCGTACCACCAGGCCCTGGCCAGGTGCGATCGCCCGCTGCTGAGCATCTGCCCCCACGACGGATCCGGCGGCCGCGTGCCGAGGCCCAGGAAGGAGAGGGCCGCCTCGAGCAGGACGGCCATGGCGGCGGCCACGGTCATCTGGACGATCAGCGGCCCCCACGCGTTGGGGAGAATGGTGCGCCGAAGGATATAGAAGTCCGTACAGCCGATGCAGCGGGCCGCCTCCACGTACTCCTTGTTCTTCTGCGCCAGGGTGCTGGCGCGGGCCAGCCGTGCGAACGCTGGCACGGCCACGACCGCGACGGCGAACATGGCGTTCACCGAGCTGGCCCCCAGCACGGCCACGATGGCCATGGCCAGGAGGATGGCGGGAATGGCGAGCAGGAAGTCCAGGAACCGCACGATGACGGAGTCGGTCAGCCTCCCGAAATAGCCGGCCGCCAGACCCAGCGGCACGCCCCCGGCCACGGCGAGGCTGACGGCCACCACCGCGGTCGACAGCGAGATACGCCCGCCATGGATCACTCGGCTCAGCAAGTCTCGCCCGAACTCGTCGGTGCCAAAGGGATGGCGGATGGACGGAGCCATGAATTGGTCGGGCAGGCTTTGGACCAGCGGGTCATGGGGAGCGATCCAGGGTGCAGCGACTGCCAGGAGGGTCAGGCCGAGTAGGACCGTGACCGAGAAGATGCCCAGGCGCGACCGGCGAACCTCGCGCACCAGGTTCCGCAGGAGGGAACGGCTGGACGGGGCTCCCACGGGGGTGGGCCTTGGCCCCCGGCGACCGATGCTCCGGCTCACAGCCCACCCCCCATGCGCTGATACCCGGACCACGGCAGCACGGTACGGCTCCGTTGCTCAGGCGTGATCAGACGCGGATACACCTTTCGACACGGTGTGCCCAGCTATCACGCGCGCCCCCAACCCCCAAGATCGAAAGGGAACATACTATGGTCACCGCATGAGATGCAAGCGCGGGCACAACCGGCAGCAGGCACCACGCCTATCTCCGTTTGGAATCCGTTGCCCGTCAGGAGGAAAGTTATAATTTCATGCTCGTCCCCTATTTTCTTGGCAACGCAACACAAGCGGGTCAGCGCACGGCGTTCGCGAGGGCGGCCAGCACCACCACCAGGGTTGCGAACGCCACCAGCAGCCAGGGCCAGTTGAGTCGCCAGGCAAACCACAGCCACGCGCTCCAGCCGCCGCCCTCGCCGGAGAAGACCTGGCTCGCCCGGCGAAAGGTGCGCCGCAAGTCTGACCGCAGGAAGACCATCTTCTCGGTCGGGAAGCGGCTCGCCAGCTCCCGGCGAACGGCCACGAACTGCTGCGGGCGATCCCGCGGCGGCGACTGTCGTTTAAGGGGACGTTGCATTTTTTAAGGGGACGTTGCATTTTTCGTATTATTTCCTTTAAGGGGACGTTGCATTTTTCGTATTATTTCCTCCTCGCCATCCCCTCGGAGACCCCCCGGCACTCTCCCGCTGCGTCACGCCGTCCCCCGGCTCAGCATCGGCCGGCCCTTGGCCCGATGCCTC
>Ga0316616_100001291_pt1 | contig 9970 bp, 6 predicted proteins | sample OWC_Aug_M1_C1_D1_FD_207660 | JGI IMG/M metagenome (GOLD analysis project Ga0316616, IMG submission 207660) | Wetland soil microbial communities from Old Woman Creek delta, Ohio, United States - OWC_Aug_M1_C1_D1_B | ecosystem: Environmental > Terrestrial > Soil > Wetlands | place: USA: Ohio...
GCACCCGGCGGTGGTGCGTCAGGACTGCGGCGACCGCCGCCGCGATCAGGATGAGCCAGGTCGCGTACGCGACGCCGTTCGCCGGCGTGGTCGGAAGCGAACCCGCCGCGAGCGGCGCTGCGAGGAACGGAAGCGCGCCGGCGACGAGGGCCGTCACGATCGCGAGCGCGACGTAGCGCTGCAGCGAGCCGTTCTCGAGCGCTGCTGTGACCCGCCCGGCAAGCGCGAAGAGCCGCGCCATGAACTTCTGGAACAGCAGCCGCGCGGTGAACCCCGCGGGAGCGTGCAGGTGCAGCCGATACTTGCGTTGCAGCGCCCAGTACATCGCGGCGCCTGCCGCGAGCGCGACCGCGCTCATCGCGAGCGGCAGGTTGAAGCCGTGCCACAGGGCGAGCTTGTAGTCAGGCAGCGGGGCGCCGTTTACGGCCTCCGCGGCGAGGTGCACGATCGGGCCGACGGTGAGAGCCGGCATCACGCCGACCACGACCACGACGACTACCAGCAGCTCGACCGGCACGCGCATCAGCGCCGGAGGCTCGTGCGGCGTCTTCGGGAGGTCGCGCGGCTCGCCGTTGAAGAACACGTCGTGAATGAAGCGCGCCGAATACGCGACGCTGAACGTCGCGCCGGCGACAGCGACGAACGGAATCATCGTGCCGAACCAGCCGAGATGACGCAGGTCGATCGCCTCCGCGAAGAACATCTCCTTGGACAGGAAGCCGTTCAGCAGCGGCACGCCCGCCATCGCGCCGGAAGCGAGAATGGCGAGCGCCGCGGTCCAGGGCATGTACTTCCACAGGCCGTTGATCCGGCGCATGTCGCGCGTGCCGGTCTCGTGGTCGATGATCCCGGCGGACATGAATAGCGCCGCCTTGAACGTCGCGTGGTTCACGACGTGGAACACGGCTGCGACCGACGAAAGCGGCGTGTCGAGCCCGATGAGAAACACGATGAGGCCGAGGTGGCTGATGGTCGAATAGGCGAGCAGGCCCTTGAGATCGTGCTTGAACACGGCGACGTAGGCCGCGAACACCATGGTGACGAGTCCGGTGCCCGCGACCGTGTATTCGAACAGCGCCGTGTCGCCGAGCGCCGGATAGAGGCGCATGAGGAGAAACACGCCGGCTTTCACCATCGTCGCCGAGTGCAGGTAGGCCGAGACCGGGGTCGGCGCGGCCATCGCCTCGGGCAGCCAGAAATGGAACGGAAACTGCGCGCTCTTCGTGAACGCGCCCACCAGAATGAGCCCGAGCGCCAGCGGATAGAGCGGGTGCGCATGGATCTCGGCGCCGCGAAGATCGAGCGCCGAGATCTCGAACGTCCCTGCCGTGTGTCCGAGCACCAGGAACCCCGCCAGCATTGCCAATCCCCCGCCGCCCGTGACCGTGAGCGCCATGCGAGCGCCCTGGCGCGCTTCGGCCTTGTGATTCCAGTAGCCGACCAGCAGGAAGGACGAGACGCTGGTGAGCTCCCAGAAGATCACCAGCAGCAGCAGGTTGTCCGAGAGGACGATGCCGAGCATCGCCGCCATGAAGAGCATCAGCAGTGCGTAGAGCTTGCCGATGGGATCCTTCTCGTCGAGGTAGTAGCGCGCGTAGAGGATGACGAGCAACCCGATGACGAGGATCAGGATCGCGAACAGCAGCGCGAGGCCATCCAGCCGGAACGAGAGGTCGAGTCCCAGCGAGGGGAGCCACGCCCAGCGCGCGACGACGGGCGCACCCGCGAATACCTGCGGGGCGAGCGACGCAACGATGGCCAGGCTTGCGCCCGTCACCGCGGCGGCGGTCCACGCCGAGGCGTTGCGCCCGACGCGAGCGGCGAGCGGCGTCGCGGCGGTGCCGGCGAGAAGCGGCAGCAGAATGATCCAAACGAGGCTCACGGCGCGGCGATTGTAAGCGAGCCCCGTGCGACCGAGCGAGCCGCTCGCGGTTCCCGGGAGGCGGCCTTCTATATAATCGGCACACGCGGCACGTTCGAGAACTCGCCGCGGGGCTGAGCCGAGGCGCAGTCACGAGAAGAACAGACAGGGAGGAAAAGATGCCGCCAGTCCACACGCGCCGCCCCGTGGCCGCGCTCTCGGCCTTGCTGCGCGTCGCGACGACGCTCGGCCTCGTCATCGTGCCCGGGCTCTCGCTCGCGGCATCCGGCGGGCCGGCGCCCGATCTGCCCGACATCGGCGGCGTCCCGGTCGACTTCATCCTCTTCGGCCTGACGCTCGCGGGCGTGGCGCTCTTCCACCACTACACCCTGCAGGTCGCGCTGAGCGGCCTCGCGGTGATTTCCGTCTACAAGATCCTGTTCTCGCCGTTCAAGGAGGGAGCGGGCGCCGCCGGGTTCGTGTCGCACGTCGGGCACGAGTGGGTGATCCTCGCCAACCTATTCTGCCTCCTCATGGGCTTCGCGCTGCTCTCGCGCCACTTCGAGAAGAGCCACGTCCCGGTGATCCTGCCGAAGTTCCTGCCCGACGACTGGAAGGGCGCCTTCGTCATGCTCGTGATCGTGTTCGTCCTCTCGTCGTTCCTGGACAACATCGCCGCGGCCATGATCGGCGGCGCGATGGCGCATGCGCTCTTCAAGGCGAAGGTCCACATCGGGTATCTCGCGGCGATCGTCGCCGCATCGAATGCGGGCGGCTCCGGGAGCGTCGTGGGCGACACCACCACCACGATGATGTGGATCGACCACGTCGCGCCGCTCGATGTCTTTCCTGCGTATGTCGCGGCCGGCGTCGCGCTGGTGATCACGGGCTACTTCGCGTCGAAGCAGCAGCACGCCTACTCGCCGATCCTCAAGAGCGCGCACGCGCACACGCACGTCGACTGGACGCGCGTCGGGATCGTCGCGTTCATTCTCGTGACCGCGATCGCGGTGAACGTGATCGCGAATACGAGGTTCGCGGAGATCTCGGACCGCTTCCCGTTCCTCGGCGTCGCGGTGTGGGTCGCCATCCTGCTCACGGCGCCGCTGCGCCGGCCCGACTGGGAACTGCTCAGGGAGGCGATCCGCGGCACTGTGTTCCTGCTCTCGCTAGTGCTCGCGGCCTCGATGATGCCGGTGGAAAAGCTCCCGGCTGCGTCCTGGCAAACGACGTTCGGGCTCGGGTTCCTCTCGTCCGTGTTCGACAACATCCCGCTTACCGAGCTGGCCCTGAAGCAGGGCGGTTACGACTGGGGCTTCCTCGCCTACGCGGTCGGCTTCGGCGGGTCGATGATCTGGTTCGGGTCCTCCGCGGGCGTGGCGCTCTCCAATCTGTATCCGGAGGCGCGCTCGGTCGGCAGGTGGGTGAAGGAGGGCTGGCACGTCACCCTCGCCTACGTCGTGGGGTTCTTCGTCATGCTGGCGGTACTCGGCTGGCATCCCACCCCCAAGCAGACCGTGGGTGCGACCGCTTCGGCTCCTGCGCCTGTGACGGTGCCCGCGGCGGGCTCGCCCGCGCGCTGACTGCGCGCGGCGTGTGCTGCAGTGCGACATCACACAGCGGCTTGCGTTAGCCCGCGACGGGCATTAGCATCGATCGATTCCGCATCTATGAGCTCGGCGCTCGCGGCGTGCGGAACACCGAAACCATAACCCCGCCACTGGAGGCGGCGCGCACGCCCGGCGCCCGATGCCGCGACGCTGCGCAACTACCGTGAGGAGCCTTTAATGACCGACCGCAACACGAAATCCGTGACGAAGCAGGACGCCAAGCCGGCCCGCCGGCGATTCCTCGCGGGCGCCGCGGCTGCAACCGCCGGTGCCGCGACCCTCGGCTTCCCGACCATCGTCAAGGCACAGGGCCCCGTCAGCATGCGCTGGCAGTCCACCTGGCCGGCGAAAGACATCTTCCACGAGTACGCGAACGACTTCGCCAAGAAGGTGAACGACATGACCGGCGGCGACCTCAAGATCGAGGTGCTGCCCGCGGGCGCGGTCGTTCCCGCGTTCGGCCTGCTCGACGCCGTTTCGAAGGGCACGCTCGACGGCGGCCACGGCGTGCTCGTGTACCACTACGGCAAGCAGAACGCGCTCGCCCTGTGGGGCTCGGGACCGGCGTTCGGCATGGACGCGAACATGCTGCTCGCGTGGCACAAATACGGCGGCGGCAAGCAGCTCCTCGACAAGCTCTACGCCTCGATCGGCGCGAACGTCGTGTCGTTCCCCTACGGCCCGATGCCGACGCAGCCGCTCGGCTGGTTCAAGAAGCCGATCACCAAGAACGAGGACTTCAAGGGCCTCAAGTTCCGCACCGTCGGCATCTCGATCGACGTGTTCACGGGCCTCGGCGCCGCGGTGAACGCGCTGCCCGGCGGCGAGATCGTCCCGGCGATGGACCGCGGCCTCCTCGACGCGGCCGAGTTCAACAACGCGACCTCCGACCGCATCCTCGGCTTCCCGGACGTCTCCAAGGTGTGCATGCTGCAGAGCTACCACCAGAACGCCGAGCAGTTCGAGATCATGTTCAACAAGACGAAGTACGACGCGCTGCCCGAGAAGATGCGCGCGATCATCGCGAACGCGGTGGACGCGGCCTCGGCGGACATGAGCTGGAAGGCGATCGACCGCTACTCGAAGGACTACATCGAGCTGCAGACCAAGCAGGGCGTGAAGTTCTACAAGACGCCGGACCCGGTGCTGCAGCGCCAGCTGACGGCCTACGACGAAGCGGCGGCGAAGAAGACGGCCGACAACCCGCTCTTCAAGGAAATCATCGAGTCGCAGAAGGCGTTCGCCGAGCGCGCGGTGCGCTGGGACCTCGACACCAACGTCAACCGGCGCATGGCGTACAACCACTACTTCGCCAAGGCGGCAGCGGCGCCGGCGAAGAAGGGCTGATCCTGCACTGCTCCGACAGCCATCCGGGAAACCGGGTGGCTGTTTTCGTTTCGTCTGCCGTGCGCACCGGTCGAGCCCCCGGAGCCCACGGAGTCGCAGAGGGTTCTCCGACATGCAACGCTTCCTGCTCTTCGTCGACAAGCTCAGCACCTTCGTCGGCCACGCGTTCTCGTTCCTGATTGTCGTGCTCACGCTGCAGGTGAGCTGGGAGGTGTTCTCCCGCTACGTCCTCGATCATCCGCACGCCTGGGCGTTCGACGCCATGATCATGCTGTACGGCACGCTCTTCATGATGGCGGGGGCCTACACGCTCTCCAAGAACGGCCACGTCCGCGGCGACGTTCTGTACGGGTTCTTCCAGCCGCGCACGCAGGCGACCATCGACCTGATTCTCTACATCGTCTTCTTCGTTCCCGGCGTCTTCGCGCTCACGTACGCCGGCTACTTTTACGCCGCCGAGTCCTGGGCGATCAACGAGCACTCGAACGTGACCGCGGAGGGCCCGCCGGTCTACCCGTTCAAGACGGTCATCCCGATCGCCGGCGCGTTCCTGCTCCTGCAGGGCATCGTCGAGATCATCCGCTGCGTCATCTGCATCAGGGACGGCGAGTGGCCGTCGCGCGAAGAGGACGTCGAGGAAGTGGACGTCGAGAAGCTCAAGGAAATGGTCAAGGTCGACGAGGCTGGCATGGATGTCCCCGATCCGGCCTACGTGGCGCCGAAGGGGGCGGGCCGATGAAAATCCGCAAGGAACTCTGGTTCGGCTTCAGCCTGATGGGGCTGATCCTCCTGTCGATCCTTTTCTTCACCCCGTGGGGCAACCTCACCAACGGGCACCTCGGGCTGCTGATGCTCGCGCTGGTGGTGGTGACGATCATGCTCGGCTTCCCGACGGCGTTCACGCTGATGGGCATGGGCGTCTTCTTCGCCTGGCTCGCCTACCGCAGCGTCAACCCGGACATGGCGGTGCGGCAGGTGCTCGACCTGATGGTGCAGCGCGCCTATTCGGTGATGTCGAACGACGTGCTGATCGCGATCCCGCTCTTCGTGTTCATGGGCTATCTCGTCGAGCGCGCGGCCCTCATCGAGCGGCTCTTCAAGAGCTTGCACCTCTCGATGGCGCGCGTCCCGGGCTCGCTCGCGGTCGCGACCATCGTCACGTGCGCGATCTTCGCCACCGCGACGGGCATCGTTGGCGCCGTCGTGACGCTCATGGGCCTCCTTGCGTTACCCGCGATGCTTCGCGCCGGCTACAGCACGCAGCTCTCGGCGGGCGCGATCACGGCGGGCGGCTGCCTCGGCATCCTGATCCCGCCGTCGGTGCTGCTGATCGTCTACGGCGCCACGGCAGGCGTGTCGGTGGTGCAGCTCTACGCGGGGGCGTTCTTTCCGGGGATCATGCTCGCGGCACTCTACGTCGGCTACGTGATCATCGTGGCGAAGCTCAAGCCGGCGCTCGCCCCGCCGCTGCCGGAAGAAGAATCGCGCGTGCCGATTCCCGCCGCGCTCGCGCCGCTCGCCGAACGGAGCCGCAACGCCTTCACGGGGCTCCTCGGCGCGGTGGGCGGGAGAAGCCTCGGCGTGCCGGCGAGAACCGTCCTGGGGCAACTCGCCGTCACCATCGTCCCGGCCATTGCGATCGCAGCGATCGCCTGGGCGACCTGGTTCGGAGCCACCAAGCCTGCGGAAGTCGTCGATACGTCGGGCCTGCAGGCTTCGGGGTTCGCGGCCGATGCGCCCGCTGCAGGCGGGCTTGCGGAGCCGCAATCCGACACCGGGCTCGCGGAGCCACCCGAGGAGAAGGAAGAGGGCGAAGCGCCCAAGGCCGAGGGCGGCGTCGCCGAGCCGCCGGGCGCCGAGAAGGCGGCGACGGCCGCCGAAGCCGACAAGCCCGCGGCCGAGGCCGCCGCGCCCGTGGAGCGCCTGCCCACGCCGAACTGGTTCTGGATCTTCCTCGCGGGTGCCGCCCTCGTCGCGGCGCTGCTCTACGCGCTTTGGACCTGGCAGCGGCTCGAGATCTTCAAGATGCTGCTCTCGTCGTTCTTCCCGCTCGCGGTCCTGATTCTCGCGGTGCTCGGCTCGATCGTGTTCGGGCTCGCGACGCCGACGGAGGCGGCGGCGGTGGGAGCGTTCGGCGGCTTCATCCTCGCAGCGATCTACCGGTACATCGGCCACGCCCGCGAGGCGCGTCGCGGGCACCAGAGCGGCTCGCCCGTCGGCCGTACGCTCGGCGACCTCTGGAGCATCATCAAGGAGTCCTCGTTCCTCACCGCCAAAACGAGCGCGATGGTCTGCTGGCTGTTCGTCGGCTCGTCGATCTTCTCGGCCGCGTTCGCGCTGCTCGGGGGGCAGGAGATCATCAACAAGTGGGTCTTGTCGATGGATCTGACGCCGATCCAGTTCATGCTGCTCGCCCAGTTCATCATCTTCATCCTCGGCTGGCCGCTCGAGTGGACGGAGATCATCGTCATCTTCATGCCGATCTTCATTCCGCTGCTCGGGCATTTCGACATCGACCCGCTGTTCTTCGGCCTCCTGGTGGCGCTCAACCTGCAGACGGCGTTCCTGTCGCCGCCGGTGGCGATGGCGGCGTTCTACCTGAAGGGCGTGTCGCCGCCGCACGTGACGTTGAACCAGATCTTCGCGGGCATGATGCCGTTCATGGGGATCCAGGTGGTCGCGCTCGCGCTGCTCTACATCTTCCCGGAGATTGGCCTCTGGCTGCCGCAGGTGCTTTACGGCCGCTGACGCGGCCGGGGCGCAGTGCTCGGAGGGGGCCGCGCGCGGCCCCTTCTCTTTTTGCAGAACGCCGGCCCGCGTGGACGCGGGACACGCGCCGCGCTACCCTCTTCGTCCATCGCGCGCGAAGGAGGCTGGCGATGTCCCTGGAACTCACCGGCGGGTGTCAATGCGGCGCGGTCCGGTACCGTGCCAAGGTGCAGGCGCCGAACGCCTACTACTGCCACTGCCGCATGTGCCAGCGCGCGTTCGGCAACGTGTTCGCGACGTTCTTCAATGCGCCGGCAGCGGACGTGGTCTGGGAGCGCGGCGAGCCGAAGCTCTATCGCTCCTCGCCGCTCGCGCAGCGGGGCTTCTGCGGGGCGTGCGGCACGCCGCTCAGCTTCCGGTACGACGGCGCCGCGCGGATCGACCTTTCCGTCGGCAGCCTCGACGACCCAGCCGTGATGCGGCCCGCATTCCATCTCTGCGTGGAGAGCCGCGTCGGCGCGTTCCACGTGCCTGACGGGCTGCCCGAGCACGCGATCACGGAGAGCGCCGATTACCAGCGCTGCCTCGCGGCGACCGGCGGCGTTCCGCCGCGCGCGCGCTGAACGGAATCCGCCCGTGACCGGCAGCCGCGCCGCGCGACGCTGGATCATCTTCCTCGTCGCGCTCGCGGCCTACATGCTGGGCCTCTTCCACCGGGTCGCCCCGGCAGCGATGGCGCGCGAGCTGGTGCAGGCTTTCGCAGCGAGCGCCGCCGCGCTCGGCACGCTGTCGGCCACGTACTTCTGGGTGTACACGGCGATGCAGCTTCCCTCGGGGATCCTCGCCGACACGGTCGGCCCGCGACGGCTGCTCTTCGTCGGCGGTGTCGTCGCCGCAGCGGGCGGCGCGATGTTCGGACTTGCCGAGTCGCTGGGCGTCGCGGGCGTCGGCCGGATGCTGGTCGCGCTCGGCACGTCGGTCGCGTTCGTGGCGACGCTGAAGCTCATCGCGACCTGGTTCGAGGAGCGCCGGTTCGCGACCCTGACGGGCGTCGCCGTGCTCGCGGGGAACCTCGCCTCCGCGGTGGCCGGCGGGCCGTTCGCATGGCTGCTCGAGCACGCTTCGTGGCGCACCGTGATGCTCGCGCTCGCTGCGATCTCGGCCGTGATCGCCGTGGGTGCGCTCATGCTCATCGATGATCCGCCGCGTTCGGCGGTCTCGCTCGAATCCCGCGGGCGTTGGCGCCGCGATCTCGCCGCGGTGATCGCGAACCGCGCGACCTGGCCTCTCGTGATCGCGAACTTCGGCCTCGGCGCGGCGTTTCTCGGCTGGGCGGGACTCTGGGCAGTGCCGTGGCTCGTGGACATGCACGGCATGTCCCGGCTCGTGGCATCGAACCACGCGAGCATGCAGCTCGTGGGCTTCGCCGTCGGCGGACTCGTCCTCGGGGCGCTCTCCGATCGCATCGGCCGCCGCAAGGCGGTGTTTCTTGCCGGCGCGCTCGTGCACACGCTCCTCTGGCTGCCGATCCTCGCCGGCGCGCCGCTCGTGGTGCCTTTCAGTTACGCCCTGTTCTTCGGGCTGGGGTTCTTCGGCGCCGGGCTCACGATGAGCTGGTCCTGCGCCAAGGAAGTCAACGCGCCGCAGTCCGCGGGCATGGCGACCGGGGCCGTGAACCTCGCCATATTCCTTGGGCCCGCCGTCGCGCAACCGCTCGTGGGCTGGGTGCTCGACGCGGCGGGCGCGGGCCTCGCGACGAGCGCCCGGTCGAGCACGGAGTGGCAGCCCGGCCTGCTGGTGCTCGCGGGCCTCGCCGCGGTCGGGACGCTCGCGGTGTTCTTCGTGCGCGAGACCTACGCGCGGAACGTGTACCGGGGTTGAGTCGAGCCGCGGAGGACACCGAGGACGCGGAGGACCGAAGCCCAACCGCATCCGTTCAAGCCTCTCGCGAGGCCATGCGAAAAAGACGCCGCGGCGTGGACGCATGGAGCGTTCTGCGGGAAACTCAGGAGCGTTCCGATCCCCCGATCTCATCGTCCTCTGCGTCCACCGCGGTTCACTATTCGAGATGACCATCCTTTCCCTCGTCGACGCCGCACGGCGTCTTGCGGTCGGCACGCTGCGCGTGCGCGACTACGTCGAGCAACTCCTCGAGCGCATCGCGCGCGACGACGAAGACGTCCTCGCCTGGGCGACGCTCGACGCCGCGCGCGCTCGCGCCATCGCCGACAGGCTCGATGCGGCCCGGTCGACGAGCACGCAGGTCGGGTCCCTTTTCGGAATTCCCGTCGGCGCCAAGGACATCATCGACACCGCGGACCTGCCGACGCAGATGGGCTCGCCGCTCTTCACCGGCCACTGCCCGACGCGCGACGCCGCAATCGTCGAGGCGCTCGCCGGCGCAGGCGGTTTCGTGTTCGGCAAGACCGTGACCACCGAGGTC
>Ga0316616_100001292_pt1 | contig 9968 bp, 10 predicted proteins | sample OWC_Aug_M1_C1_D1_FD_207660 | JGI IMG/M metagenome (GOLD analysis project Ga0316616, IMG submission 207660) | Wetland soil microbial communities from Old Woman Creek delta, Ohio, United States - OWC_Aug_M1_C1_D1_B | ecosystem: Environmental > Terrestrial > Soil > Wetlands | place: USA: Ohio...
ATTATGGTTAGTCATAGAGTGCAGAGTAACAATATGGTCTAAGACAGGGTTGAATCTCTTATTCTGAACACTACCTTTTCGCCTCAGGACGACATTCCGTGCGAGCTACTTTATCTTGAACAAAAATGACCGAGCAGATAGTATCAGAGGACTCAAAATGATATTCCCATATTTCAAGTGGGCCCAACCCTTCAACATTCTTACGGCTGATAAGTTCTGTTGGCCCCCACAAAGAAATCACTTTTTCTTTCGTCATGGCAGGTTTAACATCTGAAACACTGCGAGCATGGCATGAAGAAAAAACGAGAATAAAAACAGCAAAAAGAAATACGCAGACGATCTTTTTCTTTTCCATCTCTTCTCATCTCCTTCTTACATTCTTATAATTGATTCATAAAAATCTATCTTAAAAAACCAACCAACGGGGGTAAAATTTACCAGTACCTTTCCTGACCACGCAGTTCATCACGAATCGGGCCCGGTTCATCGCCGTCGTTATCCCCTAGCCACGGAGCCTCTGTTCTCTAAAATAAGTCGATCGACAATGTCACCGCAACAGATACAGCTCCACCGCGAAAAATGTTCCTGAGGGCCGTAGAATTTTTCGTAGATCATAATACTCTCACATCGATGACACTTCATCCAGGCATCCGGACCAATTTTATTAACCTCCGAAATCTCTCTTTCCGGAAATGGCATGGTTTCGCCTCCTCTATTTGAGCCTGTTGATGCGCTCATACTTTGTGGTCATGGGAGAAAAGGACGACTTATTGATAGGTTAATAAGAAGTGGAGCCAGTGTCTATTGGACTTTGGTCTTATATGAATGGCAAGCAGCAAGTGCCGGGGATAAAGTAACCTTGGAATGAGCTAACGATTCGAAAAACGGGGTAGGTTGTCAAGATTTAGAGATATCCTGTTCTGACCAAAGTAGAAATGTCCTGTTTTTCAGATATGAGATCCTAAAGCTTGTTTTCTGACATAGAGATGCTTCCGGATTTTGTGTGAGGGTGTCCGGGGTCGGGCCAAAATAAACACTTGATTTCAGAATGATGGAGGATGTCTATTTCTTCGAAATGAAGGGATTCCCTTTGATGTAAAATCGCAAGAGCCTCCTTCGCCAATGTTTGGCATAGTCGACACCGACTCGCGGCCGCTTGACAATGGTAAAAGGTTCGTCGTTCGGCGGAGCAGCGATATAGAAATCGTCGCTGACCAGATCGTGTCCGTTGAGGCGCCTGTCGATGTGCATCGCTTTACAGAGCAGTCCTGGCCCCTGGGCTCGCCCATCGACATTTTTCACGGGCTCTATGGCCCGCAACAACACAGCGGACGCGTGCCCCTCGTGCTCCGTCACGACATTCATGCAGTCGTACATCCCGTAGATCATGTAGACGTACGCAACCCCGGGGGGACCGAACATCACTTTCGTTCGTTTGGTCAGCCCTTTCGCAGAATGGGCGGCGAGATCATGCGGCCCGAGGTAGGCCTCGTCTTCCACAATCCTGCCGACGCGCTCCAGGCCGTCCGATAAATGAACAAGGTATTTCCCGAGCAACTCTCTGGCAACGATGATCGTATCCCGATCATAAAATGCGCGTTCCAGTTTTTGACCATTGGCTCTCATCAATCTCATTGACTATTTTATCTATCTGCGAAATGACCGCGAAACGATGTATCCTCCCCGTCACTCAGGTCAAGTGGAAGTGGGAAAACAGTGAGAATCCATTCTGTTCTCATTACAAGCCTGGAACCCTTGTTCGTTTCATGGGTTGGATCAGACGAGGAGGCAATAACCATTTCTAATCATTCCTAAGCATCGAGTCAGAGGATTCTTTCTTAGTTCGAGCCGATTAATCCACATAGCAAATAAATCAGGCCACCCAATGAAGCAGCTGCCGGAATGGTAAAAATCCATGCCCAGACAATACGGATAGTCAGACCCCAGCGCACAGCAGAAAACCGTTTCGCGGAACCCACACCAGATATAGCGCCTGTAATCACATGGGTCGTACTCACTGGAACACCCAAATGAGTGGCTAAGAAAATGCTAAAAGCAGCGGATGTCTCGGCACAAAAACCATCGATCGGTTCTAATTTCGTAATTTTCTGACCCATGGTTTTAACAATCCGCCAACCGCCACTCAAGGTGCCCAATCCAATAGCCGCGTGTGCACTCAGAACAACCCAGAGAGGCACTTTAAATTCCTGGATCAAGCCCCCGACAAAAAGAAGACTGGCGATGATACCCATGGTTTTTTGTGCATCATTGCCACCATGGCCAAGGCTATAAAGAGCTGCAGAGAACAGTTGTAAAACCCGCGACCACTTATTCACAACAGCCGGTTTTTGTTTATAGGTGATCCAAATCGTTATGATCTTGAACATGAAACCTAAACATAAACCGATCGTAGGCGCCAAGACGATAAACATCAACGTTTTGTACCAACCACTGACGATAATTACTCCCAAGCCACTTTTTACGATGGCTGCTCCAGCATATCCGCCAATGAGCGCATGAGAAGAACTACTCGGCAATCCAAAATACCAAGTGATCATATTCCATGAAATGGCTCCCCCAAGCCCTGCAAGAACCACGGTTGGAGTGATTGCCTTAATATCAACCATTCCTTTGCCGATTGTTTCAGCCACGGTGGTACTAAATATAAGAAAAGCTACAAAATTAAAAAATGCCGCCCAGATGACTGCCTGCCTGGGCGATAAAACCCTTGTAGAGACAATCGTGGAGATAGAATTCGCGGCATCATGCATCCCGTTGGTATAATCAAAGACCAAGGCTATGAATATGATAAAGATGATGAATAAGAGACTCATCTAACCCTCCTTGCCATGCTTTTCAAAAAAGGCTTGGGCCATTTGGCTGCGGGCGGAATTACCTTTACATAGAAATAGAACCTTTGCTTTGTTCATGAATTACTTTTCCCTTCGACCTCTTCCTTGGCATCGGCATGGTGCTTAATCACGCGGGCATCCACCAGAAAAATCACATCTTCCGCAATGTTTGTAGCGTGATCGGCAATTCTTTCCAGGCAACGGCACACAATCATCAGATGGACCGCCCTTGTAATCGTCTGCAGGTCTGACATCATAAAGGTGAGGAGCTCCCGGAAAACCTGATCATTCAACCCATCAACTAGGTCATCCCTCTCGCAAACAGAGCGGGCCAACTTGGGGTCACTGTTTACAAAGGCATCGAGGACGTCTTTGACCATCGATTGAGCGATCTCAGCCATCTTGGGGATATCGATATAGGGCTTGAGCTGGGGTTCCTGATTCAAGGAGATCGCTCGCTCGGCAATATTCACCGCCTGGTCACCCATCCGCTCAAGGTCCGTGATAATCTTCATCGCGGAGGTAATGAACCGAAGATCTGCAGCCATAGGTTGCCTGAGGGCAAGAAGTTTCAAACACGTATCTTCAAGGTCGATTTCCATTTTGTTGATCTGATCCTCTCCCTCGAAGGTTCTTTTGGCAAGGTCCGAATCCCTTTTGACCAGGGACTGAACAGCCGTGCTGATCGCTTCCTCCACGAGAGCGGCCATTTTTAGTAAGTCTTCCTTCAGTTCCTGCAATTCTTTCTGAAAATGGGTTTCCATTCTTTTCTCTTTGCCCTCCTCCATTATTTCTGTTAGCCAAATTTCCCCGTGAGATACGCCTCTGTTCTTTTATCCCTGGGGGCGGTAAACACACTTCCGCTTGGCCCGAATTCGACCAGTTCACCCAAGTAAACAAATGCGGCAAAGTCCGAAACACGGGCCGCCTGCGCCATGTTGTGGGTAACGAGGATGATCGAAACCGTATCCTTTAACTGCACGATTAACTCCTCGATGTGCGAAGTTGCCTTCGGATCGAGTGCGGAAGTGGGTTCGTCGAGAAGAAGGACCGAAGGGCCCATGGCAAGGGCGCGGGCAATACAGAGTCGCTGCTGCTGTCCGCCGGAAAGAAAGGTCCCCCTTCTGTAGAGAGCTCCTTTCACCTCTTCCCAAAGGGCCGCTTTCCGCAACGATTCCTCGACGATTTTGTCCTTTTCATCCTTGGACAGCCGGATTCCGTTCAGGTTGTATCCTGCGATCACGTTGTCGTAGATACTCATCATAGGAAATGGATTGGGCTTTTGGAAAACCATCCCAATCTGCCTTCGAACGATGATAGGATCCGTAGCATAGATGTCCTCTTGATCCAAAAAGATTTTACCGGAGACCCTGGCATCCGAAATGAGCTCGTGCATCCGGTTGATGCAGCGAATCAGCGTGGTCTTCCCACAGCCGGATGGCCCCATAATCGCTGTAATTCTATTTTGGGGTATCGAAAGGCTCACCTCTTTCAAGACCTGGTTTTCCCCAAAAAACGCGCTGAATTTCTCAATCTTTAAAACTGTACTTTCCATCTTTTTGTCACGACCTTGGTGAAGAGATTTAAACCCAGGACAAGGATAATCAATATAAAAGACGCCCCCCAGGCAAGCGTGTGCCAGTCAGGGTAGGGACTTGTGGCATAGTTAAAAATCATAAGCGGAAGACTGTTGATCGGTTTCAAGACATTGCGGTTCATAAAGGGGCTCCCGAAGGCCGTAAAGAGAAGGGGCGCCGTCTCACCGGCAACCCTTGCGATGCTCAAGAGGATTCCTGTCGCGATGCCGCTTACGCCTGCGGGCAAGATCACTTTCAAAATTGTCCTGGGGTAGGAAACCCCCAGGGCCAAGGATGCTTCTTTTAAGCTTCCCGGAATAAGTTTTAGGGTCTGCTCTGTCGCGGTGATAATGACCGGCAGCATCATCAGACCGAGGGCCACTCCGCCTGAGAGCGCTGAAAACGATCCCATCGAGACCACCAGCCAGATATAGGCGATGATTCCTATCACAATGGAAGGAACCCCCTGAAGTGTTTCAACAGACAGTCTTGTGAGAGATGCCAGCTTTCCTTTTCTGTTCTCCGAGAGGAAAATCCCGGCCAGGATCCCAACTGGAACGGAAAAGGCTGTCCCGATTCCAATCAGGATCAGTGTCCCAATGATGGCGTTTGAAATTCCCCCGCCTATTTCACCGACAGGCCTGGGAAGCTGGGTAAGAAATCTCCAGTTGATCACAGAGATGCCCTTGCTGGTGATGAAAAAGAGGATGAAGAGCATCGGAAGGATGGAACAAAAGGTGAGAAGAATGATGCCTATCTTAAATGACTTATCATAGATAATTCTTCTTCTGATCGAAGGTTCCTTCATGTGATCCTTCCTTAACCTTCTACACCCATCCGGCGGATGATCAACTTACCTATGAGGTTGATGAGGGTGGTGACGATGAAGAGCACGAGTCCCAGTTCAATCAAGCTTGCAAGGTAGAGACTCCCGGTCGCTTCCGTGAATTCGTTGGCAATGACACTGGCCAGGGTGTTTGCCGGACTGAAAATACTTTTCGGAATGAAATTCGAGTTTCCGATGACCATGGTGACGGCCATGGTTTCTCCCAGGGCCCTTCCGAGGGAGAGAAGAATTCCTGCGATTATTCCAGAACCCGCATAGGGCAAAATGACCTTTCGTATCACCTCGAAGCGGGTCGCTCCGAGCGAGAGGGCCGCCTCTTTGAGATCCGAAGGAACAAGGCTGATCACCTCTCGTCCGATCGAGGCCGAATAGGGGATGATCATGATCGAAAGAACGAGGGAAGCGGTGAATATCCCAACCCCGTAAGGGGCCACACCCAGTTTCATCTCCAAGATTCTTACCAACGGGGCAAGGAGGAATAGCCCGCAGAATCCATAAATCACCGAAGGGACCCCCGCCAGCAGTTCGATCATGCTCTTGATGAAGGTAGCCGGTGGTCCTTGTGCAGAATACTCCCCCAGAAAGATGGAGATTGGCATGGAGAAGACCACCGAGATGACGAGGGCGAGAAAGGAAGTGGCGAGAGTCCCCACGAGAAAGGGAAATGCCCCAAATTCACTCTTTACCGGATCCCATGTAGAACTAAACAGAAACCGGACTCCGAAATTCCGAATGGATGGAAAGGAGGCAATGACCAGAGAAAAGAATATGGCCACCAGGAGAAGCAGGACAAAGACTCCCGCAATGGACAGTATTTTCCGAAAGGATGATTCCGAGAGGGCGGGTGTGCGCCAGCGCATCGTCTTTGTTTTTGACCTAAGCACAAGAAATTCGGCCTTGCTACGGTTCATCTTTGATGTACCATCTATTTCCACCCGAGTTTTCAAATCACTTCATGATGACGCTCGACTTGTAGGAAATGGATTTGATAAGTTTTTCAGCCCTTTCTACAGCCCTTTTTGAAAGAGGCGCATATTCAAGGGGCTCGGTATATTTCTGACCTTCATGAGTCATCCACCAGAGGAGTTTAACCAGCTCCTTTGCTTTTTCTTCAGACCTATCTCGGTAACCCTGGTCTTTGTAAACGAGAATCCAGGTGAAGCCGCTGATCGGATATCCCTCCGGAGCATCGGTATCCGTAAGGCTCACCTTCATATCGTCTGGCAAATTGATATCGGCAGCTTTACTTGTAGCGGCGAGGGTAGCAGTGACAAAATTGCCTTTTTTGTTCTTCACCATCCCGTAAGGCATCTTGTTCTGAAGGGCGTAGATAAGCTCAACATAGCCAAGGCTTCCGGGTGTCTGTTTCACCAAACCTGCAACGCCCGGATTGCCCTTTCCACCCAGACCTGCTGGCCAGTTCAGGGAAGGTCCTGCACCAACCTTCTCCTTCCATTCTCTGCTGACCTTGCTCAGGTAATCGCTGAAGATGAAGGTTGTGCCGCTCCCGTCGGACCGGTGAACCACCGTCACATTCATGTCAGGGAGCTTGACTCCCGGATTGATGTCGGAGAGGCGTCGGTCATTCCATTTGCCGATCTTTCCGAGGAAGAGGTCTCCAATCACATCCGGTGTAAATTTCAACTGCGGATTTCCAGGAAGGTTGTAAGTTAAAACGACCGCCCCCGCGCAGGTCGGGATATGGAGAATGGGAGCTGACGCCTCCTTTAGGTCGGCCTCGCTCATGATTGCGTCAGATCCCCCGAAATCGACTGTCTTATTGGTCAGCTGCCTTATCCCGCCACCCGAGCCGATGGCTTGATAGTTAACCTTTACACCATACTCCTTGCTGTACACGTCAAACATCTTGGAATAGAGCGGATAAGGGAAGGTTGCTCCGGCACCAATCAGCTCCTGCTCTTTAGCAGCCCCATCCCCTGTAGCAGCTATCAAAATCACCAACGTCAATAGGAACGAAAACACATATTTCATCTCTTGACCCCCTTTAGTTTTTCTGTATTCAGCAGGAATCATATCTTTTGAGAATTAAGGTATGATAAATAAATTGTTAATTTATTGTTAATTCTGAGATTTAAGGGGAGGTATCGATGGATATATGAGGGTCCGAAGAGGGGTAATACCCCCCTTTGGCAAAGGGAGGTAGGAAAGATTTTAAAAATCAATGTCGTTAATTATTATAAGGCTGTTGATGAGCCACGCTGGAATATTAGGAAGCTCCCCAGTCACCGCGTTAGGACGGGACAGGCGCGCCGGGACTTCCCGGAGGGGAAATATCTTTTTCATGGTGCCCCTGGCCCCCGTCTGCCCCGCTTTGGCGGGATGGGGCACGTTCCGGTCACGATGCAGATAGATCCGTAGGAAGGGTTACCGTTACCGAAGTGCCCTTGCCGAGAGCGCTTTCGATATCGATTGTCCCATGATGCAAGAGCACGATATGTTTCACGATGGAAAGACCGAGCCCTGTGCCGCCGGACTTTCTTGATCGCGACTTGTCAACGACATAAAATCGTTCGAAGATGCGGGGAATATCCTCCTTGGGTATCCCGATGCCCGTATCCCTGACCTGGATGCGCACTCTTTTGTCCTGAACAGCTACGGATACGGTGATTTCCCCGCGATCGGTATATTTCACTGCATTATCGAGAAGGTTTACCAGCATTTGCTCTAACTTGAAGAGGTCAGCTTTGATTGGTGGCAAGTCCTCTTTCACATCGATCACCAAGGAAAGTTGCTTGTCCTTCAGCCTCTGATCGAATATTCTGATGACATTCTCCAGAAGCCCGCCTAAGTCAATATCCTCCAGCTCAAGGGCCGTTTTTTCTTCCAAGCCGGAAAGCAGCCGTAGGTCGTTGACAATGTTGATAAGCCTGTCAGTGTTCCTCTCGACGGTCTCAAGGTATTTTTTGCCAGGCGCGGTGCCGACTTCCTTCCGTAGCGTTTCAGCGTAGCCCTTTATCGCGGTCAGAGGGGTTCGCAGTTCATGCGACACGTTAATCACAAAATCCTTCTTGATCTTTTCGGTATTTCTGATCTCGGTGATGTCATAGAAAGTGGATACGATGCCATCTCCTCCTTGAAGAGGGGTGACGCTGCACATGAAAACTTTATCTGCCAATGTGAGATCTTCCATGAGTTTCTTTTTCTCCAGGCCTGCTTTTTTCAGCAACTCTGGGAATCGGGGACTTCTCATGATCTCCCAGTAAAACTTCCCTTCCACAGCCTGGTTCCCTATGATTTTCCGGAAGCTCTCATTACTACGGATGACCCTGCCGTGTTTATCCAAAACGAGGAGGCCCTCCCGGAGAGATTCGATAATGCTCTTCAGTTCCTCTTTCTGTTGGCCGATCTCCGAAAACATTTTTTCCATTTCCTCATTCATCCGGTTGAAACTGTCGGCGAGTTCTCTCAATTCGTCCTTGGTCCTCAGAAAAACACGAACACTGAAGTCTCCTGAGGAGACCTTCCTGGCAGCCAATGTGAGACGTCTGATCGGTCGGACAACGCTGTTTGAGATGAGGAACGCCCCGATGATTGCAATGAAGACAATCCCCAGGCTGATTCCTGCCACACGATAGTTGAGCTTGGTGAGCAGGTTATCGATGTCCTTTAGAAAAAGGCTCGTACGAATGACTCCAATAATTTTCCCATCCTTTTCGATTGGAACCGCGACATAGAGCATATCTCCGTCGGTCGTGCTACTGAAGCGAATCGCCTTGCCTGCTTTGCCCTGAAGCGCTTCGACGACCTCAGGCCTGTGGCTATGATTTTCCATCGATTGGATATTCTCTTCAGAATCCGCCAGGACAGTGCCATCCGTGGCAATGATGGTGACACGTGTCTGAATATTACTTCCCAAGGTTTTTATAAATCCATCGAGTTGGTCAGCACGACCCGTGTCCAGCAAATGTTCTACCTCTGAGTTCAGAGCATAGCCAAGGGTTTTCAAGTGGTCTGTAAGCCTGTCCCGGTAGAACTCTCGTATTGTATTCAAGGATAAGACAAGGATCAGGGAGGATAGGGCGAAAATGATAAGAAGATAGCCGATGAAGATCTTACTGAAAAAAGACCTTTTCATTCTTCCAGCTTGTACCCCACACCATGGACGTTCCTAATTAACTTCGATGCGGAGCCTATCTTTGACCTCAGATGTCGTATGTGCACGTCAATCGTTCTGTCCACCACTATTTTTTCGTTACCCCACAAATGATCAAGAATTCTGTTCCTTGAAAAGACCCGGCCCTTCTCTGAAGCAAGAAGTTGCAGTATACGGAATTCGACCGATGTCAGTTCAACTTTATTGTCGTCAACCACAACTTCATGTTTATCTGTGTCGATAGTAATATTCCCCACACGAATGTTCCCAGGAGTTTCCGCCTCCCGGCGTGATTCAATTCTTCTCAGCACTGTCTTGACTCGGGCGATCAGCTCGTTGGGGGAGAAAGGCTTCCTGATGTAATCATCCGCGCCGAGTTCCAGCCCGAGAATGGTGTCTGTCTCTTCACTTTTTGCCGTAAGCATGACAATGGGAATATGCGATAGATTCTTTTTCCTCTTCATGTATTTACAAATTTCGAAGCCGTCGGCGTCGGGGAGCATCAGGTCGAGCACAACGAGATCGGGTTTTTCGGAATGGAGATATTTGATGAAGCTGGATCCGTCAGAGAATTCCCG
>Ga0316616_100001294_pt1 | contig 9965 bp, 13 predicted proteins | sample OWC_Aug_M1_C1_D1_FD_207660 | JGI IMG/M metagenome (GOLD analysis project Ga0316616, IMG submission 207660) | Wetland soil microbial communities from Old Woman Creek delta, Ohio, United States - OWC_Aug_M1_C1_D1_B | ecosystem: Environmental > Terrestrial > Soil > Wetlands | place: USA: Ohio...
ACAATGGAACATCCTGGGTACCTGGCGCTGGACAAGTCCTAGCTAGGGGCAGCCGTGGGAGCAGCTCATCAACCACAACATCAGAAGTTGGTGTGCTCCGCTTCGCCTTCGCCATCAAAGCGAATATTCTCTACACCGTTCGTACCTCACCACTCGTCCTCAACAGCACCCAGGCCGATGACTACGTATTCGGACGTGTCAGGTACACAACTGATGGCTCGACACCATCCACATCATCAACGATCCTTACCACGGTCGTTGGACGTACCGGATTTGCTCAGACAGCTATCCCACTCGTCTCACTGATCAGCTCTGGAACCGATGTGACGTTGGGACTACTCCTCACCGTTGGCCGTGCGGCTGGCACGGGGACCGTTGGCCTACTGGCCAATTCCTCCAACCCATATATTGATCTATGGTTGGAATCCAACCAGAAAGATCCTGGTGATATTGGTGTTGACGTTTAAGGAGTCATTTTGATTCAGCAACATCCCGCACCTGCTAACGACACGCGAGTGCGTGTCTGGGTTGCCACTGTAGGTGCCCCTGGTGAGAGTGTCATCGTCCAGCACGCTGCCGTTCTTACCCCTGGTGAGGATTTGACGGAAACTCCGGAGACATGGGAGTTGACATGGGCTGAGTGGCTGGACCTCCATGAGGTCAACTATGGTCTCAGTCTCAAGGGCGAAGACGTTGCTATCCACGAAGAACGTAAGGCTGCGTGGCGGAAGATCCGCCGTATGGCAACGGGTGATCTTCCGTACACTGAGGCGAATATGCGAGCAACGATCGGGGCAATCCGGCGGATCATGAATGATCTGGTGGAAGAGATCGAGGAATGATGGGCCGCTGGGAAGATCTAGCGTCTTGGGGTGGTCCAGCTGCCGACAATTTTGGTGATGGTGACTGGACCGAGCGAGAGCCATCCGACAGGATGTCTGAGCACCGTGGTTTGGTGATCCATATTGCGGAGGGTTCCTACGCTGGGACTATCGCATGGGAGCGTAACCAGGACTCGGATATCTCAAGTCACTGGGTGCTTGCCCGCGATGGTCGGTGCATCCAGATGGTTGATACTGATGATCGTCCTTGGACTCAGGGTGATGGTAATAGTTCCTGGTTGAGCGTCGAGTGTGAAGGTTATTCAGGTTCTTCACTCACGCAAGAACAGATCAATGCCATCGCTAGCCTGCTCGCCAGAGCACACCAGGTCTACGGGGTTCCCCTCCAACTCGCGGACTCCGCCAATGGGTACGGTCTCGGGTGGCATGGGATGGGTGGTGCTGACTGGGGTGGCCACTACCAGTGCCCCGGAAGCGCGATCCTGGCGCAACGTCCGGCTATCATCGAACTCGCAAAAGAGATCATTAGTGGAGGAACCATGGCTCTGACCGCCGAAGAACATCGACTGTTGCAGTGCGGTGACAACTACAACTATTACACTGCGCGAGATTTGGACGTCATTGAGTACCCCAACCCGCAGGGTGGAACTGGGACCGTCAACAACCAGCTCAAACTGAGGACTGAGCGGATCCTGACAGCGGTTGCCGCCGTAGCTAGTGATGTGCAGATATTGAAGGCGCGTCCGATCTTGACCATTACGCTGACCGATGCTGACAGGGCAGCGATCGCGCAAGCGGCCGGAGCAGCTGTTGCCGAATCGATCGGAACGAAATTAGACGATCTTGAAGTCCAGGTTGCGGCACTCACCGCTCTGGTAACCTCCCTGACCGGAGTCATCGCCGAAATCGGATCGACCATGGCGAGCATTGGAACCACGTGAGGAGCGGTACGAAAACCGTAGGTTTCCTCTCCGCGACTGGAGCTGTTCTCCTCTGGGAGATCTACGCGAGTTGGGATGACGATTCCAGCACGAAGCCTTGGACAGACCTCATCGTGGACTACATTCCCGGTGAGGTGACTACGGTTCTCCTAGGTGGGCTGATCGCGTGGCTACCGGTTCACTTTGGGATCCGTTACTGGCGTAAGTCCAGGAAGCAGCGGGACGATGGTGGAGTCTAGCCGTGGCTATGAGTTCCACGTTGGGAATCCCATTCCGGAACGCACTACTTGATCAATTCCGTGGTTGGAGGATCTATGCTAGGAGAAGTTGGATACCAAGCATACGGAGAATCGGTTGGATGGCGAAACTATCTCAATAAGCCCATGCCAGCATGGATAGATCTTCCGGAAGGTATCCGCGTCGCATGGGACAAAGCCGCGTACGCGATCGTCGCTGAGACGACACGGATCTATAGCGGACCACCACCGTTGGATGAGGGCCTAGGTGCCACGGTGCTGGAATGAGCACCAACAGTTCGGCTAGCCACCCTAGCCACCCTAGTTGCACCTGTTGTAAAGTGGGGTAGAATTGTGGTGGTTGTTGTTTTAGCGAATGGGCAACAACTTAGCAGACCATTGTGATATGCATGGGGAATCATAATGGCTGGGGCTCACCCTAGGGTCCAGGGTGAGCCCCAATTCTATGTTGAGTCAGGTCATTAATGAGTAGAAATACGATGCTGCTGACACGATAACGAGAATTGTCACCGTCGGTCGTAGGACAAGCATTTCAAAGTCCCCACCAGTCTTAAGTCTCCACCCATAGGGTGGTCTCACCACTACCTTAGAAAATGGTGCGAACATCATGACTCCAGAGTGTGTGAGACAATCACCTAGAATATGAATGATCCATCCAATTCCTATGGCTAGTCCAAGCCACCATAGTGATGGGCTTAGAGCGTAGAGGCAGAGACTCGCTATCCCGCCGGCGGTAATCGCGGTGAGTATTCTATGGGTTATTCCTCGATGTCCGAATCGTTGCTCTATCAGCTCCGACATGTTAGGTGCGATGGAATTTAGGATTCTTCCTGGCTTGCTTTCCGGGTGGTCAATATCTGGGACTTGAGCTGTCAAGCATGCTAGGGCCGCTCCTGCCACGGCAACACCTGGATTGATGTGCTCATGGAATATTGTGGCCAGGATGAGCCATCCTGACACGCCGGTAAGGGCATGAGTTCGATTTAGCATAGCCGTTCTCCCTGTTCTTCGATCACTTCAACAATACTTGTTGTTACGTCGGTGTGACATACTGGCACATCGTGCATTTCAATAATGGTTCCCGGAGTAAGCGCTAGGGACGGGTCTACCAAGGTTCCACCCATATTTGTGAGATTACCAGAGAGGAGTGTCACTCCTTCTAACATGACTATTGGGCTATCATGCCTAGTTCTTACGAGGATGTCTCTACCAGCGAAGTTGAGCGTTGCCCCTGAGCTGAGTCTACTCTGTTGCCAGGCAAGGTATGCGTCGAATCTGATAGTGACAGCCTCATATTCTTCCTGGTCAGTTCCGAATAGTGCTATAGACATTCTCCTCACCTCATCTTCGTGGCGGGCTTTAACAGTCCAGCTTCTCTCTGGGAATGCCCATAGATCTGTCACTATCGAGGCTCCCATTCCTCTCATTCTAAAAGAAAAAATATCGCTGTATGGTGTTTCGACGTAGAGTTTCCCAGTGCCGAAGGGAAGGATTAGGACCGAGTTTAGCCGCATGGCTGGTATTGTTTCTAATAGTGTAGGGGCCACGTCGTGGTGTTGACGTAGCCCCTACAAGCTAGATGCGACTAGTCGATATCTAAAACTTCGACGATTAGCGCGTTGATGTCGGTGCTGAAAATTGGGACATCACTGATTTGCAATTCCACGTTGCTGTCTGGTGTCAGACCAAGAGATGGCTTATTGATCGTTCCTCCCGTCTTTGGGAGAACACCAGAATGGATGCTGACACCATGCCCAAGGATGATGGACTTGTCATGCGTTCTACGTTCCAGGATCTTCCTGCCAGCGAAGTACAGAACGTTTCTTTCACCGATCTTGTCGACGGACCATGCAAGATATGCGTCAACCCGGATTGTGGTTGCATTATAGTCTTCAGTGTCCGTACCAAAATATGCGTTGCAGAGACGACGTACCTCATCTTCCTGACCTTTTCCAATATTCCATGATCGCTGTGTTAGTGGATCGACACACTGTCCACCAAGCTTTCTGATCTTGGAATGAAACATCGGATTATATGGAGCCTCTACGAAAAATCTATTCTTAGCGCTATCGCGAATAGTAACCGAGTTTAGTTTCATTGTTTCTCCTAGATGATGGTGTATTGTCCGCCACGCTCGGCGGGTTTACGGATGGCCCCAGCTTCAACCAGCTGTCCTAGCACGGCGTAGATCTGGGCCTGGTTGGCGGGACAGTCGGTTCGGTTAAGCAGTGATTGCGCCGAGGTTGGGGCGGCGGTGAGGCAGGAGAGAATCCAGGATTTCGCGCTTACTGGTTCGGTGGTCGCTGATGGTTTCGTGGTGTTGAGCCCGAATCCTTCGCGGAGCCGTTCGACCGAGCTACCTCCGGTGCTGGCCTGTGTTGGCTTGGCGGGTTCATTGTCTTCGTGCTGGTCGACGTTCCAGACGATTGGTTTCGCATCGAATTGGGAGGCAACCGATGTTTCGTCCATGAGTGGTACTCGGCAGAGCATGCCCTGTTGGGGTGCTGTTCTGAGGTATCCCATGCCGGCTGTGATCTTTTTGTCGATCGTTTGGGGTATGGCGAAGGGGTCTCCCACGAAATCGTCTGGTAGTACCGTGGCACCGGATCCACGGTTGGATAGGCGCATGATGAAGGCGTTGCCCGCTACTAGGGCATCTCGGAGTGCCATGGATCCTCCGAGGCTTTTCATCTGTGGTAGCTGGGTTGAGAAGATGATTGATACACCGGTTTTACGGCAGAGTGCCACAATGGCCTCCACCATGATCATGAATGCGCGATCCTTTTGGATAAGGATCAGCTGGCATTCATCGATGAGTGCCGCGAGCTTCTTGAGCCCTAGCTCCTTGATCCGTGGATCGGTGTCGTCGAACGTGTCGATCCCGAGCTTGCTCAGCATGTCTGAGCGTTCCATAACCTCGGCGAACAGCCGCCTGACCAGTCGCTTCACAGTGTCTGGGCCCTGGTGGTACTCGCCGACAGCGTTCCGCCAGGCTGGGAGTGATTGGCCATTTTGGCAGTCTCCGATGGCTACATCCCATCCAGCCGATAGGAGGTTAGCGATGAGGACGCCGAGTGCCCTGGTTTTTCCAGCTCCGCTGCTTCCAACGATGAGTCCGTTGAGGGTTCCGAATCCTGGTCGGTAGAATGTCCATTCTCCGGGTGTTCCGTCCGTGAACATGGCGATTTGGCATGTGCCGTTGTCGTAGCTTGATCCAGCCCACGGGTAGCCGTCAAGAATATACGATTTTTCCACAATGACTAGATTCAGGATCGCTGTTTTCCCAGTCTTCCTCCACCCCACGGCACCGTGATTAAGGTAGAAAGCGATCTCAATATCCGGACCAGACTTCATGACCTGGGCAAGCTTCGCACCGCGTCGCAGGCGAATCGTGGCCTCAATAACACCATCGCGTGGACGATTGGCATGTGTCAGGGACGTACAACTGACAGTGCCAGGCTCGACAACTTCCGTCCGCCATAGCTCAGACCACAACGCTGTCAGCGACTCGTCCTCGACGATCGTCATACTAGCTATACCCATACTCCGTAGATGGTGCCACCAAGGCCACCCAAGCACCGTAGCGAGCAGGCATGGCACGAATACGGTCATCGTCGGATGATCACCGATCTGCCCCGATGCAACGGTCAGCGTCGCACACAAACCCAGGATGGTGGCGATAGTGGCACGATAGATGCGGACAGGTCGACTACGCGCAGGCCAACCAGCCGCTACAGCCACAACGACCAGACACAGTAGGCCAATGGTCCCCGTGGGAATCCCGAGATACACACCCACCAAGGACATCACGAGCGCTGCCAGTGCCCAATACCAAGGAAGTATTCTCCGCCAGGTCTTCCGAAGTGCCCATCCGGTCGAGACGACCAGCGCTGTCACACACGCGCTGATACCAGATATGAGCATTCCTACACGTTTTGATCGGGTGCTTTCAGCGATGATTCCACCTCTAGGAGTGAGGCGGCACACCTAGGCTTGGCATGCCGCCTCAACCGATTTTCTAACCCAGCAGGAGTTCTTCTGACGCGAGATTCCCCGCATCCTGTGCCGCTTCTGCCACCGTGGCATCCTTCGCCAGAAAGTCCGCCAGGGCTCCGCTCAGATATTCAGCCGCTGTTGTCAGCAGACCACTAGCGGTAGATACCGCATCGGCAGCGTCGCGGAGAAACTCCAGTGTGCTAGGAGACATTCCCAGTGATTCGTATCGATCTGCCGCATCTCCGAAAAGTGCGGCAAGAGAATCGATCTCTTCCGCTTTCTCCGTCATTGCCGTGCCGGCATCTTCCAATGCCGCACTGATCTGTTCCGCACCGGCTGCTTCCATGTTCATGTCTACTCCTTTTTTCTCTGGCCTGATGATGGTTTCTGGTGATTCAATAATTACTGTATGGAACCGACAATATCGGTTTCCTAGATGTCCTGGAACTGATGGGTCGTACTTATCTTCGTGTACAGGCCCTCCACAGATTCCATATTTGCGTCCTTTGACGGGATGTACGCATAGGCCGAGGAGATCTGCTCCTGAGTTGATGACTTCACGATTTCCTTGTCTCATTTCTTCTATCTCATCCATTTCCCCCTCCTCGATTCGCTCTGGCTCTGGCCGTGGCTCTGGCCGTGGCTCTGGCCGTGGCTCTGGCCGGCCTTTTCCACCAGGGATCACCTGGAATTTTCTGTCCTCAGATTTGTGGTCTTGTCCATCATGCTCGTTCTGCTCGTTCTCATTGTGGAGTTTCGCATGGTCGGATCCGGCATCCTTGGCGTTCTGCTCAAGACGGTATGGGCGTGATGTCCAACCGCACTTGTCGCAATCCGCGTACCAGCTATCATCGTCCGAATCGAGGTCAATGAAGACCCCATCGGTAGCGATTTCCCCACGTTGCCTGGCACGTTTCTTTCGCCGTGAGGATTTAGTGGATTCCGTCGCATCCTCTACTAGGCCAGCGAAGTATCCGCCAATGGCGCTGCCGACACGTCCGATAGGTGCCGTATCAGATCTAGATTCTCGTCGCTTATCTCTTGCTTGGAGCCTTGGAGAACGTTTCCCACGAATCGCTGAGCTAAGATCGTCAACGATACTAGCGAGAACCTTCGCTAGGATTACCCAAAATATCGCGTCAACAATGATCATGGTGTTACCTCAAGAGCGGCATCTAGACCACCGACAACGATAGGAAGTATAATCGCACACGCGAGCGCTACCAACGCCATTTGGTTGTTTCCCTTGCCTTTACTTTTTCCCTTGCTCTTAGTGCCAAAGATGAAGGCTGCGATGATAATTCCGAAGATTAGTGCTAGGACACTGGGGATTGCTAGTGTCACCGAGCCTTTAGACTGGCCAATGAGTTTTCCGAGTGGATCGGCTATTTTCGCGCAGCTTTTCGCGATCCATCCATTGAGACTAGTAACGGTGGATCCAGCAATTTTAGATCCTACGAATAGTCCAACGAGGACACGAAGTTTTGGTGTTACTTCGAAGAATATTGATAGTCCGATAAATGCTGTTCCGCCTAGGACTATGAGAGCGGTTGACATGGTTCCTCCTTTCTCAGAGGGTTGCCAGGAAGATGAGGATTAGGGTGCCAGCTGGTAGGCATCTGATTGGATGTTCCAGGATCCATGAGGCTAGGTGGAGTATTCCTCGTGGGATGAGCACGATGATTGTCCAGGCTGCCATAGCCCCGTTACCGTCGGCCTTGGCTTGTTTGGCTTGGTCGACGATGGAGTTTAGTGGTGCTGGTGAGTCTGTCCAGATGGTGGTGATGCTGGCCCAGTCTCCGGGGATATCATCATTTTGTTTGGTTGTTGGTTCGGTGCTGGTTTCTGTTTTTCGCTTGGGGAAGCGAATGATGGTTGCTGGTTTGCGGAACGTTGGTTTTTCAGTTGGTTCTTGTTCTGCTGGTTGAGCGCTCATGATTCACCTCCTTGGTGTTTTTGGGCGTGGTTTTGCCAGTCGAGTTTGATCATGGTATTGGGTTGCTATGGTTGGTGTGCCATTCCTTTTGCGTGTGGATTGGTGGGCTCCTAGTGGCGGTTGGGCGTTGCTAGGGGCCATTTCGTTGTCTTCGACCATACACAAGATACTTGCTAGTTGCAAGTAGTTAATCTATTCTTCCTACCATGGCAAGAGGGAAGATCCAAAAAATCGCGAGAACTTATCGCATCCCGACTACCCTGGTAGAGCGGCTCGACAGCTACGCGCATGCCAACGGCGTCACGGTGACAGCGGCCGTGGCGATCATCCTCACGGCTGGACTCAACAGCATGGATCAAAACCAGCAATCACGAAAAATGGACTAAGACCAACAAACCACGCATGGCTACACATATAGGTATGCCCCGGTAGGGACAACTACCGGGGCATACCTTCAGTGACAATTAATCGCGACTATGGATGCTATGGGTAAACCAATGGTCCGGGCTCTCCTCATCCAAGAAGAAATCCGAGGGTTCCTGAAACTCTGGGTGATCAACTGGTTCTACCGTGTGGCGCGTCGACTTGCGCTGATTGCCCTGCCGGCTGGCTGGGGTCTTGTCGCTGAACATGAGAATACCCTCCTAGTTGATCAACATTATCTAGATGAATCTACTCATCTATCTCATCTTCTGCATAATGGACATAATCCGGCCTAGCTCCAATGTCAGCGTTGGGTCCATACCAGGCACACACGCGCCACCCCGAACCATCAGCGATGTTTTGCCCGTAGGCGACATCCAAAGCCGCATCCCTAGGTGTTGCCGCGTGAACATTATCGGCTGGCGTCAAGGCCTGCCAGATACGCCCGGCAGCATCCGACGCCTGAATCTCCACGGTCTGGAGAATCTCAACGGGGTTAACCACGTCTAGGTAGCGGCGTATGGCCGATCTGATCAGCTCTGACGTTGTCGTCGCTCCTAGCTTTGCTAGGCGTGCGAGTTCTCCAAGATCTTCCTTCGGGATCCGGACGGTGGTCTTCTTCCCGGTACGTGGTCGACCCATGCGTTTTGGTGTGGAGCCTGGTTTGCGAGCCATTTCCTATCCCCCTAGTTTTGGACGTCCAAAACTCTACCATACGTTTTAGATGGCCAAAAGGTGCTCTCTGTCATACGCACCATCGGGGCATACCATCCCTCTGGCCAGCTGCGATCCTGGGAGCCATCCTGGCTCACACCAATGGTTCGCGCACTAGACCTGGATTAAAGTGATTCGCGTAGTTTGGGCTTGAAGCGCCTGACCGACGATCCCGCTAAACCCAAGGATTGATCATCGGCGTACACTGGCCCTGACAAACTTCTGGCCTGTCAGCAACCGGGAAGTTCTGACAGGCCACGAAAACAAACCAGTGAGGTCGAGTCTAGCATGGTGTGTTTTGTTGGCATACCCGGTACCTGGCCTCACGTTCCCTCGAAGGGGGACGTCGTGTCACATTCCTTGGCGTTGATCGCGTCGGCAGTCTCCCCAGCTCACACCAGGGTACGGATTTTCCGTCGCTGGACCTGACCAGCATAAACGAAGATCCTTCTTGAGATTATCTAGTCCGATGTAGAGGTCTCTTCGCGTCGCGAGAGTTGATAATCTATATGCGATGGCGGGGCAAAAAGTTTGGCCTACCGGCACGAACCGGCAGGCCAATGACAACTCAACAAAAAGGTAGGTACATCGTATGGCAAAGAAAGCCATAGCGCAAAGTGGATCACCAATCGAGGACGTATGCCCTAAGGGCTTTTTCATGCTCTTTGGCTGGGCTTACTCAAAAAATCTTTCCTTTGCCGACATGGGAGTATATGGGCTTTTGGGAAACTTTGGCACATATGATGTCACAACGAATAGCTTCCTTGGATGCCGCCCCTCACGCGAAACCATGGCCCGCATCGGTGGCTGCTCCGTGGCGACAGTGAAGCGCAGCCTGGCGAACCTCGTTGCCGCT
>Ga0316616_100001295_pt1 | contig 9956 bp, 7 predicted proteins | sample OWC_Aug_M1_C1_D1_FD_207660 | JGI IMG/M metagenome (GOLD analysis project Ga0316616, IMG submission 207660) | Wetland soil microbial communities from Old Woman Creek delta, Ohio, United States - OWC_Aug_M1_C1_D1_B | ecosystem: Environmental > Terrestrial > Soil > Wetlands | place: USA: Ohio...
CTGCTGTTGGGGGCTTCGGCCTCGGCCGAAGATCGGGTGGACATCCGCTACGGGTCCGCGAACTATGCCCGGCGTGACTGCTACCCCAAGGCCGGGCTGTTGCTGGACCTGACCCAGACCTCCGTTTACCTCAAGGGGGACCTGAACCAGGGTCAGGGCGACTTTGAGTCTGGGGTAGCGGCGAATGGCTGTGCGTACTGCCCAACGGGGCTATCTTGCACTTGCCAGGGCACATCCAAGCTGGAGAAGGAAACCACAAAAATCTACCGCAGTGCCACTGCTGTAAAGGGTACCTGTGATGCCGGCGGGAACTATACCGGTTTGGGACGATCCTACGCTTTCCAGCCCAATAAGGGGTACCAGATCACGTTCTGGTATCGGGGGGACGTTGGCGGGGAAGACATTTACTTGTCTGCCTATGACAGCCTCAACTCGGAATACTACAACTTCAGCACCAAGGCTTGGCAGGTGGGCTCTTCCTCCCCCTCTTGGACGGACATAACGGTTTCTTGGCAGATGGCGCACCTGTACCTCGTGAATGATTTTCGGGCACGGAATGCGGCGGTCACCATTGCCCGGAACGGGTCATCGCAGACGTGGTATCTGGATGACTTCAAGGTTCGGGAAGCAACTTACGCGACCCCGTACTCCCTCCGCAGCAATCAGTTCCTGACGGTGAAGGAAGACCCCACCTTTGACCAGGTGTGGCATCAGATGTGGGCGCAGCCTGGGAGTTGGGGGGCGGCATTGGATGGGACCGATGAGCTGTTTCACTGCTCGCACACCAACTGCCCTTGGGCAACAACCACTGATCTGCGGGGGATGACCATAGCAGTGGAGTACACCCTGAACACATCTACTCCAGGGCGGGCTTACGCTGCGAAGCATGTTGGCGGTGGTGAGGCGTGGGTCATGTACGCCAATACCCCCGAGCAGCTCGTGCGTTTCTACATCTGCAAGGACAATGGGGTGAATTGCAGCACCACGAGTGTGATCGATTCGGTCTTATCCGTACCCCAGGTGGCGGTTGGATCCTGGGAGCAAGTTACGGACGGTGCGTCGCTACAAAATGTCTACCTCAACTTCGGGACCGCACATAGCATTGCGACGGCTGTTGCCCCAATCAACCCCTCGACTGCTGACTTTACTCTCGGGGGGTTCGGGATGACGGGGATCGGCTTCTACTACTACTTGCCGGGGACGCTGAGGCGGGCGGCATACTACAATCGGCGGCTGTCTTTCGAGCCTGAGGTGGTACGCTGGATGCACCCCTACTACCCCGCGCCAACTGCTTACGGGCCGGGGTTTCCTGGGATGTATCCAACGGCCTGTACCCAGGCGGCAAGCCCGGCTTCGTGCTCCTACGATCAGTGTGCCTCGCAGGCGCCGCACACCTGCTTTGCGGAGCCGACCGGAAGCCTCGCGGTGTTCTCCGGCGGAACAGAGTTGCTCCCCCAGAACTCCTTCGAGAACCCCACGGGGGAGGACTCCAGCCCCTCTTTCCCTGGATGGAGTGGGGCTGTCCAAGGGACCGGCGCGGCTCGATCCGCTTACAGGGCGGACACGAAACACGGACAGGTTGCTTGGCGGTGCAAGACTACCGACACCAATTCCTACTGCTGGCAGCTTTCGAGCTGTGTCGCTGCCTCCCCCTCTACCTCTTATTTCACCTATGCGGGAACAAAGACTATTGCGGGGCGGCCGAAAGTGACCCTGTGGCGGGGGGAGTACGCCAGTGGCGATTGCACTGGTACCCCGGCTTGGTCGAAAGCCTATGAGCAGTACATCACCAATGGGGCTTGGTCGTACACTGCTGCGGCGGCTTTCACCACTGGGGCCGGCACCAACAGCTTCTCTTACGAGGTGGACGTGGGTTCCCCAGGGCTGTCCGACCCCTCGGAGATCCTGGTGGACACCCTTTCGGTGAAACAAGGGAAGTTCTGGACCCCGTGGATTGCCAACGGGGCGGGGACCATCTCTTACAACGCCCGGGACTACAGAGCGCACAACCCTCTATCCGATCCGCTGCCTTCAGGGGCGTACCCCTTTACAAGCGGATTCTGTGTTGCGGATTGGGTATATACAGACTGGGCCGGAAATGATAATGAAAACCATTACGTTATCTCATCCCCAGATTCTAGTGGTGGGGCAAACTCCTGGTACATCCTAAAGACCAATAGCAATACCCCCCAATTTACGGTCTGGGATAGTTCAGCGGTGGCAAAGGCGGTTTATGGCTGGCCCGCTCTGGACAACACGAGTTGGACAGCCGGGAATTGGAAGTACATCGAGGCTTGTACTTCGAACACCGGAACGCTGGTTGCTCGCCATTTCAATGTCGCCAACGCAACCTGGTACCCATGGAGCAGCACGACGGGTAGTGGCACAGGGATACAGAATGGGCAGTCAAGCTCCATTCGCTTTGGGCAGGGTACTGGGATCTACATGAGTGGCTTCAAATCCGCTGTGTGCATCGCGCCCTACAAGGCCAGCTATACCCTCTGCGACTTCAATGGCGGGACGCCGCCGAAGAAACCTTACTAGAAGGAGAAGATCATGGCCGACACGATTGTGAGCACTCCGCCATTGGCGCCCACCTATGGGTTGCACAGGCTCGTAGAGGATGCCCCCGACACCCCGCCGCAGGCCTCCAAGACTGCCGGCATCAACATGGCTGGCTATGAGTGGGCGCACATCCAGGTGGTTCCCCAAGAGGGCACCGAGACCCCGGACATCCAGGTGCAGTTCTGGAGCGAAGAGGCTGCGGCGTACATCGATCCCCTGGATCTCCTCAAATTCGAGCATCCGTCCGTGGCCGGCACCCCTTACGAGGTCACCGTCCAGTGTGCGGGGCGGTGGATGTACGTGTTGGTGACGGCCGGGGTGGCGGCGGCCGAGGCGGTGCGGGTGTTCGTGGCGGGGGCGCGGAGGTAGCAGCGCCCCCTGAAAGGTAGATCATGGAGGGGCTCAAAGCAATCATGGATGTCTTGGCAGCCGGCGGCCCGACGGCCATGGCGGCGGTATTCGCCTTGATGTGGTTCCTGGAGCGCCGAGAGAACCGGAAGACCCAGAAGGAACTGCTGGACCTGGCGGTGGCGCAGGTTCAGGCGAACGTCAAGATGGAGACTACCATGGCCGGTTTGAAGGACGTAGCCACCCAGGCCCTCAATCGGATGAGGTGATCCATGGCAGAGAAAGACCCAGGGTGTGATCCTACCAGCTTGGGGAATCTACTTCTGGAAAAAGGCTTGGTGTCCCCCAAGCAACTGAGTGAGGCCGTGCATTTCCAGCAGAACAACGCGGACCTGCTCCTGGGGGAGGCCCTGGTTCGGCTGGGGGTCATCACCCGGGAGGTCTTGGAGGCTACCCTGGCCCAGCAGGAGATGATCCGAAAAGGGGCGTCCCGGCAGAGCAATGACCAGGTACAGCGGGTGCTCCGGATGGCAGCCCAGCATACCCTTTCGGTGGCGAGCGGTGGGGCGGCACTGGTCCAGGGGTTGCAAACCTTGGTGGACAAGATAGGCTCCAAGTAGCAATGAACTGCGACGGCTGCACACTCTGCTGCTTGGTTCTCCCAGTTCCCAGCCTCGGGAAGGCTGCTGGGGAGTGGTGCAAGGACTGCGACCGGGGTGTTGGCTGCCGGGTGTGGGAGAAGCGGGCAGCAATTTGCAGCGGCTTTTTCTGTGCCTACGCTCAGGTGGCGAAAGCGTCCGTCAACCTGCGTCCGGACAAGTGTCACGTCATCTTCGAGCGGCTGAACGGCATGATGGTCGGGACGATGGAGCCGGGGCATAGCAGCGCAATCGAGAGCGGGCCGGTCATCGGGCAGATCCAGAGCTTCCTTCGGGAGGGGCTGTCCGTGGTCATCAGCTCGTTCCAGGATCGCAAGGCCCGGGTGTTTCCAGTTTCTGGAAAAACCATCGATGGCGTGTGGCGCGAGTTCAACGAGCAGAGGCAAGCGTGGCTGTAGCGACGTACAACACCGACCTGACCACGGTGAACCTGATCGAGTCGGGGGTCACGCTCTCAGAGTTCACCGGGTACACCAACGGTGGTCCCCCGACTTACGACACCGACTATTACATCCAGGGCTCAGGCTGCGGGACAACGCCCATCGCTGGAAAGACCGGTCTGTGTGCTTCCATTGTGATCGACTACGGCAGTAACTTGACCATCAGCTCCGGGGAGTGCGTGTTTGTGTGGCAGATCATGGCCGCGCCCAACGCGCACGACACGCTTGCTAACGGGGGCATGCGGTTCATCATTGGGGCCGATGCCACCAACTTCGATGGCTGGAAAACCGGTGGCAAGGACTTTGGTCGCTACCCCTACGGGGGCTGGAGCAACGTCGCTGTTGATCCGGCGTTTAGTCCTGTCGACTACACGGGTGGCACCGGCAGCGGTGGTAGCTACAGGTATTTCGGCTCTGGCGTCAACATGGTGGCGTCGGTGTCGAAAGGGAACATGCACGGCATGGACGCCATCCGCAAGGGGCGGGGCATCCTCTATGTGGAGTACGGCGACGGGAGCGGGTACGGCACGTTCTCCGGGATGGCCTCGACCAACGACAGCAACACCACCGGGGCTTACAACCGCTGGGGTCTGTTCCAAGCAATCGCTGGCGGCTACCTGTATAAGGGGCTCATGCGCTTGGGTACCGCGTCCAACGCGGTGGATTTCCGCGACAGCAACAAAAACATCTTCATCGACAATACCTACCGGACTTACGCTGGCTTCAACCTGATCGAGATTCGCAACGCCAGTTCTCGGGTAGATTGGACAGCCATTTCCATCCAGTCATCTCCGGACGCCACCTACGGTAATCTCTCACCGGGGCGCTTGGAGGTGGTGGACGATTGTGACGTGAATTTTGAGAAGTGTGTGTTCACGGACATGGACACCTTCATTTTCAAGGCGTCGAGTGCTTGCTTGAATGGAGTTTTTCGTCGGTGCAACACCATCACTGCCAACGGAGCCAGCTTCGCTGGGTGTCTCTTCGACTCCGCGTCGGTGGCGGCTGACACTTCACAGCTCGTTTGGGACGTGGCCACGGATCCCAACACTTACCTGGAGGATTGCGTCTTCATCAAGGGGACCAACGCCCATCATGCCATTGAGTTGGGAACCAGCAGTCCGACAGAGATCACGCTGACTAATGTAGTCTTTACCGGATTCAACGCCAGCGATGGTCAGAACGATTCGATGATCCACGTCAAGCGTACGACTGGGACGGTGACGATCAACTACTCCGGAATGGCGCCCTCGTACAAATCGGCGGGGGCGACTGTTGTCGTGCAGACTTCGGTGCCTCTGTTCGTGTCGTGCAAAAATGAGGCGGGGCTCGATGTGCCGGGGGTGAATGTCCGGGTGCAGAAGACAAGCGACGGAACCTTGGTGAAGCAGGGTACCACGGATGTCAATGGCGAATGGTCGGATAGCAGTGGCACCTCTGGGTACGATGTTGACGTGATCGTGCGGTTGAAGGGTTATAAATACGCCAAGGCCACGACGTATCTTGGTGGAGACGGAATATCTGTCCCATTTACTTTGATCAAAGACAAAGCAGTAAATTTACCGTAGAAAAGGAAGAACATCATGGCCAAGAAACCGGACAAGAAGGAAACGCTAAAGCAGGAGACGGTCGAGGAGAAGATGGCAGCAGAAGCCATCTGCCCCAAGTGCGAGAAACCGGTGGCTGGACATATGTGCCGGTTCTGCGGGGCAACCAAAGCGATCAACGATGCCAGTGGCAACGTGATCTGGATGCTCAATGGCCGGGTGGTCGCTGCCTTCCGCGACGAAAAGGACGCCTACGTGAAAATGGCCCTACGTGCTCAGATCCCTGAGAGCGAGTGGCCGGAACGTTTCCGGAGCTAGAGGAGAATTGCCATGTCTATCGCAAATGATTGGGATGTCAACTACAGCTCGAAGGTCATCTCGCACGTTGATGGCGTGCTGAGCTACGACAACGGTGACGGCACGCAGCCTGCCGTGGGTCAGATGGTGATCGGCAACACGAGCGGTGCCATCGGGAAGATTCTGGCCCGTACTGGCAACGCTGCCTCAGGCACGCTGACTCTGACCAACGTGGTCGGGCAGTTCGCCAACAACGAGAACCTGTACGTGTTGAGTGAGCTGCTGTTCGACACTGTGAATGCAACCAACAAGGCTTTGATCCAGGTGGGCGCGACCATCACCGGGGATTCCTCTGCCTCGACCATGGTGATCAAGTTCATCGAGTATAACATCGACGGAGTGGCCGGGCACGGGAAGTTCTACGGGCGCCCAATGAGTGCGGCATTCACCAACGATGAGGATCTCAAGATTTCCACGCTCGTTGTGTGCAAGGCCGACCTAACCGGCACCGACAACGACACGCAGATCACCACGACCTTGGTGGACGGCACCTTGGCCGTGCCGGGGACTGCCAGCACCAACAACAGCGTCATCATCCACTACGATGCTGGGACCATTGCGATCCCCGAAGATGCACACATCAAGAGCGGATCGGCTGGCGCGACCGGGTACGCGCAGCGAGTGTTTGGATCCGTGGCGACTGGATCCGTCCGGGTGGTGGACAGCGACACATCCGGGGGCTCCTGGACTAACGACCAGGCGCTCCGGGTACTCGATGTCGTGTACTACGATGCCCTGGTGGCCGGGAAGGTGTTCTCGGCTGGAGACATCGTGAAGGCGGTCAGCGGGGCCAGCCCGGATGCGGTTGGGCGCGTGCTCGCGGTCATTGACGACGGCGACAACACCGGGAAGCTCATCTTGGCGGGGATGAGCGGTACCTGGGACAATGACAACGAGATCCACGTCAAGCAGGCCGACGATAGCTATGTCAAGTACGGTGAGGTGGAGGACAGCCAGCCGACTTACCTAGAGGTCGCCACCCTCAACCTGCCCGGCGGCGTCCGCAGTGTGCAGCGGTCGGACCAGGGCGGCATCTTCCCGACGGGCAGTCTGAACATCGTGCGGAGCTGGAACGCGCTCTACACCTACCTGATGGATCTGTACGATGAGCTGTCGGCCCTCGACGATCTGCCTCCGATGGATGGCGACGTGAAGGATCAGCTCTACACGATCCTCAACGACTACGTGATCCCGGACCTGTCCTTCCGGTTCTTGGAGAAGGGCAGCTTCAAGGACACGGCGAACAACAACATCGGGGTCGGTGTCCAGACCGTGGGCGCCATCGCGGACATTGGAAACCACGGGTACTACTACAGCAGCACCAACCCGACTCCACAGCCCGATATGTATATCGAGCAGGACGGGGCGGTCATCCGGCAGGACTGGCTCGAAGGCAACCTGGATGTCACGCTGAAGGTCAAGACCTCGACCAACCCCGCCTACATCAACCCGACGGTTCCGGCGCTGGGCCAGCTCATCAACAGCGCCAAGTTCACGGTCCACCTGCGACCCTACGGGCGCACTTACGACTCCAACGAGGTGACCAAGCTGGGTGGCATCGCCACGGTGGCTCTCGGAAACGCCAAGGATCTGAACAACACCACCGGGCAATATCGCTGTGCGTTCTCAACTGGTGGTGTAGGCGCGTTCACCGTGGGGGAAGAAATCACGACCACTGGCGGGAAGCGCGGGGTGGTGCTCGCGTCCGACAGTGGGGCTTCGGGTAACGTGGACTACGCGCTCAAGTCGGGCACCAACTTCGTGAACACCGACGTGATCACCGGATCGATCAGCGCCAAGTCCGCGACGGTGGCCGATCCGTCCAACCTCGTGGCCGGGTACGGAACCAACATCAAGGCCATGACCGTGGACCGTCGATTCACGGGTGGAACCACTGCCGGGACGTTCGTGATCGGGGAGACGGTCACGCAAACGGGCACGGGCGCGACTGGCTTCGTGTTGGAGGATGACGGCGGTACCATCTACGTGCAGGACGACACTGGCACGTTCAACGGCACGGGACAGCTCACGGGCGGAGTCAGCGGGGCGACCAACACCCCGACCGCGACGGCGGCGTACACCACCGTCCCGAAAGACATCGGAGGTGGCGTTGGGGATAAGAACTACACGGCGGTGGTCTCGGCCAACATCACCAACGCCGACGCTCGACCGGTCAGCGAGGTGTACGAGTGGTTCAAGTTCCTGACCCGTGCCGAGTCGCAGTTGCTCCAGGGCGGGCCGGGCAGCACGACCGGGAAGCAGGGCCGAATCTATCGTCGGCTGGATGACACCTTCGCGGAGGTACGCGGCGCGAGTCCCTACGGGACCAAGGCCGGGTCACTGGTCATCGGGGCGCAGGGTGTGTTCATCGAGAAGTTGACCCTGGCATCGGCAGACTTGCGGAACATCCAGCTCATCGACAACCTGGGAGACACCTACAACCCGCCTAACCTTCAGACGATGGAGATGGTCAACCTCGTGGCGGGTGTGGCGGTGGCAATCTATCGCTCCACTGGCGCGGGTCTGGAGACGATCCTCGTCAACGAGTTCAAGGTTGGAACAGTCGGCGGCGGGTACAACCAGTCTGCGGACTCCAACATCCTGGTGGCAGCCAACTCCCGCAGCGTGAGCCCTCTGCCCAATGACGTGCCTGACAGTGGTGTGCTGCATGTGCTCGATCCCAATGACACGGGCAACTACCTGCGCTTTGTCTATGACACCGTGAACCGGACCACCAACGTGTTCCACCTTCAGCAGGGCATCGGGCAGGACACCATCGGCGCGGTCACAGGCAGTGTGGATCTCACGGCTGATGACAACACCTATGTGGTGCCGATTGAGAAGGCAGCTACGGGTGCCAACGTCAGCAATATCCTCCAGTACGTGGCGGATATTCCGCTGTACGCGGTGGCCCGCATCAAGGGCAAAAAGCCCTTCAAGACCACGGCAACCTTCAGCGCCACGGGAGTCAGCATCGGCGCGGTGCTCAACCCGGACAACGTAGTCAACCTGCCGTAGCCCGGAGGTTGGATGGCGGTTCGTGGCGACATCAGCGTGCTGTGGTCGGTGAGCCCCCGCATCATCGAGGTGGCTGCGCCGTCCACAGAGGTTACTGTCCAGGATCTGGTGGACACCCTACGCACCCTGGAATCTGAGCTGGGCGCTCTGGACGATGACTACCTCATCGATGCTGCGGGCAAGGAAGAGCTGGGCGGCGGAGTGTACGTCGCTGTGACTCTTCAGCTCCAGAACGCTCAGGTCAGGTTCCAGGCCCGTCCCGGGCCAAGCTGGGTTGCCTGCAAGATTTCAGGGGGCAACTTGGTGGGTGTGGATCTGTTGGGCGATCCGATGGATCCCATTGCCCCCTCAGCCTACGTGACAGTGACCTACGCTCAGGCAGTATCAGCAGCTCTGCTCGATGCCGGGGAGTCGGATGATCCGTGGGTCAAGACCCTGCCTGGATCTTACCCGGCGGGGTCGGCGGGGTACATCGTGGGGTCCAACCTGGACGCCAAGTCCAGTGACATCCAGAACCAGGTTGCCTTCGATGGCTACGTCTGGATTGACACTGTGATCGGAGTCTCCGGTACGACCTACCCGACAGGGACGCAGCGACAGCCATCGAACAACTTTGATGATGCGCTGGCAATCGCTCAGGCGAACGGCATCACGAAGTTCAAGGTGACGGGGATGCTGTCTATCGGGGGCAGTGCGGATGCCAACATTGAGGGTTACGTGTTTGAAGGATTCGGGTATCTTTCCTCCGAGGTGTTCTTTTCTGATGCACATACGGTAGATGCCGACTACGCACTGTTCAGCCACATGGCAGTAGGGGGTTTTGCCGGAGGAAGTTGGTTCACCTGCGTTGACTGCCAACTGGGAAGCCCTGGTTATTGGAATCTCTACGATCCCAACGGCTACTTCGTAAACTGCTATGTCGCCTGCCTCACGAATGTGCGGGGGGCGCACTTCATAAACTGCTCTGCGTGGGCTGACCCCCATCCTGCTGCCGGTTCTGCGACGGTAGGATTCTACACGGG
>Ga0316616_100001296_pt1 | contig 9955 bp, 6 predicted proteins | sample OWC_Aug_M1_C1_D1_FD_207660 | JGI IMG/M metagenome (GOLD analysis project Ga0316616, IMG submission 207660) | Wetland soil microbial communities from Old Woman Creek delta, Ohio, United States - OWC_Aug_M1_C1_D1_B | ecosystem: Environmental > Terrestrial > Soil > Wetlands | place: USA: Ohio...
GGCGTCCCCTGATCGATGGAGACCTTGACCCAGCTGTCCTCCTGGGCGGAAACCGTCAGGACGTGTTTCGGGGTCGCCGGCATCTGAGGCCGCTTCACGGCTTCCGAGGAAGACGGCGCTGCCGCGGCCGGCAGCGGCGCAGCGGCCGCATCGGCATTCACCGCCGGCGGGGCCGGTGAAGCCTCCGGCGGCTCCTGGCGCCACAGCTGATAACCGACGAGCGTGGCCGCTACCAACCCGGCCAGCAGCACCAACGCAACCGCCAGTTTGCCCCTCACCCCGCTGCGGGTTTCTTGAAGCGCTTGACCGGCCGCGGCACCGGGCTGAAGCAGCCTGAGGCGGGCGTCATAGCGTCGCACCGCCTCGTCGGGGTCGCCGCCGACCGTTTTGGCGTACGCTCTCAGAAAACCCCTCAGAAAGACATCCGGCGGCAGCCGATCGAAATTCTCGTCCTCGATGGCATTCAGGGTGGAGACCGCGATGCGCGTCTCCTCGGCCACCTGCTCCAGGCCGATGCCCCTTCCGGTCCGGATGGCCTGAAGGTAGCGCCCGAAGGACGCCTGCCCCGAAAAAACGTCCGTCCCCGCGCCGTCCGACGGGATGGATGTCCGGTGGCCGCTCATGCCGCCTCGCTTCCGGGTCCCTGGTTCATGCGCCGGCACCGGCGGTCATGGCGCACCCATGATTTTTATGTGCGAGTTTTTGCGCAGATCGGCGAGCCATGCGGCGAACCGGCTGTCGACGCGTTCGCGGAAGAGTATTTCCTGGATCTCCGCCTCGACCTGGGCCATGGGCTTCCCGGCGGTTTCGTTGATCTGCTGAACATAGACGACCTGATAGCCGAAATCGGACTCCACGACCGCCGAAACCTCACCGGGCCTCATGCCCTGGACCGCATCCCGCAGCTGGGGGGTGAGATCCTCGAGGCGGAACAAGCCGAGCTCCGACCCCTGAATGCCCTTGGCGCCGTCGGCGGTGAGACGCACCTGCTCCTCGAAGGACCGGCCCCGGTTCACCTCCGCGAGCGCCTCCTGCAGCAGCGCCTTCGCCGCCTGCCGGTCGGCCGGGGCCGGCCGGGGCGGCAGTTTGACAAAGAGGTTCCAGAGGTAATACTGCTTCCCGCCGCCGTATTTCGACTTGTTCTTTTCGTAGTAGTCTTTGATGTCCGCCTGGGTGATGACCACCTTGGATCGGACCTCGCGGTTGACCAGCTTGGATCGCTGGATCTGGAGCTTGACCTCCTTGCGGTATTCCTCCAGGGTCAACCCCTCCTGGGCCAGGCCGGCCTTGAGGTTCTCATCCGTGAGGCCCCGGCGCTGCTTGACCTGGCGGATGTGGTTTTCGATCTCCTCGTCCGTGACCGCGATCTTGTAGCGCTTGACTTCCTGCTCGGTCAGCTTGGTGTTGATCAGGTTGTCGAGGATCTCCTCGCGCAGCCTGGCGAGCGTCTGGCGTTCGCGCTCCGGCGGAAGGTTTTGGCGCTGGAGGTCCTGAGCCATGGGGCGCAGGAGCATGTCGATGTCGTAGAGCGTGACGATGTCCTCGTTGACGACCGCCACGATGCGATCGACGATGGCCGCCTCCGCCGCCGCGGCCTCCGCCGGTGCGAGCCCGCCCGCCACGGCGACGGCCCACAGGAAAACGGCCGGCCCCCATCTCCTGATCGCATGCCGCATCGCTTGCTGGCGCCCCTTCGCGCCGTCGCCCGGGGGGGTCACTTGCCTTCCGGCTGCGGGGCGGACGGCGGAGGGGAAGGCTCCCGGCCGCGGCTCGAAAGCTCCGCCCACAGCTGCGAATTCAGGTCCACCGTGTATTTTTCCTTCAGCTGGTTGATCCAATCGACGAACGCCTCTTCGAGTTTTTTGCGCCGCAGGTCGGCGACGATCGTTTCCTTCAATTTCTGAAACTTTTCTTCCGAGTCGGCCGCCGCGGCTTTCCCCCGGTAGTGTTGGTCGTAATAGCCGGCCACCTCCTCCGGGGTGACCGCGATGCGCGGGCCCAGCTCCGACTGGACGAGCTTTTCGAGCAGCAGGCGCGACCGCATCCGCTGTTTCCAGGCCTCGAACGGCACGGCGGCCTCGCTCAACGTCTGCTCGAAAACCCCCGGCGGGTAATCCGCCCTTATGGCGGCGATGGCCGAATCGAGCTCCGCCTCCGAAACGGAAACGCCCACCTCCTCCGCCCGGTTGAGGAGGATCAGCTCCGTCGTGAACTCCTCCAGCAGCTGCCGGCGGGCGTCCTGAAGCTCGGATGGGGTTTGATCCGCACTGTGGGGGTGCGCGGTTTTCGCCAGTTCAAGCGCCTGGAGGAAATGGCGTTCCGTGATCTTCCGGTTGCCGACCCGGAGCAGGTAGGCGTCGGTGCGCTCGGAGTCGGACGGGCCGCAGCCCGGCACGGCCGCAACCGCTATCGCCAAACTGATCCAAAGGGCCGTCCGCCGCCCGTTAGCCCACATCGCTCGCACGACCCAACCCGCTGGGCCGGGGCTGCTGCGCCCGGGCCGCCAAAGCGGATAAGAATTTAATTTCCTTCATTATTAACACGTTGCCCGATGGCTTGCAAGATGTTTTTGGCCTGGGCCAGCTGCCCCAACGCGCCGTGCTGGGTCAGCCGCGCCTTGACCACCCCGCCGGGAGACATTTCGAAGCGCTCCGGGTCGTCGAGAACCATTTTCACCACGGCCTCGACGTTTTTCGGGTGGAGGTCGGAAAAATAGAGAACCAGTTTCCGGTCGTTCACGTCCAGTCGCGACACCCCCGCGTTGCGCGCCAGGACCTTGAGCATGATTTTGAACAGCAGGTGCGTCGCCTCATCCGGCAGGGGGCCGAAGCGGTCGGTCAATTCCGAACGCATGTCGCCGATCTCCTGCAGTCCGGTCATCCGCGCCAGGCGCCGGTAGAGCGTCATACGCTGGTCGATGTCGGGGATGTAGGCTTCGGAAAAATAGGCCGACAGCGGGATGTTGATCTCGGGGTCCAGCGGCGGGGCCGCCGGCTCGCCTTTCAGGTCCGCGACCGCATCCTCCATCAGCTTGAGAAACATGTCGTAGCCGACCGCGGCGATGTGGCCCGACTGGGACGCCCCCAGGATGGTCCCGCCGCCGCGGATTTCGAGGTCGTTCATCGCGATGTTGAAGCCCGAGCCCAGGTCGCTGTGCTCCATGAGGACCTTCATGCGCTTGCGGGCGTCCGCGGTGAGCAGGCTCTCGTCGGGGATGAGCAGGTAGGCGTAGGCCTGCTCGTCGGCCCGCCCCACCCGGCCGCGCAGCTGGTACATCTGGGACAGGCCGAAGCAGTCCGCGCGGTTGACGATGATCGTGTTGGCGGACGGGATGTCGAGGCCGGATTCGATGATGGTGGTGCACACCAGCAGGTCGATCTCCCGGTTGAGGAACCGGGCCATGACGCGCTCCAGCTCCTCCTCCGCCATTTGGCCGTGGGCCACGTCGAGCCGGACCTCCGGGACCAGCTCCTGGAGCTTGCGCGCCATGGCATGGATGCTGTGGATGACGTTGTGGACGAAGTAGACCTGCCCCCCGCGCCGCAGCTCGCGGCGGACGGCCTCGGCGACGACATCGGGGTCGAACTCGGAGATGTAGGTGATGATGGCCTTGCGGTACTCCGGCGGCGTCTGGATCAGGCTGATGTCCCGCACGCCCGTGAGCGACATGTGCAGCGTCCGCGGGATCGGGGTCGCCGTGAGCGCCAGCACGTCCACCGTGGAGCGCAGGCGCTTGAGTTTTTCCTTGTGCTTCACGCCGAAGCGCTGCTCCTCGTCCAGCACGAGCAGCCCCAGGTCTTTGAAGACGATGTCCTTCTGGATCAGGCGGTGGGTCCCGACCACGATGTCCACGGCGCCGGATTTCAAGCCCTCCACGATGGCCTGCTGCTCCTTGCGCGAACGGAAGCGGCTGAGGCAGGCGATGTTCACCGGGTAGCGTTGGAACCGGCCGCGGAAGGTGGCGTAGTGCTGCTCCGCCAGGATCGTCGTCGGCACCAGGACGGCGACCTGCTTGCTGTTGTTGACCGCCAGGAAGGAGGCTCGCAGCGCCACCTCGGTCTTGCCGTAGCCGACGTCCCCGCAGACCAGCCGGTCCATGGGGACCGGCTGCTGCATGTCCCCCAGCACCTGGTCGATGGCCTTGAGCTGATCCGGCGTCTCTTCGTAGGCGAACCCGGTCTCGAAATCCTGGAAATAGCCGTCCGCCGCGCCGAAGGCGAACCCGGTCTCGACCTTGCGCTGCGCGTAAAGCTTTAGGAGCTCGCCGGCCATCTTCTCCGCCGAGCGCTTGACCCGCGCCATCACCCGCTCCCAGGATTTGCCGCCGAGCTTGTCCAGCCCGGGCGTGTGGCCCTCGACCCCCATGTACTTCTGGACCATGCCCATGCGGTCGACCGGGAGATAGAGCTTGTCGCCGCCGTCGTAGGTCAGGGCCAGGAAATCGTTGCGCACCCCCTCGACCGAGAGCTTCTGCAGCCCCTCGTACCGCCCGATCCCGTGTTCGGTGTGCACGATCAGGTCCCCCTGCTTCAGCTCCTGCAGGTCGAGGAGCCGGACGCGGGCCTTGGCCTCCGGCTTCGCCCGGCGAAGGTGCCGGACGCCGAAGATCTCCTCCTCGCTCACCACCGCCAGGCGCTCGGCCGGCCACACGAACCCGCTGGTCACCTGGCCCAGGCAGACGGCCGGCTTGGAGGGCTCCGCCGCTGCTGCCGGGAAGCCTTCGCACCGCTGGAACTGCAGGCCGTAGGGCGCCAGCAGGGAGATCAGGCGCTCGGCCTGGGACTTGCTGCGGCACACGACCAGGACCCGGCGGCCCCGGCGCTGCTGGCCGCCGATCCACTCCGCCAGCGGCATCAGGAGCTGCTCCTTGTCCCGCAGTTGGCGAAGCCCGGCCGTCAGCTCGCTGTTGGACTGGATGCCGACCGTCACCACCTGGGCCTCGGGAGCGTCGAGTCCGTCCCCGGCCTTGACCACCTCCAGGAGCTTGAGCGCCACCGGGCGGCGCTGCGCAAGCCGCGTGCGCGCCTCTTCCCACGGCAGGTAAAGGCTTTCGGGCGGCACACAGAAGTTGCGGTGCTCGAAGGCGGCGGCGTAGGTGGTGCGCGCCAACTGCTCGAACTCCACGGCGGTGCTCTGGACCTGCTCGGGGCCGGCGATGACGCACAGCGCCTCCTTGGGCAGGTAGTCGAAGAAGCTCTCCAGTTGCGGGTAGATCAGCGGCAGCAGGCTCTCGATGCCCGGGAACGTCTCCTGATGGGAGAGGCTCGTCGTGATCTTGCGCACCTGGGTCGGCGGCAGGTTGAGGTCGGCCGCCTGCAGCCGGATGCGGTTGAGGATTTCCGGCAGCGCGTCGGGCTTCAGGATCGCCTCGCGCGCCGGCAGAAGGACCGCCTCGGCCACCGTGCCGATGTGGCGCTGGTCCCCCGCGGAGAAGAACCGCAGGGACTCCACCCGGTCGCCGAAGAGCTCGATCCGCAGGGGGTCCGGGTAAAGCGGCGAGAAGACGTCCACGATGCCCCCGCGCACGGCGAAGTCGCCCGGCTCCTCCACGATGGCGGTGCGCAGGTAGCCGCCGGCGATCAGCTTCGAAACCAGCTGCTCGCGGTCGACCTCCTCGCCGGCCAGGACCAGCTCGGCGTAGCCGCTGATCTCCTGCCGCGGAACCAGGCGCTGCAGCAGCGCCGGGGCCGGCACCACCACGACGGGCGGCACCTCGTCCGTCAGCATCCGGTAAAGCACCCGTATGCGCTCGGCGGCCGTCTCGTTGTGGTAGGAGAGAAATTTGAACGGAAGCTGGTGGTAGCCGGGGAAAAACAGCACCGGGAGCGCCTGGCGATGGCTGAAAAAGTTCAGGTCGTCGACCAGCCGCTGGCCCTCCTCCGCGGAGGGCACCACCACCAGCATGGGTGTCGGCCGGCGCGCGTAAATGGCGGCGATGATCAGCGCGCGCTCGCTGCCGGCAACGCCGCAGACCTCCACGGCGCGGTCGCGGGCGGCAACGGCCTCTGCTACGGCGGAAGCATTAATTATGTCTTGATTTTGGTCCATAACCGAAGTAAACATAAAAAATTGAGCCGACGGTGCTCAATCGGCCGGGCAACTGATTCGCAAGCGACGGATAAGCTTAACACTTCATCAACGGACGCACGCGTCAGCCAAAGACGGCAAGCCGCACTAGCTCAATGGCAGAGCAACGCATTCGTAATGCGTAGGTTCACGGTTCAAGTCCGTGGTGCGGCTCCAGAGAAATCATAAGGGATCTCCGCAGCTTATCAAGCGGAAATCCCTTTTTTGTTGTGGCCCCGGATGTGCTCTATTTAACGCAGAACAGGGGGAAAAAGCAACTTGCTGCAGAAAGTTTCGAGGGTTCCCAAATTCAATCCGCGTTTTCGAGCCGCAGGAAATGCACGGCCCCGGACGCGTCGCCGGCGACCACCGTTTTCCGGTCGGCCGCGAGCTGCACGCTCCCGATTCCCCCCTCGCCGAAAAACACAGCGACAGATTCCCCTGCGTCAACATCCCAGACCTTCAGGGTCCTGTCCCACGATGCGGAAACCGCGCGACGGCCGTCGGCAGTAAGCGCCACCGCGAAAACCGTCCTCGTGTGTCCAGCGAGCGTCATCAGTTCGGCTCCGCTCTCTATGTCCCAGAGCTTCAGGGTATTATCCCCGGAACCGGAGATCGCTCGGTGGCCGTCGGCGGCCAACGCCACAGCATTAACCGAATTCGTGTGCCCAGCCAGCGTCATCAGCACAGTCCCGGTTTCCAGGTCCCACAACTTCAGGGTTTTACCAGATCCGGAAAGCGCGCGGCGGCCGCCGACGGCCAGCGACACCGCCCTGACCGAATATGAGTGTCCTGCCAGTGTCATCAGCACAGCCCCGGTTTCCAGGTCCCACAACTTCAGGGTTTTGTCATCAGATCCGGAAAGCGCGCGGCGGCCGCCGGCGGTCAGCGCCACCTCCCTGACCGAACCCGTGTGTCCCGCCAGCGACATCAGCTCGGCCCCGGTCTCCAGGTCCCAGAGCTTCAGGGTATTATCCCCGGAACCGGAGACCGCGCGGCGGCCGTCGGCGGTCAGCGCCACAGCGTTGACCGAACTCGTGTGTCCAGCCAGCGTCATCAGCTGGGCCCCGGTCTCCAGGTCCCAGACCTTCAGCGTTCTATCCCACGATCCGGAGACCGCGCGTAGGCCGTCGGCGGTCAGCGCCACCGCGTTGACCTGATCCGTGTGTCCAGCCAGCGTCTTCAGCTCTGCGCCGGTCTCCAGGTCCCAGAGCTTCAGGGTTTTGTCCGACGATCCTGAAACCGCGCGGCGGCCGTCGACGGTTACTGCCAGAGCACCAATGGAAGACGTGTGCCCGGTGAGCGTACTGATCAAAGGCCCGCCCGGCGCTGTGAGGCTGCGGGTCAGGGGGCGGAGCCAGGGTTTGCGCTGGGCCCTGGTCACCTGGCCGAGGAAGAACGCGATGCGGAGCGATTTCTGGTCCAGCAGGCGGCCCAGGAGCTGCGCGGGCAGCTGGTCCGGGGCGACGGCGAGCACGTGGGCGGAGAGGCGCAGGGCGCCCTCCAGGAGCTCGAGGTCGCGCTTCTCGTCCCCGTCCTTGCCCCACCAGTCGAGCGCGACCTTGAAGTCGTCGAGCACCTGCCGGATGCCGCGGCTCCGGATGTCGCTCTCAAGCTTCGCGTAGTCGAAATGCGCCTCTTTCAGGCTGCGTGCGGCGGCCCTGCGGAAGGCGGCCCTCTCCTCCTCGGGCACGAGCTGCAGGGAGAACTCCCGCACCAGGGGGTGCAGGCGCGCCGCGCCGCCGTCGCTCTCCAGGCTCTCCGCAAGGCTCAGGCAGTGCAGCCAGTTGAAAGCCCGGGCGAGCGGGCGGTCGACCTTTGACTCGCCCGGCCGGATCCCGGCGAGCAGCCCCAGCCGCGCCTTGGGGACGATCGCCGCCTCCGGGAACTGGCCGGCGACCTTGAAGAGCCGGCGGGCGTCCTCGTCCGGCAGCATCTCCCACTGGCTGCGGAGTGTCGCGCCCACCGCCGCCACGTGGCGAGTCGCCAGCTCCTCCTCGGTCATGCCGCCGACGTCGATGACGCCCAGCCTGTTCCGGGCGAGCTCCTCCCGGTAATCGGCAAACGACACGTCCGGCTGGTACTGCTTCAGGTAGGACCCCGCCAGGGTGACGGCCAGGGGCAGGTACCCCAACGCGTTGCAGATGGAGCGCGCGTGGTCTTCGTCCGCGGCCGCGCGGGGGGCGCAGAAGGAGCTCATGAGGCCGTAGGCCGCCGCGGGCGAGAGCACGTTCACCGGCTGCTGCCAGACGCCGGGCAGCTGGAAATGCCTGCGCGTCGTGAACAGCAGGTCGCAGCCCAGCGAGAGCGGCGTGAGGCCGCCGAGGTAGTTGTCGTTGTTGAGCAGCCTGGGCTCCGCGACGTTGTCCATGACGACGAGCGTCCCCGGCCGCTCCTTGAAGTGCTCCTGCAGGGCGTAGACGTACTGCCTGGCGGCTTGCGGCTTCTCGGGGTCCTTGACCGGCAGCTGCAGACGGTCGCGGGCGATCGAGACGAACTCCGGCAGCCAGGCCGCCGGGTCCGAGCCCTGGACCCAGTAGACGGCCGGGAACCCGAACCCGAAACGGCAGGCAAATTCGACCGCGAGCTGGGTCTTGCCGATGCCGCCCATGCCCACGGTGCCCACCTGATTGATGCCGATCTTGTTCAGGTTGCCGATCATCTTGAGATAGAGGTCGAGCAGATCGGCATGCCGGCCGGTGAAGTGCGGGTTGGGGTTGAACGGGATATAGGACCTGGGCGGGAGGATCTTGTAATCGTAGGTCACGGGGCTTCGGAGGCCCTTCTCGATCTGCCCGATCAGCCGGTTCTTGCAGTCCGTGCCTTCGGCGAACGGGATGCCGTGCAGGTTGTAGAGCGGCTCGGGCAGGCTCTCCGCGCCGGGGAACAGGCAGGGGATGATGGGTTTCTCGAGCGCGCGCGCCGTCAGCCACTCGTGCTTGACCCACCTGGACTGCGCGGCGTGCGCGGACCAGAGCAGGCAGACGGCGTCGGCGCCGGCGAGGGCGTGGGCGACCTCCCGGGACCAGTCGGTTTCGATGCGCGCCTGGTCGCGCCAGACCTCGAAATGCCCGGCCAAGGCCGCGTGAACGGCTTCGGCCGCGGCCCGGTCCTGGGAGGAGTAGCTTATGAAAACCTTCGCTTTCGGCATCTCGCCTCCCAAGGTCCACAAGAGTGTAAGCTGCTTCGTTCCGAAACGCACCCGCTGCGAATATAGCAGGACAGGCGAAAAGAGTGCAAGGAGCAATATTGGGGCCGATCACACAGTAATCATCTGAAAAATCAACGAATATTGAACAAGTCGCTTGACATGCCCGGGAAATCCGGATAATCTTCGTTTAATTGTTCGCGCGGCGCTGCAACACGCGCCAATCAAGAGCGGCTGAGCAGGAGCCATCATGAAAGATCTTGAAGATATTGAACTAAAATCGGAAATCGATGAAATCATGCGCGGCGTCGAGGCCGTCATGAAACGGATCGAGTCCGCCCTGCCGCCGAAACCGGCGGCGACGGGCGGCATCGAGGAGCAGCGCATCACCGGGTGATCAGGTTCTCAGGAGGAGCTATGGCGGTGACGAAGGATGATATCGTCGCGCGGATTCATGAGGTCGGATTCTCCAAGAAGCAGGCGGTAGACTTTGTCGAGGCCCTCATCGAGATCATCAAGGCCAACCTCGAGAAGGGCGACGATGTCCTCATCTCCGGCTTCGGGAAGTTCTGCGTCAAGCGAAAGAATCAGCGGCGCGGCCGCAACCCCGCCACCGGCCAGGATCTCATGCTGCGGGAACGCCGCGTGATCACCTTCAAGTGCTCCGGGAAACTCCGCAACAAAATCAATGCCGCCCCGGAATGAGCCGGTTCACCGCCGCACCGGCCGCCCGCCTCACAG
>Ga0316616_100001299_pt1 | contig 9953 bp, 8 predicted proteins | sample OWC_Aug_M1_C1_D1_FD_207660 | JGI IMG/M metagenome (GOLD analysis project Ga0316616, IMG submission 207660) | Wetland soil microbial communities from Old Woman Creek delta, Ohio, United States - OWC_Aug_M1_C1_D1_B | ecosystem: Environmental > Terrestrial > Soil > Wetlands | place: USA: Ohio...
GCAGGATTCTCTTAAGTGATTCCCTGCGTGTCATTGGACAACTGAAGTTCATGGTGTACCTCCCAACCCGGACAAACCTGAATCAAAATGGAATTCAATTATGAGACTATATCAGCAAATCCCGGTCCCACCCGAGCTTCACCAGATCGATCCGCTCCGTCCGGCTGTTGCCCACGCCGTAGGTCGCATCCGCCGCCTCGATGTGCCGCGGCGGCGGGCTGATGGGCCGCTCCTCGCCGAAGAAGAGATTGCGTTTGGCCTGAATGATGCGCGCGCCGGTGGCGTCGGCCGCGACCGGGTCCACGCTCACGATCAACCCGCCGTAAGTCCAGACATACGTTTTGCTGAAATGGTGCGGCCCGATGCCGTGAAATTGCGGCGTCAGCATGACCAGCACGTTCAGCCGGGTCTTGCCCTTGATTTCCGGCTTGTTCCAGATGGAGCCCAGGCTCTCGCAGGCATTGCCGTGGTAGGCCCAAGGGGACGGCACGAACATGATGTAGTTTTTTAATAGCGTACCCAGCCCGGACCAGTGATGGGTGCGCATCGGGCGCATGTTGATCAGGGCGGTGGCTTTTTCAAAAATGGGGTTGGAGCGGATTCCCCGGTCGTCCACCGCCACCTTGGATGGGCTCACCCCGGCGGCGAGGACCTGCCGTTTGACCGCATCTTCGAGCGCCGGCGGCGTGGGGAGCGACCCCCACAAATTGGTCTTGATGCCCACCGTGTCCCCCGGCTTCACGAGAGTGCGCCAGGCCTCGGCGGCGTCGTTCACCTGAAAAAGGGCAGCTACGGCCGCATCCAGCATGGCGCCGAGGATATCCGCACGCGCGTTGCCACCCCCGTCCACCACCCCGTCGTGGCGGATCAAAACGACCCGGCTGGTGCCGGCGGCCGCATCGGAGGTTCTTTCCAGGAGCGGCAGGCCGATCATGCTGCCGACGGCCACGCAGGAGCCGGCGCGCAAAAAATCCCGCCGCGTGATCACATGTCGTTTCTCGGCCATGGCGCAGCCTCCTTTGTCCCTGTTATTAAACCGGCAATCAAATAGGGCAACTCTTGATGAGGCGCAGGCGGATCGGGGTGCCCGCCGCGGCGAGCCGCAACCAATTCTTCAGGCGACGCTGCCACGCCCCCCAGCCGTCTCATGGAACCGATGGCAGGCAGCGGCGGCCGGCGGCTCCGTGAAAGACGGTCCTCTAGGGCTGCCGAGTATGTATGGAGCGGTCTGGCTGCCGTACGTTGGTTCGTTGAACGGGTGGTTGCGGCTCGCCGCGGCGGGCACCCCGATCCGCCCGTCAGTCGGCTGCCGGAAGTTGCCCTATCTTATTGCCGGATCAATAATTCGTTTCGCGCATGAGCTCTGCTGCGGATTCCCGGCTGCCGGCTTCGAGAACCACCACGAGAAGCCTGTCTTTCAGCCGGGCCGATGCCCACCTGCCATTTTCAAGCCGTGCCGTCCCATCGGCATCGGCATCCGGCAGATAGTGCCGCCGGGTATTTTCCGCGGCTCGGCGCGCCGCGCCGGCATCGGGGTATTGAACGAGCAGCAGGCGTGCGCTGCCGGCTGCCCTCTGATAGGTCGCGAGCACCGCGTCGGTCCCAGGCGAAAGCCCCAGGATGTTCTCGTCGGAGAGATAGAAATGATAGTTCAGCACGATGGGGTGGTGCAGGAAACGGATGGTGCCGGCCTGCAGCCCTGCCTGCGGCAGGCGTTCCAGCAGCTTCGGCCGCGCTCCCTCTTGCAGGATGCGGGCGCCAACCTGCCGGCCCAGTTCCAAGGCAGCCTCGAAGGCCTGGGCGTTTTCCTCCTGCACGGTGACCGACACGAAATAGCGGTCCTTCCAGAAATTGAGCCAGCCGGGACGCCAGCGGCCGTCCTGGCCGATGGCAACCGCCTCCCCGTCCGTGTCGTGCGTGAAGACGCCGAAGGCATCTGCAGGGGTGCCCATGTCGAACACATCCAGGACGATGGACGGCTGACCCTCTTTTGAGTACACCCGCGACATGCATCCCTGCAGGTTGTAAGCACGATACACTTCGCCCGAGCCGTCGATGTAATCGAAAATGGTCTTGTCGTCGAAGAAGCGGTCTTCGCCTTCAACCACCCAACTCTTTACCTGCCGCGGTAGGGCACTCGTCAACTGCTGGAGAGGATCCGCGTGTGAAGTATTGGCGGTCATGAATATGAGGAGGCTAAGTAGTGTCGCTATATTCGCGAGGCGCATCGGAGGTACCATGCCATAACTCTATACCACAATGTGAACGAAACCCAAACGCATGTCAAGGATTACGGGTTAACAGGATTACGGGTTAAGCTTTTTTATCCAGAGCTGATCCTTATTGACCGAGAGGGGACTCTTTTGAATATGAAAATAATTTCCCAAAATTAATGGACAAACTCCACAAATTGCCCTTTTCAGACTTCTAATGAAATCATAATTCGTTGATAATGCTTCTGATTAACAGTGAGTCAAAATGCTTGCATGGATTTTGCTATTCTTTGAATTGTCGAGATGACCGCATGCGGTCCTTCTTGGAGGGCAGCCGGCTTCTTGGATGTGCGTGCATCTTTCGTGGGTGACTTTCGCAATCAAAAACTGAAAGATCATCGCAGGAAACAACGGCATCCCGGGAAGCCATGGAAGGGGCAGAGATCGTGAGATCCCTGCCCTTTTTGTTTGGTGCGCCGTGACGACTCAGGTTGCGAGGGTTCGGGGTTCGAAGTTCAGGAGAGAAGCCGTTGCCGGGGTTTGATCGCTGCTGGCCTGATTCGTCCGTTCGGGAGGAGGTCGAGGATTATGGCGCCTGTCCTCGCGGATTCCCTGGACCCCGAATCCTGACCTCTGAGATGTTACGGCGCCCCAATCGTTATCGACCTTCGCATCCTCAAAGATCCGGGAACGGTCCGAATGGGGTTCAAGAGAGGAACCCGTCGAGAGACTCCGTGTATTCCGCCGGCCGGTTCAGGTAGGGGAAGTGGCCGGCCCGGTTGAAGGTCTTGACCGCCGCGGAAGGGTAGGCCGCCTTCAGCAGCTTCCGCAACCCCGCGTCCACCATCGGGTCGTTGTCCGCCTCGATGACGAGGGCCGGGATCCCCAGTTTATTCAGGTCCGGCGGTGCGAACGTCTGACACAGGCAGGCGCAGCGTGCGATGACATCCGGCTTGCGCATGATCCCGCAGGTTTGCTCATAGAGATAGGCGTTCACCAGCTCCGAGTTGCCTGCGGCGGGGAACAAAACCCGCTGGGCGTTGCGGCGCATGCCGGCCATGACCGCCCATTCCGGCACCCACGGCAGATACCGCATGCCCATGCGCGCCCTCCGGCGGATGACCTCGTTCGGCGGGAAGGTGTTGCCCAGGACCACTTTGCGGATGCGGGTCGGGTCCTTGGCGGCGAGGAACTGGGCCAGGTAGCCGCCCATGGAGCTTCCCACCAGGTGGGCCCTGGGGATCTTCGCCTGGTCCAGAATGCCTAAAATTCCGAAACGCAGCAGGTCGAGATTCGGCAGGGGCGGGTAGGTCACGGCGATGCAGCGGAAGCGCTCCCCCAGCGCTTCGATCTGCTGGAACCATATGTCGCCGGAGCCGCCCATGCCGTGCAGGAAGACGATGGCATCCTCCCCGTTCCCCGAGTCATGGTAGCGCCAGGTGGTCCCGCCAAAATTGAATTGCTTCAGCGGGCGGCACCGGCGGAAGGAGTTGAGGGCCGCGACGACATCTTCCGGAACCCCGGAGTAGACCACCCGGAAAGAGGCCTTCGGGATGGGGAAGGCATAGACCCCGAGCAGAACCAGCGCCAGTGCCGAAGCGATGATGATATGGTCGTTCATGGTTGTAGACCCCGGGTCCGCCCAATCCGCTGGTTGATATTTCCCTGTCCGATTAACACGCCGTTTTGTTCACCGTCAAGGGAGTGTCCATTCTCGGTCGTGTTCAGGCCGGTTCCGGGACTCTGGCAAAAAAAAACCGGGCGTGATAGAAACCGGGCAGGCTGATTGTTTCCTCGCTTCTTACTCAATCCGACGGGGAATCACACCATGAAACTCTGTCCGACGTGCAGCCAGCCGGTCGCGGATGAAATCGCCGCCTGCCCCGCCTGCGGCCGAGATCTCAGCGAGCGCCGGCACGCCATCGACGATTACCGCATCGTCGATGTGCTTCACGAAGGGCACTCCACGTTTCTCTGCCATGCCGTTCGGGAGCGCACCGACGAGCATGTCATGATCCGTCTCTTCACCCCACACTCCGGAGTGAACGCGGAGGTCGCGGCGCGGCTCCAGCGCGAGTTGGAGGAGTTGAAAAAGCTTCCCGGCGAAGGGTTCGTGCGCCACCACGCCATCCGGCGCTCCCAGGACGGCCAGTGGTACCGCATCAGCGAGTGGGTGGAAACCGAAAGCTGGGGATCGCTGCTCGCTTCCGGCCGGCTGAGCGATCGCCGTACCCTGCTCGACCTCTTCCACCAGATCGCCGAGATTCTCACGGTCCTGCACGCCCACGGTCACTTCATCCCCCACCTGATCCTCAACGACATCATGGCCGTCCCGGGCGAGGGCGACGCCCTCGGCATCAAGATCGACTACAAGCTCTCGCGCTTCATCGACCCCAAGCTCGACCGGCCGGCGCCGATGTTGAAAAAGCTTCTCGCCTGCCACCCGGACATCGTGAGCCGGCGGCCGCTCGATTTCCGGAGCGACATCTGGTCTCTGGGGAAGGTGTTCGTGGAGCTGCTGGCGGGGGATCTTGAAATCGAAAATTACGAAGCCAAGGTGGACGAGCTCGGGCTGCCGGCAGAACTGGCCGTTCTGCTGCGGGTCATGCTGGCGGACGATCCGGATCTGCGGCCGCAGTCCATGTCCGAAATCGCCGAATCGCTGAGGCGCATCCAGGATCTGCCGGAGCAGACGGTGCCGGCCAAGCCATCGGAACCACCCGCCCCCCAAAGCGGTTTGGTTCAGCGGCTTCAGAAGCGGGTGCGGCTGCTGGCCGCGGCCGTCGCCGTGGTCATTGCCGCCGGCGTGCTGGGCTGGTTTTACCTCGACCGCGAGCGCCGGGACGCCGAGAGCACACTCGAGACATATGCCAACCGATACGCGCGTTCGGTGGGCTTCGTGTTGGTGGATTATTGGCTGGAGTCCGAGGGCACGATCATCTTCCGCAACGTGGCCGAGGGGACGGCCTTCCTGGCGGACCGGGAAGGCTATCTGCTCACCAGCCGCCACGTGGTCTGTCCCTGGCTCGAGGACCCGGGCTTCGGCGGTGTCGTTCAATACACGAGGATGAGGAAAATAAGCGTCACCCTGAACTACCGGATTCATCTGTGGTTTGAAGGCACCCGAGCTTTCAACCCCGCGGGTCGCATGATCGAGAGCCCCGACATCACGGACATCTTCTTCACCGAGAACGCTTACAGTTCGGACGGCTCGCCCAGAGTCGAGATCGCAGGGGTGGCCCGGCCGCCCGTCCGCACCCGCCAGCTTTTGAAGTCTCCGCTCAAGGACGACTTCGCCGTGATCAAGATTGACCGGACGCCGGAGGGGGTGGTGCCCCTGCCGCTGGACCTGGGGATGGACCCCAGCAAACTGCCCAAGCTCAGCCGGGTGATTGCCCTGGGGTTTCCCCTCGGAAGCCGCACGCAGGCGGACACGGTCAACGCCAGCGTCGTGCGGGGCAACGTGCGCCGGGCCTTCGAGAACATGTTCCAGATCGATGCCTCTCTGCACGGCGGCAACAGCGGCGGCCCGGTGATCGACACCCGCGGCAAGGTGATCGGCATCGTCTCGGCGGTGGCCATGGATTTCAGCCAGGGGCTGGTGCCGATCGCGACCCCCGTGTGGGACATCGGGTTGATTCTGCCCATCACCGGGGCTGAGCGGCTGCTGCGCGATCTCAAGGCCGGCCAGGCCAAGTGGAACGGGGTGATCGATTTCTCGACGGAGGCCTCGCTGGCCAGGGTCCGGGAGCTCGCCGCCCAGGGGCGCTGGGCCGAGGCCATGGCGGCGGTCGATGAAAAGCTCGGCCGCAGCCCCCAGCCGGTCATGGTGGCCGCCTCCGGCATGCTGCATTTCTGCAATGGGGATGAAAAAGGCGCCCGGCAGCGCTTCACCCAGTCGCTCGCCATGGACCCTGAAGACAACCAGGCCCGGTTGATGCTGGCGCTGATCGACTGGCTTGCGGGCAGCCAGGGCGGGAAGCAGCCCTATCATCAGGACCTCGCCGCGGCCGACTGGCGGAGTGCGGCCGAGTTCCAAGGCTATCTGCTGCAGGTGCTGGAGGACCGGGTGGACCTGCCGGCCGCCTTGAACGCCTGGACCAATTCCTCGGAAAAGAGCTGGCTCCATTACATCGGCGGTCTCGTGCGCATGCGGCAGTCAAACCCGGAGGAGGCCGAAAGGCTGATCGAGCAGGCCGTTCTTTCCGCCGATCCCGACGGCTGGGAATTTTTCTTGGCCCGGGCCAGGCTGGAGGAGATCGGCAGGCAGCGCCGCGCGTCCATGCGGTCGGCCGACCACTCGGCCGCCTACGCCGCCCGCATGGGGCAATTCGACCGCCAGGTGAAAGAGACTCAGGACGCCAAGAAAAAACGCCAGGAGGAACTTTCACTCCTGTGGGCGAAACTGGCAAACGGCGACACCGCACTTGAGGAGAAGGCCGCCGTGTTGCAGAAGATCGCTGAACTGGACCCGGAGAACCGAGCGGCCAGAGGCGCCTTGGCGTATGTCGCCGCGGCGTCGGAGGCCTTCCCGGAAGCCCTGGAGCACCTGCGGGCCTATTTGACGATCGAGGGACGGCAGACGGCCATGCGCATGGGCCTGGGGTTGCTGGAAGCGGGCATCCTTCACCACCAGGGTCAAGAGCAAGCGGCCAACGAGCGCCTGGGCGATTACGCGCTTCGCACTCGAGACCCGTGGTTTCTGCTTATCTGCGATTATCTGCGCGGGCAGCAAACCGAAGAGAGTCTGCGACATCAGGTGGGCGACAGCCCCGAGAACATCCTCATGGCCTTCACGGCCGCGGGTTTCTGGGCCGAAGGGTCCAAGGACAAGAAAGCCGCAGTCCGTTTTTACCGGGAGGCCCTGGGGTCTTTCCTGGACAACTGGGTCGAATACGACTTCGTGCGGGAGCGCGTCAATCGGCTGAAGCGCTCGGGGGATTGACGGCCTCCGGCTTGGGACGGGCAGCGCTTTAATAAACGTGCCGGATGTAGTAACGTCACCTGGCCATCACGCCTGAGACAGGAACCCGAATGCCCGAGAAGGAAGCCACCGCCCGCATCAAGATCAACCGGCTGCTCGAAGCAGCCGGGTGGCGCTTCCTTCCCGACGGCGACCAGGCCTCCAACATCCGCTTGGAGCCGAGCGTAAAGATCACATCCAGCGACTCGGCTGCGGTCGGCGACGACGGGATGAAGATCGACCGCATGTTCTTTGAGCGATTCGAGGACACCGTGCGCGAGAGCCTCGAGAAGGTCTTCGGCCTGATCCTGCGCTTTAAGATCAAGGAGGAGCTGCCGAAGGAGGAGTTTGCCGAGTTCGTCACCGACCGCAAACCCGAAGAGGCTGCCGCGCTGCCGGCGATCAAGCACGACTTCAAGGCCTACATCATCAACGGCCGGGTGCGCGCCATCATCGACCGCCGCGAGTATACCGATCTGGCGACCAACCCGGTGCTCTCGACCCGGGACTTCAGGGCCGTGCCGCCGAAATACCGCACGCTCGTGCCCGAGTACGTCAAGGACTACGTTCCGCTCAACCAGTTTACGGCGTGAGGATGACGGCATGGCAAAGATCAGACCCGGTGGAGGATATCGCGACCTGCGCAGCTTTCAGATTGCAACCGTCATCTACGATGCGACCTACTGGTTCTGTGAACGTTTCATGGAACCGCGGACCCGGATGAGCGACCAGATGGTGCAGGCCGCCCGCAGCGGGCGGCAGAACATTGCCGAGGGCAGCCGTGCGTCGGCCACCTCGTCGCATACCGAGCTCCGGCTGGTCAACGTCGCGCGCTCCAGTCTGGAAGAGCTGCTGCTCGACTACGAAGACTACCTGCGGCACCGCCGCCTTCCCCGCTGGGCGCCCGACTCGCCCGAGGCCCTGGCGGTGCGGCGGCTCGGGAAGGACGATCGGTCCGATCCGACGGATCGGTCGGATGGCTCACACTACGCGATCTACGCCTGCTGGCTCGACCACCCGGACCCCGCCGTGCGCGCCAACGCGCTCATCTGCCTGATCAACCAGGCCAACTACCTGCTCGACCGGCAGATCGAGGCTCTGGAAAAGGCGTTCATCGCGGAGGGCGGCTACAGCGAGCAGCTGGCCACCGCCCGCATCGCCGAGCGCAGCCGCAGGAAGAGCGCTCCGGATCGGACCGATCGGACGGATCCGACGGATCGGCCGCAGCTGTCGCCCAACTGCCCGAAGTGCGGCAAGCCCATGGCGCTGCGCACCGCCCAGAAAGGCAAGAACGCCGGAAAGCAGTTCTGGGGCTGCAGCGGATACCCCGAATGCAAGAACGTCGCCGATATCTGACCGCATGCTCGGCACCGACACCAAGCGCCGCATCGACACCGCCTGCGACCTTCTCATCGGCAAGGTGCCCGACCCCAAGAGCCAGATCGAACAGATCACCATCGCGCTCATCTACAAGTTCATGGACGACATGGACGCCGAGGCCGAGGAGCTGGGCGGCAGGCGCAAGTTCTTCGCCGGCGAGTTCGCCCGCTACGGGTGGGCGAAGCTGATGCGCGCGGGCCTGGGCGGCCACGAGACGCTCAACCTCTGCCTGCACGGTTTCAGCGATCCGCACATTGCCGAGTACGACACGGTTACCAGCCAGGACCGATGGAACGAGCACGCGGACGTGATCCTCGCCAATCCGCCCTTCATGTCGCCGAAAGGCGGCCTCCGGCCGCACAACCGCTTCTCGGTGCAGAGCAAACGCAGCGAAGTGCTCTTCGTGGACTACATGGCCGAGCACCTCACGCCCGGCGGCCGCGCTGGCATCATCGTGCCCGAGGGGATCATCTTCCAGAGCCAGACCGCCTACAGGCAGTTGCGCCGGATGCTGGTGGAGGAGTGCCTCGTCGCGGTCGCCTCGCTGCCCGCCGGCGTGTATCAGCCCTATTCCGGCGTCAAGACTTCGATCCTGATCCTCGACACGTCGCTCGCGAAGCAGGCCGGCACCATCGCCCTCTTCAAGGTCGAAAACGACGGCTTCAACCTCGGCGCCCAGCGCCGCGAGATCGACAAGAACGATCTACCCCACCTGCGCCGCCTGCTCAAAGAGATGAAGGCGGCGGGCCAAGTCAGCTGCATTGGCCGCGGGCCGGGCGCTAAATGGCAAAAACGGAAAGAGGGTCATATCCCCAAAAGTGGGTCATAAAGAGGGTCCTTCGGGGAGGTATCATATGGACATCCAGAACATCGTATCGCAGATGCGCAGCAACGCGCAGGCCATCGGCGTGCTGGTGGAGAGATGCTCGGACGAGCAGGCGCGGTGGAAGCCCGACGCGGCCTCCTGGTCGGTGCTGGAGGTCGTCAACCATCTCCTGGACGAGGAGCGCGAGGATTTCCGGCCGCGCATCGACGTGGTGCTCCACCGCGGCGGTGAGGCCTGGGCCCCCATCGATCCCCAGGGATGGGTCATCGCCCGGGGCTACAACCAGCGGGAGCGGAAACCGTCCATGCAGGGGTTCCTGACGGCGCGGCTGGATTCGCTGGAGTGGCTGCTGGGATTGGGGGAAGAGGACTGGACGAGGGAGCACCAGGCCCCGTTCGGGGCGATCCGCGCCGGAGACCTGCTCGCCGCGTGGGTGGCGCACGACGTCCTGCACATGCGCCAGCTCGTGGAGCTGAAATACGCTTATCTGGTGCGGGCGATGGGGCCCTACTCCTTGAAGTACGCAGGGGACTGGTAGCCCCGCGGACTTCAGACAAGGGCGAACGACGCC